>ENA-ORBV01000266-ORBV01000266.1-microbial-mat-metagenome-genome-assembly--contig:-NODE-266-length-116291-cov-22.982197_pt1 | contig 116291 bp, 107 predicted proteins | sample MGYA00237777_ERZ505514 | MGnify/ENA primary metagenome ERZ505514 (study PRJEB26160, sample SAMN06269048) | microbial mat metagenome | isolation source: Oligotrophic lake microbial mat | place...
TGCCGCCGGTTTGCGTGACGCTGGCGCCGCCGTTGACGGTGATCGATTGGCTGGACAAGGCGCCGGTCTGGCTGATAAACGCCCAATTGTTGGTGCCGGTGCCGCCGTTGATCGCGATGCCGCCGGCGCCTACGGTGATGGTCTGGCCGGCGTCGGAAGTGATCAACGCCGAGCGATTGCTGCCAGTCGCGCCGCCCTGCACGACGATGCCGCTGGCATTGATGGTCTGCGCACCGAGCGACTGGATGAAGCTCGCGCCGATTGAAGGACCGGCGCTGGAATGATTCACCGCGATGACGTTAAGCGCGCCCGATGCCGTGAGGTTCATCGTGCCGCCGGCGAATGCCGAGGTGTCCTGCACGCCGATGCCGCCCGCCAGGGCGCTCACCGTGAGGTTGCCGGACGTGGCAGTCTGGTCGAGACTGGGCGCGAAAAACGGCACGAAATTGAGATCGCCGGTGTTCTTGGTGATGCTGACGTTGCCGGCGCCACCGGTGGTGACGCGGCGCACGTTGGTGTTGGCTGTGCCCACCTCGGTGATGGTGACGTTCTGGCCGCCGGAATTGCTCACGCGGAAATATGGCGTCGAAATCGTCAGCCCGTCCGCGCCCGAGGCCTGGCCAATGGCGGCTTGGGCGTTGAACGTGACGTTGTAAGTGGGCGAGGTGATGGCCGTGCCCGCAGCGCTGTCGTCGTTGATCGTGCCGGTCGTCGAAAACACGGCGCCGCTGGTGGGGAGAAGGCTGACGCCATTGACGCCGGTGCCGAAGGTGATGGGGCCGCTGGCATTGAACGACCCCAGGGTGGAATTGCCCACCCGCAAAAGGCCGCCGGTGATGGTGCCGCTGCTGCGCTGCAGGCGGATATTGTTTATCGTGGATTGTGCGAGCCGGAATGTCGGCAGCGCCGCGCCATTGGGCATGAGCCCTGCGGTCTGGTTGCCGACGTAGATTTCCGCCAGGTAGGCGCCGTTGATGCCGCGCGGCCCCAGATAGACGTCCGCGTCGGGCCCGACATTGACCACCCCCTGAATGTCGACGGTGGCACCCTGGAACACGACCGGGATCACCCCGGTGTTGCTGCCGGCGGCGTCCGTGAAATGCGCGGTCGAGGCGGTGGTGAGCGTCTTGCCAGACTGGACGAACACGCGATTGGCACCGCCGACGCGGTTACCGTCAGCAAGTGCCCACAGGCGCCCGGCGCCAACGTCGACGTTGTCGATGAAGTTGATCGCGCCGGTGGCGAAGGCTATAAGTCCACGCGTGGCAGTCTGGTCGGCACCGGTGACGCCGGCGACGTTGATGAGGCCCAGGTTGAGCGTGCCACTGGTCAACCACACGTCGCTGGGGGCGTTGACCTGGCCGATGTCGATGCGACCGGGTGGCTCGGTCCCGGAAAATGCCAGCCCTGTGACGACGTTCAAATTATTCTGGTTGGGCGCTGCCTGCCAGGTGCCGGAGCCGATCGCCCCGATGGTATTGAGGGTTACGGTGCCGCCCGTGGTGCCGATATGCGCAGGCAAGCTTGAAGAGGTGATGCGCGGCACAACGATGCCGCCGGTCCCCGCAGTGATGCCCAGGGAACGCGATGCAGTACCCAGTTCGATGCCGCGCAGCTCGCGGCTGATGCCGCCGATCAGCCCGTCCCCGCCGACGGTCGAAAAGTAGTCGATGCTGATCTGGCCGCCCTGTGCGGCGTTCTGCAAGATGTTGAGAGCCGTGATGCCGGTAACGCCGGCGTAAGGCGCAGCGGCGGTGAACTGCGCGCCCTTGATGGTGATGTTGCCGGTCTGCGTCGCGCTGCCAAGCGTGAGCGTGCCCGCGTTGATGCTTTGAAGTTCGGTGTTCGAAAGGTTGAACCCCGCGCCACTCGCTTCGCCGATGAACATGGCGGTGCTGTCGTTGTAAGTGGCGATGCTCAACGCGCTGGGCACAAAGCTGGCATTGCCAATCAGGTTTGGCGCATTGGCCAACACCAGGTCGTTGGCCTTGAGGTTGATGACGATGCCGGCCGGGCCGTCGATGGCGCTATTGACCGTGAGCGTGCCGTTGACCGAGAGGTTGATGCCGGGGTTGCCCGAAGACACGCCGTTCCACGCGACGGCGGCGTTGCCGACGGTCAGGCTCGCGTTGTTGTTGAACGTGATACCGCCGCCCGCGCCGGTCAGCGCACCGAACGTGCCGACGTTGTTGGCACCGGTGAGGCTGATGCCGCCGTTGGTGACGATGCCCAGGCCGCCGGCGGTGATCGCCCCGCTTCCCGTGACGCCGAGCGTGCCGAACAGGTTGAGGATGGGCGCCGCCGCCGTGAAGTCGCCCAGCACGGCGATGCCGCCGCCGCCAGTCGAAAATTGCAGCTTGGCCGCGCTGATCGCGGCGATCTCGGCTCCCGATAGTTCCAGCGTGTTCGCGGTGGCGTCGCCGGCGACGCCAAGACGAATGTCCGCGCTGCTGGTCGTGGTGGCGATGGTGACCGTGCCACTCGCGGTCATCGTGCCCTGGTGGTCGATCTTGTCGGCGGTGAGGTTGGCGTTGTTGGTATTGATCGTGTAGCCGGCCAGCGTCGAAATCTTCGAGTTCGCAGCGGTTGTCGAAACGGTCAAATCGCCGGTGGTGAGGACGCGATCCTGCGTGGTCGCGAAGAATGGATCGAAGACGAGGTCGCCGTTCAGCTTGGTCAACGATATGTTGCCGGCACCGCCGGTGGTAAGCCTGCGCACCTTCAACAAGCCGCTGCTGACTTCAGTGAAGCTGATGCCCTGCCCGCCGGAACTGAAGACCCGCATCGACGGGGTGGAAATCTGGATGCCGCCCGCACCGGAGGCGAGGCCAATGGCAGCGTTGGCGGCGAAGGTGATGTTCCCGCCCACCGCGCCGGGATTGAGTGTCAACGCCGTCCCGACACCACCGTCGCTATCGATGGTCGACGTGTTGGCGAGGACAAACGACGCGTCGGGGCGCAGATTGATGCCGTTCGCACCCGTCCCCAGGGTGATCGCGCCGCTCGCGCCACTGTTGCCGATGTTGCTGTCGCCGACCCGCAATAGGCCGCCGACACTCCCGGTCGTGCGAGTGACGAGGATGTTGCTTATGGTTGTCTGGTTGAGGCGAAAACCGGTCCCGGCCTGATTGCCGACGTAAATCGTCGAGGCATAACCCGCACTTGCGTTGATTCCAGCCGGCGCGATGAACACGTCGGCGTCGACGCCAACATTGACTGTGCCCTGAAAATCAATGCTCGACCCGCGAAAAACCACTGGCAAGATGCCGTCATTGGCGGAAATTCCATTGACATCGACCGACGAAAAATGCGCCTGCGATGTCGTAGTGAGACTTTTCCCCGCTGCGATGGTGAGAGCGCCCGCGCCGGTGCGATTCGAATCCGCAATTGCGTATATGCGGCCGGCGCCAACGTTGACGTTATCAAGAAAATTGATCGCTCCGACTACCAACGCGTTAAGCCCGGTAGTCGCATTCTGGTTCGCGCCGGTCACACCAAGCACATTGATCGTGCCCAGGTTCAAGCCAGCGCCGCTGGTGAGCCACACATCGCTTGGTGCGATTCCACTGACGCCGATATCCAGGCGCGACGGGTTGTTGCTCAACGAGAACGACAACCGACTCGTGGTCAAGGTGAGGTTCTGATTAGTACCGATGGTCTGCCACGTCCCGCTGCCGATCGCGCCAGACGTGTTGATGGTGACCTGACTGCGGGCCGAGATGTGGGCGGGTAAGGTGCTGCTGGACGAACGCGGTACCAGAACGCCGCCGCTACCGGCATTGATCAGCAGATTGCCCGTACCCACGAACAGGCCGCTATAACCGGCTGTGCTGGTGCCGATGTAATCGAAGGAAACCGCGCCACCAAACAATGGATTCTGCTGCACCGTGACGTTCTTGCCCGACAAGCCATTGAACCCGGTGAAATCGATTGTTCCTGTATGGGTGGCCGAGCCGAGAGTCACGCTGGCGGCGCTGATGGTCTGCGCTTCTGCGTTGCCGACGACCATGCCGGCGCCGCTGGACTGGCCGAAGTAGAGGTTGGTGCCATTCAAGTACGGCTGCAGCGCGACCGTGCCTGTAGCGCCTGCTGAGGTAGTGCCGACGAGATTGAGGTCACTCGCGACATAAGTCACGGCGATGTTGTTGCCGGTGCTCGCCACGACCCTTGCGCCGCTTTGAACGGCGAGGGTGGCGGCGCCGGCGGTGAGGCTGACGTTGCCGTCGGAGACCACCTGCCCGGTGACACTAAGACCGGTAGTCGCGCTTACGACCAACGGACCACCATTGATATTCGAGGTGCCCAGATTGACCGTACCGGCGGTAAAGAGCTTCGTGTCGTGCGTGCCGGCAAACGTGAAGGTAGAGCTGGTAGTGGTATTGCCCGGGTTGTCGAGCGTGACGTTGCCGTTGGTGGCACCGCCGACAACGGTGAGATTGCGGCCACCGAAGTCGAGCGCACCCGACTGCAGCAGGTTCCAGGTGGTGATGGTGCCGCCCGTGGCGACGAGATTGGGATTGCCGGTGCGGAAGGTGACCGGGCCTGTGATTGTGTTGGCGCCAGTCAAGGTGACCGCCGCCGTGGTGACCGCTGCGTTGCCCGCATAACCAGTGTTACCGGAGGTCAGGTAGACCGACACGTCGGTGCCGGTCGCGGCGTTGAAGATCGCTTGGGTAAGGGCGAAACTGGTGCCGCCTGAGGCGCAGATGATCGAACCGGCGGTGACGCAAGATCCACTGCCAATGTTGCCACCGCCTTGTATGCGCAAGTTTGCGTTGCTGACGCTGCTGACGCTGGCGTTGGCGTTGCCGCCGACATCGACCGAGGCCCCGAAGGAGAGATTGCGCCCACCTGCCGTGATCGTGAGATCGCCCGCGACCTTGCTGCCGCCGGCGATGACGAGGCTGCCGCCGCCGCCGGTGGAAAAGCTCACGCTGCCGATACCGGCATTGGCCGAGGTGTCGAAGCTTGCGCCACCGTCCGCGCTGATGGTGCCGCTTTGGGTGATCGCGCCGTTGGCCGTGACGCCAAAGAGGCCACCACCGGTGGTGCTGATGTTGCCCAGCACAATGGCACCGTTGGTACGCACAGCGATGCCGCCGCTGCCGGTGTTGGTGGCAGTGTAATTTGTGATCGAGTTGCCCGCAGCCAGAAGCGATGTGCCGCCGACCGACGAGGTGGTGAGCGACGCCGCGGAAATGTTGACCGGACTTAACACATCCTGGGTGATCGACCCGGCCTGCACGATGAGGGTGATGTTGCCGGTGGTCGCAAGCACCGCGCTGGTCCAGCCTGCGCTGCGCTGCAGGAGAATATTGCCGGATTGCTTGGTGAAATTGATATTGCCCGCACCGCCCGTGGCGAGCTGGTGAATCGTGAGCGGCGTCGCTCCGATGTCGGTAACGGTAACGTTGTTGCCTGCCGAGCCGGCGGTGCGATAGATATTGACGTCCGCGATACTGAAGCCGCCGTTGAGACTGCCTATCGCGCCCGACACGCCACGCACCGACAGGTATTCGGACGCCAAACCACTGCCTATCACGGCTGCTGTACCCGCGCCGGTCCAGTCGACGGTGGCGGAAGTCAGCACGACCCTGCCGCCAGCCAGCACGACGTCTTGCGCCAACAACGCACCGCTGGCCGGCCCCGTGGCGACACCGACATATTTAAAGCCACCGTTGCCTGAATTGCCGACGGTTGCGTTGATGCGGCCGAGTTCGCTATTGTCGATTGTAAATTGCTGGCCAATCGCTGTACCCACTCCGATTGTGCGGCCGATACTGGCTGGAGCCAGCAGCACGTCTGCGTCGGCACCGACATTGACGTTGCCCTGCAGGTTGACGTCGGCCCCGCGTATGGCGACTGCGACATTGCCAGTGGAAAGGCCCACGGCGTCGACGACATGGGTGGTGCTCGTGGTAGTGATCGTCTTGCCGGCGGCCAACGTGAAATTACCGATGGCGTCGCTGTTGCTATCGGCAGTGAGCGTGATGAGGCCAGCGCCGCCATTGAGATTGTCGTTGACCGTGAGATCGCCCGAGGCAGAGAAATTTGTCGCCCCGGAGCCGGTGATGTTCACCGCCTGATTGAAGGTCAGATTGCCGTTCGCTGCAATGCGCGCGATCGCGCTCGACGACGTAGTGGCCGCGTTGACCACGCCGAAGGTCGCGTTGTTGCCCGCGAAGAGGTTAAAGCCGCTCGGCGCGTTGGTGTTGCCGATGGTGACGAGGGTCGGGTTGTCGCTGACGCCCAAGGCGACGTTGATCGACGAGGTGCCGATGACGCCGGCGGTGTTGAGCACGACCGCGCCGTTGCTGCTGAAGCTCAACATCCCGGCGATGGAGTTGGTGATGCCCAGGGTGCCGGCGAGGATGTCGACCGTCGAGCCGACGCCAAACGCTGAATTGAACCCCGAGAGGCCGGTACCGTCACCGAATTTCACGCCGCCGGTACCGGCGGCGGCCTGACGCACCACCAGATTGGTGTTGGCGTTGAGCACCGCGCCGCCGAAGGTGATGAGCGCGGCGTGGCTGGTGTTGCCGATGGTGAGCGTGCCAGCGGTGATCGCGGCGAGTTCGGTATTGTCCAGCGTCAAGCCACCGCCGATGGTGCCGATGCCCATGGTCGTCGTTGCGGTGCGTGTCGCGATCGCCACCGCGTTGGTGCCGGCGTTGATTCGGTTGGCACCGGAAACGATCGTGATGTCGTTGGTGGCAAGGCTGATCGAACCGTTGGTGTTGATCGAGACGCCGGTGTTGTTGGCGTCGTTGAGTACGATGTTGTTGGCGGTGACGCTGATGGTGCCGCTTGATATCGCGCCCAGACTGGCCGGCGGGGAGCCGATGTAGGCTGGCATGCCGCCGACAGGGCCGCCGTTGAGGGTGATGGTGCCAGCGGCATTAACGGTAATGTCCGTGGCAAGCCCACCAAGCTGACCGGCGCCGATGCCGGCGGATTTGCCCGCGCCAGCGCTGATCGTAATGTTGCCGCTGCCGGTCAAGGTGAGAGTCAGGTTAGTCGCGGTATTACCTATACCGCTGCCGGTTAAATAGCCTCCTATTCCAACAGAGGTGTCGCCGCCGCTTCCGCCGCCGACAATGACGATATCTCCAGAAACATTGATCGTTTGATTGCGCGCGCCAAGCCGTGCGCCGTTATCGATTCCGCTTGCGCCGCCGGTTAGGGTTATTGATGCGGCAGTGATGTTTTGTGTGGCATTGGCACCGCCTGCCACAATTCCGGCGGGATTGCCCAGTCCTGAACCACCCCCGCTCGCGCCCCCGGTTAGATTGATGTCGGGGGCGCCCGTGATGGTCTGGATCGCGCTGGCACCACCAGCGGTGAATGAGGCACCATTTAAATTACCGAACGCCCCGCCGACCATGGTTATGGCACCACCACTACCTGCAAAATTGACCTGCTGGTTGCCAGACGTGGAATTGAGTATTCGGGCGGCGTTTCCCCCTTGCGCACCGTTTCCGCCAAGCAACTGGATCGTACCGCCTACACCAGTAATATTGATTAACTGGCCGGCGACCGCTGTGAGTAGAGCAGCATTGAACCCGCCGCTCGCTCCACCAGTGAGAAAAATGGCATGCGCGGAAATCGATTGCAGGGCAGCAGCGGTGGTGTCGATGAGCGCGCACGCGCCGACGTTGGGACAGCTATTCACCCCGCTGACGCCGGCCCCGGTGCCGCCGTAAAGGCTGATAGTGTCTTGCGCGACCACGGTTTGCGCGCCGCTGCTGGTACTGATGCTGGCGTTGCGCGCGTCGGTGACGCCGCCGCGAATGGTGATCGAACCGGCCTGGCCGTTCTGGCCCACGGTCAGGCTCTGGCTAGCTCCGCTTATGGTAGACCGCGCGGTCGCGGGCGCGGTGCCGACTTCTAGCGTGTTCAGTCCGCCGGCCCCTTGCACCACGATGGCCTGCGCACCAGCGGCGGTGATGCCCGCATCCGCGCCCTGGCCGATGACGCGCACGAAGTTGGCATTGTTGACAGTGACGTTTTGTGCGCCGCTGCCAGTGTTCTTGAGCTCGGTGAGGTTGGCGGTCCCGAAGTTCTTGACGACCAGGCCCTCGCCGGATGCGTTGACGCCTGTCGTGGTGATGCTTTGCGTGCCGCTGCCACCATTGAGCGCGACATTGACCGCGCCTGTGCCTTGGCCGATGATTTCCAGGTACTTCGCGTTGATGGTCTGAGCGGTGACCGCGCTCACCGTCGACGACGACGCGGCGCCGCTGCTGCTCTGTACGGTCATGCCGCCGCTGAGATTGAAGTTCTGGCTGCCGGCCGATGAGTTGATGCCGGCATTGCCCAGGCCGCCAGCAGCGGTGACGGTGACGCTCGCAGCCGTGATGGTCTGGTTGCCGGTGCTGGAGAGCGCGCTGGCCGCCGACGAGACCGTGACCACCAGCGCGCCGCTGGTCGATACACCCAGGGTTCCGCTCGCATTCACGATTGAGCTGAGTACGCTGATGCCGCCGCTGCCGGCGTTGTTTAGCGTCACGTTGCCCGTCGTAGTAAGCGATGCGCCAGAGAGCGTAAGCGCGGCTGTGCCGACCGCCGCACCCGAACTCGCATCCCCCGCCGAAGCGACGAAACTGCCGTTGATGTTGATGCTGCCGTTAAGCGCGATGTTGCCGCCGGCAGTCAGCGTCAAGGTACGTGCGGTGCCGGCGTAGCTGATGCTGGTGCCGGCATTGAAGGTGATGCTGTTGGTCGCCTGCAAGGTGACGTCGGTGGCCGGCAGCAGGGTGCCGCTAATGTAGGCATCGCCAATGCTCTGGCTGCCGGGATTCTCGGCGAAGGTCCAGAAGCCGTCGGCGGCACCGGTACCGCCGGTTCCGTTGCCGGCCACGATGGTGATGTCGGTCGGGTCGAGCAGCAGCAGGCCGCGACGTCCCAGTGGGGCGTCGGTGTTGACGCGGCCGCGAAACAGGAGCGCGCCCTTGCCGGAGGTTTCGACGAAGCCGCCGTCGCCGCCGCGGGTGCCGCCCATCGCGCTGATGGAGGCGCGGAAATTGGTGGCCTCCTCGGCCCACACCACTACACGGCCGCCGTTGCCATTGAGGAGCGCATCGGCCTTGAGGATCACGTCTTCGCCCACGGCGGTGCGCAGGGCGTTCTGCACCTGCGCATTCCTGCCCTGGTAGTCGCCACCGACCAGTATGGTGCCACCGCCGTGCTCGCCGCTGGCATCGATACGCGCGCCGTCGGCAATCACCACTTCCGACCCCAGCACTTGCGCAGTGCCGCCCTTGGCTTCGAGGTCCGCAATCGCGGCGCTGCCGCGCACGTCGATTTCACCTGCCATGGTGGTGCGGCCACGGGTCGCACTCACTGTAACGTTGCCGCCGGATTGCCCGGCCGCCTTCAGGCTGGCGCCGGCATCGATTGCGATATTGCCCTGCGCGGCGCCGATGCTGACCGTGCCGCCGGCACCGGTGACGGGGTTGGGAGGCGGCGCAATTGCCGACAGGGTGGGCGCCGCAACGGCGCTGGCGCTGACCTGCGCGCCTTTTTCGAGGGTGACCAAGCCGCTCTCGGACTTGATCTCGACCGAACCGCCGCTCTTTCCATCGGCAAGCGTCTGGCTGCCCTGCGTCAGTGTTACCTCGTTCCTGGCCGCCAGCACGATGCGCCCGCCGCCGCCTTCGGCCGTCTGCGCGCGAATGTCGCCCGAATGCCTGAGCGTGCCGGCGAATACGCCGACCGCGCCGCCGGAAAGCTTGCCCAGCACCGTTGCCGCATGGCTGCTTGCCTGCAGCTCGAACTTCATGTCGTTCAAATTGCGACTGCCGATCTCGACCTTTTCGCCGGCGGCCAACACCACGTTGCCGCCTTCACTCCTGATCACACCCTCTTTTCCAACCGTGATGTCGGGCGCGATGATGTAGATGTCGCCGCTGCCGCCATTCACAAAACCGTCGACCTTGACACTGCCGGCCTGGCCTTCCTTGTTGAATTTCAGCAGGCCTTTCTTGAAATCGGCGTCGCTGATATTGAGCGTGGAGGCGATCAGGCCCTGCGTATCGACGCGGCTGCCGGCGCCGAACACGATGCCGTTGGCGTTGATCAGGAACACCCGGCCGTTGGATGAGAGCGTGCCGAGGATCACGCTGGGGTCCTGGCCCCGGACCCGGTTCAATATCGTGCTGGCGGCGTTTTGCTGCTGGAATCGCGTGGTCTCGCCGGCGGCGATCGAGAACGACTGCCAGTTGATGATGGCGCCGGGGGTATTGGTGACCGTTAAGGTCTTGCCCTGGGTCTGGAAGCTGGCGCCGCCGTTGTTTACGATCGGCGCGGTGGGGTTGGCGTACACCTGCGAAACCAGCCACTGGGGGCCGAGCGGCAGCGCGGCGGAAAATGCGGCGGCTACAGCGAGGGAGATCTGTCGACGCGGAAAATGGCAGGTCATGAGTGGCGTACCCCTGAAATTGCAAAACACCGACCGGTTGCACGCTGATCAGGCGAGCACACGGCGTTTTTTGCTGCTTTGCTGCTTATCCCACGAAACCGGAACTGCGCCATCGTCCAAATTGATGATGCCTGTCACGCCGCTCCCCGCTCCCTGGCGGCGTACCAGATTCCACTACGTTGACAATCGAGGAATAAGGTCTCGATTGTGCATTAATTCCTTTGCAAATAGCAAATAGCAAGGTACGTAAGCGAATCAGCAAGAAAACACCTTTTCATGTAATCCCTTTGAAGTCAATGGCTTAGGCTGGCAGAGACGGCAAAACGCGAAACGAGCGGACCGCGCGCCGATCTTGTCAAATTTTTCGACAATGCGCCGGTTCGACGGCCGCGCAACGGCATTCATTGGCAAGGACATCGACCCGCGCCTGGTGGCGCAGCGCATCGCGCTATGCCGATATTGTCGGCGCCGACCGCGTCATCGCCGGCAGTGACTGCGGCTTCGGTACCTGCGCCGGGTTCGGCGCGGTCGATTGCGACATCGTCTATGCGAAGCTGGCGGCCCTGGCGCAGAGCGCGCACATCGCCAGTGCGTTGCAGCAACGCTGAACAAGCCGACGGGATCGATGCGTGCCCTGGCGGGCCCAAAACGTAACGAACCTCGGGTGCGATACGCCCGTGACCCATAAATATGGCAATATGGGTGGATGAAGACCACCCTGGAACTCCCCGACCCGTTATTCCGCCAGGCGAAAGCGACAGCCGCCGCGCGTGGGCAGTCGCTCAAGGATTTCGTCACCGAGGCGTTGCGCGAAAAAATGGCGCCTGCCGCGAGAGGAGCCGCCGCAATCGAGCCCGAGTGGATGCGAGGTTTCGGCGCTCTCAAGCAACTGCGGCGCGAAACCGCGCAGGTTCAGGCGGTCATCGACGCGGAGTTCGGCGTCATCGAGCCTGAGGATAGGGCTTGATTCTCGATACGAACGCGCTTTCCGCGTTTGTCGATGGTGAGCCTCTCATCGGCGAGATCCTGCGCCAGCAACCGCGGGCTGCGCTTCCGGTGATCGTGCTCGGCGAATTTCGCTATGGTATCGCCGCCTCCAGACACCGCGAAGTCTATGCGGCATGGCTTGAGAGCAATCTTCACGGCTTTGAAGTTCTGTCGATCACGGAGCAAACGGCGATTGCCTACGCATCGCTGAGAGGCATACTCAAGCGCGCCGGGCGTCCGATTCCGGCAAACGACGCGTGGATCGGTGCGCTCGCGATCCAGCACGGCTTGCCAATCCTCAGTCGCGACAAGCACTTCGATTTATTGCCGGGCATGCGCCGAATCGGCTGGTAGGAGCGCCGGAACTGCAGATTGAATCGCTTTGCGCCAACGGTTGCAGGTCTCCGGCGCTCGCGGGAGCGGGCGTAAGGGATCCTTCAGCTTCCTCGCTCGCCTGCAAGCTTGTGCAAGTCGAGGTGCGGACGATGCCCCGGCCGCAGCCGGCGAGATTGATCAGGCCCATACCGGTCACAAGAATCGTCGCTACGCAGTCCAAGTAGACATGGCGCGCCGATTCCCCGCAGCGTGTTTGCCAAGGACAAGTCATGAAAGCCCCCCGTCGCAACCTCTCCTGGCCACCGCAGGGCGCGCCGACCGCGCGATTCACGCGGCTACCGCAGCAGCCACGAATGAAATCAGCTCCGGGACCGTCAATTCATGCACCAGACTGTTTGTGTTCAATGGTGCCGCCTATCTGACTCGAACAGATGACCTATCGCTTACAAGGCGATTGCTCTACCAACTGAGCTAAGGCGGCTTTGCTGCTGCTGATGAGTTTGACGGCTTTCGGGCGCGGAGTTCCGGTTCCGGCAAGGGCGCGGACGAAACCGCCGAATCACCCTATTTCACCACCGTTAGCTTGGGCTTGCCACCGGCCTTCGGGCGTTCCGGCGCGGTGGCGGCACTGGGATTGTCCACCTTGGCTTCCGGCCTGTGCTCGATTTTAGTGTCCTCCACTTCGAAGCCCATGCCGTGGCCGTTTTCGCGCGCATAAATCGCCGCCACCCGCTCGACCGGCACCGAGATCTCGCGCGCGGTGCCGCCAAAGCGCGCGGCGAACTCGATCAGGTCGTTGCCCAGCTTCAGGCCGCTGGTGGCATCGAAAGACACGTTCAGGACGATCTGCCCGTCCTTGACGAATTCGTTGGGCACGCGCGTGGTGTCGTTCACCACCACCGCCAGATACGGCGTGTAGCCACTGTCGGTGCACCATTCGTAGATCGCACGGATCAGGTAGGGCCGGGTCGATTTGTCGTGCGGTGCGTGGCTGGGCTGATCGGACATGGTGACTTGTTCCTTGGTCGAACCGCGCAATCCATGAACCAAAGGCGTGCGCGGTCGCTCGCGGCTTACTTGCGCATCACTTTCTCGGAAGGCGTCAAAGCCTCGAAAAACGCCGGCCTGCTGAAAATCCGCTCGGCGTATTTCATCACCGGCGCGGCCTGTCGCGGCAGCGATATGCCGTAGCTGTCCAGACGCCACAAAAGCGGCGCGATCGAGACGTCGAGCATGGTGAATTCCTCGCCGAGCATCCATTTCTGCTTGGCCAGGTTCGGCGCCAGCTGGGTCAGCACCGCCGAGACCCGCTCGCGCGCGCGCTCCTGCTGTTTCGGGTTGCCTTTCTCCAGCGCATCGATGTGGATGAACAGTTCGCGCTCGAAATTGAGCAGGAAAAGGCGGGTGCGCCCGCGCATCACCGGATCGGCCGGCATCAGTTGCGGGTGCGGAAAACGCTCGTCGATGTATTCGTTGATGATGTTCGATTCGTACAGTATCAAGTCGCGTTCGACCAGAATCGGCACCTGTCCATACGGGTTCATCACCGAGATATCCTCGGGTTTGCTGAAAAGATCGATGTCCTTGATCTCGAAATCCATACCTTTTTCGTACAGCACGAAACGGCAGCGATGCGAAAAAGGGCAGGTCGTGCCCGAATACAAAACCATCATGTGTCAATCCTTAAGGGCTTCGGTGCGGGCACCGACTTCAGCGCCCGGCTTTTTTGTTGTAACTGCATCGCGGAATTGTCCGGCTTCGCCGGCGATTCCGCGCTGATCAAATCCGGCAAAAGCAGGTTTTTACTTTTGCCGGCTCGGCTAGTGGATATCCTTCCAGTAAGAGCGATTGAGCATCCACGCACAGGGAAACAGGAACAAGCCCAGGAAGATCAGCACCGCGATGCCCAACTGCTTGCGTTGCGAGGCGACCGGCTCGGCCATCCACACCAGGTAGCCGACCAGGTCGCCGATGGCGTTGTCGAATTCCAGCTCGTTCATCTTGCCGGGTTTGACGATCTCGAAACCTGCGAACTTCGAAACCGTCTTGCTCGGATCGTGCGGGTCCTTTTCCTTCACGAACCTGGCAACCTGCTCACCCTGCAAGTCGTACAACACATGCGGCATGCCTACATTGGCAAACGCCAGGTTGTTCCAGCCGGACTCGCGCGAGGGATCGCGGTAAAAAGTGCGCAGATAGGTATACAGCCAGTCGGCGCCCGATCCGGCGCCCGAGGCGCGCGCGCGCGCGATCACCGAAAGGTCCGGTGGCGGCGCGCCAAACCACTCCTTGGCGTCCTTTTTCGACATTGAAATGGTCATCAACTCGCCCACTTTCTCACCGGTGAAGAGCAGGTTGTTCTTGATCTGCTCGTCCGATATGCCGATGTCCTTGAGCCGGTTGTAGCGCATCGACTGCGCACTGTGGCAATTCAGGCAGTAGTTGACGAACATCGCGGCACCACGTTGCAATGCCTGGAGGTCGGTGAAGCGGTCTGCCGGTGCGCGGTCGAGCCGGATATCGGCTTCCGCGGCCTGCGCTACAGGGCACAGGCCTGCGATCACCAGCGTGACGCCGGCCAGAGCGGCCGTAAGTGTGGACTTGATGAGTTTCATTGGTTTTGTGTAGGTCCGTTACATCGTCACGCGCGCGGGCACAGGCTTGAACTGGCCCCAGCGGCTCCACCACGGCATGCCGAGGAAGAACGCGAAATAAATCAGGGTGCAAACCTGCGACACCACTTCGCCCACGGGCGAGGGCGGCAGCGTGCCCAGGTAGCCGAGAATCAGGAACGCAATCACGAACAGGGTGTAGGCCCAGGTGTGCAGCCGCGGACGATAGCGGATCGATTTCACCGGCGAGCGGTCAAGCCAGGGCAGAAAGAAAAAGATCAGGGTCGAAGCGCCCATTGCCACCACACCCCAGACCTTGGCATCGATCCAGAAGAAATTCCACACCATCGCCCGCAGGATCGAATAGTAGGGCGTGAAGTACCACACCGGGGCAATATGCAAGGGCGTCTTGAGTGGATCGGCCGGCACGAAATTGTTGTACTCCAGGAAATATCCGCCCATTTCAGGCGCGAAGAACACGATCGCCGAGAACACCATCAGGAACACCACCACGCCCACGATATCGTGCACGGTGTAATAGGGATGGAACGGGATGCCGTCCAGCGGAATGCCGGTCTTGGGGTCCTTGTTTTCGTTGATCTCGACGCCATCCGGGTTGTTGGAGCCGACCTCGTGCAACGCCAGGATGTGCGCGGCCACCAGACCGAGCAGCACCAGCGGCAAGGCGATCACGTGAAACGCGAAAAAGCGGTTCAGCGTGGCATCGCCCACCACATAATCGCCGCGCACCCAGATCGCCAGGTCCGGGCCGATCAGCGGAATGGCCGAGGCGAGGTTGACGATCACCTGCGCGCCCCAGTAGGACATCTGGCCCCAGGGCAGGAGGTAGCCGAAGAAGGCCTCGCCCATCAGGCACAGGAAGATCATCACGCCGAACACCCAGATCAGTTCGCGCGGTTTGCGGTACGAGCCGTAGATAAGGCCGCGGAACATGTGCAGGTAGATCACCACGAAAAACATCGAGGCGCCGGTGGAGTGCATGTAGCGCACCAGCCAGCCCCATGGCACCTCGCGCATGATGTACTCGACCGATTCGAAGGCCTTGGCCGCGTCGGGCTTGTAATGCATGGTGAGGAAAATGCCGGTGACGATCTGGATCACCAGCACCAGCATCGCCAGTGCGCCGAAGAAATACCAGAAATTGAAATTCTTCGGCGCGTAATACTCGGAGAGGTGCGCTTTCCAGTTTTCCATCAACGGGAAACGCTGATCGACCCAGGTCAAAAGGCCGCTCGCGGGCTTGTCCAGCGCGCCCAGGCCAGTCACCAGGACCGGTTCTTTTTTTCCAGTTGCCATTTCTTTCAAGCTCCCTTATTGTCTTCGCCGATCAGCAACCGGGTATCGGACAAATATTTGTGCGGCGGAATCTCCAGGTTGTCCGGCGCCGGCTTGTCCTTCCAAACGCGCCCGGCCAGATCGAAGGTCGAGCCATGGCAGGGGCAGACGAAGCCCATGTCGTCGCCCAGAGTGATATTGGCGCCGGTCGCGAAAGGCCCGGAAGGCGAGCAACCCAGATGCGTGCAGATGCCCACCGCCACCAGCACTTCGGGCTTGATCGAACGCGCCTGGTTGCGGCAGTACTCCGGGGTCAGTTCGGACGGCTTGCGTTCCGATTTGGGATCGGCAACCTTGGACTCGGTCTTGGCCAGCGAATCGAGCATTTCCTTGCTGCGCTTCAAGATCCACACCGGTTTGCCGCGCCACTCGGCGATGATGAGTTCGCCTTCTTTCAGATTGCCGATGTCGACCTCCACCGGCGCCCCGGCGGCGCGTGCCTTTTCAGAAGGCGCGAATGTCGCGACAAACGGGATTGCCGTGCAGAGCGCACCGAACCCTCCGACAACCGAGGTGGCGACAATGGCGCCGCGCCGACCGCTGTGGGCGCTTGGATCGTTACTCATGGGAAAAGAACCTTAAGGGATCTGGGGAATCACCGGTGCCGCGGAAATATGCGGTGCAGGCAAAATTATACCGGATCGTGGCACCGGATTAAAGGATTTCCAGAAAAATCCTTTAAGTTCATGGTGTTATAAAATTTATTGAAACCCTCGCTTGCCAGTTTGGACCGCTGCGGATAGCCTCGAATGCTGCAGTTGCGAGTAACCGGGGGGTGTAGTCAAATCTTTAATTCAGGGGAAACCATGAGCATGCTTCAAGAATTCCGCGAATTCGCGGTCAAGGGCAATGTCATCGACTTGGCCGTCGGTGTGATCATCGGCGCCGCTTTCGGCAAGATTGTCGATTCGCTGGTGGCTGATGTCATCATGCCGATGGTCGGGTCGATATTCGGCTCGCTGGATTTTTCGAACCTGTTTTTCGTCCTCGGCAAGAACCCAAGCAACCTCGTTGCGCTTGCCGATCTCAAAAAGGCCGGCATCCCGGTCATGGCTTACGGCAGTTTCATCACCGTGGCTGTCAATTTCCTGATCCTTGCGTTCATCATTTTCATGCTGGTCAAGCAGATCAACCGCTTGAAGCGTGCAGAACCGGCCGCGCCGGCGGCGCCCCCGGCGACACCCGAAGACGTGGTGTTGTTGCGCGAGATCCGTGATTCGCTGAAAAAGTAGGCGAAATGCCCTAAAAGCCGGCTGCGATTTTTTGCAGGCGGCTTTTGCACAACTGGCTACCCGCGCCGCGTCGTGTCAGACTGGACCGCGCCCTGAACCAAGCCGCTTTGGGCGACGGCGCCATACCCTCACACAGCGGCGGCCGGCGAGCGGATCGCGCAGAACGACAGCGGCCCGCCCTCACGCAGGGTTGTCAATCTCGATGTGCTGGTGCCCGATGCCGAATCGCACCGCAATGTGCCGGCCGAGAGCCTCAACACCATAGCGCTCGGTGGCATGGTGCCCCGCAGCGACGTATGGCACACCCGACTCGCGTGCCAGATGCGTGGTCTGCTCCGATATCTCGCCGCTCAGATAAAGGTCGCAGCCTGCGCTGATCGCCGCTTCGAAATAGCCCTGCGCGCCGCCGGTACACCAGCCGATGCGACGTACCATGCGATCGGCGTCGCCCACCAGGAGTGGTGTTCGCCCCAACGAGGCTTCGACACACGCGGCAAACGCATGTGCGGCCACCGGGGCCGCCAGATCACCGGCACAGCCGATCTCCTGCTCGCCGAAATGCAGCGTCGCCGCCAGGCCGAGCCGGCGGCCAAGTTGCGCGTTGTTGCCCAGTTCGGCATGCGCATCAAGCGGCAGGTGGTAGGCCAGCAGGTTGACCTGGTGCGCGAGCAGCAGAGCAAGGCGGCGCCGACGCGGACCGATCACCCGCATGTCGTCGCCCTTCCAGAAAAGTCCATGGTGCACCAGAATCGCATCGGCGCCGGCCGCGATTGCGGCCTCGATCAGCGCCAGGCTCGCGGTCACACCCGTGACCAGGCGCAGAACCTCAGTCTTTCCTTCCACCTGCATGCCGTTTGGGCAATAATCGCGAAAGCGCGCCGGTTCGAGCAGCTCGTCCAGCGCTTCCAGAATCGTTGTAGTTCTCATTCATTCCCCATGCTTCGCCATTTGTGGTTGATTTTCGCGCAGAGCGCGACTGTTTGCCTTGCTGCCTGGTTCGTGGTTTCCACGCTCAAGCCGGACTGGATCGCCAAGCCGCCGCCCGCCGCTCCAGCCGTCGTCGCCGCAGCGGCAGGCCCTTGGCCAGCGGCGCCACCGGTTGCGGGCACCGACGGGCAGAAGCCATTCTCCTACAGCGAGGCCGCGGCCCTGGCAATGCCGGCGGTGGTCAACATTTTTACTTCAAAAGAGGTGAAGCTTTCACAGCACCCGTTCATGAATGATCCGCTGTTTCGCCACTTCTTTGGCGGTGACGCGGGCAGCAAACGCGGAACGCGCCGAGCTTCCAGCCTGGGTTCGGGCGTGGTGGTCAGCAGCCAGGGCTATGTGCTGACCAATTTTCACGTGATCGAGTCGGCCGAGGAAATCGAGGTGCTGCTTTCGGACAACCGCCGCGCCGGCGCGAAGATCGTCGGTGGCGATCCCGAAACCGATCTGGCGGTGATAAAAATCGATTTGCCCAACCTGCCCACGATCGTATTCGGTCGCCCCGAAGCCGCCCGGGTGGGCGACGTGGTGCTGGCCATCGGCAACCCGTATGGCGTGGGTCAGACCGTGACCCTGGGTATCGTGTCCGCGCTGGGTCGCTCGCAATTGGGTATCAGCACGTTTGAAAATTTCATCCAGACCGACGCCGCAATCAACCCTGGCAATTCCGGCGGCGCCCTGGTGGACGTTCAGGGCCGACTGCTCGGCATCAACACAGCCATTTATTCGCGTTCCGGCGGATCAGCCGGCATCGGCTTCGCGATTCCGGCCAACATGGCGCGCCAGGTGATGGACCAGATCATCGCCAATGGCACGGTCACGCGCGGCTTCATAGGCATTGAGCCACAGGACATCACACCGGAACTGGCTGAATCGTTCAAGCTGCCAAAGGATCGGGGAGTCTTGATCGCCGGCGTGGTGCGCAACGGGCCCGCCGACCGCGCCGGCATCAAGCCGGGCGACGTTTTGGTCGAGGTCGAAGGCGCGGCGGTGCGCGATGCCGTCGGTATGCTCAACCTGATTGCGCAACTAACGCCCGGCAACGCCGGGCGCCTCAAACTGGTACGCCAGGGGCAAGCCATCGAGGTTAGCGTCACCGTGGGCAAGCGACCACGGCCGCAGCGCAAACCGCGCGACGAATCCGAATAACTGCTCGCGGCGCTTAAGCCGCGCGGGCTGCGAAGCGTGACGCGGGCGTGGCCAAATCGTTCCTGCCAATCAGGTCTTCGAGTCTGGAGCGTTTTCGGAGTCGGGCTTGGCCGGCTCGCCGCTCGGCCGCTTGGTCACAAATTGCGCGAAAAACAGACCGACTTCGTAAAGCAGGCACATCGGCACCGCCAGTGCGAACTGCGAAACCACATCCGGTGGCGTGACCACGGCGGCGATCACAAACGCCACGACGATGAAGTAACCGCGCCATTCCTTGAGCTTCTTCACGTCCACCACGCCGACCAGCACCAGCAGCACCACCGCTACCGGCACCTCGAAAGTGACACCGAAGGCGATGAACATGGTGAGCACGAAGCCCAGGTAGGCCTCGATATCCGGAGCCGGCGTGATCGAGGCTGGCGCGAACGAGTTGATAAACGCAAAGAACTGGCCGAATACGAAGTAATAGCAAAAAGCGATGCCTGCCAGGAACAACACCGTGCTCGAGACCACCAAAGGCACCGCAAGCCGCTTCTCGTGGCTGTAAAGACCGGGAGCGACGAAGGCCCAGGCCTGGTACAAAAAGAACGGCAGTCCCACCAGAAACGCGAACATCGCGGTGACCTTGAGCGGCACCAAAAACGGCGATATGACCGACGTGGCGATCATTTTGGTGCCCTGCGGCAGCGATGAGATCAAAGGCAAGGCCAGGAAATCATAAATCGGCCCGGCCTTGGGCCAAACGAAAAAAGCCAGCGCAAACAGCACCACGAACACGATGACGCTGCGCAGCAGCCGGTCACGCAATTCAACCAGGTGCGAAATGAAGGTGTCCTGAAGCGCTTCACTCATGAGGTTTGAAATCCGCTTGATGCGGCGATCAGCCGGCCTTGGCCGGTGTCGCCGCCGGTGCAACCGACTCTTCCAGCGCGAGCGAGGCCTGGACGCTGTGCTCGACAGGACCCTGACCGAGCGGGTCAGCGGAAGCTAGCGACTGGCGGATTGCCTCATCAGCAGGCGCCAGTGCACCGGCCGATGGCGGCGACGCTTCCGGCGCGGGCGTCGCGACGTCGCTGGCAAGCTGGTTGATTTCGGACGCCTGTGCCTCGAAGCCGGCCATGGTTTCCTTGACCGACGTTTGCAGACTCTGCGCCGCCTCGGTGACCGTGGTCTGCATCTTCTTCAACTCGTCGAGTTCTATCTCGCGGCTGATGTCGGCCTTGACGTCGCTCACGTAGCGCTGCGCGCGCCCCATCAGCGCACCGATGGTACGCGCCACGCGCGGCAGCTTTTCCGGCCCGATGACCAGAAGCGCCACCACGCCGATGACCATCATTTCGGTTAAACCAACGTCGAACATGGTGTTTTATGGAGTGCCTGTGGCCAGCATCTGAAATCGTCGCGTCGGCCGGGTGCCGATGCGACGCCGCGCGGTGGTGGTAAAACCGCCGTCTAGTGTAGTGCCCGGTAATTGCCGGTACAAAATGAAATCGACGGATTTTGGTCGAGGGCAAGGCGCAAACCACAGCGATACCCGTAGGTATCGCGCGGATTTGCAACGCCGCCATCGGCCAAAAGGCGCGATTTCGTGTATCGGTAATTGCGCGGCACTAAACTAGGTTCTGGTCTTTTCTTCGGCCTTGATGTCGATGGTCTGGCCGACCTTGCCAGGCTCGGCCGGATTCGCCGGTTCCGCTGCGGCAGCCGCGCCAGTAGCCGACCCTTCCTTCATGCCGTCCTTGAAGCCCTTGACGGCGCCACCAAGATCCGAACCCATGTTGCGCAGCTTTTTGGTACCAAATACCAGCATGACGATGACCAGGACGATCAGCCAATGCCAAATTGAAAACGAACCCATGGAAAGACTCCTTGAAACGTGGTTGTCGACAGTCAATACGCAGCGTCGGTTCTTATTGTTGCTTGGCCACGTTCAATTACGGCACGACTTCCGCATTGCGTGCGGCTATGTCGTACGCCATGCCATTTGCTGCCTTGAATCAGCCGCGCTTCCACGGCCGGGGGCCACCCATGACATGCAGGTGCAGGTGCAGAACTTCCTGGCCGCCTTCGCGACCGTTGTTCATTACCACCCGGAAACCGCCTGCGGTACCCGGATTGCATCCCTGTTCCAGCGCCAGTTTCGACACCAGCGACAGCATTCTACCAAGGAGCAGCTCATGGCGTGCGTCGGCATGCGCAAGTGATTCAATGTGTTCCTTGGGCACCATCAGGAAATGCACCGGCGCCGCCGGATTGATGTCGTGAAAGACAAACAGCTCGTCATCCTCGTAAACCTTGCGGCTGGGAATGCGGCCGGCAGCGATCTTGCAGAACAGGCAGTCGGGGTCGCTATGCGGGGTTTGGCTCATGGTCAATCCAACGGGAGTCGATTTCTCTTGCGCCTGAGACAGACATCAATCCGGCCGCGCGGCTTTTTCGTCCAGCCCGGAGAGGCCTTCGCGGCGCTCCAGCTCGGCCAGCACATCGGCAGCGCTGAGACCGTAATGCTCAAGGGCGATCAGCGAGTGAAACCAGAGGTCGGCGAACTCGGCCACAATGCGCGAACGATTGCCGTCCTTGGCGGCCATCACGGTTTCGGTGGCCTCCTCGCCGATCTTTTTGAGGATCGCATCCTCGCCGCGCGCCAGCAGGCGCGCGACATAGGATTTTTCGGCATCGCCGCCACGCCGCGATGCGATCACCCGGCCCAGCCGCTGCAGCACGTCCTGGTTCATTTTCCGTAAATCTCGGTTGCACTCTTGAGGACCGGATCGACCTCGACCCAGGCATCGCCTTGAAGCTTGCGAAAAAAACAATTGTGGCGTCCGGTATGGCAGGCGATGCCGCCAACCTGGTCGACCTTGAGCAATACGACGTCGGCATCGCAATCGATGCGCACTTCGATCAATTTCTGACGGTGCCCGGATTCCTCGCCTTTGTGCCACAAGCGAGCGCGCGAGCGCGACCAGTAGACAGCATGTCCGGTCTCGATGGTGGCCAGGAGAGCAACGCGATTCATCCATGCCACCATCAGCACCCGATTGCTGCCCGTTTCCTGTGCGATGGCCGGCACCAGGCCGCGCTCGTCCCAGGCGATGGCGTCGAGCCAGGCTGCAGTTGTGCCGGCGGTGGCGGAGTCCTCGGTGTCGGTCGATGCCGGCGGCTTCTGCAAAGTCATCGACGCACCTCGATGCCACGCTCGGCCATGCGCGCCTTGGCCTGGCCTACAGTGAACTCCCCGAAGTGAAAAATGCTGGCGGCCAGCACTGCATCGGCGCGGCCCTCGACCACCCCATCGACCAGGTCATCGAGGCTGCCAACACCGCCGGAGGCCACCACCGGCACCGCAACGGCGTCGGCGACCGCTCGTGTCAGGCCAAGGTCGAAGCCGTTGCGGGTGCCGTCGCGATCCATGCTGGTCAAAAGGATTTCGCCGGCGCCCAGCGCCTCGACCCGGCGCGCCCAATCGATCGCATCCATGCCGGTATTGTTGCGCCCGCCGTGGGTGAAGACACTCCAGCGCCCGGGTGCGACCTGCTTGGCATCGATCGCCACCACGATGCACTGCGCACCGTAGCGGCCTGCGGCGTCGGCCACCAGTTGCGGATTCTGCACCGCTGCGGTGTTGATGCTGATCTTGTCGGCACCCGCATTGAGCAGGCGCCGCACGTCTTCGACACGGCGCACGCCGCCGCCCACGGTCAGCGGTATGAATACCTGTGCGGCGACTTGCTCGATGACGTGCAGGATGATGTCGCGGTCGTCGCTGCTTGCGGTGATGTCGAGGAAGGTCAGTTCATCCGCACCCTGGTCGTCGTAGCGCCGCGCGATCTCGACCGGATCGCCGGCGTCCTGCAACTGGACGAAATTGATGCCCTTGACGACGCGGCCCGCTGTCACATCGAGGCATGGAATGATTCGTTTGGCGAGCATGATGTTTTTCTGTCAGCCAGTGCACAGGCGCTGCGGTTCGGCATCGGCACCGACGCAAGCCGCAGCAACCGCGCATGCCCCGATCCGCCGCAATCAAGCCACCTGGCGTGCCTATTTGCCGGCTTCGATCAGGGCCATCTTGAAATCCAGCGTGCCGTCATACACCGCGCGACCGGCGATCACGCCGACCACGCCCTCGCCTTCGATCGCCTTCAAGGCCCGAATGTCCTCGACGCTGGCCAAGCCCCCGGAGGCGATGACCGGAATCTTCATCGCCTGCGCCAGGCGCAAGGTCGCATCGATATTGATGCCGCCCAGCATGCCGTCGCGCCCGATGTCGGTGTAGATGATCGCCTCGGCGCCATAGTCCTCGAACTTGCGTGCCAGATCGATCACGTCATGCCCGGTCAGCTTGCTCCAGCCATCGGTTGCGACCTTGCCGTCACGCGCATCCAGACCTACGATGATGTGCCCGGGAAAAGCGCCGCAGGCATCGTGCAAAAAGCCGGGGTTCTTGACTGCGGCGGTACCGATGATCACATAGGTGATGCCATGATCCAGATAGCGCTCGACCGTGTCGAGATCGCGAATCCCGCCACCCAGTTGCACCGGCATGTCGTCCCCGGCGGTGGCGATGATGGCCTTGATGACCGCTTCGTTCTTCGGTTTGCCGGCCAGCGCGCCGTTGAGATCAACGATATGCAAGCGCTTGGCCCCCTGTGCCTTCCAGTGCGCCGCCATGGTCGCCGGTGCTTCGGAAAACACCGTGGCGTCGCTCATGTCGCCTTGCTTCAGACGAACGCAGTGTCCGTCCTTTATGTCAATCGCGGGGATGATCAACATGGTTTTGTCGGAATGGTTTTCACGGCAATCACCGCCGCCGACACCGTCGAAGGAGCGGGCGGCAGGGCGGCACGGCTTGTGCCATTGGCAGCCGAAGTTCCGCCACACCACTGAACGTCGGCCCGCCAATCGGAGACTCGTTGGGCATCACTCATGGATTCCAAGCGACGAAATTTGAAAACAATCGAAGGCCGGCCACATGGCTTTTTTCAGGGTGGAACTGTACGCCGAAAATATTGCCTTGCGCAACTGCGCAGGTAAAGTGTATCCCATAGTCCGCCGACCCGGCGCCTACTTCACGGTCGGCAGGGTCGGGATAAAAACTGTGCACGAAGTAAAAGCGGCTGTTGTCGGCAATGCCATCCCACAGGGCATGCTCCCGATCATGGATGACCTGGTTCCAACCCATGTGCGGCACCTTGAGCCGCACGTCGTCCGCTGTGGTCATGCCGGCGGGAAAGCGGCGCACCTGCCCCCCGATGATTCCCAGGCCGGGCGTATCGCCCTCGGCACTGAAGTCGAACAGCATCTGCATGCCGATGCATATCCCCAGAAACGGCTTGTTCGCCGCGGCTGCGACCACCGCCTCGCGCAACCCCGAAGCACTCATCTCGCGCATGCAGTCCGGCATTGCGCCCTGACCGGGGAAAACCACGCGATCAGCCGCGCCGATCACACGCGGGTCAGCGGTGACAAGCACCCTGGCAGCAGGTGCCACGTGCTCGATGGCTTTCGCCACCGAACGCAGGTTACCCATGCCGTAATCGATGACTGCTACGGTTTGCATCGGCAGTCCGGGCTTCGCGTGAACGGCAGCGCCGGCCGTCGCGGCGCGGCGCCCCGGAAAACACCGAACAAAACCCTGTATCCGCGCAGGGTCGAACGGCGGTATTGAATCAAGTCAATGAGATGCAAAAGCGGCACTTGTAACCTGCAGGCTGATTCAGGGCTTCTCTAGAGCGAGCCTTTGGTCGAGGGAATGCTGTCGGCGGCGCGTGGGTCGGCTTCGCACGCCATGCGCAAGGCTCGCCCGAAAGCCTTGAACACGGTTTCGCATTGATGGTGCGCGTTCTCGCCGCGCAGGTTATCGATGTGCAGGGTTACGAGCGCATGATTGACAAAACCCTGGAAGAACTCATGGGCCAGGTCAACGTCGAAAGCGCCGATCATCGAGCGCTTGAAGTCGACATGAAACTCAAGCCCGGGGCGGCCTGAAAGATCGATCACCACGCGCGACAGCGCCTCGTCGAGCGGCACATAGGCATGGCCGTAGCGGCGTACGCCCTTCTTGTCGCCGATCGCCAGCGCGAAAGCCTGTCCCAGTGTGATGCCGATGTCCTCCACCGTATGGTGGGCATCGATGTGCAGATCGCCAGTGGCCGCGACGTCGATATCCACCAACCCGTGGCGCGCGATCTGGTCGAGCATGTGATCCAGAAATGGCACGCCGGTGACAAACGTGGCGCGACCGCTGCCATCGAGCTCCAGGCGAACGCGGATCTGCGTTTCCTTGGTATTACGTGTGACTTCAGCGCTTCTCATGCTTGCGGCTTTCCTGCGGAATCAAGGCGCCCGCCAGGAGCGCTTGACCGATGCGAGTTTAGCGGACCGTCGAAATTCGACCAACCTGGTTTACGCGCTCGAGCGCGCGACACGGCACTGTATCCGCACCCGCCCATTTGCACATGACCATGCGCCGCCTCACTCATCGGACAAAGCCACTTCAAGGGCGGCTAACATTGTGCGATTCTCGGTTGGCGATCCAATGGTCAGGCGCAGACAATTATCCAGCATCGGATGGCCACCGGAGAAGTTTTTCACCAACACCTTCTGCCGCTTCATGCTTTCGAACACCGCCGTCCCGCGCCCTTGCGGCCCTTCGATGCGCACGCAGATGAAGTTGGCGGCACTTGGATACTGCCGCAGCCCTGCAAGCCCCGCCAATGAATGCTCGACCACGGCGCGCTCGGCCAGTACCCGCGCCGCCTGCTCGTCGAGAACCTGCTTGTTCTCCAGAATCTTGATCGCCACCGCCTCGGCCAGGACGCTGATGTTGAACGGCGCACGGGTCTTGTCGAACTCGCCAATCCATCCCGGGCTGCCAGCCACGTAACCCAGGCGCACGCCGGCAAGGCTGATCTTCGAGACTGTGCGCATGACCACCATGTTGGGAAATTCCGCCAGGCGCGGCATGAAGGAATCGGCGGCGAAGGGCTGGTAGGCCTCATCAATCACCACCAGACCCGGGGCGGCACGCACGATGCGTTCGACCTCGCGCATCGAAAACGGGCTGCCGGTCGGATTGTTCGGGTAGGCAATCCACGTAAGCGCCGGCCGGTGCGCCGCCATCGCCGCGATGAACGCCTCGACGTCGAGCGAAAAATCGTCGCGCAGGCAGACCGGCACGAACTTCAGCCGATAGAACAGGGCATGCATCTGGAACATCACGAACGATGGCGACGGCGCCATCACCACCGCACCTTCGCGGGCACAGGCTGCCGTGATGAACTGGATGCACTCGTCCGAGCCATTGCCGCACAGCACGTCAAAGCCATGTGGCACCCCCATTTTCGCGGCGATCAAGGCACGCAGGCGCGTCATGCTCGGCACCGGGTAGCGGTTGAGCGCCAACTTGGAGACAACATCGCCGACTTCGCGAGCCAGCCAATCGGGCAGGGAGTAGGGGCTCTCCATCACGTCGAGTTTGACCATGCCGGTGGCGTCGGCCACCGCATAGGCGCCCATCGCAAGAACCTCTGGGCGGATGATGTTCTGGATAGTGTTCATGGCATGCACGTCATGGTCGGATGCGCGTGGGAAAACGCGATGGTGGCTCAGCGCCGCCGGATTGAACGATGAACTTTCAGGGAATCCTGTACTCGGCCGACTTCGCGTGCGCCTGCAAGCCCTCGCCGTGCGCCAGTTCGGAGGCAATCCGTCCCAGGGTCGCTGCACCGGCCGGCGAAACCTTGATGATGCTCGAACGCTTCTGGAAATCATAAACGCCCAAGGGCGAGGAAAAACGCGCCGTACGGGAAGTCGGCAACACATGGTTGGGCCCGGCGCAATAGTCGCCCAGCGCCTCGCTGGAATGCACGCCCATGAAGATCGCGCCGGCATGACGAATCAAGGGCAGCAAGGCTTCGGGATCCGCCACCGCCAGTTCCAGATGCTCCGGCGCGATGTCGTTGGCCACCGCGCAAGCTTCGGCCAGGTCCCGCGTACGTATCAGTGCGCCGCGGCCGGACAGTGATTTGGCAATGATGTCGCGCCGCGGCATGGCTTGCAGCAGCCGGTCGATGCTCAATCCCACTCGTTCGATATAGCCAGGGTCGGGACACAGGAGGATGGCCTGCGCGATCTCGTCATGTTCGGCTTGGCTGAACAAATCCATGGCCACCCAGTCAGGGTCGGCACAACCGTCGGCAATCACCAGGATCTCCGAGGGCCCGGCGATCATGTCGATGCCCACGGTGCCGAACACGCGGCGCTTGGCCGCGGCCACGTAGGCGTTGCCCGGACCCACGATCTTGTCGACCTGCGCAATGGTCTGCGTGCCGTAGGCGAGCGCCCCAACCGCCTGCGCCCCGCCGATGCTGTAGATAACGTCAACACCGGCGATGGCCGCAGCCGCCAGAACCAGCGGATTGGTGTGGCCACCCGGCGCTGGCGACACCATGACGAGCTCGGCGACGCCGGCCACCTTGGCCGGAATCGCGCTCATCAGGAGCGAACTGGGGTAGGCCGCTTTGCCGCCCGGAACGTAGAGGCCTGCACGGTCGAGCGGCGTGATGTTCTGGCCAAGTTCAGTGCCATCGGCCTCGGTGTAACGCCAGGATACGGCGGCCTGGCGCTGGTGATAGGCACCAATGCGATCGGCCGCCGCCTCCAGCGCCTCGCGCTGGCGGGTCGGCAACGCGGCCAGGGCGGCACGCGTTTGCGCGGCCGGGACACGCAGTTCGTCCATCGAGCGTGCCGCGATGCCGTCGAACCGCGACGTGTATTCGAGCACCGCCGCATCGCCACGCGCCCTCACGTCTGCGAGAATGTCCTGCACGGCACCCTCAATGCCTGAATCCTCGGCCGCGGAATAAGCGAGCAGGGCCTTCAACTGCGCCGCGAACCCTGCGCTGGAGCTATCCAGGCGACGCACTGCGAAAGTCATTTGGCGGCTGCCGCGAAGGCGTCGATCAGGCCCTGCACCGCCGGGCGCCTGGTCTTGAGTGCAGCCTGGTTGACGATCAGGCGCGAAGAAACGCTGCATATTTCCTCGACAGCGCGCAAACCGTTGGCCCTGAGCGTCGCGCCGGTGGATACCAGATCGACAATGACTTCCGCCAAACCGATCAGTGGCGCCAGTTCCATCGACCCGTACAGCTTGATCAGGTCGACATGCATGCCCTTGTTGCCGAAGTGTTCGCGCGCCACGCTCACATACTTGGTCGCCACCCGGATCCGCGCGCCGCGGCGTACCGCGTTTTCGTAGTCGAATGCCTGCGGCACCGCCACCATCAACCGGCAACGGCCGATGCCCAAGTCAACCGGCCGGTACAGGCCGTCGCCACCGCTCCTTGCATCGTGCTCAAGCAGCACATCCGACCCGGCAACTCCCAGATGCGCCGCACCGTACTGAACGTAGGTCGGCACATCGGAAGCACGCACGATGATGACACGGACATCCGGCCGGTTGGTCGGCAGTATCAGCTCACGCGATTTTTCCGGGTCGACAGGCACGCGCAAGCCGACGGCGGCCAGGAGCGGCAGAGTCTCCTCGAAGATGCGCCCTTTGGAGAGGGCCAGGGTGATCACAATAAGACTTGGCTAGGCTTCTTGGAAGGCCACAATTTTACCCGACACCCGCCTCGCGCAATAATGATCGCGGACGCTCTGCGGTCTGGTGGCGGCTCAGCGCTGTCGCGTCACGCGCGCGCCCACCGCCGACAACTTGGCCTCAAGCGCCTCGTAACCGCGATCCAGGTGATAGATGCGGTCGATCACCGTTTCCCCTTCGGCCACCAGGCCCGCCACCACCAGCGAGGCCGAGGCGCGCAGATCGGTGGCCATCACGGTGGCGCCGGTCAGGGTGCGAACCCCTTTGACGATCGCCGTGTTGCCCTCGATCTCGATGTGCGCACCCAGGCGCTGCAATTCCTGGGCATGCATGAAGCGATTCTCGAAAATCGTTTCAGTCACAACGCCGGTGCCCTCGGCGATGGCGTTGAGCGCCATGAACTGCGCCTGCATGTCGGTGGGAAAGGCCGGATAAGGCGCAGTGCGCAGGTTGATCGCGCGCGGACGCCGGCGCGCCACGATGCGAATGCGGTCGGGTTCGGTTTCGATGCGCGCGCCGCCCTCGGCAAGCTTGTCGAGCACGGCCTCAAGCGTGTCGGGCCGCGCACCGGTCAACAGGAGGTCGCCACCAGCGGCTGCCGCAGCGGTGAGAAAAGTTCCGGTTTCGATGCGGTCGGCCATCACGCGGTAGCGTGCGCCGTGCAGACGCTCGACGCCGCGCACAACGATGCGGTCGGAACCTGCACCACCGACCCGCGCTCCCATGGCGTTGAGGCAGTTCGCCAGATCGACCACTTCCGGTTCTCGCGCGGCATTTTCGATCACCGTTTCACCATCGGCCAAGGTCGCGGCCATCATCAGGTTTTCGGTGCCCGTTACCGTCACGATATCGGTGACGATTCGCGCGCCCTTGAGACGGCGCGCCTGCGCCACCAGGTAGCCATGCTCGATACGGATTTCGGCACCCAGTGCCTGCAGGCCCTTGATATGCTGATCCACCGGCCGCGCGCCGATTGCGCAACCACCTGGCAGTGAGACGCGCGCGCTACCAAAGCGCGCCAGAAGCGGCCCCAGTACCAGGATCGAGGCTCGCATGGTCTTGACCAGATCATAGGGCGCTTCGAGGCGATCGACGCGCGCTGCGTCCAGCTTGAGACCGCCCGTTGCGCGCAGGATTACCACCCCCATCTGGACCAGCAGCTTTTCCATCGTCGTCACGTCATGCAGGGCCGGAACATTGTCGACCTCGAGCGGGTCGGCAGTAAGCAATGCCGCGCAGATGATCGGTAGTGCCGCGTTCTTCGCGCCCGATATCGGAATCTCGCCGCGCAGGCGTGCGCCGCCCTGAATCACCAGTTTATCCATTGCCTGCCCCCGGGCACGAAAATAAATGCACCGTGCCGGCACATCGCGCAATCGCGTGCCCGCTGCACCAGACCAGGGGTGTGCCTCTGGACGCGATGACGACCCGTTCGCCACGAATTCCAATCACGCTCTCAGCCAGCCTTCCATTCATCCGGTGTCAGTGTCTTCATCGACAAGGCATGGATCTCGTTGCCCATCTGCGACCCCAGAGCCCGATTGACCAACTGGTGGCGCGCAACCCGGGACTTGCCGTCGAACATCTGGCTCACGATCACGGCTTCGAAGTGCGCACCGTCGCCATCGACTTCAAGGTGATCGCATGCTATGCCTTGCGCAATCAGGTCGCGCACATATTCCGGTGTCACCATTTCATGCCTGCCCTTCAGTATCTGAGTTTGTAACCACGTTTGAGAATCAGGAGCAATGCGCCGGCGATGCAAAGGAAGCAGGTGCCGACAACGCCGAATGACAACCATGGCGACACGTCACTTTGCCCGAAAAAGCCGAAGCGAAAGCCATCAATCATGAAGAAAAACGGATTGAGATGCGACACTTTCTGCCAAAAAGGAGGCAGCGAGTGAATCGAGTAGAACACACCCGAGAGGAAAGTTGCCGGCAGGATGAAGAAATTCTGGAAGGCCGCGATATGGTCGAATTTTTCAGCCAGGATGCCCGCCAGCAATCCAACCGCGCCCATCAGGGCGCACCCAAGCAGCGCGAATACGGCAATCCAGCCCGGAGAACTGAACACCGGCCCGGCGAAAAAGAGCGTCACCGCGAAGACACCGGCGCCCACACACAACCCGCGCACGATCGCGGCGATGACGTAGGCGCCGAAAAATTCCAGATGGGTGATCGGTGGCAGCAAAACGAACACCAGATTGCCCGTGACCTTCGACTGAATCAGGGAAGACGAGCTGTTGGCGAAGGAATTCTGCAACATCGCCATCATTACCAGGCCGGGCCCCAGAAAAGCAGCGTAGCCTACATTGGCATATACCTGAACATGCGCCTCGAGCAGATGCGAAAAGATCATCAGGTAGAGCATCGACGTCAACACCGGCGCGGTGACGGTCTGCGCGCTGACCTTCCAGAATCGCAACAGCTCCTTGTACAGAAGCATGCCGAACCCGCTGCCGGCGACATCGCGTGAAGGAAGGCTCAATGGACTGCCCGCCCGTGACAGCGCGACATTCTCCCCGAGGAACGATGAGCGCTCATGCCGGTTGCCCGCCCATGACCTGCACGAACACGTCCTCGAGGTCCGGGGTTTCGATGGCGAGGTCCTCGATATGCAGGCCGGCCATGCGAATCGGTGCCAGCACGGCGTCGACGCCGTCATGGCTGCGCAGCTTGAATCGGTAGGTGCCGTCCGCCTCGCTCGGCTTTAGCGCCAGCAAGGCCGGCGGCAGCGCGCCGCTCACCCTGACCCGAAGATAGGCGCTGGCATGCCGCTTGAGCAACTCCGCGGTGCGGTCCAGTGCGACCACCCGTCCGCCCTTGAGCATGGCGATACGCCCGCAAAGGGTTTCGGCTTCTTCCAGATAGTGGGTGGTCAATACAATGGTGTGCCCATCGTGATTCAGGCGCGCGACGAATTTCCAGAGGGTCTGGCGCAGTTCCACATCGACGCCCGCGGTCGGCTCGTCGAGCACGATTACGGGCGGCCGGTGCACCAGGGCTTGAGCCACCAAGACCCGGCGCTTCATGCCGCCTGACAGGCTGCGCATGTTGGCGTTCGCCTTGTCGGCGAGCCCGAGATTTTCGAGAATCTCGTCGATCCAGGCCTCGTTGGACCGTAAACCGTAATAGCCGGACTGAAACACGAGGGTCTCGCGCACGGTGAAAAAAGGATCAAACACCAGTTCTTGCGGCACCACTCCAAGATTTGCACGCGCCAGCCGGTAATCGGCAACCACGTCGTGCCCCATGACTTTCACCTGCCCGCCATCAGCGCGCGTCAGGCCGGCGATGATCGAAATCAGGGTCGTCTTGCCAGCGCCGTTGGGTCCCAACAAGCCAAAAAACTCGCCCTGCTCGACTGCCAGATCAACGCTGCCCAGGGCCTCGATGGCGCCAAAGCGCTTGTGCACGGCACGCGCTTGAATCGCGTATGTCATGGAAAAAGACGATGCGCGTACCCCTGCTCGGCCGAGGTTCGCATGGCGGGTTGCAGCACTTCAGGGCAGGCTTTTTTTGTAGTCAGCCGAGAGTCAAGGTCTCGACCGCATACAAGCGGGCAATTCGCTTGATCGCATCGGGTGGATTGATGACCCGCAGCGTGCCAGCGTTGCGCCCCGCACACTCGCGCCGCCATTCGTTGATGCAAGCCAGGAGGCTCGAGTCGCACTCAGTGACCGCGGCAAGATCAAAAGTCAGTTCACCGGCGCGCAGGGCGATGGAACCGCGCTCCAGCAACGAAGGTGCATCAGCCATCAAAACACGGGCGGGCAGGCAAAACGGCATTCGATTTACTTGGGCTCAAAAGTGCAGGCTGCGGGATGCGGTTGCGTAAAGTCCGCACCAGCCGCAGGACAAACGCAGTCGGGTCTGGCAGATTCAGGACGCCAGGACTCTTACGACTTGCTTCTCGCTTCGATGGCACGGTTCTTGGCAACCAGCGCCTTGATCAAACCGTCTATGCCATTCGACGCGATTTCGGTGTTGAACTGGTTGCGGTAGGTTTCGACCAGGCGAGCACCGAGTACATTGAGATCGATCACCTTCCAGGCGCCCTCGAATTTCTCGAGATAGTAGTCAAGCTGGATTGGCTCACCGGCACCGGCCTTCACCGTTGAACGGACAACGGCGTCGGTGTCTCCGGGCTGCATGCGCAGCGGTCTGTACTCGATGATCGTATCCGCCCGATAGGTCGAAAAGGCCCCGGAGTAGGTGTTGGTCAGCAAACCCTTGAATTCACGGGTCAGCGCTTGTTGCTGCTCCGGCGTCGCGCGCGACCAGTGACGACCGACGGCAGACTGCGTCATGCGCTGGAAATTCACGTAGGGCACGATCTTGTTGTCGACCAAAGCGTTGATCTTGTACCGGTTGCCGTTCTGGATCTCGCGGTCGGCCTTGATGGCAGTCGTGACCTCGTCGACCGCCCGTTTGATGATGACGTCCGGGCCGTCCTGGGGATGCACCAGGCCGGCGTTCAAGGCCAGCAAAAAGCCGACAAGGCAGGACGCGAAAAACCTGATCAGGCCCATTCGGGGACATCCATCTAGAATCTTGCGCCCGCTGCGGCCGCCTGCAGCAGGCCTACAGCTGCCCACCGCCCTTTCGCTTCCGTTTGCTGTACGAGGTGTCCCGAAGCGCCATCACCACCGCGCTGGTTGGCGGCATCCACCCAGATTTCCAGGGGCAGCCGGTTTGACCGGACCTGCAAGGCATCTACATTCAACGCCAGCGACGGGGCTCCCACTGCGGCTCGCTTGCCACCTGCCGCTTCGTCTTCTTCAACCATGCCGCGGCGCCGCTGAATATAAGCGTCACGCACGAACGAATACTTGTCAAGCGCGGCCTCTTCCAGCACATTCGTGGCGTCGAGAAAGTCGGCTCGCCGATTGACCGCACGCAAGGAAAAAGCGACATTGCGCGTCGGCACATGATTAGCCCAGACCGGATCGAGGTTGGAGTAAATCAGTGTGCCGACCCCATCGCGAATGCTTGACGGCCCGAGAATGGGCAACACCAGGTAAGGCCCGGCGGCGAACCCCCACTTGCCAAAGGTCTGACCGAAATCGCGATTGTGCTTCGCAAGCCCGACCTTGCTGGCGACATCGAAACACCCCAGGAGGCCCACGGTCGAATTGATCAGTACCCGGCACGCATCGCTTACCGCATCGCCGGGCTTGCCTTGCAGCAGGCTGTTGATGCTGACGAAGACATCGTTGATGTTGGAAAACACATTGCCTACGCAATCACGCGCCGGTTCCGGCACTACCGCCTTGTAGGCGGTCGCCACCGGCTTGACCAGCGCATTGTCCACACCCTCGTTGAAGCTGAACATCGCGCGATTGAACCCCTCGAACGGGTCACCTGGCGTATTCGAAGACGCACAACCGCCTGCCGCCAGCACCACAACGAGCAGCCCCAAGCCACGGCACTTCGCAAAAAGACTCATTTTCCGTCCTTGTTGTCGCTCTTGCCTTCGGCCGCCTTGTCAAAGACAAACTTGCCGATCAAATCTTCCAGTACCATCGCCGAGGAAGTCGACTTGATCTTGTCGCCCGCCCCGAGTTTGACGCTGTCGCCCCCCGGTGACAAACCGATGTATTGCTCGCCCAGGAGACCCGAAGTGAGAATCTTCGCCGAAGTGTCCTTGGGAAATGAAAACCCCTTGTTCATGGCCAAGGTCACCACCGCCTGATACTCCTGATCGTCGAACGACACTTGCGCTACCCGGCCCACCACCACGCCCGCGCTTTTTACCGGGGCACGTACTTTCAGACCACCAATGTTATCAAATTTGGCAAGCACTTGATATGTTTCGGAAAAGTTGAAAGATGCCAGATTTCCGGCTTTCAAAGCCAGGACCAATATGGCAGCAAAGCCGGCGATCACAAACAGGCCGACCCACAGATCCGTAAGTTTACGATTCATTTCACCCGCCCTCACGCGCCCGTAAACATGAGCGCGGTCAAAATAAAGTCAAGCGCCAGCACCGCTAACGACGAAGTCACCACCGTGCGCGTGGTTGCGTGTGACACCCCTTCGGGGGTCGGTTGCGCATCATATCCCTCGAAAACCGCTATGAAGGTCACCGCAAATCCGAACACCACACTTTTGATCACGCCGTTGCCGACATCCTCGATCCAATCAACGCCGTTTTGCATCTGGCTCCAGAAAGCGCCCTCGTCGACCCCGATCATCACCACACCCACAATATAGCCGCCGAACACGCCGACGGCCGAAAACATCGCGGCCAGGATCGGCATCGAAATCACCCCGGCCCAGAAGCGCGGCGCGAGGATCCGCGCGATCGGCGAGACGGCCATCATTTCCATCGCCGACAACTGCTCGCCGGCTTTCATCAATCCGATTTCGGCAGTAATCGAGGTGCCGGCGCGCCCGGCGAACAGCAGCGCAGTGATGACCGGACCGAGTTCGCGCACCAGGGATAGCGTGACCAAAAGTCCGAGCGCCTGCTCGGAACCGTATCGTTGCAAGGTATTGTAGCCCTGCAAGCCCAGCACGAAACCCACAAACAAACCCGAAACCAGAATGATCACCAGCGAATAGTTGCCGATGAAATGTACCTGCGCCACGGTCAGTCTGAAACGGCGGAAAGCCGGGCCGGACGTGGCCAGCAGAGAGCAAAACAGGCGTGTCCCGTAACCCAGCTTGACCACGAAGTCGATGATCAGTTGCCCAAGCTTGCGCGTCGCTTCGATCATTGCGGCAGCCCCAGATCACGCGCGTAGTCATCGGCAGGATAATGGAAGCGCACCGGCCCCTCGGGGCTGCCGGCGATGAACTGCCGGACATAGGGCAAGTCGGAGGCGCGAATCGCGGATGGCGTGCCCTGTGCAACGATCCTTCCCTCGGCCAGAAAGTACACGTAGTCGACGATCGCCAGCGATTCGTGTACATCGTGGGTTACAACGATCGATGCCGCACCCAAAGCATCATTCAAGCTGCGGATCAGGTTCGCCGTGATTCCAAGGGATATCGGATCGAGCCCGGCGAATGGCTCGTCGTACATGATCAATTGCGGGTCGAGCGCGATGGCGCGCGCCAGCGCCACCCGGCGCGACATGCCGCCGGAGATCTCCGACGGCATCAAAGCTTGGGCGCCGCGCAAGCCCACCGCATGCAGCTTCATCAGCACCAAATCACGAATGGCCGATTCGGGCAGGGCAGTGTGCTCGCGCAGCGGAAACGCGACATTGTCGAAGACACTCATGTCGGTGAACAGGGCGCCGAACTGGAACAGCATGCCCATGCGACGGCGCAGGGCGTACAGCCCCTTCAGATCCTGCGCATGCACGTCCTGACCATCGAAAATAACGCTGCCCGCCTGCGGCCGCACTTGTCCGCCCAGCATCCGCAAGACGGTCGTTTTGCCGGACCCGGAGCCCCCCATCAATGCCACCAACTGGCCGCGCTTGACTTCCAGGTCAAGGCCGGAAAGGATCTGCCGCCCGGCAGCACCGGTCAGATCGGGATAAGCGAAGGAGGCGCCCTTGATGGTTACAAAAGGCGAGGGCGAAGGCACGTGGCATGCGGCAAGAGCGTTGGCGGTCGCGCAGTTTAGCAGGAGCAACTGCTGATCGCGCGAAACCGCTGCCACGCGCGCGACCTGCGCTATAGTGCGTCTGACACCACCATGGGCCAATCGCGAACGCCAGTGACAGCTGCGCTGAATTTCATCGATATCAGCAAGCATTTTGGCGGCGCGCACGCATTGAAGCGGGTCAACTTCGCAGTAAACCAGGGGCTTGCATTCGGCCTGGCGGGTGTCAATGGCGCCGGCAAGACCACGCTCCTCAAATGCATGCTTGACCTGTGTTCGGCCAGCAGCGGAGCGGTCGAGATTTTCGGCGTGCCGGCCACCGAAAACCGCGCCCGCAAGCGCCTGGCGTTCTTGCCCGAGCGCTTCATCCCTCCCTACTATCAGACCGGCCGCGACTTCCTGCGCATGATGGCGGGCCTGCGCGGCGACCTATTCGATGAGGCGCGCGCGCGCTCGATGTTCGAGCACCTCGACCTCGACTTGTCGGCGCTGACTCGCCCGGTCAAGACATTCTCCAAGGGAATGACACAGAAGCTGGGGCTGGCGAGTTGTTTTCTGGCCGACCGCGAACTCACCGTACTTGACGAGCCGATGAGCGGTCTTGATCCCAAGGCCAGGGCGCATGTGAAGGTTCTGCTGCACGATCTGAAACGCCGCGGCCGCACCCTGTTTTTCACCTCACACGCACTGGTCGACATTGAGGAAACCTGCGAGCAAATGGCCGTGTTGCATGGTGGCTACTTGCGCTTTGTGGGCACGCCGACGGCGCTGCGCGCAATCAGCGGCGCGACCAGCCTGGAAAGCGCGTTCCTCGACCTGATCGCCGCGCCTGCGGCAGTGTCCGCGTGAACGACAGCAGCGCCCCGAGCGCGCGCCCCGGCCTTCTTCTGGTGGACGACGATCCGCTGATCGTGGATACCTTGAGCATCGTGCTGGGCCAGCATTTCGACGTCGTCAGTGCCGATTGCCATGATGCCGCCCTGGCCTGCCTTGAAACCCGGGAGAGCCTGCCGACGGTGGCGTTGGTCGACCTCGGCCTGCCGCCGGCCCCACACGCCCCGGACGAAGGCTACCGGCTGATTGCAAGCCTGCTGGCGCGCGCACCTTGCATGAAGATCGTGGTGCTTTCCGGCCAATCGGACGCTATTGCCGGCCGCCACGCGCGCGCCTTGGGAGCAACCGAGTTCGTCTCCAAGCCAACCCGGCCCACGGAATTGTTGCGCATCCTGGCCAAAGTGGTTGCCGCTGCCGTCGCCGAACGCGAGGCAGCACGACCGCAAGCGACCAGCAGCGCGGCGCTGGACGCACTGATCGGCGATTCGGTGCAAATGCAGGGCCTCAAGACCCAGATCCGGCTGTATGCGGATTCGCCGTTTCCGGTGCTCATTGAAGGGGAGTCAGGCAGCGGCAAGGAGATCGTGGCCGCCGCACTGCATGCGTTATCCGCGCGATCCGACAAGGCCTATCTGGCGCTGAACTGCGCAGCGATCGCCCCATCGCTGGTGGAACCGACTCTTTTCGGTTACGCCAAAGGCGCGTTTACCGGCGCCATCTCCGCCAAGGCCGGATACTTCGAGGAAGCTCGCAGCGGCACGCTTTTTCTCGACGAAATCGGCGAACTGCCGCTGGAATTGCAGGCCAAGCTGCTGCGCGTGCTTGAAAACGGCGAGTACAACCGGGTTGGCGAAACCCAGCCGCGCAAGTCGCTGGCACGCATCGTCGCTGCAACCAACCGCGACCTGCGCCGAGAATCCAAGGCCGGCGGATTTCGCCCGGACCTTTACCATCGACTTTCCGTGTTCAGCGTTCGCGTACCGGCACTGCGTGACATGGGAGACGACAAGCTGATGTTGCTTGAACATTTTCGCACCTTGTATGCCCCGGTTGCCGGAGCCACCGAATTCAGCCTCGATCCCCAGGCTCGCCGCCTTTGGCTGGAGTATCCGTTTCCCGGCAATGTGCGCGAACTGCGCAACATCGTTATTCGCCTTGTTACCAAGTACCCTGGCGGCACGGTGGATAGTGTGGCGTTGGAGCAGGAGCTCGACTCCGGCGTTACCTTGGGCCCGGCTGCCGAACAGTCGCCAGGCGCCCTTGATGCCCACGCGTTCGAAGAACTCGGCCGACCTGGCAGCTTCAGCCTCGACGCCCGTCTGGCGTCCTGGGAGCGCGCCTACGTGGCCGCTGCGATGAAGCTGGCCAATGGCAACGTCAGCCAGGCGGCGCGCCTGCTGGGATTGAATCGAACCACCCTTTATTCGCGCATGGCTGCGCTGGAACGCGAGAGCTGAAAACGTGTACCTGAACCATTTCGGTCTTACCGAAGCACCCTATCGCATCACCCCGCATACCGACTTTTTCTTCGAAGGCGCCAATCGCGGCGCCACACTTGAAGCACTGTTGTATGCGATCACGCATGATGAAGGTATTGTCAAGGTAACCGGCGAGGTAGGCAGCGGCAAAACCATGTTGTGCCGGGTGCTCATGGAGCGCTTGCCGGCGCAGGTCGAGACCATCTACCTGGCCAACCCGTCGCTGGCGCGCGACGAAATCATGCTGGCGATCCTCGACGATCTCGATGTGCCGAACGCGGGCGACCGCTCGTCGCTGATTCTGCGCAGCCTGCAGGAGCGACTGGTCACGCTCTATGCCGAGGGACGGCGCGTGGTGGTCCTGATCGACGAAGCGCACGCCATGCCGGTCGAAACCCTGGAAGAAATCCGGCTTCTGTCGAATCTGGAATCCAAGCGCCACAAGCTGCTGCAGATCGTGCTGTTCGGCCAGCAGGAACTCGATGAAGTTCTGGGTACGCCGCAAATGCGCCAGTTGAAGGAGCGGGTGATCCACAGCTTCCGCCTGGAACCGCTGGTGCGCTCCGATATCGGCACCTACCTGATGTTCCGCATGCGCTTAGCCGGTTACAAGGGACCGGACATCTTCTCCGACGGCGCCGTGCGACTCATCACCGACGCCTCCGAGGGCCTGACCCGGCGCGTGAACATACTGGCCGACAAGGCTTTGCTGGCCGCGTTTGCCGACGGCGGCTACCAGGTTCTTCCAAAGCATGTCAATGCCGCCATTGGCGATTCGGAGTTTGCGCGGCTGCGCCGCAAACCGGGTGCCGGCCTGTCTGCCCTGGGCTTGTCCCGTGCCGGTTTGTCCACCATTGGCCTGGCAGTCGTGGCCGCCGGACTGATCGCCGCGGGTGCCGCTGCCGCGTTGCTGGCGGTCTATATCACCTTCACCCGCCCGTCTGCGGTGGCCGATCGAGCGCCGCCCGATCCACCAATGGCGGCAGGCAGTGCTTTGGCGACCGGCCCTGCGGCAGGGCCCGCTGTCGCCGCGCACCCGGCATCGAGCGAGCGAGACAGGCTCGCCAAATCGACTCCCGCAGGACCGCAAAATCTGCTGACCCAGCCGGTTCCGACGCCGCAGCCTGCGACGCCGGCCGCGGCGCCGGTCAGCTCGCCCGCCGCCGCGCCTGCTCCCCCTAGCTCGCCCGCCGCCGCGCCTGCTCCCGATAACACCCGTGCAGTGCCGGCCGAAGCGTTGCCGCAAATACAGGCTGCGGCGACGGCGCCGCCAGCCGCAGCCGCACCGGTTGCAGAAGCGACCGGCCTTTTGGCCCAACGCCAGCGCGCCACTGAGGAGTGGCTGCGACAGGCGCCTCACAGTACCTATACATTGCAACTGCTGACCGCGGACGTGGCACGTGCCGCTGACGTCAACCTTTGGCTGACCCGACTGCCCACAGGGATCAAGGTTGACCAAGTCTACATTTACAGCTCGGTGATTCGCGGCCTGCCCAGATTCAGCATTCTGTATGGAGCGTTCACTGACCGCGCGAGCGCAAAGGCCGCGCTGGGCGAGTTGCCCAAGAAAATGCGTGACGGCAAACCTCTGATCCGTACTATCGCAGGGATCCGCGCGGACCTGCAATCGCAATAGGTGCAGGTGAGCGCAAGACCGCCAAAAAAACGTGGTACTGGCGCAACGCAACTTGTCTCTTTGTATTGCAAATCAAATATTTAAACGATAATATTCATGTGATAGCATCGAAATCGCACGTTTTTACGACTGTGCATTTGGAGACACATGAGTGAAAGTTGTGGCCAACCTGTAGATGGTTGGGTGAAACGGTTAAGCCGGCACCGGCTGCGGCAGGCGTTCGTTCGCCTGATGGCAATGCTTTCCGGCGCCGTGCTGGTTGCAGGTTGCGTGCAGCCACCGGTCAAGCCCAACCCCCAGCATGTGGGTGCCAGCGTGGCACCGCATATCGCCGGCGCGATACCCGCGCTGGTGGCAACGCCGCCATTGCCGCCACGGCCGGTGGCTAGCGCCAAACCGGAAACCTACAGCGTGGTGGTCAACGAAGTCCCGGTGCGCGAACTGCTGTTCGCCCTGTCCCGCGATGCGCGCGTCAACGTCGACGTGCATCCCGGCATCGCCGGCACGGTGACCTTGAACGCGATCGGCCAGACCCTGCCGCAGCTTTTGCACCGCATCGCCCGCCAGGTCGACATTCGCTGGGACATGGACGGCAAAAACCTTTCGGTGCTGCCTGATACGGCATTCCTGCGCATCTACAAGGTCGATTATGTGAACATGTCGCGGGTATCTGACACCAATGTCAGCGTCGCCACGGAGATCGGGTCTACCGGTCGTGGGGCGAGCGCCGGCGGCGGTGGTGGTGGCAGCGGCAGCAATTCATCGACCACTGTGGTCAGCCAGTCGGCTAACCGTTTCTGGGATTCGCTGGCGCTCAATGTTTGTTCGATGGTAGCGGCAACCCGCGTGATCACCCGTGAAGAGCGTGAAGCCGCGCGTAGCCAGCAGCAACGCGACCAGGAAGATCGCCTGAATGTCGCACGTGCGCTGGCGCCTGCCGGCGCCGGTGCGGCTCAATTGATGCAGCAAGTCGCGCCTGGTTCGGGCGCCACCCAGCCACAGACCCTGCAGATCAACTGCACGCCACCGGTCGCCGGTGCAGGCGCGGCGACCGCGGTGTCGACCAACAACCCGGTGGTTGCCAACCGGGAATCAGGGGTATTGTCGGTTTTCGCCACGCAACGCCAGCATGAGCGGGTACAGGAGTTCATCGACCGCGTCATGGGCAGCGCACGCCGCCAGGTAATGATCGAAGCCACGGTGGTTGAAGTCGAGCTCAGTGCGAGCTATCAGCAAGGGATCAACTGGCAGCGACTGCAAGGCGCCGGCAACACCGGCTTGTCGATCACCACCCAGCCCATCGGTCCGAACACCCTGCCCGGTGGCGCGGTGCCAGGCGTTGGCGGCGGCGCAGTCAACGCGGTGACCGGCGGCCTCGCCAACCCGGGGGCTACCACGCCGGCGATGCTGCAGATCGGCTACGTAAATCCAACTTCCCGGCTCGGCAATATCGCCGCGGCCATCACCCTGCTTGAATCTTTCGGCAAGGTGCGCGTGTTGTCGAGCCCGAAGCTGTCGGTGCTCAATAACCAGACGGCGATTCTCAAGGTGGTGGACAACCGCGTGTACTTCACCATCGGCGCCACCACCACGCCGGGTTCGCTCGGCACCCCCGCAGTCACCACCTTCACCTCGACCCCGAACACGGTCGCAGTCGGCTTCGTGATGGCGGTGACCCCGCAGATCGACGACCTGGATACGGTGGCCATCAATGTCAGGCCAACCATTTCGCGCATCCTGCGCTACGTCAACGACCCCAATCCCGCACTGGCCTTGGCCGGCGTGGTCAACCCGGTGCCGGAGGTACAGACGCGCGAAATGGAGTCGATCCTCAAGGTACCAAACCAGCAAATCGCGGTGATGGGCGGCCTGATGCAGGACTCGGTCAACAACTTTGAGGACACCGTACCCGGCGCCGGCCGCCTGCCGTTTTTTGGCGACCTGTTTCGCTACCGCAACGAGCAGTCGCGCAAGAACGAATTGGTGATCTTTCTGCGCCCGGTGGTTCTGAAGGATCCCACGCTCGACGGTGATTTCAAGGAGTTCCGTCAGTTCCTGCCGGATCAGGATTTCTTTTCGCGCCCCAATCCGCTTGAGCCACCAAGGGTTGGCGACAGCCGCCGGCCAGGCGGCGAGTCGAGCGTCGGCACTGTGCCTCAATAGCGGCCGGAGGCCTCGATGAGTCTCCTGATGGACGCCTTGAAAAAGGCGGAGAAGGCCAAGCAAGGGGCGGGCGATGCATCGACAGCGCCACCTGCTGCCGCAGCGATGGGTCAGAGTGGCGGCCCCGCCACCGAGTGGCCGGTGTTGTCGGTCGATCCCAGCCCGGCTGAAATCGAATCCGAATTGGGCTTGGCGCCAGCCAAAGCGAAAAGCAGCAGTGCCGCGCCGCCGCCGATGCCTGTCGGGCAACATCCCGTGGCGGCGATCAGTCTTGAGCCTTTGCACTTCAGGGCCGCACCCGAAGTAACACAGGCCGTTGTCGCGGCGCCACCGGAAGCCAAACCGACGCCCCAAGCAATGCCGCCTCAAGGCGCCGCAACTGCCGCCCCAAACGCGAGCCTGCTTGCTTCCGAGCGTCTCGCGGCAAAGAGCGTCTTTTCCGCCAAACGGCCTGCCGCAGGCGAGGCTTCCCGCGCACCATTTCTGGCGATCGTAGGCGCCCTGCTCGCCATCGGGATTGGCGGCGCCTATTACTTCTGGTCACAGTTGCAAGGACCCGTAATGGTACCGCCAGCGGCAACCCGCCCGGTCGGTACGGCAACCGGCGTGATCAACGCCCCCGTGGCGCCAGCGCCAGTGGCGAATGTCGCGCCGCCCAGCCTCAATTCGACGCCGGTCGCGGCCCCGCAAACAGCGTCTCCCGCCCAGCCAGCGCCTGCGCAATCCGCCCATGGTCAGCCGAGAGCAACGCCGGTGGCGACTCAACCGATGGCACCGCTCACGGCGAGCGCAACCATAGCGAAATCCGACGCCACGATCACGCCCGCCCAAACCGCGCCCAAGTCGACGCCGACAACCGCTCCATTGGCGTCGGCAGCAACGTCAAGACGCCCACCTGCGGGCAGCCCGGCCCAGGCTGCGGCGACCGCAGGGCCGCAAGGTCGTGCGGCCGCAGAGGGCGTGCGCACTACGACTGCGGCCAGCGCGCGCGGCGGTATTCCGGTCGCTTCACCCTCGAACCTGCGCATCAGTCGAGACAGCGTACCGACCGGTATCGATCCCGCCGTCGCCGCCGGCTACGCGGCGCTCGCCGAAGGCAATGTGGAGGTCGCGCGCGATCAATATTCGCGGGCCCTGGCAAGTGACGCAACCAACCGCGATGCGTTGCTGGGCATGGCGACCATCGCGCTGCGCGGCGGCAACAGCAATGCAGCGCAGGGCCTGTATCAGCGCGTGCTGGAAATCCACCCGCGGGACGCGTATGCAACTGCCCAACTATTGACGCTACGCAGTGGCAGCGAGGCCGCCGGCGCGGAAAGCCGGGTCAAGAGCCTGCTTGCCAACGAACCCGACAAGGCTGGCGCGGCGCCTCTGCACTTCGCGCTGGGCAATCAGATGGCGGCGCAGAACCGCTGGCCGGAGGCGCAGCAGGCCTACTTCAACGCCTTTGCGGCCGAGCCCGACAATCCCGACTATTGCTTCAACCTGGCCGTGAGCCTGGATCACATCCGGCAACCGAAGCTGGCCTTCGAACACTACGCGCGCGCGCTCGAACTGGCGCAGAAGCGGCGCCCGGGCTTCGACGTGGCGCGCGCCAAGGCGCGCCTGGATCAATTGGCAATCAGCACGAAATGAACGCCCCGGCCGCCAAGGCGGCGATCAGCGGCGCGGCGGCGCCGCCCAAACCGCTGGGCCGGATTCTGGTCGAGCGCGGCATTTTGTCGGAAGACCAGTTGCGCATCGCCCTCAAGGAGCAGCAGCGCACCAATCAGCCGCTGGGCAAGGCGCTGAAGAACCTGGGTTTTGTCACCGAAGCGACGTTGCGCGATGCCCTGTCCGAAAATCTTGGCGCCACCGGCGTCGACCTTGCGCACATCATCATCGACCCGGCGGCCATCAAGGCCCTGTCGCCGGAATTCGCCAAGCGCCACATGCTGTTTCCGCTGGAACTGGATCGCCCGGGCCGACGCTTTGCCGTCGCCATGGCCGACCCGAACAATGTGGTTGCGCTCGACCAGTTGCGCGCCCACTTGCTGGCGACCACCCAGGAGCCTTTCGAGGTGGTGCCGCTGCTGGCGGGCGAATCGGAAATCGCGCGCGCCATCGACCAGTATTTCGGCTATGAGCTCTCGATCGACGGCATCCTGAACGAAATCGAAACCGGTGAAATCGATTATCAGAGCCTGTCGACAACCACCAACGAATACAGCCAGCCGATGGTGCGCCTGGTCGACGCCCTGTTGGCCGACGCGGTGCAGCGCAGCGCCTCGGATATCCATTTCGAGCCGGAACAGAATTTCCTGCGTATCCGCTATCGCATTGACGGCGTGTTGCGACAAATCCGCGCCCTGCACAAGCAATACTGGCCGGCCATGGTGGTACGCATCAAGGTGATCAGCCAGATGAACATCGCCGAAACGCGTGCGCCGCAGGACGGACGGATCACACTTTCGTTGACCGGGCGCATGGTGGATTTCCGCGTGGCTGCGCAGCCGACCACGCACGGCGAGAACATCGTGCTGCGGATTCTCGATCGCCAGCGCGGACTGGTGCCGCTGGACAAGCTGGGTTTGCAGGAAGAGCAGTTGGGCCTGATGAAGCTGATGATCGCGCGGCCTGAGGGCATCATTCTGGTGACCGGTCCCACCGGTTCGGGCAAGACCACCACCCTGTATTCGATCCTCAATCACATCAACTCCGAGAGCATCAACATCATGACGCTCGAAGACCCGGTCGAGTATCCGATGAACATGGTGCGGCAGACCAGCGTGAACGAAGCCGCGAAACTCGATTTCGCCACCGGAATCCGTTCCCTGATGCGCCAGGATCCCGATGTGATCCTGGTGGGCGAGATTCGCGACACCGATACCGCAGAAATGGCCTTTCGCGCCGCCATGACAGGGCATCAGGTGTATTCGACCCTGCACACCAATTCCGCCATCGGTGCCATCCCGCGCCTGCTCGACATCGGCATCCTGCCGGACGTCATGGCCGGCAACATCGTGGGCGTGATCGCGCAACGCCTGGTGCGGCGCCTGTGCCCGCATTGCAAGGAGGCCCACGCGGCGGAGCCGGTGGAATGCCGGATCATGGGCATCGAGGCCTCGGCCGCACCGATGATTTATGCCGCGGTCGGCTGCGAGCACTGCGAATACCGCGGCTACCGCGGCCGCATCGCGATCATGGAAATTCTCAAGATGGATTTCGATCTCGACGAACTGGTGGCGCGCCGCGCGACCACCCGCGAGCTTTTGCAACTGGCCCTGGCCAAGGGTTTCATTCCGTTGGCCGAAGATGCGGTGCGGCGCGTGCTCGACGGCTCGACCACAATCGAGGAAGTGGCTCGCGTGGTCGACTTCACCGGCCGCGTGATGAGCTCATGATGTACATGCCGGGTCGTCAGCCAAGCGTGCGCCTGCGCGCAAGAAGCGTGGGAAGGCCGCTGGCACGCCGCCCTCTGCGCGCGCGGTAAACGCATCATGGCCGTATTCGCTTACCAATCAGTCGACGCCGGCGGCAAGCGGGTCAAGGGCCGCCTGGAGGCAGTCAACCTGATCGATCTGGAGATGCGCCTGAAGCGCATCGGCTTGGACCTGATCAATGCCGAACTGGCCAACGACGCGCGCCGCGCGCTGTTCGGCGGCACCCGCATCACGCGCCGCGACCTCATCACCTTCTGCTTTCATCTGGAGCAGATGACCAGCAGCGGCCTGCCCCTGCTGGAAGGCTTGTCCGAACTGCGCGACAGTGTCGAATCGCAGCGCTTTCGCGAAGTGATCGGCTCCATGATCGAATCGATCGAGGGTGGCAAGACCATGTCCGAGGCGCTGGCGGACCATCCGACGGTATTCAGCAACGTATTCATCAGCCTGACCCGTGCGGGTGAACGTACCGGCCAGCTACCCGAGGTATTGCGGCGCATCGCCGACATGCTGAAGTGGCAGGATGAACTGGCCGCCCACACCAAGAAAATCATTTTGTATCCCACCTTTGTGGGCGTGGTGGTGTTCGCAGCCGTGGCCTTCCTGATGATTCACCTGGTGCCGCAACTGGCTGGCTTTCTGAAGAATCTCGGGCAGGAATTGCCACTGCAGACCCGCGCCCTGGTGGCGGTATCCGATTTCATGCGCGCCTACTGGTACCTGATCCTGACAATCCCGCTGCTACTGGCCGGCCTCATCGTTGTGGGTGTGCGAACCTCGCCAGGCTTCGCCTACACCGTCGATCGTCGCAAGCTCGACATTCCATACATCGGGCCGATCCTGCACAAGATCATCCTTTCGCGCTTTGCCAGCACCTTCGCCATGATGTACGCCGCCGGCATCACGGTCCTGGACGCGATGAAGATCTCGGAGGATGTGGCCGGCAACCTCGCGGTATCCGATGCACTGGCGCGGGCCGGCAACCTGATCAGCGAGGGGCAAAACATCACCGCCGCATTCCAGTCCGTCGGCCTGTTCCCGCCGCTGGTGCTGCGTATGCTCAAGGTGGGCGAAACCACTGGCGGCCTCGATACTTCACTGCTTAACGTCAGCTACTTCTACAACCGCGAAGTACGCGAGTCGATCGAACGGGTCCAGGCGCTGATCGAGCCGACCCTGACAGTGATCCTCGGACTGATCATCGGCTGGGTCCTGCTGGCCGTGTTGGGCCCGATCTACGATGCCATTGGCAAGCTAAAAGTCTGAGGAACTGCCGATGACAAGCGCATTGCAGGCAAGTCGAGCAGCACAGCGGGACGAAAAGCGCAGGCTTGCGATGTCGCGCCACCTCCCTTGCGGCCCGGAGAGGCGCTGAACCGATGCTGTTTCCAGCCAAACGCGTTCTTGCCATCAGCAATGCGGGCTGCGATTGCTATCTGTTCGCTGGCCCGCGCCTGGTGCTGGAGGCAAGCTTTCTACCCGACCAGCAAGCCGACTTCACCGCCTTCGTCGCTTCGCGCAGACGTTCCGTATTCGTGGCCCTGGCCGACCAGATTGAAGAAGACTTCCGACAGGACACCATCCCGTACCTGCGCGGTCCGGCGCGTGCGCAACTGCTGACACGCAAATCCAGCCAGACCTATCGCGACACCCCATTCCACACCAGCGTTTCGCTGGGCCGCGAAAGCGAGGGGCGCCGCGACGAACGGGTTTTGTTGATGGCGTTGACCAATGCACAAGTGCTCAATTTGTGGCTGACGCCCTTGAGCACGGCCGGCATCCGCCTGGCCGGCCTGTATTCACCGCCTGTGGCCGCGTCGGTTCTGCTCGATTCGATTGCTGGGCGCACCGGTGCGGCACCAGCGCGCCTGCTGCTGGTATCGGTCAACCGTGCCGGCTTGCGACAAACCCTGATTGACCGCAAGGTGGCGCGCTTCTCAAGGCTGGCAGCGGTAACCGGTGACGAGGCGATCGATACGCCGGTATTTGCCGCCAACTGCATCACCGAGATCAACAAGACCCAACAGTATCTGGTGGGCCTGCGGCTGTTGCAGCGGGATTTCAAACTGCCTACACTGGTCCTGGTGCCGCCCGGACAAGTAGCGGCATGGGAGCGCAGCGGCCTGTTCTCCGAATCGATCGAGCCGGTATTGATCGACCTCGACGAAGCCCGCAAGGCCGCCGGCCTCACGACGGTGGAGACAACAACAGGGTCATCGACCACGCCGGCATACGCCGATGCATTGTGGATTCACGCGCTGGCACGCAGGCAGCCTCGCCTGGATTTCGCGCCGGGCTGGTTGCGCGAGGCCTACCGCATGTGGCAGGTGCGCAACGCCGTATGGGCGGGCGGCGCGGCCATCCTGCTGGCCGGGTGCGCGGTCGGGGCTGAACGCTGGTTCGAAGCCGGCAACCTGCGCCGCGAGGCCGATCTGCTGGCTTCACAAACGCGCCTGGATCAGCTCAACTATGAGCGCATCAAGCGATCCTTTCCACCGCTACCGGCCACGCCTGATCAGCTCAAGGCAAGCGTGACAGCATTCGAAAAGATGGCGGCGCGCACGCTTTCGCCGACGCCATTGTTGGCCGAGATCGGCCGCGTGTTGGAGCAGATCACCGATTTTCGGCTGGAGCGACTTGAATGGCGTCAAGGTGCCGCGAACGACCCGGAAATGCTCAACCCCGCAGGCGCGGGGCCGGCCGCACCTGCCGCCGCTGCTGGCGATACGCAACCCGAGCGCCTCGAGATCGCAATCCTGCATGGCAGCATCGGTACGCCCGGCATGGCTGCCGATGCGCGCCGCGATCTTGAAAGCGCCGAGCGCATCGCCGCCGCCTTGCGCGCGATCCGCAGCGCACAGGTAACTATCGCCAAGCAGCCGGTTGATATCACATCCACCAGCGCCTTGACTGGCGGCGATCGCAAGGCCGCGCAAGCCGCCGCGCAAGCCGCGCCGGTTTCGATCCGCATCACGCGCAAGGCCGGCTCGTGAAAACCGCGTTCGCCCAGGTGCGTTGGGCTCTGCTTGGTGCCCTGGTGCTGGCCGGCGCCGGTGTAGCGGCGGGGTTATACGGTATCGACAAGCATGGTGCCACCGAGGCCGGGTACATGCAGGTCAAGGCGCAGGCAGGGGATACCCAGCAACGTCTGGGCAGCGTCTACGGCGAACGTCTCGAAATCGACGCCTTTCTGGCGCGTTACAACACGCTGCAATCGATCGGCGCTCTGGGCGACGAGAGCCGTCTCGCCTGGATCGAGCGCCTGGCGGCGATCCGCGACGACATGCGCCTGCCGCGCCTGAATTACAGCGTTGCTTCGCGCGCGCCGAGTGTCGGGCTGGCCGAGCCGGCGCCCGGACTGCGCTTCGAATCCAGCAGCATGAAGCTCGAGTTCGGCCTGGTGCATGAAGGCGACCTGCTGCAGATCATCGCGCGTCTGCGCGCGCCGCCCATGGGCGTTTTCGAAATCCGCAATTGCACACTGCAGCGCGCGCCCGTAGTGCCGGCCGATGCGCCTGCAGGTGCTGCCGACAGTAACGCCTCGCCCGGTAATCTGCTCGGCGAATGCCTGCTCGACTGGACCACCCTCACCGGCGCGAAACCGCCGGTGGATGCCGCTACGTCGCCCGCCGCAGCCAAGCCATCATGATCCGGAAAGCCGGTTACCTGGCGGGCGCCGCCGCGCTTCTGTGCGTGTTCGCCCCGCCTGCTCTGGCGCAGGAGCGCGCCGCGGCTGCGGCCCCGGAACTCGGCCGGCTTTTTTTCTCGGCCAGTCAACGCGAACAGCTTGAGCGGGACAGGGATCGACCGACTGCGGTGGCCGCCGAAATCGTCGCGCCGGAAAGATTGGTGATCAGTGGCCTGATTGCGCGCCCCAACGGCCCGCCGTTGCCGGTGATCAACGGGCGGGTGCTCTCACCCGGCGAGGACCTGTCGGGCCTGAAGATCACCGGCCTGGCCGATGGCCGCGTGCGCATCACCCGCAGCGATGGCCAATCCCGGCTGGCGAGGCCCGGACAGACTGTCGATCTTACGACAGGTGAAGTCGGTGAACTCTACGATTTGCCCGGTCGACGCGCCGCGGCGGCGCGCGAAGTGGCGCTGCCGATGCCGTTTGGCAGCGGCTTTGCGGAGCGGGCAGCAGCGCAACCCAAGGTGAAATCGATCAAGGCGAAAAAACCTCGCAGGGCAGGGGGCCGCGGCAAATCCGCAGGCGGGCCCAAGCCTGCGACGATCCCCAAACCGGCAACTGCGCCCTCCACGGCAAAGCCGGTGCCACAGATCGCACCGGCCGGCCCGTTGTTGCCTCCGCCCATCGCTACGCCAGGCCCGCGACCTTAGGGTCCATCAAAAAAAGCATGCGGCGGCGCATCCACTGCATGCGGGTCGACTGGCGCGAAAATTGCGGCATGCCGTCTGTGGCATCCAACCAAAACCGCCGAAAACAGGAATTTTCGTCGCGCCGGCGCCAGCGTGGCGCGGTCCTGTTGCTGCTCGCGTTGCTGCTGGTGATCACCGGCTCATGGCTGGGCTTGCGCATGCTGGCCACGCCCAAGGCGGTGGCCAGCATGCGCGGCGCCGATGCGGTGTTGCGCGAGGCCCGTGACGCTCTGCTCGGGGCGTCCATGGCGATGGTGGTGGCCAATGTTGTGCGGCCCGGCCAGTTGCCAACGCCTGATTTCCTTGATCCTGCCGAAGGACCTGCCAACTATGATGGCAGCTTCAACGCCTGCGCTCTGTCGACCTGGGTTGCCGGGGCAGCTTTGCCCGCCATGGGCGCAGTTTTGCCCGCCAGTACCCGTTGTCTAGGCCGCCTGCCGTGGGCGACCCTTGGTTTGGGCGTATTCGGCTCGAGCGTGGAGTCGGATCCGGCAGGGGCCGTGCCGTGGTACGCCATTTCGACAAACCTGGCGCCGAGCACTTGTGTACGGGCCTTGAATCCGGCACTGCTCAATACCGGCCATACGCCCGGCACGTGCGGCAGCCTGACTGTGACGCAGCCGTTTCCGTGGCTGACAGTGCGTGACTACAAGGGCAACCTCCTGACCAACCGGGCAGCGTTTGTACTGGTGCTTCCTGGCCCGCCGCTTGGTGGCCAGGCAAGGCCGGCTTCGCCACTTGCGGGCCCGGCGGCCTACCTTGACTCCGTCACCGTCACGGCTGGCTGCTCCCAGCCCTGCGTGCCGGGGACCTACAACAATGCGCGCTTCAACTGGTTCGACAACGTCGGACTGAGCTTCATCCAGTGTGCGCCACCGTCTCAGGTGAGTCCCAATGACCCATCGTTTACGCAACCCTACCAGTGCAACGATCGGCTGCTGTACGTGACCATCGACGAGTTGATGGAGTTGACCGAACGGCGCGCCACTCAACACATAGCCGACCTGCTGCGCGCCTACTACGCCGCCAACCGGTTTTTCCCGTTCGCGGCACCGCTGACACAATTGACACTCACCCCGCGACTGCGCGGGCAGTGTGAAACCGGCAAGCTCATCGGCTTGCCACCTACCGTGCCGACCACGCCAGCCTCGGTGCCACCCAATCCGAGCCCGTGCACACACCCGGAGTTTTCGGCCCAGGTGCAGGGTTGGTTCAATGCAAATTCGTGGGGCGACTACATGATCTACAACGTCGCCGCCGATTGCACCCAGCCCACCCCGGCGCTCACGCCAACGGCCAACTGCGGCGGCGTTTCAGGCATCCGCCTGGCATCTGGAGCGGTAGCCGGCGCACGCGCACTGTTGATCGGCGCGGGTCCGGCCATCATCACCGAACCTTTCGCCGCCTCACCAGGTATGGCGCAGGTGCGACCGTCTTCCCTGCTTGCCGACTATCTCGACAGCGTGGAGAACACCGATGCGGACATTCGCTTCGACGCGCCCACCGCGCCTCTCGCGCGAAATTTCAACGACAAGACCGTAGTGGTGGCGCCATGACTATCGGTAACAAACAATCCGGCTTTACGCTCACCGAAATCGCCATCGTGATGCTGGTGATCGGCCTGGCTTTAGTCGGTGCGCTGGGCCCGGTCAATCGTCTGTTTCAGATTTCCCAGACCAATGGCAACCAGGAGCGTCTGGACGCCGCGCGCGACGCGCTGCTTTCATTCGCCGCGATCAACGGCCGGCTGCCCTGCCCGGATCGCACCGGCGACGGTGTGGAAGACCGCAATGCCAGCGGTGCGGCACCCACGCAGGGCTGTACCGGTGGCATCAACGAAGGGTTCCTGCCCTGGGTCACATTGGGGGTGCAGCAGAGCGACTATTGGGGCACCCGCTTGCGCTACCGGGTAAGCGCGGAATTCACGCGAAGTGGTACCGATCCCAACTGGATTTGCGGCACGACCGCCGGATCGAACCAGGCCGTCCCGCCAACACCACTGGCCGGCTGCACGCCGGGCGGCGTACCAACCGGCTGCACTACCACCCCCAACAATCCAAACAGTTGCCTGTTCGAAATCGCCGATACAGGGGACATTCCGATCCGCGACGGGCAGGTGGGCAGGCCCGGGTCGGTATTTCTGATGAATTCGACGGTGGCGCCGCCTTCGGGCGCGGTGGCAGTTGTGCTCTCGCACGGCCCGAACCGGGCCGGTGGTACCAGCCAGGACGGTACGCTGTATCCGGTGCCGGCCGGCGGCACCGACGAGGCACTCAACGGCCCGGCGTTAGGCGCGATTGCAGCCGGCGCCAGGCTTGCCGCCAACCCGTTCATCATGCGCCCCCCGCTCGACACTACAGCTACTGGATGCTCCGACAATGGCGGCGCCAACCTGTGTCTGTTTGACGATCAACTGGTGTTCATCGGCGCCAACACGCTGGTCAACCGGATGATCCAGTCCGGCCTGCGCCTGCGCTAGAGCGCGCAACATCCGGCAGCGGCAATTCAAGCGCGAAACGCACGCAGCCGACGCGATTCTCCACCAACAGGAAGTGCATTCCGAGCGTCTCGGCCTGGCGTGCCACCTGGTACAGCCCGATGCCCAGGCCGTTGCGCGAAGCGACCGGTCCGGCGAGCAGCTTGGCGGCCAAGTCCGGCGCAATCGGGCTGCCCGAATCCTCGACCGCAAACACCAGCCGCTCACCCTCGGCGCAAATGCTCGCGCGAATCGTAATGCCCGGTTCCGACCCGCGCTTTTGCAGCGCGTTCTGCAAGGCATTGTCGGCGGCGCTGGCGAACAGTGCCGCCGGTATCGGCACATCACCGCTCAGTCCGCTTAAGTCGAATTCGACATCCTGAGTGGAGTACTGGGCACACAAAATCGCCCACCAGTGGTACAGACCCACGCTTGCCTGTGCGTCACCGCCAGGTTGTTGCAGCTTGACTAACGTATTGGCAAGCCGGCGGGAAATCTCCGGCAACTGGCGCTGTACCAGAAGCCGCACCTGCGTAGCGTCGTCAAGGGCGCTTGCCGCACCGATCAGGCCATCGAGCGACTGCAGCAGGTTCTTCACATCATGGGTCAGGCGCGCGCCGGTTTCGTGCACCGCGCGCAGGTACTGCTGATCGCGCAGTCGTTGCTCACGTGCCTTGGCGGCGTAGAACTGCACGGTGATCTGCAGCAGCAGCTTGAGGTGCCACACGAATGCAGCGGAAAGCCGATTGCGCGTAAGCAATACGACTTCGATACTGGCGCCGGGATCGTTGTGCAAGGGCACGACGATGGATTCCTCATGGCGGCCTGTGGCCTGGCCGAAACCGCCGGCGCTGATCGCACCGCGCCAGCGAGCGCCTTGCAAGACTGTCAACTGACCGAGTGAACGTACTGCGGCGTCGAAAAAGCGCATGGCATCGCTTTCGTCACGCCCCAGACGCGCCAGCCGGTCGAGCCAGACCTCGTATGGAATGCCGTACGAAAGCAGGTAGCGCGAGAACAGCAGCCCCAGGCCACCGCTGCGCGTATCGCCAGCGGGCGCGCGGCCCCACAGCGTGTCGGCCGCCACCAGCAATGCCGCTACGCTGACTAAAGTGATGCCGATGCTGCCCAGGTAGCTACGCTGCGCCAGCGTCATGAGTGCAATACCGAAAAAACTGATGACCAGAAGCAGCAACAGCAGCCAGACACTGTGCACCAGATCATAGGCACCGGCTGCCGGCAAGATGGTGTTCGAATCCGGCTTGATGCGCCACGCGGCGATAAGCAAGCCCGCCAGCGCCAGGCCCAGGCCGATCTCGATGGATCGCTGCGCCGCAGGCGTGACAGCGGCGTGACGCAATGCCGTCGGCAACAGATCAGGCAGCACCAGGCTGAACAGAAATGCGAACAACGCAAATAGGGTACCCAGATAAAACCAGCGCTGTTCGCGTGCGCCACTGTCGAGTACGCGACCACCCACAAGCGCGGTGACCAGTGCCGTCCAGATCAGCATGATCCAGGGGTTGAGGAATAGCGTGGCCAGGGTGGCACCGCCGCCAACCAGCAACACATCACGTGGCGACATGCGGCGATTGCCCGCCACCAAAGGCTGCCACAGCAGAAACGCGCCCAGGTGTGCGAAAAACAGGGGCCGGCGCCAGGTGGCATCAAGATGCGCGCTTTCGCCGGCAAACAGCAACGCGATTGCCAGCACCAGCAGCAGGTCGCGCGAACGTTTGAGCTTCGGAATCATGGTCGGCGCATAATAAAGCTTGCAGCCCCGCCACCTTCCCGACTCTTCTTGCCGCTCCGCTTCATGCACGCCAACCGGGCGGCTCTGCCGTGACCACACTTAGACCGCAAGCCCAAAGTGCAGCAGAACGGCACGCCGAGCGGGCGATGCTTGTACGCGCGATCGCCACCGTCGGCCGCTTCACCTTGATCGAGGCGATCCACAGTCGTGTTGCCTTGGCCGCGCTGATCGTGATTCTGGCGGGTGCCGGGCTTGGCCAGTTCACCAACATGCTTGCGCTCACTGATTCGACCGGCATCCAGGCCGCGACCCTGGCCGCCCTGTATCGCATGGCAGCGGTGTTTCTTCTGTGCAGCTTTACCATCGCCTCGGTGGTGCGCGAGCACAACGACAAGAGCCTGGAACTGATCTTCTCGCTGCCCTTGCCGCGCGCCGCCTACCTGTTGGGAAAGTGGCTGGGTTGCACTTTGGCAGCATTGGTTCTCGCAGGTTTGTTCGCGCTGCCGCTGGGATTTTCCGCACCCTGGCCAGCGCTTGCCGCGTGGGCAGTTTCACTGGCACTGGAACTCACGCTGATGGCCAGCGCCAGCCTCTTGTGCGCCCTGACCTTTACCCATGTGGTGGGAAGTCTCACCGCCATCGCCGCGTTTTATGCCCTTTCACGCGCAATGGGTGCGTTGCTGGCGATCGCATCTGGTAGCGTCGCACCGCTTGAATCGGCAGGCTTTCAGGCCGCCAACTGGATTCTGCAAGCCATCGCCGCGCTGTTGCCGCGCCTTGACCTCTTCACCCGCACGGCTTGGCTCACCGGCGATGCCCAGCCTTTCGCGGACTTGGGCCTGATCGCGCTGCAAAGCGTGGTCTACACCGCCCTGCTGCTGGCCGCAGGCTTCATCGACCTGATGCGCAAGAATGTTTGACCGGGCCCGCCACTGGCGTGACGAGCGAGCGCTGGCGCGCGTGCCCGGCGCCGGCTGGCTGGTGTTGGCGTTGGCACTGGTAGCGCAAATCGCTTTCTCGACCTGCACCCCGCGCAGTGCGCCAAGCGCAGCCGAACTGGCGCCGCCACCGTCGGTCGCCACCGTCACGGTCGCAAGCCTGGGTGACCCGTTACCGGCAGCAAAGATCATGAATCTGCTGTTGCAGGCACATGACAACCAGCCAGGACTTTCAATTCCATTTGCAAAGCTCGACTTCCTGATGGTGATGCGCTGGCTGGATCGCATCATCGAACTCGACCCGCGCGGGCCCTATCCGCTGTTGGCAGCCAGCCGGCTCTATGCGGAGGTGCCGGACCCGGCGCGCCAGCGCCTGATGCTCGATTTCGTACAGCGCCAGTTTCGCGCCGACCCGGACCACCGCTGGGCCGCATTGGCGCATGCAGCGTATATAGCCAGACACCGCCTGAAAGACCTGGCACTGGCACGCGAGTATGCCCACAGTCTGCGGCTGTACGCCACCAGCCCCGCTGTTCCGGCTTGGGCCAGACAAATGGAAATCCTGCTGCTGGCTGACATGAACGAACTGGCAAGCGCGCGCGTGCTACTGGGCGCGCTGCTGGAAAGCGGACAAGTCACCGACGCGGCGGAATTTCGCTTTCTTGCCTGGCGATTGAACCAGATCAGTGAAGGCAAACCGTGAGTACGGCACCGCGTCGAAGTGACGATTTTTCGACATGTGGTGTCTGAAAACCGGCGCCCCATGGCAGCGCGGAAGCAAATCATGCCCGTTGCGAGTGCGCAAGAGGGAAAATCGCCGTGTTGGCGCAGCAAATGCAGCCCTCCCCGCTATGGCATAAGCCTTGCAAGATGATGGGCTCGAACCAGCTCCACACAAAAACCAAACCACACACTCTGCGGAGGCAGCATGCGCAAGCAACAAGGTTTTACATTGGTCGAAATAGCAATCGTGCTGGTCATCATCGGCCTGCTGCTGGGCGGCATTCTGCGCGGCCAAGAGCTGATTCAGGGGGCGCGGGTGCGCAACGTGATTGATCAGCAAAACGGGGTTCGGGCGGCTTATTTCGCGTTTCAGGATCGCTTTCGGCTGGTGCCGGGCGATATCGGCACCGCCCAGGTCGCGCTGGTGGGCAATGGCGTGCTCGCCTCAACCGATGGCGCAGCCGGTGGCAATGGGCAAATCGCCTTGACAGACTCCTCGAGCGCTTTCCAGAACCTCACCGCGACGGGCTTTCTGTCATGCGCGACCTGCACCGTGGCGCAAGTCGCGTCGAGCTCCGCCAACAGCCCGACCAACGTCTACGGCGGGGTATTGCAGTTGGTGACTGACAACGTGCTGGGCAATTTCAACGGCGCCGCATTCGCGATCGTCCTCCCCGCCGCTCGCACGCATGTGAAGACCGGTAACCAGATTCCTTCAAACGTGATGGCCGAGATCGACACCAAGATGGATGACGGCAACCCCTACACCGGCAATTTCCGCTTCAGTACCTGGGCACCAGCCGGCGCTACGCCAGTTACGCAACTCAACTGCGCAGCAGGACCCGCTGTCGGCCCACCGGTATCGAGCCCATGGAACAACGGACAACTGGCCGCACCTGGTGGCGCGATCGGCGGCAACTGTGGCGGCGGTACAATCATCAACTGATACTGGTTACGAACGTAAGGCTGCTGGCGATATCGAAAAAGTGTCGGTAGTTTTTACAGTTAAGTGGGCATCAGAGTTAGATTGCTCGATAACAAACTGATTTAAAAGCATATTTATTGTTGGGCTCGATAATTGCTTCTGTCTATGCCATCGAGTATCGGAAAGCAGCCGAAAGGATTTGAGCAATGAAGTCCGCCCTGAAAGTGTTCGTCGCGTCCTTGGCCTTTGCAGCCGGGTCAGCCCACGCGGTTGTCGGCCCTTCGCCCTATTACGATTTCACCAGCTTCAGTAGCGCAACCCTTGGTGGCGCTGGTGGCATCGAGTATGTTTTTGACAGCCTTGCGCCAGGCGGTGGAAATACACAGTCATTTTTTGGCAATCCGGTCACAGTCGCAGGCTCCGGAGTGTCGTTTACCGCCAATGAAAGCATCGTCGCGGATGCCGGCGTGCTCGGCAATCCAACCGTAATCTACAGTGCCAAGACCGGCACCGCCGATCCGAACAGCATTACAGCTACATTGACGGGAGCAACAGCGCTCGGCTTTTATTACGGGTCTTACCTCGTTGCCGATTCCGTTCTGACTGCGACTGTGACAGCCGGTGGTTTGGATTACACCTTCGGTAGCCTCACGCCCCCCTCTACGCTCACCCTTGGGCCTGCTATCAATACCTATAACTTTGTGGGCTTCACTTCGGTGGCGACAATTACCCAAGTTGTATTCACCCAGGCTTTAAACGACAACGCCCTTGACATCCAGCGCTTCTACGTTGCCGTGATACCCGAGCCCTCGGTGGCCCTGATGTTCGGCGCAGGCCTGGCATTGCTGGGAGCGATTGGCCGTCGCAGACGCGTTTAGTTGCTAGGGTTGCCCGGTCAAGAAAGGCCCTGCGACGCAGGGCCTTTTTTTGGTGCCGCAATCGCAGCTACCCCTGCAACAGGCGCGTCTCCCCCAGCGCAACCTGTTCCGGCGTGCCTCTGAGTACGAGCACATCACCCGACTGCAGTTGCAACTCCGGGCCAGGCGGCGGACTGGCCTGCCCGGGCCGGCGCACGGTCACCACCTCCGAGCCGAGAGCGTCAAGCGCGACCTCCCCCAGCGTTTTGCCGATAGCCGCCGCTCCGGGCTCAAGCGTTACCGAATGCAGCCGCACATGCTGACGCTCACTCAAATCCTCCGGCTCGTCACTCGCCCCATGGAAAAAACCGCGCAGCATGCGGTAGCGCGAGTCACGCACGCTGCCCACCCGCCGCACCACACGCGAAATCGGCACGCCTGACAGCAGCAGCACGTGGGAGGCCAGCATCAGGCTGGATTCGAAAGCCTCGGGCACCACCTCGGCTGCTCCGGCCGCGTGCAGCCGGTCCATTTCGGTATCGTCCTTGACACGCACGATCACCGGCAAGCCTGGCCGCACCGCGTTGACATGATGCAGGATTTTCAGCGCCGCCGGCGTGTCGGCGTAGGAGATGACAACCGACTGCGCGCGCGCCAGGCCGGCGGCCATCAGCGACTCGCGGCGGCTGGCGTCGGCATACACAACCGAATCGCCGCCGGCGGCCGCCTCGCGAATACGCTCGGGATCAAGGTCGAGTGCCATGTAGTCGATGCCTTCGGCGGCCAGCAGCCTGGCCAGCGCCTGGCCGTTGCGGCCGTAACCGCAAATGATCACGTGCTTCTTGGTCTTGATGGTACGGGATGCAATCTGCGTGAGCTCCAGGGATTTCAGCATCCATTCGTCGCGAGCGAAGCGCAACGCGATGCGGTCGCTGTAGGCGATCAGGAAGGGGGCGGCGATCATCGACAGCAACATCGCCGCCAGGATCGCATCCATCAGCTTCTCGTCTACCAGCTTGAGCCCGCCGGCCTGCGCCAGCAGGACGAAGCCGAATTCGCCGGCCTGCGCCAGCGCCAACCCGGTGCGAATGGCGGTGCCGGCCGGACGCTTGTAGAGCCGGCTCAATCCAGCCACCACCGCAAATTTGGCGATCACCGGTCCAGTCGCCAGGAGCAGTACCAACCCGGGTTGCGCGATCACGGAACGTACATCCAGCAACATTCCGATGGTGACGAAGAACAGGCCCAGCAGCACGTCGCGGAACGGCTTGATGTCTTGCTCGACCTGATGCCTGTATTCAGTCTCGGAGATCAGCATGCCGGCCACGAACGCGCCCAGCGCCAACGACAAGCCGGCATGCTCGGTGATGTACGCCAAGCCCAGCGTCATCAATAGCAGGTTTAACACGAACAGTTCGGTGGAGCGGCGGCGCGCCACCACGGTGAGCCAGGCGCGCACCAGCTTGCGCCCGGCAAACAGCAAAATCGCCAACACCACGCAGGCTTTGGCCAAGGCCACGCCAAGCGCCATGGCGATGTTTTCGGGCGCGCTGGCCAGAGCCGGCACCACCACCAGGAAAGGTACGACCGCGAGGTCCTGAAACAACAGGACGCTCATCACGTCGCGGCCATGCGGGGTTTCAAGTTCGCCACGCTCGGCCAAGAGCTTGACCAGAATCGCGGTCGAGGACATGGCCAACGCCCCGCCCAGGGCGACACCGGCCTGCCAGCCGAAGCCAAACAGCACGGCCGCAGCAACCCCCATGATGGTGGTGACCGCCACTTGTGCCAACCCCAGGCCAAACACCACTGCCCGCATCGCCATGAGCTTGGGCAGGTTGAATTCCAAGCCAATGGAGAACATCAAAAAAACCACGCCGAATTCCGCCAGATAGCGATGTTCGGCGGTGTTGGGCACAAATCCCAACGCGTTAGGGCCAATTATGATGCCGGCTAACAAGTAGCCCAGCAGTGGCGGCAATTGAAGCTTGCGCGCCAAAGTGACCACGCCGACCGAGGCGGCCAGGAAAATCAGGACGATTTCAAGCGTGCCTAGCATGGATCAGGTGAAACGGTTATTGGCAAGCGCGCCCGAGTGCCAGGCGGTCATCGGCATGCCGCCAGTGCTGCTGAAACACATTTTTTCACGGTTTGTCTGCAATCTTGATGCCAATTTTCGACCTTGCTCGGGCTGTTTGCTATACTCGAAAGCATGATAGCTGCTGCGACCGCGATACCGATAGCCAAAGTCGCGCCGATGCGCTTGACCGGCGCACAAACTTTGGGCCTCGCCCGCGAAGTGCTGGAAATCGAGGCCGCTGCGGTTGCCGCGCTCGGTCCGCGCATCGATGCGGCGTTCGCCCATGCAATCGACCTTTTGCTCGCTTGCAAGGGCCGGGTCGTGGTGTCGGGCATCGGCAAATCCGGTCACATTGCGCACAAGGTGGCAGCGACCTTCGCTTCGACCGGTACGGCTGCGTTTTTCGTGCATCCGGCCGAGGCCAGCCATGGCGACCTGGGCATGATTTCGGCGGACGATGTGCTGGTGGCGTTTTCGAATTCCGGGGAAACCAGCGAATTGCTGACGATCCTGCCGCTCATCAAGCGCCTGGGCGCCAGGGTGATCGCAGTAACCGGCAACCCCGATTCGACCCTGGCGCGCCTGGCCGACGCGACACTTGACACCAGCGTGGCCAAGGAAGCCTGCCCGATGAACCTTGCGCCGACGGCCAGCACTACCGCGCAACTGGCGATGGGCGACGCGCTGGCGGTGGCCCTGCTGCACGCCAAGGGGATCGGCCCCAACGATTTCGCCCGCGCGCATCCCGGCGGATCGCTCGGCCAGAAACTCCTCACCCGCGTACGTGATGTCATGCGCGTAGGCCAGGCGGTACCGGCGGTGCCGGTCGAGGCCACGCTGGCCGAGGCGATCCTCGAAGTCACGCTCAAGCGCATGGGCATGACCGCGGTGGTCGACCGCGAGCAGCGCATCGTCGGCATGTTTACCGATGGCGACCTGCGCCGCGCGCTTGCGCGGGTCAGCGACTTGCGCTCGACCGGGGTGGCGGACGTCATGACGAAAGCGCCGCGCACCGTTGCCGCCGACGCGCTAGCGGCCGAAGCGGTGCACTTGATGGAATCGAATCAGATCAGTCAGCTATTGATCGGGGACGCGCAGGGACACTTGATCGGCGCCCTCAACATGCACGATCTGTTCCAATCCAAGGTTGTCTGAAGGCCGCCCGATGCTCACCCCGGATGGCGCACTGCGGGTTGCCGCGCTCAAGCTGATGGCCTTCGATGTCGACGGCATTTTGACCGACGGTCGCCTTTGGTACTCCGACGACGGCAGGGAGCACAAGGCCTTCAACGCGCGCGATGGTCATGGCATCAAGATGCTGCGCGACGCGGGGTTGAAGCTTGCGATCATCACAAGTCGCCGTTCGGCGATCGTCGAGCGCCGCGCCCGCGAACTCGGTGTGCACTACTGCTTTCAGGGCGTCGCGGCCAAGCTGCCCGCCTTCAACGACCTGCTCGCCGAGTTGCACCTGAATGCCGCGCAGGCCGGCTATATGGGTGACGACCTGCTGGATCTGCCAGTGCTGATCCGCGCCGGATTCGCAGCCACCGTACCGGAGGCGCCGGCGCCCGTGCTTGCCCGCGTGCATTACACCAGCCACCTGCCAGGCGGCGGCGGCGCGGTGCGCGAAGTGTGTGAATTGATCCTCGAACAGCAGGGGCTGCTCGCCGGCATGATTGCGGAGTATCTCGCATGAGAGTCCTGCCGCGCGGCGGCCTGGGCGCAGTGTTTCCGCTGTTGATCATGCTGCTGCTGGCAATGCTGACCCTATGGCTCGCGCGCACCAGCGGCCTGGCCGGCCAGGGAGGTGCCGCGCTCGAAAACATGGAACCGGACTATATCGTCGAAAAGTTCACGCTGATCCGCTTGTCGGATTTCGGTCAGCCGCGTTACGCGCTGTCCGCCGACAAGATGATCCACATGCCGGCCGACGATACCTCTTTGCTGACCAAGCCGGCCTTGCGCCAGATCCAGAGCGGCCAGCCCGAGGTACGCATCAGCGCCGACCGCGGCGTTATCACCAGCGGTGGCGAGGTAGCGCACCTGCGCGACAACGTCGAAGTTCTGCGCGCCGCCGAAGTGCAAAATGGCGGCAAGATCAAAAGCGAATCGATGCGCGTGACAACCACCTATCTGCGCGTGGTGCCCGACTTGGATCGTGCGGACACACCGGACCGGGTACGCATCGAACAGGGACTGTCGATCCTCAACGGCACCGGCATGGATTTCGACAACCGCTACCGGCGTTTCCAGTTGCACGCCGACATCCGCGCCAGCTTTCAGCAAAGCCGCGGTCCGGCCAGCGGCAAATGAGCAAGCCCATCGGCCCTGGATTCGCTTGTGCGTTGCTCGCACTGATCCTGTGGCTGGGATTGCCCGGCGCCAGCCGCGCAGAAAAAGCCGATCGCGACAAGCCGGTGAACATTGAAGCCGACCGCATGAGCTACGACGATCTGCGCCAGGTCAACATTTTCGAAGGCAACGTCACCTTGACACAGGGCACGCTTTTGATACGTGCCGACAAACTCACCGTCAAGCAGGATCCGGAGGGCTTTCAGCGCGGCACCGCGGAAAAGGGCCCCGGCGGCTTCGCCTACTTCAAGCAAAAGCGCGAAGCCATGGACGAGTACGTCGAGGGCTGGGGCGAACGCATCGAATACGATGCCAGGTCCGAAAAGGCCGAACTGTTCACCCGCGCGCGCATTGTGCGGGGTGCCGACGAAGTGCGCGGCAGCGTCATCACCTACGACGGCCGCAGCGAGTTCTACAAAGTCACCGGGGGCCGTGATTCGGGCTCGACCAACAACCCGGATGGCAGGGTGCGGGCCGTGATCCAGCCGCGCAACCTGCCTCCCGCCACCGGCCAGGTACCCGCCGAAACGCGCCCCGGCCTACCCCTCAAGGCCGCCGGCGGCATCGCCGCCCCGCGTGACGCCTATCCCGAGGCGCCCAGGAAATGACTAGCCTCACGGCCCGGGGCCTGAAGAAGAAATACAAGTCGCGCGAGGTCGTCAAGGACGTTTCATTCGAGGTGGCCAACGGCGAAGTGGTCGGGCTGCTCGGGCCCAATGGCGCCGGCAAGACCACCTGCTTCTACATGGTGGTGGGACTGGTGGGGGCGGATGCCGGCAGCATCACCCTGGGCTCCGAAAACGTCACTTCGCACCCGATGCACAGGCGCGCGAAGCTGGGGCTTTCCTACCTGCCGCAGGAAGCCTCCGTGTTTCGCAAGCTCACAGTCGATGAAAACATCCGCGCCGTGCTTGAGTTGCAGGGGCTGAAACCGGCGCAGCTTGAGGTCAGGCTTACCGAATTGCTCGCCGACCTCAACATCGCCGGCCTGCGCGACAACCCCGCGCTGTCGCTTTCGGGCGGCGAGCGACGTCGTGTCGAGATCGCGCGCGCGCTTGCCACAAACCCGAAATTCATTCTGCTCGACGAACCGTTTGCCGGCGTCGACCCGATCGCGGTGCTCGACATCCAGAAAATCATCAGGTTTCTCAAGGAACGGTCGATAGGGGTGTTGATCACCGATCACAATGTGCGTGAGACCTTGGGAATCTGTGATCGCGCATATATCATCAGCGAAGGTCTGGTGCTGGCCTCGGGCGCGCCTGATGCGATCGTCGATAACGAGAATGTGCGCCGGGTCTACCTGGGCGAGCATTTCCGACTCTGAGGAACATGAAGCAAGCCCTGCAACTCAAGCTTTCCCAGCACCTTACGCTGACGCCACAATTGCAGCAGTCGATCCGTCTTCTGCAGTTGTCCACGATCGAGCTCAACGCCGAAATCGAACAGATGCTGGCGGACAACCCGATGCTGGAACGCGACGACGAGCAAAGTGCGGACGCCGGCAGCTTCGGCGCCGAGGAAAGGGTGCAGACCGAATCGATCGCCGACGCCTTCGCCGGCGGCCCCGAGGGCACGCCGCCGGACACCGACTGGGGGGAGCGCGAGCCCGGTGCGCCGATGCCAGGCACTGCGCGCAGTGACGACGACGAGGACTCGCCAAGCCGACAGATCGCCGCCGCAGGCACCACACTGCGCGAAAACCTGTTGCAACAGGTCACGTTGATGCGTTTGTCGCCCCGCGATCGCGGCTTGGTAAGCGCTTTGATCGAGGCACTCGACCACGATGGCTATCTGAGCATGCCTTTGGCCGAGATCTACACTCTGCTGCCCGAAGAGCTCGAGGTCGAAGAGGGCGACCTGGAGACTGCGCTCAAGCTGCTGCAAACCTGCGATCCGCCGGGCGTTGCGGCGCGCAACCTGACCGAAGCCCTGCTATTGCAATTGCGGGAATTCGGCGACGAACCGGCACTGGCGCTGGCGCGCGCCATTGTGACCGCGCACCTGGAACTGTTGGCCGCCCGCGACTTCGCGCAAATCAGGCGTTTGTGCAAATGCGGCGACAGCGAACTCAAGGCCGCGCGCGAGTTGATCCTCCGACTCAATCCGCGCCCGGGCGCGCAGTTTGACAGGGTCGATACGCGCTATGTCAAACCGGACGTGATCGTGCGCCGGGTCAAATCGGCGTGGAAGGTGGCGATCAACCCCGAGGCTGTGCCGCGACTGAAAATTAACCGGATGTATGCCGATATCCTGAGCCGGGAACGGGGACGCGGCGGCAATGGCGATGGCAGCGGCCTTGTCACACAACTGCAGGAAGCCAAATGGCTGCTAAAAAATGTGCTGCAGCGCTTCGAAACCATCGAACGTGTCGCACAGGCCGTGGTCGAACGGCAAAGGCATTTCTTCGACCATGGTGAAGTCGCGATGCGCCCGCTGGTGCTGCGCGAAATCGCCGATGAGTTAGGCTTGCACGAATCGACCATCTCGCGCGTGACCACCAACAAGTACATGCTCACGCCGCGCGGGCTGTTCGAGCTCAAGTATTTTTTCGGTAGCCACGTGGCGACCGACAGCGGCGGGGCTTGCTCTTCGACGGCAATCCGCGCTTTAATCAAGCAACTTGTATCCGCGGAGGAGATCAAACGACCCTTGTCAGATTCCAAAATTGCAGACATCCTCGGCCAGCAAGGCATCGTTGTTGCGCGCCGCACCATTGCGAAGTACCGTGATGCGCTCAAGATTCCGCCGGCCAACCTGCGCAAGTCCTTGTAAGCAAACGCAGACCGCTTTCACGCAAGTCGCTCTTGCAAACAGCGAATTCCGGCCGACATGTCGGACATCGCGGTTTGAAACGCAAAGGAGGCAGCATGAATTTCAAGGTTAGTGGACACCATGTTTCAGTTACGCCCGCCATTCGCGACTACGTTCATTCCAAGCTATCCCGCGTCAACCGCCATTTCGATCACGTCATAGATGTCAGTGTGATCCTTTCGGTCGAAAAGCTGGCCCGGAAGGCCGAAGTCAACGTCCATGTGCGCGGCCGGGACATCTTTGTCGAGACCGTCGATGAAAACATGTACGCAGCCATCGACACCTTGGCAGACAAGCTTGATCGACAAATCCTCAAGCACAAGGACAAATCGCAGGCGCACCAGCATGAGCCGCCAAAACGCGCGCTCAACCCGCAGGAGACCTGAGCCCGACGCCGCACGGTCGCCGCGCCAGCCCGCAACTGCGGGCGCGCGGCAACAGGTTCAAGGCCACCGCCTGAACGATTCTTGCGCGGACGTATAATCCGCGCCTCGCACCTCCCCCGACCGCCAACAGGTGTTCGTCGTGGCAGCATGAATACGCAACCGCAAAACACGCTCTCGACCATTGCCCGCTTGCTGCCGCCGACCAACGTCGTGCTCGATCTTGATGTTTCGAGCAAGCGTCGGGTGTTCGATGAAGCGGGGCTCTTGTTTCAGCATCATCAGGGCATCGCGCGCTCGACCGTGTTTGACAGCCTGTTCGCTCGCGAGCGCCTGGGCTCCACGGGCTTGGGCCAGGGCGTGGCCATACCGCACGGGCGCATCGCCAAGCTCACTGCGCCGATCGGCGCGTTCTTCAGGCTCAAGGAAGCAATTCCTTTCGAGGCACCGGACGGCAAGCCGGTAAATCTGCTGTTCTTCGTCCTGGTCCCGGAAAAGGCCACTGAGGCTCATTTGCAGATACTTGCCGCATTGGCGGAAATGTTCGCCGATGAGTCCATGCGCGCGCGCCTGGCTACCCTGACCGACGCACTGGCCGTTCATCAGGGCCTGATCACATTTCGCGCCAATGCAAGTCCTGACGCTTAGGGCACTGTTCGACGATACCGCCGATGAACTCGGGCTGACGTGGATCAGCGGCGAGGAAAACGGTGCCAGCTCGCTCAATCCCGATGCTTATGCGACGCACGCCGTGGCGGACATGGTGGGCCACCTGAACCTGATCCACAAGAACCGGATCCAGGTGATTGGGCAACCCGAATACGAGTACCTGTCACAACTGACCGCCACCCGCCAGCAGCACCTGCTTGCCGAGTTGCTCGGTGGCGGACCTCCTGCGGTCATCGTGGCCGACGGTGTGAATGCGCCGGCCCTGGTGGTCGCGGCTTGTGCGCATCACGGCGTGCCGGTCTTCACCACGCCCACCGCGGCGGCATCGGTGATCGACATGCTGCGGGTGTACCTGACCAAGCTGCTGGCCGAGAAAGCCACTTCGCACGGCGTCCTGGTCGACGTGCTGGGCTTGGGTGTGATGATCACCGGCGAGTCGGGGTTGGGCAAGAGCGAGCTCGGCCTGGAACTGATCAGCCGTGGCCACGGCCTGGTCGCCGATGACGTGGTCGAACTGACCAAGATCGCGCCGAAAACCATCGAGGGCCGCTGCCCGCCGCTGCTCAAGGACCTGCTTGAAGTGCGTGGACTGGGCTTGCTTGACATCAAGGCGATTTTCGGTGAAACCGCAGTGCGCCCCAAGATGAACGTCAAGCTCATCGTCCACCTGGAGCGGCCCAGCGCCTCGGCCAAGGCGGACTACGAGCGCCTGCCGTTGAATGCGAACTACCAGGAATTGATGGGCGTCAACATACGGCGGGTCAGCATTCCGGTGGCTGCCGGGCGCAACCTTGCAGTTTTGGTCGAGGCTGCGGTGCGCAACGCGATTCTGCAATTGCGCGGCGTCGACACCATGGCCGACTTCATGGCGCGTCAGCAAAACGCGATGGACGAAGGCTGAACCAGGTCCGGCAGCGGGCAAGCACGTGACGAGTCGCACGAACCGTGTTTTAATCCTGCTCGGAGCCGGCTCGCCAGGGGGCGCGCACTACGGCCGCCCAAGCAACCCGGAGAGGATAGTCCCATGAAAAAGTTTTTTGCATGCCTGATGCTGGCCCTGCCACTGGTGGCCACGCCGGCACTGGCGCAAGACAAGAAGGAACCGAGCAAACAGCAAGGCAAAATGGCCGAATGCAACAAATCGGCTGAGGGCAAGAAGGGCGACGAACGCAAGGCGTTCATGAAATCCTGCCTGTCCGACAAAAAAATGGCACAGCAGGGCAAAATGAAATCCTGCAACAAGGATGCCACCGGCAAGAAGGGCGATGAGCGCAAGGCGTTCATGAAAGACTGCCTGAGCAAGTAAGGCTTTCTGCGCATGCCTCAACAAGAGGGGCGCACATTAGTGCGCCCCTCTTGATTTTGCGGCATGATTCGGACCATGATGGAGCGCGTAGCTGTGCACGAATCAGGCATTGCCGGTCGCGAACTGCGGCCTGGACATTATGGCCGTTGTCAGCGTGCGCGACATCCGGCTTTGAGCGCACGGCGGCAAGCATGCAACTGATTCTGGTGACCGGCCTTTCCGGCTCGGGCAAAAGCGTCGCGCTGAACGTGCTCGAAGACGCCGGCTATTACTGTGTCGACAACCTGCCGGCACCATTGTTGCCGGAACTGGTGGCGACGCTGCGCGAAGCCGGGCGCGACAAGGTCGCTGTAGCCGTGGATGCGCGCACCGCCGCGCTCACCGACGCCATGCGCCGCGGCCTCACGGACTTGCCGCAGTATTTGTCCAACCTCACGTTCTATGGCGTCGATGTGCGCGTATTGTTCCTCGACGCCAAGACAGAAACACTGATCAAGCGCTTTTCCGAAACCAGGCGGCGCCATCCGCTCGACGACGGCACCGCCACCATCCCCGAATACATCGAGCACGAGCGCGAGTTGCTGGCCGACTTGCAGCCGCTGGCGCATCACATCGACACCAGCGACCTGCGCCCCAACACCCTGCGCGACTGGCTCAAGGATTTTCTCAAGTCCGCGCGCGCCGATCTCACGCTGGTTTTCACTTCGTTCGGATTCAAGCACGGCATCCCGCTCGATGCGGACCTGGTATTCGACGTGCGACCGCTGCCCAACCCGCACTATGACCCACTGCTGCGGCCACTTACCGGACGTGACGCGGCGGTGATCGCTTTCCTCGACGCCACCCCGACGGCGCAGGAACTGCTGGCCGACATCGATCAGTTCGTGGCGAAATGGCTTCCTTCGTTCGCCCGCGACAATCGGCATTACCTGACAGTGGCGATAGGCTGCACCGGTGGCCAACATCGTTCGGTGTACTTTGCCGAGCGCCTGGCTGCCGGCTTCCAGAAGCGCGGCACCGGCAAGATCGGCGCTGAAATCCTGGTTCGTCATCGCGAGGTCAGGAACTCTTGACTGCGTCGCGCGCAGGGTCCGGCGCCACTGCCGGCAGCGACCCGGACTGGTCGCAGTTGCCGATTTTTCCACTCGGCACCGTGCTGTTTCCCGGCGGTCTCTTGCCGCTGCGCGTGTTCGAGGCACGCTATGTAGACATGACGCGCGAATGCATGAAGCGCGGCACACCTTTTGGTGTTTGCCTGATCAAGGAAGGGGTCGAGGTCGGCTCGCCCGCGGTACCGCACGAAGTAGGCTGCCTGGCCGAGATTCGCGACTGGGACATGCAGCAACTCGGCGTCCTGCACATCAAGACATCGGGTACCCGTCGCTTTCGAATCGAGTCCATGCAGGCCAAATCCGACGGCTTGATTCAAGCCAGGGCACACCCGCTTGACGACGATGCCAGCGTACTGGTGCGCCCCGAATTCGTCGCCTGCGGGGCGGTTCTGCAATCGATCTTGCCGAAACTGCCGGCTGGAGTGATCGCCGAACCCTACAATTTCGGCGACGCCGGGTGGTTGTCGAATCGGCTGGCCGAGCTGTTGCCGATTGCGCCGGTGGCCAAACAGCGGCTGATGGAACTTGAGGATGCCGACATGCGCCTGGAGATCATTCGACGTTTTCTCGAGCAGCAGGGTCTCAAGTAGCACCAGCGAGGCCGCGCACGCTGACGGCCTGCTGCGCACCACGTTCAGGCAAACAGCGGCCCATCGTCAAGGAAACACCGAATAAGTCCGTAGGTTGAGAAATCTTCTTTTGCAACCCGGTGATTTAAAGGGGCCTTCCGTTCGATAGCCTGCATTCCAGGGACTTATTCAGCGTTTTCTCAAGTGCAAGCAAGAGCTTTCTGACCGGTGACGGCAAGCCGGCATCGAGTGCCTGTAAAAGCGGCATCCATGAGTAGCGCGGCTCGCGTGCCACATTCTTGGCCGAGGATGCAGGTTGGCTGAGGCTGACTGGCCGGATCGTCAGATGGTAGTGGGTGAAACCGTGCTCGATCTCGCCTAGCGCTGTATGCCCATGCCAATCCGCGCCAAGCGTTTCGGCCAAGTTTCGAGCAGCCGCAAGATCGTCGGCCTGCGGCAGGCACAAGAGGCCGCCCCAGATGCCGGCCGGCGGGCGACGCTCCAGCAGAACCTGCCCGCGGTACTGCATCACCAGCATCACGCAGGAACGGCGCGGCAGCGGCTTGCGCGGCCGCTTGTGCGGCAATTCGGCAGTGCGGCCGTGCACCTGTGCGACGCAATCGGCGGCCAGCGGGCAGGCCGGGCAGCGCGGTCGAGTACGGGTACACAGCGTCGCCCCGAGATCCATCAGGCCCTGGGTATAAGGCTCAAGGCCACGCTTGGGCAGCAGCGCCTCGGCGCGCTCCCACAAGACCGCTTCGACCGCCGGGAGCCCGGGGTAACCCTCTATACCAAAGTAACGCGCAAATACCCGCTTCACATTGCCATCGAGGATGGCTGCGCGCTGTCCGAATGCGAAAGCGGCCACCGCCGCCGCAGTCGAGCGCCCGATGCCGGGGAGCCGCATCAAATCCGCCTGCGTCGCCGGAAACTCCCCCTTGCATTCGTCCACGATGATGCCGGCGGCGCGATGCAGATTGCGTGCCCGGCTGTAGTAGCCGAGACCGCTCCACAGGCGCATGACCTCGTCGGCCGCGCCCGTGGCGAGCGCTTGCAGATCCGGAAAACGGTCAAGAAAGCGCTGGTAATAGCCGATCACCGCCGCCACCTGGGTCTGCTGCAGCATGATTTCGGACAGCCAGATGCGGTACGGATCGCGGGTGTTTTGCCACGGCAAGTCGTGGCGGCCATGGAGCCGCTGCCACGCGATCACGCGATCGGCAAACGCGCCATTGGCGGCACCACCAGAGCTAAGCGCGTGATCGCCCGCCGCGGCAGTGCCACTTTGCACGCGCGACGATTCGAGCCTGCCTGCGACAACGGCCCGCACACGACGCTTAACGGCCAAGCAATCCCCGAAGCTTCTCTTTGGCCTTGTCTTGCGGTGACTGCTGCGGTGACTGCTGTGGCGCCGGCGCTGTCGCTTGCCCGGGTGCAGGGGCCGCCTTGTCCTGCGGCTTGCCAAGACCGAGTCTTTCACCCAGTTTGTCCTTGACGGCATCCTTGACCTTTTCAGTCGCCAGGCTGCCTGCCACCGCGCCGTACTGCACATCGTACTTGAGCGCCTCGAATGGCCCGTTGATCTTGACCGGGATGGTAAGACCCTTCAACGCCGCCAGATCCTTGGAATCCTGCCCCCCTGAAGTATTGACCACCGTCGCCTTGGCCAGGTAGTTCATCGCCCCCGCAGGAATGTCAACCGTGCCCGCGCCGCCCAGGCGCACGAAGGGGGACTTGGCGTCCAGGTCGGTGGAAGTGGCTATGCCGTTCCTGATCTGCGCACTGATCTTCATCTCGGTGAAATCGGTCTTGTCTTCCTTGCGCGCTTCCTGGACTTTCGATTTGTTGAGCGACAGCGCCGCCTTGGCTTCGCGAAACGACTTGGCGAGGTTGATACCCTTGTAGGCACCGTCCTTGAGCAGGATCTCGGTGGATCCGTTGAGGGCTTTCTTGAGCGCAGTGACCGTATTGCCAGTGGTAGTGATGTCGAGCAGCACGTTGCCGCGCCCTTCGAGAATGTCCTTGTTGATCGCGTCCTTCATCAAGGGGTTGATGTTCACTCCTGTCAGGGTCTGGCGTATCGCGAAGGAATTGCTGACCGCATTGACACTCACGGCACCGGCCAGCGTGCCCTGATACAGGCCCGCGTTGAGCGGATTGACGTCAAGCTTGCCGCCTGCGGCCTTGATCACCATGCTGACGTTGGCAGCCTTAACGTTGTTGACCTGCAACTGGCCGACCTTGATCGTTCCGCTGGCATTCAGTGCTTTCAGGCCAGAAAGGTCGAACGGCTTTTCCAGCGCCGGCGGCGCACCCTTGCCTGCCTCGCCGGGTGCCTTTGGCGGAAAATACTTGTCGACGTTCAGACGATCGACATTGATGTCGAAAGTGATCGCCGCATTCTTGAATTTCGCCATGCCCACCTTGGCCTGGATGGCACTCTCGTCGAATTTGGTCGCCAGGTCCGCACTGGCGGTCTCGCGCGTCAAGTCGGCGCGCAGGCTGCCGTTGATCGGCAACTTCACGCTCTTCATCGGCATTTGCGGATTGGCAACCGTGAGATCGGCGGCCAAGCGCGGCAAATCGAATTGTCGTGCTTCGAGGTTGGCGTTAAGCGTGGTGTTGATGCTGCCCGAGATCACGGTGTCGCCGAATTTCGCCTGCGTGATGTCCAGCGCAATTCGGCCCACGGTCAGCGCCTTGGCCGAGCCCTTGACTTCCCCCAGGCTGAATTTCGCATCGACCAGTTCGCGACCAGAGAGCTTGAGGCTACCGGTGATCGCCTCGCCGCTCGCGGAATCCTTGTTGACCGCCAGCTTCGGCGCGTCGATCTTCAGATCGAAACCCTCGTCGCCGCGCTTGCCCACCGCGTTGAGCGTGACGCCATCGAGTGCGATCTGACCAGCTCCTAGATTGACCACAAGCTTTGGCGCCCTGGCCTTGAAATCATTGAGCAGAAGCCCGGGCATCGCGCCCGAACCGCTGGCCACCAGGCCTTCGATGGCGAACTTGTGGTTTGCGGTATCGGCCTCGAACTTAGCCGCATCAAGCTTGACCGAACCGGATTCGGTGCCGCGCCGACCCTTGGCCTCGAGCGCCAGTTTCTCCGCAGAGACGGCCTGCGTCTTGCCGTTGGCCGCAAGCTTCGGCGCGCTGAGCTTGATCTCGAACGGTTCCCGATCAAGAGTGCCGCGCGCCTCGACCGCAAGTTTTTGCGCATCGATTGCCAGCGTATTGCCATCGAACTTGAGTTCACCGGCGGATAGCTTCGCATCCAGCCCTGCAAGGTCCTGCCCCGGCTTGCCCTTTTCGGCAGCCTGGCGAACCGACCCTGCGGCCCTGGCCTCGAGAGACGAAAACGCGTACTGCTTCTTTTCCAGGTCGAAAAGGATGCCACCGACGACATTCAGTTGCGCGGTGATCGAGGGTTTGCTGCCCTCGATCTTCGCGGTCAAGTCGATCTTGCCCGGCACCTTGTCGGCGATGCGGCCACTCGTCAGATTGAGCTGCGCAAGTGAAATCGCCTGACCGCTGGCCTCGTCGCGATAAGTAACGGCGGCACCGCTGAGCTTGACGCCTTCGACGTCAAACTTCAGCTTGTCGTCCTGCTTTTCATCCTTGGACAGCAAATCATCGAAATTGAACTTGCCATCACGCCTCTTGATGACATTGGCAACCAGGCCATCGACTTCGATGCGGTCGACCAGCAGCTCCTTCTTCAACAAGGGCAGCAAGTCGACATAAAGCTTGGCGCGCTCAAGCTTCATGAACTGCTTGTCGCTGTTGAACTCCGACAGCGTCACCTGGCCCAACTCGACCCCGAGCTTGGGAAACACCTTGAGCGAAATGTTGCCGGGAATGCCAAGAGTGCGCTGCTTCTTCTCCTGCACCAGCCTGGTGATGTCTTCCTTGAACTTGTTCGGGTCGAAGGTCGCACTGATGATGGCGACCGCAACAATCAGCAAGGCGACAAGTGCGCCCGCACCGACGACCAGCCATTTGAGGATTTTCATGGTTCACCAAGCGAGGGATTCACGTGACAAAGTGTAGCGCAGGTCCCGCGGCAAACCAGCATGTGCCGATCGCCAGTGCTCAGACGTTGAACCGGAAATGCATCACATCACCATCCTTGACGATGTACTCCTTGCCTTCCACGCGCATCTTGCCGCGATCCTTGGCGCCTTGCTCACCCTTGCAGGCGACGTAGTCGTCATAGGCGATGACTTCAGCTCGGATGAAGCCCTTTTCGAAGTCGGTATGGATCACACCCGCTGCCTGTGGCGCGCTGGCGCCTACCTGCACGGTCCAGGCGCGCACTTCCTTGACGCCCGCGGTGAAGTAGGTCTGCAGTCCAAGCAGCGCATAGCCGGCCCTGACCACGCGATTCAGGCCGGGCTCGGTCATGCCCATTTCCTTCAGGAAATCGAGCTTGTCCGCATCATCCAGACCGGCGATTTCCGCCTCGATGGCGCAACTCACCGCCACCACCGGGGCGTGCTCGGCCGCGGCATGCGAGCGCACCCGCTCCAGCATCGGGTTGTTCTCGAAGCCTGATTCCGACACATTGGCCACATACATGCTGGGCTTGGCCGTCAAAAGGAACAAAGGCTTGAGCAATTCCCGCTCTTCCCTGGTCAACACAACGCTGCGCGCCGGCCTGGCTTGGTTCAGCACCGGCTGAATCTTTTCGAGCAGGGCTACGATGCGCTGCGCCTCCTTGTCGCCGCCGGATTTGGCAATCTTCGAATAGCGGCTGTACTGCTTGTCGACCGAGGCCAGGTCGGCCAAGGCCAATTCGGTGTTGATGGTCTCGATATCGGCAATTGGGTCGACGCGGCCATTGACGTGCACCACGTTGCTGTCTTCGAAGCAGCGCACCACGTGTGCGATGGCGTCGGTTTCGCGGATGTTGGCCAAAAACTGGTTGCCCAAGCCCTCACCCTTGGAAGCTCCCGCCACCAACCCGGCAATGTCTACGAACTCGACCGCGGCCGGCAGCACGCGCTGCGGCGTCACGATCGCGGCCAGTACGGCCAGGCGCGCGTCGGGCACCTCGACGATGCCCACGTTGGGTTCGATGGTGCAAAACGGATAGTTCTCGGCCGCGATGCCGGCCTTGGTCAAGGCGTTGAATAGCGTGGACTTGCCGACGTTGGGCAATCCGACGATGCCGCATTTGACGCTCATGATGGTGCTTCCTAAAGGGATTGGGCGAAAGATAAATCGGGATGTTCAAGCCATGCTGCGGCCTCGTCGGCAAAGCGCGCGCACTCGGCAAGCGCACGCCGCCACGTCGCGATGCGCGCCGCATGGTCGACACCGTAGCGATAAAAATCATTGCGGTCCGGCAGCTTGCCGTTGGGCAATCGCGCAACAAGGTCGGGCGATGGTGCAATCAAGATCATGCTGGCAAGCCAATCGCTGCCCCGGCCACGCACGCCCTGCTTGCGCCACGGCAGGAACTTGTCGAGCCATCCGGGCGTCACGCTGGCGCTGAAATGCGGGTATAGCGTCAGGCGATCAAGGCGCTGATACGGCAGATAGAGGTGATAGTCGATCAGGCCGCCGTCCCAGTAGGTACCCTCGGGCGCACCGGGAATATCCCGCACCGCCTGGCTTCTGATCGGAATCGAACCGGACGCAAGCAGCGCTTCGAGCGCATTGTGCGGGGTGAGCGGCACATGGATGAGCCCGAACGCGTCCGCGCTGAAAAGCGCATCGGTTGCGGTGGCCCGTGGCCCGCGGCTGAAGACCACCCGCCTCAAGTGCTGCGCGAGATACGCGCGTCCGCGTACATTGGCCAGAGCCACCCGGCCGAAGGCGGCGCGCGAATTGTTGTGCACAAGCACTCCGGCGGCGCGCGCTGTCAGCACTCTCAAGCTCAGGTTGTCGCGCGGACGCCATCGACCAAACCCGGCGTGCACATTCGCACGCATCAACGCGGCGACCGCGTCAGGTCCGGGTTTATGGCCGTAGTTCTGATCCTCGATGTAGCCACGTTCGAGTTCCAGCAGCGCCGCCACCGGATCCTCATGCGCAGCTGCCGCCATGCGCCACGCCCCGATCGAGGCTCCAATCAAGGTCAAGTCGGTGGCGTCGCGCAGCCATTGGCCGAACAACCAGCGATCCAGCGGCATCAGGACCAGACCTTTGGGCCCGCCGGCGGCGGCCGGGATGCAGGCTATATCCGCGGGTCGCAAGCCGTCACGCGCAATGTGTGCCCGCGCGCGGCGGCCCAGCTTGACCGTGAACGCGCGCGTCACGCCGGCTTTTTCTTGGCGTGCAGCTTCATGACCGCCACCGCCAACCTTCCGGCGATCGCCTCCGGCATCACCTGCGCAGCGCGGCCGATGCATTCTTCGATGAGTTGCAAATGCTCGCGACTCGGACGGTGCAATACGAAGTCGACGACTTCCTGCGCCAGGCCGAGTTCGCGCGGATGGCCGACGCCGATGCGAATGCGCCAGAAATCGGTACTGCCGAGCCGCGCCTGGATATCCTTGAGACCGTTGTGTCCGGCGTGGCCGCCGCCCTGCTTCATCTTGATCGCGCCAGGCGGCAGGTCAAGCTCATCGTGCGCCACCAGGATTTCCTCCGGCGCGATTTTGTAGAAACCAGCCAGCGCCGCTACCGCCTGGCCCGAGCGGTTCATGAAGGTAGAAGGCTTGAGAAGATAGGTTACGCCGACCTTGGCGACCGCTCCGAAAAAGCCCTTCTCGTTGCGAAAGTGGGCGCCGCACGCGCGTGCCACCGCGTCGGCCAACCAGAACCCCGCGTTGTGCCGAGTGTCCTCGTATTCCGCCCCGATGTTGCCTAAGCCCACGATCAACCTGATGGCCATAAACTAAAAAAGCCCCGGCTTGCGCAGGGGCCCCGTCGAATTATGCAGCGCGAAGCACCGCATGAATGGGACGAATTGGTCCGCCGCGAAGCGTTCGGACCAATGGCTGTTACTTCTTGGCTTCCTTCTTGGTTTCCTTCTTGACTTCCTTCTTGGCCGGTGCGGCCGCCTTAGCCGCCGGAGCAGACTTGGCGCCAGCAGCATCCGCCGGCTTTTTCTGCGCGCTAGCCGGCACCTCGGCAGCAGCCGCCGCGGCGGCGGTTTCTTCCTCTTTCTCGCCACCCGGCACCATGGCGCTGGCGATCACCGGGTTGTCGTTGCCGCGGGTGATCGCGCGCACGCCGGCCGGCAGCTTCAGGTCCTTGATGTGGAAGGCATTGCCGGCAGCGATTTCCTGAAGATCCACCTCGATGAATTCCGGCAGGTCTTTTGGCAGGCAGGCGATCTCGACATCGTTCATGATGTGCGAAACGATCGCCCCGCCAAACTTCACGGCCTGCGAGTTCTCGGCGTTGACGAAGTGGAATGGCACGCGGATGTTGATCTCGCGATTGGCATCCACACGCTGGAAGTCGATATGCTGGATCTGCTGACGGAATGCATGCATCTGGTAATCGCGCAACAGCACTTGCTCAAGCTGACCGTCGATCTTGAGATCGAGGATCGAGGCATGAAACGCCTCCTTGCGCATCGCGTGGAACAATGGATTGTGGTCGATTTCGATGTTGGCGGCAGGTTTGGGGCCACCGTACACGATACCTGGAACCTTGCCGGCGCGACGCAGGCGGCGGCTCGCACCCGTACCTTGCAAATTGCGCGTGGAAGCAGTGACTTCGATTTTCATGGTGATTCTCCGTTAAGCGCACATTTCCGCGACCAGAAACTCGCGCGTGTTTTTGAAGCAAAAATGAACTGCAAGAGCGGCCACCCGGCCGCCTTCTTCAATCGATGAACAAATTGCTCACCGAATCCTCGGAGTTGATGCGGCGGATTGTCTCCGCCAGCAGTTCGGCCACCGAGAGCTGCCGAATCTTGTTGCACGCGCGCGCATCGTCGCGCAGTGCGATTGTGTCAGTCACCACCAGCTCATCGAGCGGCGACACGGTGATCTTCTGCACCGCGTTGCCCGACAGCACCGCGTGCGTGCAATACGCCACCACCCGCTTGGCGCCGCGCTCCTTGAGTACCTCGGCGGCCTTGCAAAGCGTGCCCGCGGTGTCGACCATGTCGTCCATGATCACGCAGGTGCGGCCATCAACCTCGCCGATGATGTTCATGACTTCCGACACGTTGGCCTTGGGCCGCCGCTTGTCGATGATCGCCAGGTCGCTTTCAAGGCGCTTGGCCAGGGCGCGCGCGCGCACCACACCGCCAACGTCGGGCGACACCACGATCAGGTCATCGAAGTTCTGTTTCCATACGTCGCCCAAAAGGATCGGCGCGGCATAAATATTGTCGACCGGGATATCGAAAAAACCCTGTATCTGGTCCGCATGCAGGTCCATGGTGAGGACGCGGTCGACGCCCACCGCCTCGAGCATGTTGGCCACCACTTTGGCCGAAATTGCAACTCGCGCCGAACGCGGGCGTCGATCCTGGCGCGCGTAGCCGAAATACGGGATCGCCGCGGTAATGCGCGCCGCCGACGAGCGCTTCAAGGCATCGACGATGACCATGATCTCCATCAGGTTGTCGTTGGTCGGCGCCGAGGTCGACTGCAGCACAAAAACATCGCGCCCGCGCACGTTTTCGAGAATCTCGACGTTGACCTCACCGTCGGAAAAACGCCCCACACTGATGCGCCCGACCGGGATCGAAAGCCGCCTGGCCACATCCTTGGCAAGCAAGGGGTTGGCGTTGCCGGACACCACCATCAGGTTTACATTGGACATGGCGCAGGACCGCGAAAAGACCGGCGCTGACGCGGGCGGTACCGCGCTTGCGCATCAACAGATAAGGTGGCTGGGGAAGAAGGATTCGAACCTTCGAATGCCGGAATCAAAATCCGGTGCCTTAACCAACTTGGCGACTCCCCATCCGTAAAACTCTTGCGCGACAAATGCTCAAGACAGCAAACCCGGAATTCGCGCCAATCCGGAACCACGAACCACCGCCTCAGTCGCGCGCGAAATCCTTAAGCGGATGCCGCGCCAGGCCTGAAGCGACAAACCCTGCACAATCCGACGGCTTTTGAGCCAGCACAGCATGTGCCTCTTCTTGCGAATCGAAAGGCGCGAAAACACAGGAACCTGACCCCGACATTCGCGCCGTATTCCGCGCACCGGCGTCGAAACCGCGCAACCACTCCAGTGCCCGCGCAACTGCCGGAAATTCCGCACACACCACCGCCTCAAGGTCGTTCCGGAACCCCGCAACCGGAAACCACCATTCCCCAGCAGGAAAGTCTTCTATTTTGACAGATTTGGAGTTTCGGGTCAAATCGGTGGAACGAAAAATCGCAGCCGTCGGTACCGAACACGGCGGCACCAAAACCACGTACCAGCGCAGAGGCAATTCCACGGGAAAGAGGTCGTCACCGATCCCGCGCGCGAAGGCGTTCTGCCCGAAAATGAAAAACGGCACATCGGCCCCCAGGGTCAATCCGAGCCGCGCCAGTTCGGCGCGTGGCAAATCAAGGTTCCACAGGCGGTTCAACGCAAGCAGGGTGGTGGCGGCATCGGAACTGCCGCCCCCCAACCCGCCGCCTATCGGAATGCGCTTGGTCAGGGCAAGATCGGCGCCCAGCACGCTGCCACCATGTCGCTTGAGCAATTGCGCCGCGCGCATTGCCAGATCGTCTTCCACAGCTACGCCGGGCAGATCGAGGGTGCGCCGGAGCACGCCGTCGCTGCGCACGGTGACGTCCAGCGTGTCACCGAAATCGAGCAACTGAAAAACCGACTCCAGAAGATGGTAGCCGTCGGCACGCCGCCCGACCACGTGAAGAAAGAGATTGAGCTTCGCAGGCGCGGCGAATGACTGCGGTTTCATCGGCCCACACCAGCGAAAGTGCGCGCCCCGGCAGCACGTGCCCCGGCACGCGGCCGGTCGCGCACATTGAGGATGGGGCAGCTCAGGGATCGAGCCCGCTTCGGCATTGCATCACCTTGCACCCATCAAGCTTGAGCACGATCGTATCATCCGGCAAATCAACCGGCCCAGGTATCGATCACCAAGCGTATCTCCAACGGCCGCAGCGCACGCACATATGACATGATCAGGCGGCGCGGGCGGCGCGCCTGATCACTCTCATAGGCGAACTCGATCTCCCATCCGGCCTCGCTCAGGTGAACCAGGCGCCCTGCGGAATCGCGCCGCGCCTCACCATCGGCCGATACGCGCGCCCGCACCCAGTCGGTCAGGCCAGAGAGGGGCAAGCGCCAGCCGAGTTGCCGCTCTGTCAGGGTTTCGGCGTCATCCGCACGCACCTGCTGCAGCCGACTGTCGGTCAGTACAACCCCGGAGGCGTCGCGCGTGATCTGCGCCAACTGGTTGCCCAGAGGCGAAGCCAGGCTAATGTCGTCCCGCAAGGGCTGGTGGTTCCAGGCAATCTTGCCGGCAAGGCTGTCGTCGCCGTATCGCACCGAAAGGCGACCTTCGAGAACGAACGAGGTCGACTGCGCCGAACCTTGCAGCACATCGGCACCGGCATCACCCTGCGCGGGTCCGCCCGGCGTCGTACAGGCAGCGGACAAGCAAGCAGCGAGCAGCACAAATACCAGGCCGCATCGCCCCGGTTGCGCAAGGCCGCGCTGCTCGACAATCAAGGTTTGAGCCGTTTGATGGTGTTCTTGAGGGTTTCGTTGTCCGGTGCGCGTGCGGTCGCATCGCTCCACACTCGTTCGGCTTCGGCGACCCGCCCCAGCTTCCACAGAACCTCGCCCAGGTGCGCGCCGATTTCCGCGTCCGGCATCAGGGTATAGGCGCGCTTGAGCAGCTCGTAGGCGCGCGGCAGGTCACCCAGGCGATACATGACCCAGCCCATGCTGTCGATGATCATGGCATCGTCCGGCGCCATCTTCAAGGCCTTTTCGATCAGGTCGCGGGCTTCGGTCAGGCGCTCGTTGCGATCGGCCAGCGAATAACCCAACGCGTTGTAGGCGTGCGCATGGTCAGGTTTCAACTGGATCACTTTCTTGAGGTTCGCCTCGAGCAAATCCATGCGCTCTACCTTCTCCGCCGCCATCGCGAAGTCGTACAGCAAATCAGGGTGATTGGGCAGGCGTTCCAGCCCCTTTTCAAGCACCTCAAAGGCGGCGCGGTTCTGATTTGCCTCGCGCAGCATCTGCGCTTCGGCCAGGATGATCTGGACCCGCTGGTCATTCGAGGTCGCCACCACCGATTGCAGATGCGCGCGACCGTCACCGACCTTGCCTTCCCTGGCGAAACTGCGCGCGATCCGGCTTTGCGCGGCGAAATATTGATCGCCGCGACCAACCTTGCCATAGTAGGCGCGCGCTTCCGGGAACTTTTTCTGCTCCTCTGCCACCTGGCCCAAATACAGATAAACCAGGTTGGGATCGCGCGGTTGCTGGCCCAGCAGCCGGGTGAGGGAGGATTCCGCGCTGGCATAGTCCTTGGCGTCCAGCGCCAGCAATCCCAGTGCGTAAAGCACGTCCGGATTGTTAGGAAAGTCGCGTTCGATCCGCTGGAACTCGCTGCGCGCCTCGGTGTACTTTTTCTCGCTGATGAGGGAGCGGGCGTACGCCATCCTTGCTTCAGACGAACCAGGGTTGCGCAGCAGATAGGCGCGCAACTCCGCGCTGGCCTCGACCGGCGAACGCTTGGACAGCAATTGCGCTGCCAGCAAGGACGGAAACTCCCATTCGGGCTTGAGCTTGCTGGCGATCCGCGCCTCGCGTATCGCCAACTCATCCTCGCCGGCGTTGGCGGCGGCCTGCGCCACCGAACCATGGGCCTCGGCCACTTCCGGATGCTGTGCCGCCAGGCGCTGAATGATGGCCAGCGTGGCCTTGTGGTTCCCGCCGCGCGCGAGCAGGCGGTTGAACTGCAAGAAACCTTCTGCAACATTGGTGGACCCGGCCGCCAGCAGTCGCTCCAGATGCGGAAACGCTTCTTCACTGAAGCCTGAGGCGATCAGCAGGCCGGCCAAGGTTTGACGCGCCTCCATGTTTTGCGCATCCGCCAACACCCAAAGGCGCGCGGCTTCGAGCGCCTTTTCGTTGTTGCGCTCGAAAAACGCAATCTCGACAGCGCGTTTGGCGATGCGCGGATCACGTGTGCGCTGCGCCAGCTCGAGATACTTGGCCAGCGAAATCGCCGCCGCACCGCGCTGGCCGGCGATTTCGGCGGCCAGCAGTTCATATAGCAGGCCAGGTGTCAGTTCGACACTGGGAAGATTTTGCGACACCGCCCCGGAGATTCTTGGAACACCGCGCGGGGCGCGTGTGGCGGGCGCCGGTGCGGGTGTGGGCACTGGCTGGGCCGACGGCGCCTGCGCGACCCTTACTGGCGCGGACGGTTCTTCCGCGACAGGCTTGGGCAACGGGGCACAGGCCCCAAGCAGCAACAACTGGCACAGCACGGAAGCAACAATGAGCTTCGAAGTCATCGGGTTTTTCATCTTTGCAACGTCTGACCGGTATAGTTCGGCCCGTTCTTCAAGATATTACAGCAGCGCCACGCAAAAAAGACAGCAAACATGCCCGAACTTCCAGAGGTCGAGGTTACACGGCGAGGCATCGCGCCCGGACTCGAAGGCCGCGTCGTCGCCAATGTCGAAATCCGCGATCATCGACTGCGCTGGCCGGTCGATCCCGAATTGCCGCGGTTGCTGCGCGGCCTGCGCATAACGAGCGTGGATAGACGAGGCAAATATCTGCTCCTGGCCTGTGCTGCGGGCGGCGCTGCGCGTGGCTGGTTGATCATTCATCTGGGCATGTCCGGCTCGCTACGCTTTGTCGCAGCGCGCGCGCCGGCGGCCAAACATGCGCATTTCGATCTGCAGGTGGGTCGACAAGTCTTGCGCCTGACCGACCCGCGACGTTTCGGCGCGGTGTTGTGGCATCCGGCTACGGCAGGCCCTGTCGCCAGCCATCCGCTGCTCGCATCCTTGGGAGTGGAACCACTGACAGCCGAATTCACCGCCGAGCTCTTGTACAACGCAACCCGCAAACGCGCCGCCAGCGTGAAACAGGTGCTGCTGGCGGGCGATACTGTGGTCGGGGTGGGCAACATTTACGCCAGCGAATCGCTGTTTCGCGCGCGCATCCACCCGAAAACATCCGCCGGCCGCATCAGCCTCAAGCGTTACGCGACCCTGGTTCCGGAAATTCGCGCAGTACTGTCGGCCGCAATCGCCAAGGGCGGCAGCACACTGCGCGATTTTTCCAGCAACGACGGACCGGGTTACTTCCAGCTCGAATACTTTGTATACAACCGCGAAGGCTTGCCATGTCGGATCTGCGCCACGCCGATCCGGCGTGCGGTGCAGGGCCAGCGCGCAACGTTCTACTGCGTGAAATGCCAGCATTGATCAGGCGCGGAAGAAGCCCATGGAATCTGCTGTGTCGAATGAAGCAGCCCCTGGCAGCCTGTCGCACCGGGGCGCCGCCGCTTTGACGCAGGCTTGCCGCATGCTTGCACAGCCGTCTCCCGCACCGCCAAAAAGCCAAGGCGGCAAGCACGGCATGCGATAATTTCCGCTGGTTACGCCTGCCAATCCCTATCGCAACTGATCGTCTCCAGAAGCATCGCCCCATGAACGGCGTCAACCTCGTCGAGCGCTTTCAGCTATACAGTTCGTGGCGCTTCGCCCTGGGACAGGCGATCATGCGTTTTCGCGACTGGATGGGTGAAAACGGCATCGCCGATGTGCAGGGCATCACCCGCATCCAGCGCGTGCTGGATCGCCTCGCCGAAGACAAACTGTCGATTGCCTTTGTCGCCGAGTTTTCGCGCGGCAAGTCCGAACTCATCAACGCCATCTTTTTCGCCGACTACGGCAGGCGCATCCTCCCCTCTTCAGCAGGGCGCACCACCATGTGCCCGACCGAGTTGCTGTACAACGACGGCGACCCACCCCAACTACGCCTGCTGCCCATCGACACCCGCGGCAAGCACTCGAGCGTTGCGCATTTCAAGCAGTATCCGGACGCCTGGACCGTATTCGCCCTCGACACCAGTTCGGGCGACGCCATGCTTGAAGCCTTCCGTCAGGTCAGCCAGACTAAACGCGTGCGGGTTTCAGTGGCGCGGCAATACGGGCTGTTCGACGAAAAGGATTTGGACGCAAGGGCCACCGTAGCCCCCGACGGCACCGTTGAGATACCTGCCTGGCGCCACGCAATCATCAACTTTCCACACCCCCTCCTGGCGCAGGGCCTGGTGATCCTGGACACGCCAGGATTGAATGCGATCGGGTCCGAGCCCGAGCTCACTCTCAATCTGATTCCGAATGCGCACGCGGTCTTGTTTATCCTGGCGGCTGATACCGGGGTCACAAAATCCGATATCCAGATCTGGCGTGAGCATATCGGCGCCGCTGGCGCCGGGCGCGGCCGCATGGCGGTATTGAACAAAATCGACAGCATGTGGGACGAGCTCAAGACCGGCGCCGAGATCGAGGGTGAAATCGAGCGCCAGGTAAGCCAGGTGGCGGCCACACTGGGCTTGGCCGCCGACAGCGTGTTTCCAATTTCCGCCCAAAAGGGCCTGGTGGCCAAGATCCAAAACGATCCGGAATTGCTGGCGCGCAGTCGGCTGCCACGTCTGGAAACGGCATTGTCGCAAGAGCTGATCCCGGCCAAACAGGACATCGTGCGCGACTTTGTGGCCGACCAGATGCATGACATCATTGGCGCTGCGCAGGCGCTGCTCGCCACCCGGGTCGGCAGTGTCAAGGAACAACGCGCCGAGCTAGGCGGGCTGCAAGGCAAGAATCAGGGCGTGCTGCAGGCCATGCTGGCGAAGATCAAGTTGGAGAAAGAGCAGTTCGAACGCGGGTTGATGCAGTTCCAGGCGATCCGCAGCGTGCTGGCGCGCAGCACCAATTCCCTGTTTTCGCACCTCGGCCGCGATGCCTATGAGGCCCAGGTCGCCAAGACCCGGGAGGGTATCAATGCGGCCACCTTCTCGGCCGGCATGCTCGACGCCATGCGCAGCTTCTTCACCCACAACCGCCTGTTGCTGGAAACCTCCAACCGCATCGTAGCCGAGATCACCGACATGATGGCGGCGATGTACCAGCGCTACTCGGAGGATTTCAAGCTGAAACTGGCGATGCCCCAGGCGTTTTCGATGCACCGCTATCTCAAGGAACTCGATCGGGTCGAGGACAGCTTCAACCGCCGGTTTGGCACACTTTCGCTGATCACCAACTATGAACGCACCCTGACGCGGCGCTTCTTCGACGTTATCGCCTCACGCATCCAGGTGGCGTTCGAGATTGCCAATCGCGATACCGAAGGCTGGCTCAAGGCCGTCATGAATCCGCTTGAAGGCCAGATCAAGGAACGCCAGCAAGTGCTAAAGCGCCGGCTTGAATCGATCAGGCGCATCCATGCCGCGACCGACACGCTGGAAGAGCGGATTGACGAACTGGCCGACACCGAGCGCCTGATGACCGTACAGGTGATGAGCCTGGACAACCTGCGCCAGGAAATCGAAGCCATGCTCGACCAGAACATGCTGGAGCCTGCCCAAGGCATATCCGGTTTCGATGTTTCGCTTTAGGGGCCCGTGCCGGTCAGAGCCAGGTACTTCTTGTACAGTTCGGCGTGCGACTCGACAAATTCGGGGTGTAGCGGGATGCAATCGACCGGACATACCGCGCGACACTGCGGTACCTCGTAATGCCCGACACACTCGGTGCACCGCGCTGGATCGATCTCGTAGATTTCGTCTCCAAGCGCTATCGCCTGGTTGGGGCATTCGGGCTCGCACAGATCGCAATTGATGCAACGATCGGTGATGGTCAATGCCACGGGCGCTCCGGGACCGTGTGCAGAAGCGCTATTCGCGCGGCGTCTTGGCCAGCTTTTCGTCGAGCCGGCGCTTGACCGAGGGCGACACGAATTTGCTCACATCGCCACCCAGGGTGGCGATTTCGCGTACCAGCGTGGCCGACACATACTGGTACTGCTCCGAGGGGGTCATGAACATGGTTTCGGCCTCGGGCATCAGTTGCCGATTCATGCCGGCCAACTGGAACTCGTACTCGAAATCCGACACCGCGCGCAAGCCGCGCAGAATCACCTGCGCGTCGTGCTCCTTGACGAAATTGACCAACAGGCCACGAAATACCTCGACGCGCAAGTTCGGAACGTCGGCCAGCGCCTCGCGGGCAAGCTGCATGCGCTCGTCGAGAGTGAACATCGGCCGTTTCGAACGGCTGTCAGCAACCCCGAGAATCACCTCGTGGTAGAGCTTCGAAGCTCGTCGAAAAAGGTCTTCGTGCCCGCGCGTCAACGGGTCGAATGTGCCGGGGTACACTGCGCGTATCTTGCCGAAACTCATGTCGATCACCTTGTTCCCAGCCCGCCGGTCGAGGCCGACCGGGAGAAATCACCGCTTCGCAGCTACATGGCGCCTGCGCCTTCATGGATCGTTGCCTCAGGCTGCCGTCACCTGCTCCGATCGCTTCACCAACTGGTAGAAAACCGCACCCGCCCGGCCCGACTTCCAGGTCACCCAAGGTGCACCGGGCGCAAACGGCGACCCCGATTCGACATACACCATCCCTGCCGGTGCAACCAGCGCACCGACGCGCGGCCAGACAAGTTCCAGCAAGCCTCGATCGAATGGCGGATCGAGAAAAATCAGTTCGAACCCGCCAGTCCCCGAATCCAAAAATTGTAGCGCATCGGTGCCGCCGATCCTTGCCCGAGCAGCGCAATCGAGCAGAGCGGCGGAATCCGCCAGCGCCGCGCGCGTGCGCGCGTCGCGCTCGACCATCACCACCTCGCGCGCATTGCGTGACAAGGCCTCGAAGGCCAGCGCGCCGCTACCGGCGAACAAATCGAGGCAACGCATGCCGGTCAAGTCCTGGCCCAACCAGTTGAACAAGGTTTCGCGCACCCGGTCAGGCGTGGGACGCAGTCCCGGCAGGTCGGGAAATTTCAGCACGCGACTGCGCCACTGCCCGCCGATGATGCGCACCTGACCAACCACGGCCGGGCGACGGGCAGCGGAATGGCGGGTCTTCATGGCCCGATCATAACCGCTTGCAGGATGCGCACGAATTGGCGCCGTGGGTCCCGACGCTCAGTGCCGAAACAACTCCAGCGCCGCGCCCACATCATGGCCGCGCATGTAGCGTCCATGAACGTAAGCCGACTGCACGGCGTCAAGACGCAGGCGGGCAGTTTGCCCCGCGCGGCAGGGCTCGAGCACCCACATGCCGGCCCCGCTCATGCCTTCGAGTTCGGGCGTGTGAACCGAGCCACCGTCGGCGCGGCCGGCGATTCTGCCGTAACCGAACAGACGGTCGGCAGGGCAGCGCAGGGCGGCGACTTCGTCATGCCACAGCGTCAGCACAGTGAACCGGCGCGCGGCCAGCCAGCCGCGCTCGAAACGCGTCAGGGCCCCCGGGTAACCCGACACCAGAACCCGGCGCCGCGGTTCGCGCGCGCTGCGTGCACGGCGTGGCGGAGGGCGCGGCGCACTTTCGACCATGACTGGCCCTGGCGACAGGCTTGCCAGACGATCTTGCACCTGCGCGCTGGGCTCGGCCGGAAAACGCCGGCCCCAGTCGTGTTCGGTGCGGATCTCGCGATAGATCACTGTCGCGATGCGGCGTGCCGCCGCCTCGTCCGGGGCATCGATCTGATAGACGTTCATGCGGTTGAGAATTCGGCTGCGGTATCGTGCACAAGCAGGCTGTAGAGCGCCCCCAGCGGATCGTAGGTGCCGTCGGCAGCCGATTTGTCGATCTCGTCGACCACCATCACCGGGTTGGCGTAACTCGTCGCCAGTGGCTGCCAGCAGAAGGTCTGGCATGCAGCACATGTGCCGCAGGGAGCTGCCGCCCGGCAACAGCGGAACCCAACAGCGGCAACACATACGACGTCGCGTTTGGCCATATAGAATCGGTGCTGGATCGCGTGGTACAGGTTGCTGGGCGGGATTCCCGGTGCTGACTGCGGGCATAGCGGGTCTTCCAGGGGGAACGTACACATGCAGCGCAGAAAATTCATGATTGCCGCAGCGGCTGCGGGTGCGCTTGCTGGTGCGTCTACGGCATGCGCGCAAACCCTGACCGGCAAATCGATTCGCCTTCTGGTGCCGTTTCCTGCGGGCGGGCCAACCGATATCGTGGCACGGCCCCTGGCACAGTTGCTGGGCGAGGCGCTGGGTGCCAACGTCATCATTGACAACCGCGGCGGCGCCGGAGGGTCGGTCGGTGCGGAGGCGGTGGCCAAGGCGGCGCCTGACGGGTTGACGCTCCTGATGGCGACCGTTGGCACGCACGCCATCAATCCCTCCCTCTACAAGAAGCTCGGGTACGACCCGGTGCGCGACTTCACTGCGGTCGCATTGGTGGCCGCGGCGCCGCTGGCGATCGTTGTTCATCCCTCGCTTGCGGCCGATTCGATTCCTTCGCTCATCGCCCTGGCCAGGCGCACACCTGGCAAGCTGGCGTATGGCACAGCCGGCAACGGCACCCCCGGGCACCTGACCGGTGTCATGTTTCGCAGTGCCACCGGCATCGACATCCAGCATGTGCCGTACAAGGGCAGCGCCCCGGCTGTGACCGATCTCCTGGGTGGGCAAATCCAGATGATGTTCGATCCCCTGCAATCGGTATTGCCACACATCAACTCGGGCAAGTTGCGCGCACTCGCTGTCTCGGGCGCTGCGCGTTCAGGCGTGCTGCCGCAACTGCCGACAGTCGCCGAATCCGGCTTCCCCGGCTTCGAGTCGACCGCATGGTGGGGCGTATATGCGCCGGCCAACCTGCCACCGCCGCTCCTGACGCTGTTGGCCGGCGAGATCGAAAAGATCGTGCTGGGGAGCGCCATGCGCGAGAAACTTGCGCCGCTCGGGGTGGCGCCGCGTGCGCTCTCCGGGCTTGCGTTCATTGAATTCCAGCGTGCCGAGGCTGCCAAATGGGGCAAGGCTGTGCGCGATTCCGGTGCCAGCATAGACTGAGAACATGCAACTCGACGACGAAGAACAGGACATCGCCGCCGGCGCTGCGGGCCCGGTAGCGCAGCAGGCACTCAAGCACCAGATTGCCGTCGGCGATTTTTTCGGCGCGGCCGATTTTGTGCCAGTGACCCAGGCGCACATCATGGCCGACACCGAAAGCCTGGGTGAAGCCGGCGTGCGCTGGCTGGAGTCGCTTGCCGCCACCAGAGAGGGCCGGCGCCGTGTGCGCATTCCCACCATTACCGACCCACGCGGCACCGATTTCGCCAACGCGGCGTTTCTCGGCCACACCCGGACGATGCTCACGCTGGAAGAGCGAGCCATCGCCGCCTTCGTCAAGCTCGGTGTGATGATGACCGACACCTGCATCAACTACCAGACCGTGCAGCCGGCGTTGCGCAACGAACATGTCGCCTTTGGCGACACTGGTGTGGTGATCTATTCAAATTCAGTATGTGGCGCGCGCTCGAACTTCGAAGGCGGACCTTCCGCACTGGCCGCCGGCATCACCGCGCGCACACCACGCTACGGCTTTCACTTGCCGGCACAACGCCAGGCGACACTGCATGTGCGCGTCGAGCAAACCCCCGTCTCGCTCAATGAATGGGGTGCCTTGGGCGGGGTCATCGGGCGGCTTGCCGGCAACTACTGGGCGGTACCGGTGATCGAGGGGCTGGAAGGCGCACCGGGCTCGGACCAGTTGAAACACTTCGGTGCGGCGATGGCGAGCTTTGGCTCCACGGCGCTGTTTCACCTTGTGGGCCTGACACCCGAGGCGGGTCGCCTGTCGGACGTGGCTGGCGCGTCGCTGCCGCAACATCGCGTCGGGCGCGCCGATTTCGAAGCGCTGCAGAAATCCTACCGCAGGGATGGGGCGATCGACGTGGTGGTATTTTCCGCGCCGCAGTTGAGCCTGCTGGAATTGCGTGACTTGGCCGGGCTGTGCGACGGCCGCCACATGCGCGTGCCGATGCTGGCGGTAACCAGCCCCCAGGTCAAGCCGGATTGCGACCGCATGGGATACACCAGCACAATCGAAACGGCCGGCGGCACGGTGTTGTCCGGCATGTGCTTTTACCAGTCATATGCGCGTGAAATCGCCGAGGCGCGTGGCTGGAAGCGTCTGGTGACCAACAGCGCCAAGATGGTCAACATCCTGGGCGGCTATGGCTACCAGCCCATGCTGGCCTCGATGGAGGAATGCGTCGACGCCGCAGAATCCGGGAGCCTCGCATGAGCGCCGCACCCAGGATTTTCAGCGCACGCCACGCCATGGGGCGCACCGTGCAAGGCATTGCCATGGTCGCCAGCGACGGCTTTTCGGCTCGCTATGACCTCGACCGTATTGCCGGCGTGTTCTCGCGCCCGGCGCACAAGCTGGTCGGTCGCAGCTATGTCGGCCGCGTCCTGGTGCTCGACACCGCCAAGGGCGGCGTGGCAAGCGCCTGGATGCTGCACGAAATGCAATCGCGCGGCGTGATACCGGCGGCCATCGTGTTCAACACGGTCAACCCGATCCTGGCGCAGGGCGCCGCTTTAGGCGACGTGCCGATGCTGGCCGGCTTTAACTGCGACATCACCTCGATGATTGCAGACGGTGCCAAGGTCGAAGTGGACCCGGCGAACAAGACGATCAGGATCATTGACTAGGCAGCATGGCAGGCCTCGGCGCAAGCCTTTTGCGCATCGAAACCGTGGCGTATTGCCGCCTGCGCCATGCCGATCGCAACACCGCACCCTATGTCCTCACCCTATGTCCTCACATTCAAGGGACCGATGAAATCTTGATTCACCAAGCACAGACATTGCCTGAGATACAAAGGCTGGATCAAATGGCCGCACACTCGACGACACCCAGCGGCCCGCAGGAGACCACGGTATGGCGCCGCTGGGGCAGCGGCCCGGCGCTCGTTCTGCTGCACGGTGGCAGTGGCAGCTGGAACCACTGGATCCGCAACATCGATGCGCTGGCGCGTAGCCGCACCTTGTGGATTCCGGATCTTCCCGGCTGTGGCGATTCCAGCCTGCCGCCGGGCGCCCATGATGCGGATTCCATTTTCGAGCACGTCGCGACCGGAATCGCCCAATGCTCGCAGGGGCAGCCGGTCGACCTGGTCGGCTTTTCGTTCGGCTCGCTGGTTTCCGGGCTGATCGCCGCGCACCATCCGCAACTGGTCAAGCGCCTGATACTGCTCGCCCCGCCTGCATTGGGGCTAAACCGGCCATCGATCGGACTTCAATCCCTGGCCCGCGAGATGAATCCGCAGGAAAATGAACGGGCCGTCCGCCACAACCTCAAGCGTTTGATGTTGCACAAGGAGTCTTCGATCGACGCCATGGCCGTCGCCCTGCACGCCGCCAATTTTGCCCGCGACCGCCTACGTCTGCGCCGCCTCGCGCGCGGCAAGATCATGCTGCAGCTCAAGACCCGCTGGCAGTGCCCTGTGTCTGCCATCTGGGGCCGCGAAGATGCCCTGGCCCGCCAGGAGATTCATCGCCTGCATGAAGTGCTGGACGGCTGTGACCTGCGTGAGATTCGCCTGATCGACGATGCCGGCCATTGGGTGCAGTACGAAAAGCCGGAAGCGTTCAACCAAGCCCTGGAATCGTTGCTCCAATAGGGCGGCGCCCGGTCTGGCCCGGTGGCTGTCCGCCGCAGGCCATCCGGGCGATTGCTGCTATTGCGGCAAATCGACTGGCCTTGGTGGACGCCCGGGTATCAAGGCAACAGCCAACCACACAGCGCTCGCAACGCGTATCGAATTCCTGCCCGCCTTGCTCCAGGCCTTTGCGTCAAGTCGGAATGCCAATATATCCCTGTCGCTCACATGCGGAAACCAGCACAAACGTTTTTTAGTTTTCGGCGCGAATCCCGAGCTCCTGGGTCAGCGTCTTCCAGCGCAGCAGATCCTCGCGAATGAAGCGCGCAAAGGCATCCGGCCCAAGGCCGGTAGGCTCCAGCCCCTGCCCGCGCAAGTTGTCGGCAATCTCCGGCAAGGCCAGCACCTGTGCGATATCCGCCGCGATCTTGTCGACAATCGCGCGCGGCGTGCCGGCTGGCGCCAACATGCCGAACCAGCCGCTGGTATCAAGCTTGGGAACCCCCGCTTCGGTGAAGGTCGGTACTTCGGGCAGTACTTTCGAGCGCACCGCACCCACCAGCGCAAGCGCGCGGACGCGGCCGCTTTTCAGGTGCGGCATGGCCGTGCCGATGGAGTTGAAGGAACTGGTGACCTGCCCGCCGATCAGGTCGGTGATCGAAGCCGCCTCCCCCTTGTAGGGTATGTGGGTCAAGTCGATGCCGGCCCCGCGCTTGAGCGCCTCGCCGTAAATGTGAAACGACGAGGCATTGCCGAACGAAGCATAGTTGAGCGGCGCTCCCGCGGTCTTGGCCACTTTGGCCGCGGCAATGAATTCCGGCAGGGTCTTCCAGGGCGACTCGCTCCTGACCAGCAGCACCACCTCGGAGCGGATGAACTGCACCACCGGCACAAAGTCGCGCTCCGGGTCCCACGGCACCTTTGCCAGCAACGCCGGCGCCTGCACGAAGGAAGTGAAGGTCGAGAGCAAGGTATAGCCGTCGGCCGGCGCGCGCGCGGCGACCTCGGTGCCGATCACGGTGGTGGCGCCGGGCCGGTAATCCACCACCACCGGCTGGCCCCAACGAGCGGAGAGCTTGTCGGCGATCAAGCGCGTGACCCGGTCCGGGCTGCCTGCGGGCAGGCTGGGCATGATGATCTTGACCGGCTTGGTCGGCCAGGCCTGGGCTGCGGCCGGTGGGGCCTGTAACCCGACGGCGACGCAGAGAAACGCGCCTGTGGACAGCAGCATTTGTCGGTTCATGTGCAACTCCTGAAAACGCTGAATGAGTCCCTGTATTGCGGACGCTCGAACGGCAGACTTGAATCGAATCGGTACATTGCAGAAGCGGCTCTTGATCCTTGCGGACTCATTCAACTTTTTCCCAAGCAGGCTGAACGGCCACGACGCGGTCGCGCATCCACGGCATCACTTCGGCGGCGAACAACTCCACCGAACGTAGCGACTGCTCGAAGGCAAGGTCGCCAAAGGCGAAGCGCGTAAGAACAAAATTCACTCCCGCGCGCTCGACCTGTAAAGCGAGCTGCTCGCGCACCATTTGCGGCGTACCCGAAAGCGCCCGTCCCGCAGCCACCAGTTCATCCCAGGTCGAGGGGAAGTAGGCACCGGGCTTGGTGCCGTGCTTGACCCACAGGGCCATGAAGCTCCGGTACCACCGCGCGTAGGCGTGCCGCGCCAGGTCAGTCGCTTCCTGTTGGGTCGGCGCGATCACCATGTGGCGGGTGGTGCCCATCAGAGGCAAGGTCGCATCCGGATTGCCGGCCGCGCGCCATTGCTCACGATAGCGATCGGTCACCACCCGCACATGATCAAGCGGCCCGTTGCTCACCACGTTGCAGCCCTTGGCCACGCACCAGGGCACGCTGTCGGGATTGCCGATACCGTACCAAAGCGGCGGATGCGGCGCCGTAAGCGGCGCCATGGTCAGCGGCACCGCGCGAAAGTTGTAGTAACGCCCGTCGAAGCTCAATTCGCGCGCCCCGTTTCGGGACGCGGTCAATGCCTGCATCACCACTTCATACGCCTCAAGGTAGCGTGCCTGCGCCTCCTCGGGATTCACACCGAAGTAGCCAAGCTCGTAAGGCGAAATGCCGCGCCCGACCCCCAGCTGGAAACGACCGCGGCTTAAGTGATCGAGCATGCATATTTCTTCGGCCAGGCGCAGCGGGTGATACAGGGCCAGGGTGTACACCAGCGGCCCGAACAGAATGCGTGTGGTGCGCTGCGCTACTGCGGAATGAAATACTGACGGTGACGGCGCCATGCCCAGCGGCGTGGCGTGGTGCTCGGCGGTGAGATAGACGTGCATGCCGACCCGCTCGTAAGCCTGCACCAGCTTGAGCCGATTTTCGTAGAAGTCGGCGAGCGGCAGGCCGCTGTCGTCGAGATGGTCGAATACGCCGAATCGCAAGGTTTGGCTCATGACGGAATCAAAGCGGAGTTGTGGTTGGAAGAATCGAAGTTTCGGCCTGCAGTTTAGGCCATCGCCTGAGTCCGGCCTGACGACGCCGCGCATTGAACCGGCATTCAGGCAGCGTGCCACCGAATCACGCCCTCGCCTTCATGCCCGGGTGTGGGCACGCCTCAACGCCAGGAACACGTTAGCGGTTAGACTTCAGATCGATTTTCACTTTCAGGAAAACATGTCTTCCCGGGTCAATGGCATTCGCCGCCAGGGCACAACTTGCAGGCATGCTCTGGCCGCAAACGGCGGCACATGACGCCGCCGCCCTGGACCTGGATTTTGCTGGTGGTGATCGCCGCGGCGGCGCAGACCTTGCGCAACGCGGCGCAAAAGCGCGTCTCCGGCACCCAGGGGCCGTTGCCGGCGACCCTGGTGCGCTTTGTATTCGGTTTGCCTTTTGCCTGCATCTGGCTATGGGCGGTGATTGCATATGTAGGCGTCACCCCGATGCCGACCTGGCAGTACTTCGCGTGGAACACGTTGGGTGCGGTGGGACAACTGATCGCCACTGCCTTGCTGTTGATGGCCATGGCAGAGCGCAATTTCGTCGTCAGCGTGGTCTACAGCAAGACCGAAGTGGTGCAACTGGTGCCGCTTGCCTGGCTGCTGCTCGGCGACCAGGTATCGTCGACCGCGATCTTGGCGGTGATCATTGCCACCATCGGCGTGATCATTCTTTCAGCGGACACCACCAAGCTCAAACGTCTGAGCCTCGCCGACTCCTTGCTGAGCCCGGCGGCGGGCTATGGTTTCGCGTCGGGCACGGCGTTCGCCTTGTCGATCTTGGGTTATCGCGGTGCGGCATTGGCACTGCCTGACACCCCTGCCTTCGTGACCGGGGCCTTCGGACTGGTGTGCGCCCAGGTTCTGCAGACCACGCTGCTGGGCTCGTGGCTCTATTTTCGGCAGCCCGGCGCGCTGCGCGCGCTTGCCGGGGAATGGCGGCTGTCGGTCGCCGCCGGCGCGCTTGGCAGCATCGCCTCGGTCGGTTGGCTGACCGCGGTGGCGCTACATGCGGTGGCCGAGGTGCGTACCCTCGGTCTGATCGAGATACTCTTCAGCTATGCGGTCTCGCGCCAACTGCTCAAGGAGAAAGTGGCGGCATCTGAAATCATCGGTGGTTTGCTGATCATGGCAGGTGTGGTGCTGATCTGCCTGCGGGCCATATAGCGCGCGCAGGCGGCGCCAAGCCCGCTCTGCGTCAGCCTGCGACCACCAGCGCGGCGAGTCGATCGGGGTCTGCCAGCAGTTCGGCGCTGGCGCCGGAAAACGCGATGCGGCCGCGATTGAGCACCAGCGCCTGCTCGGTTACACCCAGTGCCAGACGGGCCGATTGCTCCACCAGAATCACCGTCAGGCCTTCCTCGCGGATCAAATAACGGATGCTGTCCAAGAGACTCACCACGATCAGCGGTGCCAGGCCTTCGAGCGGCTCGTCCAATAACAGCAGCGCAGGGTCGCCCATCAGCGCGCGGCCCATCGACAGCATCTGCTGTTCGCCGCCCGAGATCTGGTTGCCCAGGTGGGAGCGCCGCTCGGCCAGGCGCGGGAACAGCTCGTAGACGCGCTTCTGCGACCAGCGGCCCGGTCGCCCGGCGACGGCCAGGTTTTCCTCGACCGTCAGCGAAGGAAAGATGTCGCGGGTCTGCGGTACATAGCCGATGCCCAGCCGCGCCCGCCGGTGCACCGGCATGCGCTCGATCGACTTGCCGCGATACGCGATGCGCCCGCCATGGAAGGTGCTGTGGCCCATGATGCTGGCCAAAAGTGTGGTCTTGCCGACGCCGTTGCGGCCCAGCACGGCGAGCGAGCCACGCTCGGGCAGGGTGAAGCCGACCTCCTCGAGCACGACGGTGGCACCGTAACCGCTGGACAGATTTTCAACAGCGAGCGCGTCAGACATGCTGTTCCCCGAGATACACCTGGCGCACCCGCACATCGTTGGCGATTTGGTCCGGCGTGCCTTCACACAGCACCTCACCCTGCACCAGCACGGTGATGCGTTTGGCGAAGCGAAACACCAGATCCATGTCGTGCTCGATGATCAGGATCGCGATCTCCCTGGGCAGGCTGTCAAGCGCCTCCAGGATGCGGCCCGACTCAAGCGAGGGCACGCCCGCGGCCGGCTCGTCCAGCAGCAGCACGCGCGGCCGCAAACCGAGCGCGATGGCGATCTCGACTAAGCGCTGCTTGCCATACGGCAGGCCCTGCACGGTGCCGTCGGCCTCTTCCGCGATGCCCAGCATCGCCAGAAGCCGAAGCGCTTCCTCGCGCACCGCCGCGAAGGCGCTTGCCGGCTTCCACAAGCGGCCCGCGCAGCCCAAGCGCTCGGCCACGCCGAGTGCCACGTTGTCCAGAACGCTCATGTTGCCGAACAGGGTATTGATCTGAAAGGTGCGGCCCAGCCCGCGCTTGACGCGCCCGGATTGCGTAAGGCCGGTGACATCCTCGCCAGCTAACAAGATGCTGCCGGATGAAGGCGCGAGCCGACCGGTGAGCAGGTTGACGAAGGTGGTCTTGCCGGCGCCGTTGGGGCCGATCAGCGCGTGGCGCGCGCCGGCCTCGAGCTTGAAATCGATATTGGCCGCAACCGTCAGCGCACCAAAGCTTTTGCACAGGCCGCGGGTTTCGAGCGCCAAGCTCACTGCACGACCCTCCTGTGACTGCGTGACATCCTCCCCGAGGGAGGATGAGCGCCCCCTTCGGGCGGCCGGGCGGGAGCGCTCATGCCATGCCTCGCAATCTGGCGATCACAGCGTCGCTGATGCCCAGGATGCCGCCGCGCGCGAACAGCACCACGATTACCAGCAGCAAGCCGATGCCGAAGTACCAGTATTCGGGGAATTGCTTGGCCAGGTAATCCTGCGCCACCAGGAACACCAGCGGCCCGACGAAGGCGCCGTACAGGCGCCCGACTCCGCCCAGGATCAGCATCACCAGCAATTCGCCGGACGGCTCGAAGCCGAGCACGTTCAAGCCGACGAACTGGCTGGTCTGGGTCAGAAGCGCGCCGGCCACACCGGCCAAGGTGGCCGAAAGCGTGTACACCAGCAACTGCCGCGCATACACGGGCGCGCCAATGGCGTGCATGCGAATACTGTTTTCCCGAATCCCCGCCAGGCTTGCGCCAAACGGCGAGTAAATCAGCCGCCGCACCAGCCACCAGCTCACGAAAAGCACGCCCAAGCACCACAAGTACGCCGTCTTGCCATAGAGATCGAACTTGAAGAGACCCAGGATCGGTGCGATCACTACACCGGACAGGCCATCGGCGCCACCGGTCAATGGCGTTGCCTTGTTGGCGATTTCCAGGCACAGCGCTGCGATCGCCAGGGTGAGCATGAGCTGGGTCAGGCCATGGGTGCGCAGGATCACCGCGCCAGTGGCCAACCCGAGCAGCCCTGCGGCCAGCGCGCTCACCAGCATCTGCATCATCGGATCGGTCAACCCGAGCTTGGCCGACAGGATTCCGGTCACGTAGGCACCCAGGCCAAAAAATGCGGCATGGCCCAGTGTGATGATGCCGACATAGCCCAGGATCAGATCAAGCGACAGTGCGAACAGGATGTAGGTCAGTACCCGCGCGCCGAGTGACAGGTAGTCCGGCAACAGGAAAAACACCGCCAGCGCAGCCACCCACGGCAGCCACTCGGTCCAGCGCAGCCGCGCATCGGCGTTGTAACCCACAGCATGTTTCACGCGCGTTTTCCAAGCAGGCCGGCCGGCCGCCAGAGCAACAGGGCGATGGTCGCGACGTAGATGAAGAACGCACCGAACTCCGGCAGCCAGTACTTGCAAGCGGTATCGGTGATGCCGATCAGGAGGGCGGCGATGAACGGGCCGCGCAGGCTGCCCAGGCCGCCGACCGCCACCACGATCAGGAAATAAACCAGTTGCTCGAACGGATAAGTCGGCTGGATCGCCACGATATCCGCACCTAGCGCCCCACCCAGGCCGGCCAGGCCACTGCCGATTGCGAAAGTGACGGTGAACAGGCGCCGTGTATTGATGCCGATCGATTGCGCCATGGCGCGGTTGTCGACGGCGGCACGCACCATCGCGCCCCACAGCGTGCGCTCGATGCCGAACCACAGCGCGGCGATCATGGTGGCGGAAAAGACGATCAGGAACACCCGATACGCGGGAAAATCGCGCCCGAAGAGCGAGAGTTGTCCCTTCAAGTAGTCGGGCAGCACCACCGGCAACTGCAGGGTGCCGAAGATCAGGCGCGCCACCGCCACCGACATGAAGATCAAGCCGATGGTGAAGAGGACCTGCTCCAGTTCGGCCGCTCCATACAGGCGTGAATACAAAAGGCGCTCCAGCACAACGCTTGCGGCCGCGACCAGTACGAAAGCCAGTGCCAGTGCGAGCGGAAACGGCAGGCCGAAGCGCGACAGGGAAACGATCAGGATATAGCCGCCAGCCATCGCGAATACGCCATGGGCCAGGTTGGTGAAGCCCATCAGGCCCATGGTGATGGAAAGCCCCACCGAGATCACATACAGGATCATCCCGTAGGCGATACCGTGAAAGGCAACGCTGACCAGCGAGGCTAGGAAGGCTTCCAATTGCGGCGATGCGCGACTGAGTCGAAACGAACCGCCCCCGGCGGCGCGGTGCAACGCAGGGGGATCAGGTGCGCTATTTCTTCTTGTCGAACTCTTTCAGAGGATCCTTGATCGCGGTGCTGATGACCTCGATCTCGACATTGGCCAGCTTGCCACCGACCTTGCGCACTTCGCGCAGGTATTCAGGGTTGATCACGTCACGCGTCTCCGGATCGATCGAAATCGCGCCACGCGGACTGTTGGCGCTCTTGTAGGTCTTCCAGTGCTCCATGGTCTTGTCGGGGTCGATCTTGCCGTTCTGCGCCCGGATGGCACTGAAGATCGCATCCATCGCGTCCCAGGCGCCAACCACCATGAAGCCGGGGTTCAGGTTCTCGCCGAACTCCTTCTTGTAGGCCGCCACAAACGCCTTGTTGGCGGGGCGCTCGGCAGCGGCCGAATAGTGGTGCACCGTGGTCACGCCAAGCGCGATATCGCCCATGCCCTGCAACTCCTCGTCGGTGACGATGTCGCCGGTGCCCAGGTACTTGATGTTGGCCTTGTCCATATTGAGGTCACCGTAGGCCTTCATCATCGCCGCGGCCTGCTTGCCGGCCGGGTTGAAGGCGAACAGTGCATCCGGCTTGGCGTCCTTGATGCGCTGCATGAAGGGCACGAAATCGGGATTGGCCAGCGGGATGCGAACAGCGCCCAGGATTTCGCCACCGCTCTCCTTGAAACCGCGCGTGAAGCAACCCTCGGCTTCATGGCCCGGCGCGAAATCGCTGACCGCAACATAGGCTTTCTTGTATCTCTTGCCAGCCCACAGTCCGAGGGGATACGCCGACTGGCACAGCGTGAACGAAATACGCGTCATGTAGGGCGACATGCCGACCACCCTGGCGCCGGCCGCGTTCATGCTGATGAACGGCACGCGGGCCTCGGCGGTCAAAGGCGCAATGGCCGCCATGTTGGGGGTCCACACCACGCCGGTCAAGATTTGCACCTTGTCGCGCACAATGAGTTCCTGCGCGATGCGTTTGGCCACGTCGGGAACTGCACCAGTATCGTCACGCGTGATGATCTCGAGCTTGACCCCGGGCGGCAGCTTGTCGCCGTTGAGTTTCATGTAGAGCTTGACGCCCTTGTCGATCTGGTCGCCCTGTGCCGCGCCCGGGCCGCTATAGGTGCTGATGAGGCCGACCTTGATGGTCTGGGCTGCGGCGGGTAGCGCCGCGACCATAACCAATGTGGCCAGCAAAGCGCTGATGTCGGAAAGTTTCATGGTGTCTCCTGGCATTGTTTGGGAAGCAAGTTGTAGTGTAGCGCGATGCGTAAATCAAATGCGGGCGGCGGCTTCCCGGCGCCTGCGCAAACGTGCACGAAATCCTTCCGGCAGCATCGACAGCGCATTGCGCTCGCGCACCGGCTCGCTGCCGACCCGCTCGATGTGGAAATTCTTCATCAGCATCGAGGTCACCATCTGGATTTCCAGCAGTGCCAGATAACGACCCGGGCAGAAGCGCGGCCCGCCGCCGAAGGGCATGAGAACCCGCCTGGCCGTGCTTTCGCGCTCGTTCGACCCGGAGTCCCCGAGCCAGCGCTGTGGCCGGAACGCCAGCGGCTCGGGAAACAGCTCAGGGTTCAGTCCGGCCGGACGCATGAGGGTGGCCACCGGCGTGCGGGCGCGCAATTCGATGCCGCATACCGTGACCGCTTCGTTTGACTCGTGGGAAAGCAGCGGCGCGACCGGCTTCAAGCGCATCGCCTCGCGCGTGGCTGCGGCGGTGTAAGCGAGGTCGTCGATGCGCGTGAAGTCCTCGATGACGTCCCTGGACCCCAGCACCGCATCGGCTTCGGCCTGGGCCGCCTGCTGCGCCTGCGGCTCATCGGCCAGGAAGCAGGTGAGCCAGGCCAGGGTATTGGCCGTGGTGTCTTCGCCTGCCAGCAGCGCGGTGAACACATTGCCGCTGACGTCGGCATCCGAGAAGCCCGACTCGGGCGTGTCGCGAGCGGCCAACAATGCCTCGATCAGGTTGCCCGGATGCTCCTGCAAACCGCGATCGGCCGCCATGCGTTGGCGCGCGGCTTCTATGAAACCGTCGATCGCTCGGCGCACCACGGCAAGATCGCGCTCGAGTTGACGGTCGGCGGGCAGCTTGAGGTAGCGCCACCAGGGGAAAAGAGCGCTCATGCGTCGGTTGACAGAAGGAAACACCTGGTCCAGGTGACGCTGGATGGCGTCGTCCCCACCCTCGATGGTGTTGATGTCGACACCAAAAGCCAGCCCTGCGGTTACATCCACGGTATAACGCATGAATTCCTGCTGCAGATCGAGTACGGCGCCGCTGTCCGCAGCTCGGGCAAACCGCGCGAGGAGCCGCATGGTGACCTTGATCAGGCTTGGAAAATAGCTCTTCAGGTGCGCCGGATCGAAGGCCCGCATCACCATGCGCCGCTGCCGTTCCCAGTCCGCGCCTTCGGATGAAAACAGGCCCGCAATCCCCAGTTCGCGAAAAATCGATTCCACCGGCCGTACCCGGCGGAACGTACCTGGACGGGCGCGCAGGATGCGGCCGATCTCCACCGGATCATCGATCACCAGCATCTGGCGGCGGCCCAGGTTCACGCGAAACGGCGTGCCGTAGCGAAGCGCCCATTGCTCAAAAACCAGATGCACGCGCGGCGGGTCGAAATACGGCAGGCTGCCCACCAGAGGCCAGGCCGGCGGTTGCTTGAGGGAGCTGAAGCGCCTCGGTGCTGCCAGAACGGATGTCATGGGCTGCATGATAAAACAGCCCGAACAGCGGGCGACCGCCCTATTCGGGCGCGCCGACCATCACCACCGCGAATTCGGCCGGCTTGACACGGCGCGCGAGCGCCGATTTCACGTCAGCCAGGCTCACCCGCTCCACGTTGGCCACCCATTGATCGAGGTAATCCAGCGGCAGGCCGTAGAAGCCGATCACCGCAAGATTGTCGAGAATCTTGCGGCTGTTGTCGATGCGCAGCGCGAATCCGCCGGCCAGGTTGTCCTTGGCCGCCTTGAGTTCGGCCGCGGTCGGGCCCTTCGCAACATAGTCGGCGACCACACCCTGCACCAGCTTCAAGGCTTCGTTGGCCTGCTCCTTGCGGGTTTGCAATCCGATCTGGAATGGTCCGGCTTCCTTGAGCGGCGCGAAGTAGCTGTAGACGCTGTAGGCCAGGCCACGCTTCTCACGCACCTCGTTCATCAGGCGCGACACGAAACCGCCGCCGCCGAGGATGTAGTTGCCAACAGTCAGCGCAAAAAAATCCGCATCTCCGCGTGCCATGGCCGGCATGCCCAGAAGTATGTGCGACTGCGTTGCCGGATGTGCAATGCGTATCGGGCTGGGATCGGGCACGCCGACCGGCGGCAACACAGCGGGCGCCACGCCCGCTGGCAAGCCGGCAGTCAGTTGTTCGGCAATCGCTTCAGCCTGGCTGCGCGAGATGTCGCCAATCATCGACACCACCGCGCTTCCGGCCGAAAAGTTCGCCTGGTAGAAGGCCACGATGTCGGCACGGGAAATCGATGCGACGCTCTCGGCCGACGCGCTCGCACCGTAAGGATGCGAGCGGTATATCGCCCGCGAAAACGCACGGTCCGCGATTGCCGCCGGCCTGGTCTCCGCCTCCTTCAAGCCGGCAATCGCGCGCGCCTTTTCACGGTTGAGTGCCTCTTCCGGAAAGCTCGGGTTTTGCAGCAAGGTCGCCAATAGCGCCAGCGCGGCCTCGCGTTCGGCGCTGGACGACAATGTGCGCAAGGTGATGGCTGAACGATCCTGGTCGGCGCGCGCGCCGCGCTGCGCCCCGGTATCGGCGAACTGGTCGGCGATCTGGCTCTCGGTAAGCCCTGTGCTGCCCAAAGCCAGCATGCCGTTGGTCAGACCGGCCAGCCCGGCCTTGCCCGCTGGCGCACGGCGCCCGCCGGCGTCGAAATCCACCGCTACATCGAGCATCGGAATGGAGCGGCTCTCGACGAAAAGCACCCGGGTGCCCGACTTCGCGGTCCATGACTGGATCGCCAGGCCAGCTTGGGCCGGCAGCGCCACGGCGACAACAACCAGGGCCAGCACCTGGCGCGACAGACGGGCCGAACCAGCAACGCGGAAGGGCCTGAGAAAACACTGAAAAAGCCCGCAGGGACCAAGAGTCGCTTTTGCGTCGCTTCGATTTGATTCGGGTCTGCCGTTCGAGAGTCCGCGATACAGGGGCATATTCAGTGTTTTCCCGAGCGTTTGCATGCGCAGGTCATCCATGAGGTTCAGTGGCGCAGGCCGGCCGGTGCCTGTCGCGGCTTTTGTGCCAGCGGCAAAGGAGTCAAGGTAGCCACGGTCAGGGTGTCGTCGCCAAAGTACCTGGTCGCGACCGCACGTACCTGGTCGGCTGTGACTGCGCGGATTTTTTCCAGCGCGCGGTCAATCTGCCTGTGCGACAGCCCGCTCATTTCAAACTGTGCGATCTCCATGGCCTGCCCGAAGATGGAATCGCGCTTGTAAACCTGCGCCGCCACAACCTGGGCCTTGACACGCGTGAGCTCCTCGGCGGTCACGCCACCAGTGGCGATCCTGCGTACTTCACCACGCAGGGCGTCTTCCAGTTGCAGCACTGTCCGTCCCTCGGCCGGAACCCCTTCCAGGGTAAACAGTACCGGACCGCGCGCGGTGTTGTCGTAGCCGGCGCCGGCCTGGCTGGCAAGCCGGGCTTCGCGCACCAGGTTGCGCGAAATCCTGGCGCCTTCGTGGCCATCGAGCACACCGGCCAGCACTTCGAGGGCGTGCGCGTCGTCATCCTTGTCAACGTCTTGCATGCGTGGTACCCGCCAGGCCATCACCAGATAGGGCAGCTCAGCTGGCGCCTTCAGATCGATGCGGCGCGTACCGGCCTGATCGGGCTCGTCCTGCGCCTTGCGCTCGGGCATTACCTTGGGCTTGTGCACCCCATAGTATTTTTTCGCCAGCCGCACCACTTCTTGCGGCCGCACGTCTCCGGTAACGATCAAAACCGCGTTGTTGGGTGCGTACCAGGTGCGATACCAGTGGCGTGCATCGGCACCCTTCATGGTTTCGAGATCGCGCATCCAGCCGATCACCGGGGTGCGGTAGGGGTGCGCCTTGAAGGCTGTTGCCATCAGGGTTTCGTTGAGCAGGGCGCGCGGCTGGTCGTCGGTGCGCAGACGCCGCTCCTCCATCACGACCTTGATCTCCTTGGCGAACTCGCCATCATCAAGCCGCAGGTTGGCCATGCGATCGGCTTCCAGGCGCATCACCAGTTCAAGCTTCGACTTGTGCACCTGCTGGAAATAAGCGGTGTAGTCGCGGCTGGTGAAGGCGTTGTCACGGCCGCCGGCGGCGGCGACGCGACGCGAAAACTCGCCCGACTTGATCCGAGCTGTGCCCTTGAACATCATGTGTTCGAGCACATGCGCCACACCGGTGGTGCCGTTGACCTCGTCCATGCTGCCGGCCCGATACCAGACCATGTGCGCAACGGTGGGGGCACGAGCGTCCTGGCGAACGATGATCTTGAGCCCGTTGGGCAGCGTGGTTTCGAAGGCCGCAGCAGCGAGCGCCTGGGGAACGCAGGACCAGGCTGCAATCAGCAGCAAAAAGCGTTGCAACTGCTTCATAAAATCGCTCTTGTTAGAATCATAGCGTTTGCTGGTTGTGGCGACGCGCGTTTGACGACGCCGATTGGCGTGGCGCATGTCGACCAGGCGGTGATATCGTGCAAACCAGTTACCCTGGGGCTAGTGAAGTTCGCAGCGGACTGGCGCAGTAGTCAATCCGGCAGTTGGCCCGCCGCTTTCAAATCGTTGCTTTCATACTCTACGCGTTCAGTTCGAGCGCGGATGCCGCCACAAGTTCCAATGTTCTCCTTCTTCAAACCCAAAAATACTCCCGCCGCGATTGACGCACCTGCCCCGCCGGCGGTACCGCCGGCGGACACTACGGCGACCAAGGTTTCCTGGGCCGAGCGCCTGAAGTCGGGGCTATCGAAAACCCGTGCCCAGTTGACGACCCTTTTCACCGGCATCCGGGTCGACGAAGCCCTGTTTGAAGAACTCGAGTTCGCCCTGATTTCGGCTGATTGCGGTGTTGCTGCGGCACAATTGCTGATCCAACAACTGCGCGAGCGCGCCAAGCGTGACGGTATCGAAGACGGCGAGACTCTCAAGCAGGCGCTGGCCGACCTGATTGCCGAACTGCTGCGGCCCCTTGAACGAACCATCGATCTGGATCGGGCCAAACCATTGGTCATGATGATCAGCGGAGTCAACGGCGTCGGCAAGACGACCTCCATCGGCAAGCTGGCCAGGTATTTCCAGGGTGCCGGGAAAAGCATTTTGCTGGCCGCCGGCGACACCTTCCGTGCGGCGGCGCGCGAGCAACTCATGACCTGGGGCGAGCGCAACAACGTGGTGGTGATCGCCCAGCGCGACCTGCAAGGGGGCGGTGATCCGGCCTCGGTGATTTTCGACGCGGTGCATGCGGCGCGGGCGCGCGGCATCGATATCCTGATGGCGGACACCGCCGGACGCTTGCCGACGCAGAACAATCTGATGGACGAGATCCGCAAGGTCAAGCGCGTGATCACCAAAGCAGACAGCACGGCACCGCATGAAGTGCTGCTGGTGATCGATGCCAATACCGGGCAAAACGCGGTGGCGCAGGTCAAGGCTTTCGACGACGCGCTGGGCCTCACGGGTCTGGTGGTAACCAAGCTCGACGGCACAGCCAAGGGTGGCGTGCTGTGCGCGATCGCGCGCGCTCGCCCGGTGCCGGTGCTGTTTATCGGCATTGGCGAAGGCATCGAAGACTTGCGCCCGTTTTCGGCGCGCGAGTTCGCCAACGCATTGCTGGGACTCGAGTAAGTGAACCCGTTGGTGCCTAGCAGCCTGGGACGCCTTCACGCCGGTACGAGCGATCGATGATCGAGTTCTCCGCGGTCACCAAGCGCTATCCCGGCGGGCATGAAGCGCTCAAGTCGGTATCGCTTTCGGTAGCCGATGGCGAACTGCTGTTCATCACCGGGCACTCGGGTGCCGGCAAGAGCACCTTGCTCAAACTGCTGCCGGTGATAGAGCGCGTCACCAGCGGTAGTGTGGTGGTCAATGGGCAAAATGTGTCTTCGATGCGCGCAGCGGCGATTCCCTACCTGCGGCGCAACATAGGGCAGATTTTCCAGGATCAGAAGCTGTTGTACGACCGCAGCGTGTTCGACAATGTCATGCTGCCGCTGGCCGTGACCGGCGTGCATCCGAAAGATGCCGCCAAGCGGGCGCGCGCAGCACTCGACAAGGTGGGTCTCCTGTCGCGCGAAAAGGCCAATCCGATCACCCTTTCCGGCGGCGAACAACAGCGCCTGGCGATCGCCCGCGCAATCGTCAACCGGCCTGCGATCATCATTGCCGACGAGCCCACTTCGAATCTGGATACCGACTACGCCGGCGAGATCATCGACTTGTTCATTGCCTTCCATCAAGTCGGCGTCACCGTGATGATCGCCACCCATGACGAAGACGCGGTCCGCCGCGCGGCCGGCAAAACCACCACGCGCAATGTGCAATTGAAGGCCGGGGAGCTGATCCTGTGACCGCCTGGCTGCGCCTGCACTGGATGGCTTTTGGCAGCACGCTGGCGAAGCTCGCATCGACGCCGTTTGCAACTGTTCTCAACGTGCTGGTGATCGGCGTGGCGCTGGCCTTGCCGGCGGGCGCCTATTCGCTGCTGTTCAATCTGCAGAACGCGGCACGCAACGTTTCCAGCGATCCGGAATTTTCGGTATTCCTGGCGCTCGAGGTGCAAAAGAGCGAGATCGCCGAACTCGAGCGCCGCCTCAAGGACCTGGCGGGCATCGCGAAAGTCGAGTTCCGTTCACGCGAGTCGGCCCTGGCCGAATTCAGGAAGCATCCATCAATGGGCGACGTGCTCGCCGCCCTTGACAGGAATCCGCTGCCCGACGCGTTCGTGGTGCGCCTGGCCGACAACAATGGCGATGTGCTTGACCGCATGGCCGAGCAGGTGCGCGGCTGGGCCCATGTCGAGCACGTACAGGTCGATTCCGCCTGGGTCCGACGGGTCGCCGCCGCGGTCGGTGTCGGACGAGTGGCCGTGCTGTTGCTGGCCGGCCTGCTGTCGTTCGCCCTGCTGGCGGTGACCTTCAACACCATCCGCCTGCAGATCCTCACCCAGCGCGAGGAGATCGAGGTGGCGAAACTGCTGGGTGCCACCAACGGCACCATCAAGCGGCCGTTTTATTACTACGGCGCGCTGCTGGGCCTCCTGGGTGGCGGCGCGGCACTGGGAATCGTGTTCGGCGCCTTCTGGGTGCTCAATCGCAGCGTGGCGGAGTTCGCGCAGCTTTATGCGTCCGACTTCCGGCTCGACCGATTGCCGCCTGCGGACCTGGCCTCAATCCTGGCCTTCGCCGCCGCCCTGGGCCTTGCCGGCGCGTGGCTTTCGGTCTCGCGGCACCTGCAGTCGTTCGAGCCGCGCTAACAACGCAAGCTCAGCGGCCCGCCAGCAGCAAGCGGATATCGCCGATCAGTCGATCCGCGGTGGTCGAAGCCGGCTCACCCGATGGCGGTGGCCGCACGAACAGCCGAAGCTTGCCTTGCGGATCGAATACATATGTGCCCGCAGTGTGGTCCACCGTATAGCTGCCGGCGGTCTTGCCGGGCACCTTCTGGTAGAAGACCTTGAAGTCCTTGGCCACTTTAGCGGTGGTTTCGGCGTCACCATACAGCCCCACGAATGCGGGATTGAAAGCCGGCACGTATTGCGCGAGCAGTGCCTGGGTGTCGCGCTGCGGATCGACCGTGATGAACAGCACCTGCAACTTGGAGCCGTCCGGTCCCAGTTTCTCGACCACGGCACGCATCTCGGCGAGTGCGGTTGGACAAACATCGGGGCACTGTGTAAAGCCGAAAAACACGGTGACAACGCGACCGCGGTAGTCGGCCAACGTCACCTTCTTGCCGTTGTGGTCGGTCAATGCGAAGTCGCGCGCATAGTCGGCACCGGTGACATCGGTGTGCTTGAACTGCGCGCGCCCCGAATCACAACCTGTGACCAGAAGCAGCAATCCGCAGCATAGGGCAATGAGCAAGCTTCGCATGATCAAGGCACCAGAATAGGCATTGCGTAGTGGTCGACCAGGAGTGCAGCGAACAACGCAGCCAGATAGAACAGCGAATAGTTGAAGGTAGCACGTGCCTGCCGGTCGCTGTAGTCGCGATAGAGCTTCCAGGCGTGTTGGATGAAACCCAGCGCCAGCACGATGGCCGCGCAGAGATAAACCCAGCCGCTCATGCGAATGACGAACGGCAGCACGCTCACCGCCCCCAGCAGTACCGTGTACAGCAGGATCTGCAGCTGCGTGAAGCGCTGGCCGTGGGTCACCGGCAGCATCGGCAGGCCGGACTTGCGGTAGTCCTCGACGCGATACAGCGCCAGCGCCCAGAAGTGCGGCGGAGTCCAGACGAAGATGATCAGTACCAGCAGGATTGCTTCCGGCCCGACCTCGCCGGCCACTGCGGCCCAACCCAGTGCCGGCGGCATCGCCCCCGACAGGCCGCCGATCACGATGTTCTGCGGCGTGGTCGGCTTGAGGATCACGGTATAGATGAAGGCATAGCCAAAAAACGTTGCAATGGTCAACCACATGGTCAGCGGGTTGACCCAGAAAAACAGCAGGGCGCTCCCCAGCAATGCCAGAAAGGCGGCGAACAACAGCGCCTGCGTCGAAGACAGTTCGCCGCGCGCCATTGGCCGCGCGCGCGTGCGCGACATGCGCGCGTCGATGCGTTGTTCAAGCAGGCAATTGACGGTAAACGCGCCACCCGCCAGGGACCATATGCCGACGGTACCGGCAATCAGAGTCAAGGGTTCGACCATGCCTGGGGTTGCCAGGAACATGCCGATGACTGCGCAAAACACGGCGAGCATGGTCACGCGCGGCTTGGTCAATGCCACGAACTGGCGCATCTTCCGGCTTGCGATGGAACCGCTATGGGCTGCTGTGACTTGCATTTTGGTTCAGGCGCGGGCGCCGGCGGCGAACCCGGCCGGAACAACGCGCTGCTGCGCGGCGAGGCGCGAGTTTAGCAGCGCCAGCAGCAAAGCCAGCGCCGCGGCCCCGCCGTTGTGCGCGACGGCGACCGCCAGCGGCCAGGCGAACACCACGTTGGAAACACCACTTGCCACCTGCAGGCCCAGAAGGGCGAACAAACCCCAGGCGGTATGTCGCAGATACGCACTCTCACCTGCGGCCACCAGCAGGACCAGGCCAAGCCAGCCGAGCACGGCAACGACCATCAGCGCGAACACGCGATGCACCCAGTGAATCGCCACCAATGCCTGCACCGGCAACAGACTGCCGTCGTCGTTGAGACCGAGGGGGCGAGTCAGATCAAAGCCGCGCGCGAAGTCGGCCTCCGGTACGAGGGCACCGTTGCACAGCGGAAAGTCCTGGCATGCCAGCACGGCATAGTTGGTGCTGACCCATCCGCCCAGCGCAATCTGTACAAATACCACCAAAAGCGCGGAAAGTACCGGGCCGCGCAGGCGCGCCGCTGCTGCGGCACTGATCGGCACCGGGCTCGCCTGCGCTGCCAGGGCCCCCAGCATGCACAGCAACAGCACGCCCAGCAGCAGGTGAATGGTGACGATCACCGGCATCAGCTTCAGGGTGACGGTCCAGGCACCAAACGCACCCTGCACACATACCAGCACGAACAACACCGTGGCCGGCCACGGCGAGCGCTTGAGTTCAGCCTGACGCGCCCATGCCAGGCCCATCAGGGTAAGGATCAGTACGCCGACACCCATGGCGATGTAGCGGTGCAGCATTTCAATCCATGCCTTGACCATGGTCACAGGCCCGCTCGGCATGGCGGCTTCTGCAGCGCGGATCATCTCGCCCGCAGCGATCGGGTTGGAGTGGCCATAACAACCAGGCCAGTCCGGGCAGCCGAGGCCGGAATCCGTCAGGCGGGTGAATGCGCCAAAGATGATCAGGTCGAAGGTGACAAAGGTGGTGATCCACACCAGCTTGCGATACTTGTAGGCGTCGCCCTTGACCCAGACCCACAGCAAGGGGATGCTGGCAGCCAGAAGCCCGAGGAAGCCCAACTGCAGCAGCGCGCCGGAACTCATCAACCGATTCTCGAATACTTGAGCAGCCGACCCAGGTCTTTGTGCATCTTCTTCGGGTCGGCATTCTTCGGATAGCGCATGATGAGATTGCCCAGCGGGTCGAGCAGGTAGATGTGATCGGCACGGTCGGCCGCGGCGGGAAACTCGCGCGCCATGGGCGAATCGACCGCACGCAGCATTTTCATGCCGTCGTACTCGCGAATGGTCTGCGTCTGCAGCTGGTTGGCATCGGTAATCAGCCAGGCGCGCTCCAGACGATCGCGCTCCTTGCCCTGCATGGTGCGCACCTGGCGCATCATGTACAGCTTCTCCGCGCACGCCCCTTCGCAAGCGGCGCGGTCGAAGGTCAGAAGCACCCACTTTCCCTTGAGCGCACCCAACTTGAAAGGTGTGCCGTCGAGCTGGTTCAGAGTGACGTCGGGCAAGGGGCGTGGCGGCTCGATGAGCGTGCCGTAATTGACCCGGCCTTCAGGCTTGATCACATAGAAGGTCAAATATGAGGCGATCACTGGCGCGGCGCAAACCAGGAACAGCAGCAGCAGCTTGATGCGCCCGCCAATCATGGCATCGCGATAGGCGGCCTCACGGCTTTCGAGCTGGCTTGTCATATTGGAAAAAGGTGAAGAAAACAAACAGGACCGCCACCAGCGCGGACAGGCAATACCACTGGAACGCATAGCCGCGATGCTTTGCCGCCGTCATGCCCGTGCTCGCACCCGACTCCACGTCCGGCGCACGTTTCAGGCCGTCGGCGGGCGCACCCTCGAAGGCTAAGCGCAATATGAATCCATGCGCTTCCATGCCGCTGCGCGCGGTGAACTTTTCCGGCGTCAGGTTTTGCCACAACTTGCCTTCATCAACGCTTTCAGAAAGTTCCAGGGTGCGCCGCGGCGCGATGTAAGCACGCCCGCGCACTACTACCGGCCCGGCTGGCGTAGCAATGGCTGGCAACTTGGTGCGATCGGCACCGGGGACGACGATGCCGCGGTCAACCAGCAACACTCTTCGGCTGCCTGCGATGCGCAGGGGCGTGATCACCGCCATGCCGGCCACCTTGCCGACAAACCGGTTATCCCAATAGACTGTGGCAGCGTCAACAAATTCCCCGCGCGCGACGATTCGCCGTCCGTCAAGCGCGGCAGCATCCGCAATATCCCCTGCCAGTTCGAGTTCGTCGGCATCGCGTTGCGAACCCTGGCGGGTTTCAACCATGTCCTTCTCGGCGGCGCGGCTTGTCTGCCAGTGCCCCAGCCAAGCCGTCAGCCCGATGAGCACAAGTGCCGCTACAAGAGGCAGCGCCTGCAGGGCAGGTCGTTGACGCAGGCTTATCATGCGCCCGGATGGAACGGGCACAATGCTGACTCATCAAGTCTTGCGCTTCCCGGCAAGGGATTCACGCACACCCTGTTCTCAATGAAAATCATCGTTGTCCTGATCCTGCTGGTTATCCTGGGTAGTATGGCCTCTGCACTGGTGTTCCTCGTAAAGGATGGTGGCAAGACTCGTCGCGGCGTTCGGGCTTTGACCGTACGCATCTCGCTGTCGGTTGCCTTGTTCCTGCTGTTGCTCTTCGGCTACTACATGGGCTGGTTTGTGCCCAACCAACGCCCGTTCTGAATCGAGTCGACGAAGGCGGAAGCCTTCACTTGCCGGACGTGGCCACACGCGAAACGGCCCGCAGTGCCTGCCTGCGCGGCGAGCCGACTTAGGCAAAGTGCCCGCCGCACCTTTGCTAAAATGAAAACGCCGCACTTGCAAGCGCGGCGCTTGTCTGGGCGAGCGATCCCTACAACCAGTAAATAACAATATACAGGCCAAGCCACACGACATCGACAAAGTGCCAGTACCAAGCCACTGCTTCAAAGGCGAAATGTTGGTCGGAGGTGAAGTGCCCCTTGATGCAGCGAAACAGGATCACGGTAAGCATGATCGCGCCGATAGTCACATGAAAGCCGTGAAATCCGGTCAGCATGTAGAACGTCGAACCATAAATACCGGTGGTGAGCTTGAGGTTCAGGTCTGAGTAGGCATGCGCGTACTCATACGCCTGAAAGCCCAGAAAGATCGCGCCCAAGGCGATGGTCAGAAACATGAACAGGTTCAGTACACCACGCTTGTTGTCCTTCAATGCATGGTGCGCGATGGTCAGTGTGACGCCTGACGAGAGCAACAGCAGGGTGTTGATGGTGGGGATCCAGAACGGGCCCATCGGCGTGAATTTCTCGGCGAGGTCGGGACCGGCGGTGGGCCATTGCCCGGCGAAGTCGGGCCAGAGAAGTTTGTGGTCAAGATCGCTCAACCAAGGGACCGCGAGCTGCCGGGCATAGAACAGGGCGCCAAAGAACGCGGCGAAAAACATCACCTCGGAAAAAATGAACCAACTCATGCTCCAGCGGAACGAAGTGTCGACCTGTTCCGAATAGCGCCCGCCCTCGGACTCGCCGATCACCGCGCCGAACCATCCGAACAACACATACACGAGATACGCGAAACCCGCCGCCAACCCGTAGGGTCCGGGCAGCACGCCGTTGATCCAGGTGACCGCCCCGATGATCATCAGCAACAATGCGATCGATCCCTTGATAGGCCAACTCGATGGCTCCGGAATGAAATAGGCCGGCGTGGTGCCGAGTGCGGCAGGTGCGCTCATTTCTCTCTCTCCTCGCGTCGACCATGGAAGACGCCGTTCTTGCAAACAAAAATCATTTTGCGGTCAGGAACCTGACCAAAACCACCAGGCTGCCGACAAAGATCGCGGCGCCAAAGATGCCTGCGATGATCGCCTGCGCCGGCTTGATCCTCGCGACGTCGTCTTCGTATCCCGCACCTTTGCGAATGCCGATAAACGACCACAAGACCGCGCGCACCACCTGCAGGGGCGAGGCATTCGCGGCATGCTCGCGGCTGTTGTCGGGGTTGCTCATCAATTGCCCTTGCCGGCGATCTCGAAAAACGTGTATGACAGTGTAATCGTCGTCACATCTTTCGACATTTCCGGATCGATCACGAATACCACCGGAAACTGTTTTGATTCATGCGGTGCCAGTGTCTGCTGCTTGAAACAGAAGCACTCGAGTTTCTTGAAATACTGGGCGGCACCCTTTGGCGCATAGCTGGGGATCGCCTGACCGGTCATTGGACGATCACGTGCATTGGTGACTTCGTACATCACCTGCACCAGCTCGCCAGGATGTACTTCCATGCTGCCGACCAAGGGCCGAAAGCGCCACGGCAAATGGTTCGAATTGGCATCGAATTCGATGGTGACCTTGCGTGACAGGTCGACTTGCGAATTGCGCGGTTTGGCATCGGCCTTGACAAGCTGGTTGATACCGGTGATTTCGCAGATCGCCTTGTAGAACGGTACCAGCGCATAGCCGAAGCCGCTCATCAGCACCACCACCACGAGCAGCTTCTTGAGCATCTCGCGGTTGTTGACGATGCTTGCGCTAAGCGGTGTCATGTGAAGATGTCACCCAAAAACAACTCTCTTGGCGATGACGCCAAGAAAAAACACCGCCGCGATGGAAAGCAGAACCAACGCTGTCCTTCCATTGCTGCGGCGATCCGGATTTGAATGAGGCGATTGCACAATTTCGCTTGGTTACCGCCGGATCGAGCGAAGCGTAACGCACGCTCCAATCCGGCGCGTTATTGCGTCACACGTGACGCAATAACTTCATTTGACATGCGGCGCTGTTTCAAACGTGTGATACGGCGCCGGCGACGGCACGCTCCACTCAAGGCCCTCAGCACCTTCCCATGGATTGTCCGCCGCCTTGGCGCCCCCCTTGATGCTCTTGAGCACCACAACCAGCAAAATCAGTTGCGACAAACCAAAGCCAAACGCACCAACCGAAGCAACGGCGTTGAAGTCGGCAAATTGCGTGGCGTAATCCGGAATCCGCCGCGGCATGCCGGCCAAACCCAGGAAATGCATGGGAAAGAAGGTAATGTTGAAGAAAATCATCGAACACCAGAAATGCAGCTTGCCCAGACCTTCGTCATACATATGCCCGGTCCACTTCGGCAACCAGAAGTACACACCCGAGAACATCGCGAAAAGCGAGCCAGCCACCAGCACATAGTGGAAGTGCGCCACCACGTAATAAGTGTCCTGCAACTGGATGTCCACCGGGGTCACCGCCAGGATGAGGCCGGTAAAGCCTCCCATGGTGAACACGAAGATGAAGCCGACGGCGAACAGCATCGGCGTCTCGAAGGTCATCGAGCCGCGCCACATGGTGGCGATCCAGTTGAATACCTTCACGCCGGTTGGCACTGCGATCAGCATGGTGGCGTACATGAAAAACAACTGTCCGGCAGCCGGCATGCCGGTGGTGAACATGTGATGTGCCCAGACAATGAAGGACAGGATCGCGATCGACGAGGTGGCGTACACCATCGAAGCATAGCCAAACAGCTGCTTGCGGGCGAACGCCGGCACCACATGGCTGATGATGCCGAATGCCGGCAGGATCATGATGTAAACCTCGGGATGCCCGAAGAACCAGAAGATGTGCTGGTACATCACCGGGTCGCCACCGCCGGCGGCATTGAAGAACGAGGTGCCGAAATGCCGGTCGGTCAGAAGCATGGTGATGGCGCCGGCCAGCACGGGCATCACCGCGATCAGCAGGTAGGCGGTGATCAGCCAGGTCCAGCAGAACATCGGCATCTTCATCAGCGTCATGCCCGGCGCGCGCATGTTGAGAATCGTGGTGATGATGTTGATCGAGCCCATGATCGAAGAGGCACCCATGATGTGCATCGCGAAGATGCCCATGTCCATGCCGATACCCATCTGGGTGGAAAGAGGAGCGTAGAGGGTCCAGCCGGCCGCAGTGGCCCCGCCGGGCACGAAGAACGAAGCGACCAGCAAACCGGCCGCCGGCACCAGCAGCCAGAAAGACCAGTTGTTCATGCGCGCGAAGGCCATGTCAGGCGCACCGATTTGCAGCGGGATCATCCAGTTCGCAAAGCCGACAAAGGCCGGCATGATCGCCCCGAACACCATGATCAGGCCATGCATGGTGGTCAACTGGTTGAAGAACTCCGGATTCCAGTACTGCAAGCCAGGCCGGAACAGCTCGGCGCGGATCCCCAGCGCCAGCACACCGCCGGTCAACAACATCATGAACGAAAACCACAAATACAGGGTTCCGATATCTTTATGATTGGTCGTCTTGACCCAGCGCATCAGGCCGGCGGGCGGCCCATGATGGTGGTCTTCATGATCGTGGGCGTGGCCGTGGCTGTCGAGAACTGCGCTCATATGTGCCTCAAATCAGTATTTGATGGGGTTCTTGCGCTTTTGGCCTTACGGTGCTTTGGCCGAAAGCTGGGTGAGTTTCGCTGAATCCCACCCTCTGGCGGACTTGATGTCTGCAGGGGAGATCATGTCGCCGGCTTTGTTGGTCCAGCTATTGCGCGTGTAAGTGATGACTGCCGCGAGTTCAGCATCCGAGAGGCTCTTGAAAGACGCCATCGCCGTTCCTTGACGCCCATTGAGCAGCAAGGCCACCTGGTTGTCCTTGGGTCCGGTCACCACCTTGGAACCATCCAGCGGAGGAAACGCCGGCGGCATGCCCTTACCGGTGGCTTGATGGCAGGCGACGCAGGCAGCCGCATAGACCTTTTCTCCGCGCGCGATCAGTTCAGGTTGCGTCCATTGCTTGTTCGGATCATCCATTTTGGCGGCCATCAGCTTTTTCTGCTCGCCGACCCATTTGGAATAATCCGCCTCGGACTTGACGCTGACCACAATCGGCATGAAACCATGTTCCTTGCCGCACAATTCCGCACATTGGCCGCGATAGGTACCGATCTTGTCGGCCTTGAACCATGTATCGCGGATAAATCCGGGAATCGCGTCCTGCTTGACGCCAAACGCCGGGATCATCCAGGCGTGGATCACGTCATTCGCAGTAGTCAGAATGCGCACCTTCTTGCCGACCGGCACCACCACCTCATTGTCAACCTCCAGCATGTAGTTGACGCCTTTTTCAGCCAAGCCGTCGATCTGCTCGCGCGGCGTCGCCAGGGTTGAGTAGAAACTGATGCCCTCACCCTCGCCCTTGATGTAGTCATAGCCCCATTTCCACTGGTGCCCGGTGGCCTTGATGGTGAGATCCGAGTTGGAGGTGTCCTTCATCGCCAGCACCGTCTTTGTCGCCAGGCCGGCCATCACGATCACGATGATCATCGGCACGATGGTCCAGGCAATTTCAACACTAGTGCTCTCATGGAACGTGGCCGCCTTGTGGCCCTTGGATTTGCGGTGCGCATATACCGAATAAAACATGACGCCGAACACCGCGCAGAAAATCACCGCGCAAATCGCCAACATCACCAGGTGCAGGTCATAGATCTGGCTGGCAATGATGGTCACCGGTGCGGTCAGATTGATCTGGCGTACCGACGGCCCGCCGGGCATGTCGACAACGGCGGCGAGCGCGCCGCCGGCCACAGCCACCAGCGCCAAGCCGGTAATCAATCGCAAAGGTTTTCTGCAAGAGGTAGCAACGCCCATCATGTCCTCAGTCGCGTTTGTTTGTGTGTATGTGTCATCGAAAATTGGTCGAAATCACGCCCGGCCTGCTTTGCCGTAAGCCGCCTTGAACGCGGTCGCGAAAGCGCTGCGTTGTTGGAAACCCAAATACTGTCCGAGCTCCAGTGTGCGCCCAGCCTGCGAGAGCAAGACACGGATCGAAAGCGATCCTCGCGCGATTTCAAGCTTCGCCCAATGCGGATTGAACTGGTGCACCACCTGCCGGCCGCCTCGAACATGCTCGACCGTAAGCAAGTGCGGAAGAATGCGAATGCGCTCAAAATCCCCTGCCCCGCGACCGCAGAGCATGAAAGCCAATCCGAGCGCGACCATTTCGAGACCCGCGAAGGGCAAAATCAGCCAGGGGCCAAGCGCTGCGAAAGTCGCACCGATCCCAAACGAAACAGCGGCCAGGCTCGCAAACACCAACATCATCGCCTGCGGCCCGATGGAACAATTTCGCCTGCAAATAAACTCGACCACAGGCGGCGCGCATGGTTCCAAACCTTCGGTCGGGTCAACATTCATTCCCTGAAAACCAGTCGAATTGCATGTTTGGGCGCTGAATACGCCGTTAAACCGAAAATTATATCAGCCTTCGCAGCCGCTAATTTAAACGCGCGTGATTGGCCGCGAGCGCTGAACCAAGCGCGGATCCTCGGGCTGCATACACCATATTGGTGCGTCGCCACAATCAGCCGAGCCGAAAAGACGCGTCGTGATCATGGACAAGGCGTGGCAGGTACGCGCAGTGCCATGCAGACCCGTCTGCAGGCACTACTTGCACTAAGGGTTTGCCTCGTCAGCGGAATTTGTGGGTGATTTTCTCTCTTGTGAACGGAATCCGAGCCTGTCGCTTGATGCCGGCTTGG
>ENA-ORBV01000269-ORBV01000269.1-microbial-mat-metagenome-genome-assembly--contig:-NODE-269-length-115798-cov-9.101442_pt1 | contig 115798 bp, 109 predicted proteins | sample MGYA00237777_ERZ505514 | MGnify/ENA primary metagenome ERZ505514 (study PRJEB26160, sample SAMN06269048) | microbial mat metagenome | isolation source: Oligotrophic lake microbial mat | place...
AAGATTTAGGACGTGGATCTTAGAAGAAAGTAAAACTTTTCTCTGAAGCAAATTTAACACCTAGACAGGTATCGGTCATATACTTAATTAATCACTGTCTCTGGCGGTTTCTGCCCGTGATTTCTCAGTCTCTTCTACAAAACCTACCTAGCACTGCCGACTTGCCCTGCTCGGACGATACACCTGTGGATAATGAAGACCAGAACCTCCTGCCCAACCTGCTGCTGCTGCTATTGACCCATCTGTGGTCAGCGCGAATGGATTGGTACTTCGGAGTCGATATGGCGGTCTATCACACCACTGGAGTTAGCCCAAAAGTTCCCGTGGTGCCGGATGGGTTTCTGAGTTTGGGCGTGGAGCGCAAGAAGAGCGGCAAATCACGCCGGAGTTATGCCACCTGGGAAGAAGGGGATGTAGTGCCGAGTTTCGTATTGGAAATGGTGTCCCACCGTCCTGGAGATGAGTACGACGAGAAGACTAAGCTATATGCCAAACTGGGTGTGCTGTACTACCTGGTTTACAACCCAGAATTTTGGCAACGGGATAGCCATCAACCGTTTGAACTCTACAAACTGGAAAATGGTGCTTATCAATTGCAAATTGGTGAGCCTTATTGGATGCCAGAGGTGGGTTTGGGAATTGGGCGTTACCAGGGAATCGTGGGTGGATTGGCGCAAGAGATTTTGACTTGGTATGACGAACGGGGCGATCGCCACCTCAGCGGTGAGGAGCAGTCACAGCAACGGGCAGACCGTTTAGAGAAGCTACTGCGATCGCAGGGTATCGACCCAAATCAACCGCCCGAACTGTAGCGATTTTTCATGGTTAGACGTTGAGTCAGCGTTGCATAGGCTTTGGCAACGATCGCCTAAATGTACGATAAACCATTGCCAAAAGCCTATCTACTTAAACCTGTGCATAATTTACCCGTTTCGGAAAGTAAGCTGTTTTGCCCATAGTGTCCATTGTCAATATTTATGGACGCGATCGCCTGTTATTTCTCGCCAAACTTCTGCTTTGCCTGCTCGTAAACCTCAACCGTGATTTCGGCTATTTCCCGCTCACGGGCAAATTTTTCAATTTTCTTCCGGGCAGCCGGACGCACGAAAAAGGGAATTTCCTTCAATCGCGCCTCTGCCTCTGGTGTCCAGTGAGGTGCATCGCTCATAATATTTATTCCTTGCGATTTGTGAAACGTTAGCGAAGCTTTCCATAGGACTCCTTACGGGAATCGCTGAGTTGCACAGGCGGTAGAGCAATGGCAGATGTTGCCTGACTCGGTGCATTCTTAGTCTTCGCTTGCCAATCAATTTCACCCGAAACGCCTGCTGAACCCTGATAGGACAGTTTTAGATCGCTTGCTGCCGCAATTCCCTTCTGGGAAATATCCAGCGTTTTGACCAATGAGGCTAGAGCGTATTCCAACTGGTCGCCTGCATCCAAGACAACCCAACCTTCTGGGGTCAACTGGCGAAACTCAAAGTGCAGGTGCGGTCCTGTGGAGTTGCCCGTACTGCCAACGCGCCCAATTACATCACCCTGTTTAACCAGTTCTCCTTGTTTAACAAAAATCTCTGAAAGGTGACCATACAGCGATTGCTGAGTGTTTTTGTTGTGATTCAGCGCTACAGCCAACCCGTAACCACCCAAGAAGTCAGCTAGGGCAACCTGTCCGGCATAGGCAGCTAGCACAGGCGTTCCCATGGGTGCGCCCAAGTCGGTGCCAGAGTGAAATCGTGAAGAACCAAATAAAGGATGAATCCGCCAGCCAAAGGCGGAAGTAATGGAGGCAGGAATGGATAGGGGGAAAACTAGCCGAATATTGCCGTTGCCTAAACGACCCGGCGGACGGAAGGTGCGCTGATAGAAATCTTTGAGGGAGGCGGTCGTACCAACTCCTAAGCCATTGCCGCCAAGACTGATCGGTTCTTGCACTGAACCTAAGGCAGTAGGCAATCGGATCTGCGGCATTCCGGGAGATGCCAAAACTGGGCTGGTGCGCTCTGTTGCGCCGATGCTATAGCCCGTTGAGTCGATGTAGGATTCGTTGGCAGGAACCGCTGACTCGAGGGGAACAGTGTCCGGTACAAAAGGTGCTGATTCTACAGGAGCGGCTGGAGCAATTTGCGGCTCTGCCAAGATCGGCACATCTACAGGGGCGATCGCGTCGCCGTATTCCCCAGAGGTTTGAGCTTGCAAGGTGCCGCTTAAGATGCTGAACACACCCGCCAAACTCAGACTTGATGCGATTAGCAATCGCGACCAGCTTGGCAAAACCATCCTTAGAGGTTGAGTCCGTCGATTCATATCCCATCCTCACGTTTTAAGACAAATACATCTAAGACAAATACATCGCGTCTAGCCATCTCATACTAACGATCTTGCTCGCTATCGGAGCAGAGGAGCGGGAGTGCCGATCGGCAAATTGGAATTTGTTACCGTTTTTGGCAAAGTTGGAGTCGTTGACCCCGCCGGAATCGGCAGATTCGTCACAGAGCGATTGAGCGATGCCAAAGCGCGGTTATAGTTCAAAACGGCAGTCACCAAATTGCCCTCTGCGCGAGTCAAATCATTTTCAGTGTTGATCACTTCAGTTTGGGTGCCTACGCCTGCTTGAAAACGCAGCCGCGCTAACCGCAACGCTTCTCTTGCCTGCTCCACCGCCTGTCTATTGGTGCCAATATTCAAAAAATTAGTCCCCAAGTTGGTGTAAGCAGTTTCAACCTGAAGCTGAATTCGTTCGCGAGTATTTGCAAAATTGGTTTCGGCTTGGGCAATATTGGCATCTTGTTGGCTTGCCTCCGCCCGTGCTGCCCCGCCATCAAAGAAATTCCATTGGAAACCAAGTGAAGTGCTGAAGCCATCAGCAAAACCCAGTTGGTCTCTTAAATTATTCAAAATATTGTATTGAAAATTGAAAGCAACGGTTGGACCGAGAGATGCCAATGCCGCCTTTTTCTGTTGTTCGGCGGCGGCTCTTTGAGCAAGGAATTGTTCTAACTCAGCCCGGTTCTTAAACGCCGTTACGATAGATTGTTCCAGAGACATATCCCACACCCCAGCAACTTGAACAGGATCGGCTGCTGCAAGGTTTATGTAAGGGGGCAACGCCAAAAGCTGAGCAAGCTCACGGCGACGAATCTGTTGAGTTCCCAATGATGTCACCAATGATTGCTGAGCGTTTGCCAGTTGAACTTGCGCCCGGAGCAAGTCGAGCCGAGTCCCAATACCGGCTCTTTCTAGGGCAGCACTATCCCTCAAACTGGCTTCTGCATTCCGTACCGCAGCTTGCTGAATTCGCACCGATTCATCAGAATCTTGAAGATTGTAGTAGGCATTAGCAATATCTAACTCCACCTGTTTCAGCGTTGCTTCGACCTGAAGCTCTTCCGATCGCACTTGCTGTTCTACCGCTCGAATTTGGGCAGGACGACGACCAGAAGTGTAGATGTCATAACCCACCTGCACTGTTCCATTTAGCACTGTAGACTGCTGATCGCTGTTGGAGTTTTGTCGTAGCGCAGGAGGCAGTGATTGCTGTGCCTGCGTTTGTGCTGCTTCCGACAATTGCCCAGAAGCAGATCGACTTTGGGCAATTTGCCCATTCGCGCCAATGGTTGGATATCGGGCGGCTTGGGCTTGCCGCAACGATGCCCGCACTCGCTGCAATACTTCGGTTGCGAGCTGCAAGTCGCGGTTGTTCCGTTTCGCCAACTCTAGCGCCTGCTGCAACGTAATCGGTTGAATTCCTCTCAACCTTACTTCTTCTGGTCGAGTGGGAAGGCTGAGCGGATTGGGGTTGGGGTTGAGATACTCTGGTGGCATTCCCGACTTTGCCGAACCGATCGGCAGACTTTGAAACGGCAGCGCTGGAATGGTAGGCGTGACGGGTAGGGTTGGAATCACTGAAGCGGGAGTTGTTCCCGTAGCCGGAGTTAAGCCTGCTGGATTTGCTTGCGCTGTTTGACCCGATCGCTGATTGGTTGAGGCTGATTCTCCAGCCTTTTTAGTCGTCGGCTGCGATCGCTCTAATTTATCTGGCTTATCTGATTGAGATGAACCCGCGATCATCTTATCTGATTGTGTTGCGTTTTTATCTAAAAGCGGCTCATCAACTTTTTCAGCATGTGCTTCTGATGACGATTGAGCCACTACCGCCGTGACCGGGTTTAAATCGTGTTCTTGGGAATATCCCGCAGACGTGTAAGATAAAGCGACTAAAACTCCTACACCTACCGCAACTAATGGACGAGATGATCCCATGCGTACCTACTACCTAATCAAAGAGACTTCTCAAAACAAATTATCGACTACTAGAGAACGACCTATAGCAGGATACCGGGTTGTTGGATAACTAGCAAAATTTTTTGCGTTTTCCTCGCAATTTTAGGTTGTCAAATCTCAAGCCACAGTAAATGTACATCATATTACCCAGAACACGTTCATTAAAAAGCATCCTAAATCGGTATTCTGCAACTTAGTCTTTGATCACAAGATTGGTTGAGATCGATCGCTCTCAGGATAATTTTGATTTAGCTCCCAACCAATAATTTTGTAACTACTGCCCCAACCCGTCACCGCCCATCACCTAAATACCGCAGCAAAATCGATAGCCTTTGCCATAAACCGTATTAATCAAGGGTGATTCGTCATCCAGTTCGATTTTGCGTCGCAGCAGACGGATTTGGGCAGCCAGGGTATTGCTTGTTGGTTTTTCGTCTCCCCAAACGTGCTGATAGATTTGCTCGTGGGTGAGCAGTTGGTTGGGCGATCGCATCAGATAGGCAAGCAGTTGAGTCTCTTTTTCAGAAAGCTCAATTTCGCGAGTTCCACGATAGGCAAGCTGGTTTTCAGGGTCAAGCTCCAGATCGCCCACCTGTAGCCGTCGTGTGGAAGGCTCCAACGCAGCAGTGGGTCGTCTCAGCAGCGCCCGTACTCTAGCCAGCAGTTCTCGTAGCTCAAATGGCTTAATCAAATAATCGTCGGCTCCAGCATCCAAACCCTGAACGCGATCGTCAAGCGTATCTTTGGCAGTCAGAAATAATACTGGAGTCATATTGCCCTGCGATCGCAAAGTTTGACACACTTCCAAACCTGTTTTTTGGGGCAGCATCCAATCCAAAATCAGCAAATCGTATTGATTCTCTTGAGCAAGTTGATTGCCGCGATCGCCCTCATAAGCGACATCTACCTCATATCCTTCCCGCATCAACAAACGGCTTAGAGGATCTGCCATTTCCACTTCGTCATCAACCAAAAGAATACGCATAAAGAAAAGTACGAGGTGCGAAGTGCAAAGTATGAGGCGCGAAATGCGAAGCAGAAAATGCAGGTTGCGCTATAAAATATAGCGTACAGTCACTTCTCATTCCTCACTCACTCGCCATTCGTCACTCGTAATTCGTAATTCGTAATTTGCCATTCTCTTATGATTACCGTTGCTTTGCCCAAGGGCGCACTTTTAGATGACAGCATTCGCTTGTTTCAGGCTGTCGGCTTAGACTTCAGCGCTTTTTTAGATAAATCCAATCGCCAGCTTCAGATTTCAGACCCAACGGAAACTGCCAAAGCGCTGTTGGTCAGGGCGCAGGATGTGCCTGTGTATGTGGAATATGGGCAGGCACAGCTAGGCGTTGTTGGTTACGATGTGCTGCGGGAGAAAACCCCACAAGTGGCGCAGCTAGTAGATTTAGGCTTTGGCGGATGTCGGATGTCTGTGGCGGTGAAAGAGTCTAGCCCCTATCGCTCCTCCTTGAAATTGCCGCTGTATGGACGGGTTGCCTCTAAATATGTGCAGTGTGCGCGGGAATATTTTGATGCCCTCGATTTACCTGTAGAAATTGTGCCGCTGTATGGCTCGGTAGAGTTGGGACCGATTACTGGCATGGCAGAAGCGATCGTCGATTTAGTTTCTACCGGGCGCACCTTAAAAGAAAACGGCTTGGTCGAGATCGATGTGCTGTATCACAGTACGGCGCGGTTAATTGCCCATCCTCTGAGCTATCGATTGAATGCAGATGGTATTCAAACGGTAATCGAACAGGTGCGATCGCTCGTATTAGCTCGTGTTTAAAGGGTTTCAGGTTTCAGGTGTCGGGTGTTAGGGAAACGAAAGAATCAGGGTTAAGTTAGTTCGTCAGTTCACTGGCTGGACTCATCTTCTGAAACCTGAAACTTAAAACCTGAGGTTCCTGGCTGTCCTCATCTTCTGAAACCTGAAACCCGGAACCTGTTCCCTGAAAGCTGCTTCTCACTCTGGCAGAATGTAGCGAGAGAGAATACTCATTACTTCGCCCGGATTGGCAGTAGGAAGTAGCGGACTCCATTCTCTTACTTCGGCAAATCGGAGCCGATATAGGGTTTGAATGGTAGTTGTTACGCCTCGACGAGAGCCAATGACCAAAATCTTTAACGATTCACGATCGCTTAAGGACGGCTCAACAGGAGTTTCAATTGCAGCAGACACAGAAGTTTTACGGTCAACCAGTAGAAATTTTTCCGACATAAATAGACACCTCTAGAGAGGCGAGATAGCGGTGAATAGAAGTCTAAATTGCAGAATTGCTAGCGCCAGCAGATCGTCAATCGCTGTAGACATTTTACACGGTAGCGGCGCATATGTCTAGATTTAGCTCAACGGTTCAATTCTTCTAGATTTAAGATCGCCGCCCGACACCTGACACCCGACACCCGACACCCAATCTCTAGCTGCCAAACTGATGATACTTATGCCAATGGTTGGCAATATCAATTCGGCGACACAGCCAAACGCGATCGCGCTGTTGCACATAATCTAAAAATCGCGCTAGAGCAGCGGAGCGTCCGGGTCTGCCCACGATGCGACAGTGCAGCCCCACACTCATCATTTTGGGTGCGGTTTCGCCTTCCTCATACAGCACATCGAAGGCATCTCGCAGATAAGTAAAAAACTGATCGCCAGAGTTGAAGCCTTGAGCAGAGGCAAAGCGCATATCGTTGTTATCTAGGGTGTAGGGAATCACTAAATGAGGCTTGCCATACTCGGTCGTCCAGTAAGGCAAATCATCGGCATAGCTGTCGGCATCATATAAAAAGCCGCCTTCTTCTACGACAAGCTTACGGCTAAAGGGGCTAGTGCGTCCGGTATACCAGCCTAATGGGCGATCTCCCGTGACTTCGGTATGAATCGCGATCGCCTGCTGGAGATGCTCCCGTTCGGCTGCTTCACCAAAATATTTGTAGTCAATCCAGCGATAGCCATGACTGGCAATCTCCCAGTCTGCGTCTTTCATCGCTGCCACCGCCTCTGGATTCCGTGCCAAAGCCATAGCCACACCATACACTGTCACCGGAATCTGGCGCTGCGTAAACAATCGATGCAATCGCCAAAACCCCGCCCGACTGCCATACTCGTAGCACGATTCCATATTCATGTGCCTTAGCCCCATCAAAGGAACCGCACCTACAATTTCAGATAAAAACGTTTCGGAAGCCTGATCGCCATGCAAAATGCAGGTTTCGCCGCCCTCTTCGTAATTGATCACAAACTGCACCGCAATTCGCGCTTGGTTCGCCCACTGGGGATGAATCGGATTGGAACCATAGCCCACCATATCTCTTGGATAGTCTTTAGACATTGCAGCGGCTCCCTTTTCATCACTTGAGTAATTTGCAACACTCATCGGTTTTTGATAGAGGAATTTGGACTATCTTAATTCTCAGGATGAGCAATCCTTTAGGTAGCAATCTCACTCTGCAAACCGTAGACTACTGCATCAGTTGAGCGATAATTACAAGCATTTGTCTTGCGGTCAGTGATTATGAGTGAGTTGCTTAAAACTGCGATCGCCCAATTGACAACTTTGTCGGGTGATGAGCAAGATCATACCCTTGTGTGAATCAACACAAAGCACACAGCGTTCAAGTTTACTGGCGCTCTTCTCAAAAGCCTTGCGGCAGCCTGAAAGCGCTACTATTCCTAAAAAGCTGGTGACAAGACTCGAACTTGCGACCGGCGGTTTACAAAACCGCTGCTCTACCAACTGAGCTACACCAGCGTCATACCCGAATAAACACGGCAGCAAATTCCGAACTAAGTCGATAAAGTACTCACGTCTTTAAACATAGTAAACGATACTACCTCTATCACATTCATCAAGTAAAGCTTTTTAGATAATTGAATTTGAGCTTGCACAGAATAAACTCGATGGAATAGGGAGCTTATGGAAGTTAAAAATTTAATTCCGCAATTCTCATCGTCTGAGCATCCCGCTCACGGACAAGATCCCTGCCTTGCAATTACCTGAGTATTTTCTTAACTCTCATAAGCCAACTGACATGCTCCCATGCCAATCTCTCTTTAGAGAGTCTAAATACGTAAAAGACGTTAGCTCTCAGTTGACCTATACAGTGTTTACCATTTGCCTATACGTAAGCCTTCTGATCTGGTTTGTTTAGATGAATTTTTGATTGGGATTAACTTACGTCGCTGTTTTCAATTACGTAGAAATGCTACTTTTAATAATTAGATAACTGCTCTGAAAACAATCGCTTGAATTAATTATTTTGCGGTTAAGAAAGGATTATGACTTCATAAAAATATCCGCAAAATAAGTATTTCATTGAATTTAGTTTCTCTCAAATTATTAACTTTAATTAGTGGTTTCAATTCCTGGTATGGACATCGTTGAAATTCGAGAAAATTTAGAGCATTCGGTTGAAATTAATTTGGATATGCAGTCTCAAATTAAAGACCTTTATCTTCACCATTATTCGGTTGAAATAGAGCAATTTGGAATTGATGTTTCAAGGGCTTTCAAAGAAACATCGGCTCTTCCTGGTGTGTTATTGATGAAAAATAGCGCACTTTTTGGGATGCTTTCTCGACGGCATTTCTTAGAATTATTAAGCCGACCCTATGGTCCTGAATTATTTTTGAAGCGCCCGATCAGGATGTTGTATGAATCTGCTCAACATGACGTGTTAGTAATGCCGGGAGTAACCCCAATTGCTGAAGCAATTTATCAAGCATTGGCGAGATCTCCTGAGTTACTGTATGAACCGATTGTGGTTCAAATCTCTGCTGAGTCATATTCTTTATTAGAAGTTCATCATCTCTTACTAGCGCATTCTAAAGTTCATGAACTGACTATTAGGCTACTCCATGAACAAACTGAAGCTAAATTAATTCAAACTGAGAAGATGGCAAGTTTGGGAGAGATGGTGGCAGGGATAGCTCACGAGGTGCTTAATCCGGTAAATTTTATATGGGGAAACATTGAATATTTGCAGAATTATGTCAATGATATTTTGCAGGTTGTTTCAGCTTATGAAGAAGAGTATCCTCAGTTGATTCCCGCGATCGCAGACTTGAAAGAAGAGCTTGAGTTTGATTTTCTGATACAAGATCTTCCTCAAATTGTTACCAGCATTAAAATCGGCGCAGAACGCCTTACGAAAATTAGTGGCGCTTTGAAAAACTTTTCTCATGTGGATGAAGCCATTCAGCGTCCAGCGGATATTCATGAGTGTTTAGATAACACCTTGCTGATTTTAGGTAGCCGCATCAGAAATTTTGTTGAAGTCGTTAAAAACTATGGAGATTTGCCCTTAATCAATTGCTATGCAGGGCAACTCAGCCAGGTTTTTACCAACCTCATTGGAAATGCTGTAGATGCTCTATCTGAACAGAGTGATGCTTCATCCAAATCAAAGTGGCAGCCTTGTATTGAAATCTCGACCGGTCTTTTAAGGCGAGAGATTCCAGGCGATCGCACAACCGAGTGGGTAGCGATCGCTATTCACGACAATGGTTCTGGCATTCCCGCCGAAGTGCAATCTCGCATTTTTGAAACCTTTTTTACCACTAAGCCCATTGGCAAAGGAACGGGGCTTGGTTTAGCAATCAGCCGCCAAATTATTGTAGAAAAGCATGAGGGGCATCTTAATCTTGTATCCGATTCAACCAGCGGCACCACTTTTGAGGTGCTATTGCCGATTACTAGAGCCTAGCAAATTCCGCTGATTGCTCCACGATTGCAAGTAACTGAGATAGAATTATTAAGGCTTCTTTACCAGCATTTGCCTTAGGTTTACTGAAAAAATTCCTTAAGAAGCCACGATCTATAGACTTCTCACTCTTAGCGGAACGGTTTTATGACTCTGCCAATTCGCAATGTTGCCATCATTGCTCACGTTGACCATGGCAAAACGACTCTTGTTGATGCCTTACTGAGACAGTCGGGCACATTTCGAGAAGGCGAGGAGGTGCCAATTTGCGTCATGGATTCCAATGACTTGGAGCGTGAGCGCGGCATTACAATCCTGTCGAAAAATACGGCTGTTCGCTACAAAGATACTCTAGTTAACATCGTCGATACTCCTGGACACGCGGACTTTGGCGGCGAAGTGGAGCGGGTGCTGGGCATGGTGGATGGTTGCATCTTGATTGTGGATGCCAACGAGGGTCCAATGCCTCAGACGCGCTTTGTACTGAAGAAGGCTCTGGAGAAGGGTTTGCGCCCCATTGTTCTAATCAATAAAATTGATCGTCCTCAGGCTGATCCTCATGGAGCCGTAGACAAGGTTTTGGATCTGTTTTTAGAACTGGGTGCCGATGAGGATCAGTGCGATTTTCCATACTTGTTTGCATCAGGAATATCGGGTTTTGCGATCGACCATTTAGAAGATGAACCCGTTGACATGAAGCCGCTTTTTGAAGCGTTTTTGCGGCACGTTCCGCCTCCAGTCGGCGATCCAACTGCCCCACTTCAGCTTCAGGTCACCACGATCGACTATTCCGAATATGTGGGTCGAATTATTATCGGCAAAATCCACAATGGTGTGATTCGCATGGGGCAGCAGGCAGCGCTCGTGACCGAAACAGGCGCGATCGTCAAATCCAAAATCAGTAAACTGATGGGGTTTGAAGGCTTAAAGCGGATTGATATTGAGGAAGCGTCTGCTGGCAACATTGTGGCGATCGCGGGGTTTGCCGATGCCAACATTGGTGAAACCGTAACCTGCCCTAACGATCCTCAAGCGCTGCCCTTGATTAAGGTGGATGAACCAACGCTGCAAATGTCGTTCTCTGTGAATGACTCACCGTTTGCAGGTCAAGAAGGTCAGTTCGTCACCTCTCGCCAAGTGCGCGATCGCTTAATGCGCGAACTTGAAACCAACGTGGCTCTGCGGGTCGAGGAAACCGATTCTCCCGATAAACTGCTGGTTTCGGGTCGGGGTGAACTTCATCTCGGCATTTTGATCGAAACGATGCGGCGAGAAGGCTACGAATTTCAGGTTTCTCAGCCACAAGTGATTTTTCGGGAAGTCAGCGGTCGCCCTTGCGAACCGTTTGAAACCCTGGTGCTTGACGTGCCCGATTGGGCATCAGGTAGCTGCATCGAGCGCTTAGGACAACGTAAAGCTGAGATGCAAGATATGCAAGTCGGGAGCAATGGACGCACCCAGCTAGAGTTTACAGTGGCTGCCCGTGGGCTGATTGGTTTTCGGGGAGAGTTTATGCGGCTTACCCGGGGTGATGGCATCATGAACCATAGCTTTTTGGACTATCGCCCCTTGGGTGGAGAGGTTGAGTCTCGCCGTAATGGAGTTTTGATTTCCTTTGATGAAGGAGTTGCTACGTTCTACGCCATGAAAAATGCGGAAGATCGGGGGCTATTCTTTATTGTGCCTGGTGTCAAAGTTTATAAAGGCATGATTGTGGGCGAAAATAATCGTTCTCAAGATCTGGAAATCAACATTTGCAAGACCAAGCAGTTGACTAACCACCGAGCATCGGGCGGAGAAGAACTGGTGCAACTGCAAGCTCCGATGGATATGAGCTTAGAGCGTGCTTTAGAGTACATTGGACCTGACGAACTGCTGGAAATTACTCCAGAATCGATTCGTCTACGGAAAATGTCGAAAGAAAAGCGCTTAGCAAAACGTTAATCTGTTCTTATCTCAGATTGCAGCCTTAGTACCATAAGAATAGAGAGATAGACCGCAAACTCTTGGATGCAAAACATCGTCAAGCAGCTAGGTCATCTCTCTATTTAAGTATTCAAGCTACGTATTCAAACTCAACAAAGAAAAATCTCTTGCTTAAATTGTTAAAGCGTGAGATTTTTTGATTAGTTAGCATTCAAGCTGCGATCGCTGTTTATCACCCTAATCAATGACTGCAATCTACCGTGAGATATGGAAATTGCTGCGATCGCCCCTAGCTGCAAGAGTCGCGATCGCGGGGATTCTAGTCAGCCAAAGCACTGTTTTCTTTGGGGTAATCTATCCTGCCACCGCCCAAAACATCGTCACCGATGGCACTTTGGGCACCCCTGCGGGAGCCATTCCCATTACCCCTAACGGCACCCTCAATAATCCGGCTCAGCCAAACTTACCTACGCTCTACCCCAATGCCTACATCATTCAAGAAGCATTAGGAAGAACGGTCAGCAATAACCTATTCCATAGCTTTAGTCGCTTCAATCTTAGTAATGGTGAGTCGGCGGTCTTTCAAAGCGGGGGCAATATTCGCAACATTTTGTCGCGAGTCACCGGGGGCAATGCCTCGATCATTGATGGGTTGATTCAAACCCAAAGCACTAACGTCAATTTGTTTTTAATTAATCCCCAGGGGATTGTGTTTGGTGCGAATGCCAAGCTGGATATTGGCGGGGCGAATGGGCGGGGTAGCTTTGTTGCCACCACTACGGATGCTTTGATTTGGGGCAATGATCCCACTCGTCAGTTTAATGCGCGCAATCCCGGTGGAGCAGACAGTTTGCTGACATTGGTTGGCGATCCCAGCGGCTTTTTGGTGAGTCAAACCCGACCCGGCGCGATCGCAATCAATGGGAGTCAACTAAATGTATTTCCCAATCAGCGATTGCTCTTTTTGGGCGGTGACTTCACTCAAACCCGTGGAGAACTGTTTGCTCAGGGGGGGCAGATTGAAATTGCCTCTGTTGCAGGGGCGGGAACGATTGGCTTAAACCTAGACAATCCCGCTAACTTTGGCTTTGCTATTCCCAACACGATGCAGCGGGCAGATGTTTTGATCAATGGCGGAGTGATTAATACCAGCGCCAGAGACACCCCAAGTGGAGACATTTCCATTCAGGCGAAAACGATTACCGTCACGAATGAGAGCCGACTGTTTGCAGAAACCGCTGGAGCCGGAAATGCAGGCGACATCTATCTATTTGCCTCAGACTCAATTGAGGTCAGCAACCAATCGACGTTGCAAAGCGTTGTCAGAGCTGGCGGCGTGGGGGATGGCGGCGTGGTCTTTTTGCGGGCACCGGGCACGGTTTCTATCCTGAATGGCTCAGGGCTTTTTAGCGTGATTGATCAAGGCGGGAGTGGCAAGTTTGGCAGTAATGATTTTGCTGGCAATGTGTTTGATGCGGTGCTGGGTCGTGCAGGTAAGCCAATTGTGGGATCGGTGTTTATTGATGCAGGGTCGCTTCTGCTATCCAATGGCTCGGTGTTAAACGCTAGCACTGCGGGAAATGGTAATGCGGGGGCGGTGCTGGCAGTGGCTCAAGATAGCATCACCATTACGAATGGCAGCGCGATCGACAGTATTGTTTACGACACAGCAACCGGCAGCGCGGGCGGGGTGATTTTAGCAGCCAACTCCATTTTGATTGATCGTGCATCCGCTCTAACGACTTCAACCTTTGGCAATGGGGATGCGGGGTTGATTTTAGCGGTTGCCAGCGATCGCATCACAATCGACGGCGATCGCAGCGGTATTTTTAGCGCAGTCGCATCCGGAGTCTCCCAAACAGCAGGCGCTATTGTGATTGGGTCGAACTCCCTTGTGCTGCAAAATGGGGCAAAAATTAGCGTTGACAATGCCGGCAGTGGATCGGCTGGAGACATCTTTATCACGGGTCTCGCAGTCTATCTAAATCAGGGCGCTCAAATTTCAGCCATTACTAAATCTGGGCAAGGCGGCAACATTGAGTTTCAGGTGGGCGTTTTAATCCTGAATAACAACAGCAACATTTCCACTGAGGCTGGCACGGCTGAAGCGGGTGGGAATGGCGGCAATATCTTCATCACAGGCAACAGTTTTAGATTGGGTGGCGATCGCGCATTTATCGTTTCTGGTAAACCGATTGGCAACAGCAACATTCGAGCGAACGCGTTTACAGGCAATGGCGGCAGCATTTTTATTTTGGCGTACAAGCTGACTGATATTGCCCGACGAGCCGATGTGACCGCGACCAACGATATTGATGCTAGCTCCCGATTTGGGTTAAGCGGCACGGTCAATCTTAGCGTTTTAGATATCGACCCAGACCGGGGCACCGTTGCATTGACGGGTCGCCTCACGGATGTCACCAGCCTAATTGCTGAGGGCTGCGATTCCAGAGGAAAGCTATCTTTAGGTCGGTTGATCAGCACAGGGCGCGGTGGATTGCCCAGTAGCCCCGTGGAAACCTTGGCGGATGAAACCGTGACAGCCAACTGGGTGGCGGTGCCAGAGAAAAACCCGGCACTCGAAAGGCAAATCACAGCCTTGCAGCGGGATACCGCAGTTCGCGCAGAATTGGCAGGATCAGTGGAGCCTGACCTAGAAAACCCGATAGACCCGCCCAATAGCGAAGATATCCCCCAACTGTGGCAGTCAACCTTTAGTAATCCTCAACCTGTTTCGCCTGCACCACAAAATCGCCAGCCATCATTTGAGATTGTTGAGGCACAGGGTTGGGAAGTGGATGCCGATGGTAATGTGGTTCTGATTGCCCAGGCAAAAACTGCTGAACTGCAAATTCCCTGGCTTTTACCAGGAACTTGCCCAGTGCCCTAATAAATGGTCAACTTTGATTCGACGAATAGAGGATGATTGAGCGGATATTTTTTGAGGGTCTTTAAACTCCAAAAAATTCTCGATAGAACACTCGCCCATTTTGTGAGGAGATGATCAGAAGTTGTGAATACCAAGCCATTTAATGCCCCCCTTGGTTTGTTCGGTTTGCTCGTGTCTATGTCGTTCTGTCCCACCGCGATCGCTCAAGTGCCTGCGGGATTAGACCCACGAGGGAATCCGCCGCCCTCTTTACAGCCGCTGCCGATTCCTAAAATTGAACCGATTCCGTCGCCCGACCAGCTTTTGCCGCCTTCCCCAATCACGCCTGACTCGCCTGATCAGCTTCCAGTGGATGCGCCCCAAAATATTCAGGTGACAAAGTTTGTGGTGGTTGGCAGTACAGTTTTTTCTGATAGAGAGTTGACTGAAGCGATTACCAAATCGATTGGGGCAATTCCACCCACAGGGCGCACCATTTCCTTAACGGAGTTATTTCAAGCGCGATCGGCAGTGACCGATCTCTATGTCAGTCGTGGCTACCTGACATCCGGGTCATACATTCCGCCTCAAAAGCTGCAAAGCGGCATCATAGAAATTCGGGTGGTGGAAGGCAGTCTAGAAGATATTCGGGTCACGGGCACCACGCAGTTAAATCCGGGGTATGTTTCCAGCCGAATTGGGATTGCAACTAAGGCACCTTTGAATCGCGATCGCCTGTTAGAAGCATTACAACTGCTGCAATTAAATCCGCTGATCGCCAATATCTCGGCAGAGCTATCTGCGGGATCTCGTCCCGGCACGAGCTTGCTAGAGGTCAAAGTGACGGAGGCAAAATCTGCTTCGGCGACCTTTACGGTTGATAATGCGCGGGTGCCCAGCGTGGGTAGCGTCCGGGGGCAAGCATCGGGATTGGAACAGAATCTACTGGGTTTTGGAGATGCACTCAGCGTTTCGTTTACTAAAACCAGTGGCAGCACCGCAGTGGATTTTGGCTATACGGTTCCGGTGAGTCCATACAACACAACCATCAGCTTTAGCGCCGGATTTTCTAATAGTGAAGTGATTGAAGCGCCCTTTGACATCCTGGATATTAAGTCCAGTTCCAACTACTTTGAACTGACCGCCCGTCACCCGCTAATTCAAACCCCCACTCAAGAATTGGCGGTTGGGCTGACGCTGGGTCGCCGCAGCACTCGCACCGAATTGTTGGGCGATATTCCCTTCCCTAGCCCTGGTGCCGACACAGAAGGACGCACCACAGAATCGGTGGTGCGCTTTTTTCAGGAATACACTAAGCGCAGCAGCCAATCGGTGTTTGCGTTGCGATCGCAGTTTAACTTTGGCGTGGATGCGTTGGGTTCCACGGTGAATGTTGAGCCGCCCGATACTCGGTTTTTTTCTTGGAGGGCACAGGCGCAGTGGGTGCGGTTGCTGGCACCCGAAATGCTCTTGATTGTGCGCGGCGATTTGCAGTTGGGCGATCGCCCCTTGTTACCAATCGAGCAGTTTGGTGTAGGAGGGCAACTGAGCGTCCGGGGGTATCGCCAAGATTTGCTGCTAACCGACAACGGAGCGTTTGGGTCTGCCGAAGTGCGAATTCCCATACTGCGGCTGCCAAAACAGCAGGCATTGCTGCAATTGACTCCCTTTATCGATTATGGGCAAGGATGGAACAACGGCGAATCTCCTAATCCCGATCCAAGCGCTTTAGTCTCGGCTGGATTTGGGCTACGGCTGCAAGTGAGCAATAACTTTACCGCGCGGATGGATTTTGGATTTCCACTGGTGCAAGTGAATTCTCAAAAGGAAACCCTGCAAGAAAAAGGAATTTACTTTTCGGTAGTTTACACACTGTTTTAAGAAAGGGGCTAGGAGAAAGGGGCTAGGAGTTAGAAGTTGGGGTGCGGAGTTGGGGGCTAGGACTTAGGAGCTAGGAAATCTATGAAAAATTGGAAGAGACTGGGTCGCCGCAATCGGCTGAGGAAATGGTTCAATTCTCGCTTCAAAGTGCTGTTGTTGATTGTATTGGCAGCAACGATCGCCCTGCTCTGTGCGGCACTTTCTTCTGGATTAACGCCTGTGATGGCAAAAAATCCGGCGACTGCGGCGTTGAGCGCGATCGCCCAGACTGAACCCAACCAGCAAGGAAAAGCCCTGTTTGAAGCGGAGCAATATCAACAGGCAGTGGATCAACTGGATCAGGCGGTGAAGCTCTACCGATCGCAGGGAAACTCGTTGCAGCAAGCCGCCGCTTTAGCCAATCTTTCCCTGGTGCATCAGCAGCTTGGAGCATGGGAGTCTGCCACCTCGGCGATCGCCACCAGCCTCAACCTGCTCCAGTCATTAAGTACTCAACCTCAGAAAATCGCCGTACTAGCTCAGGCATTAGAAGTGCAAGGGCGACTGCAACTCAATATTGGCGAGATCGATCAAGCATTGGTAACCTGGCAACAAGCAGAATCGTTATTTCAGAAAGCGAACGATACCGCCGGAGCCATCCAATCGCGGCTTAATCAAGCTCAGGCACTGCGATCGCTGGGTTTTTATCGACGCAGCCTAGATCAACTGAGCGACCTCAACATCACTCTGCAAGCCCAGCCCAACTCTCGTCAAAAAGCGATCGCCTTAAGGAATTTGGGAGATGCGCTGCAAGTGGGTAGCAATTTGGAGCAGTCGCGCACGGTGCTAGAGCAAAGCTTGCAAATTGCCGAAGCGGTAAACGCGCCGAATGAAATCGCCGCTGCTCTGCTGAGTTTAGGCAATACCGCCCGTGCCCAAAAGGATGCCAAGCAATATCCAGCGGATGCGATCGCCTACTATGACCGGGCTGCAACTTTTTCGACCTCGCCCCTGCTGCGTATTCAAGCCCAATTAAACCAACTCAGCTTATTGGTTAGCAATCAATCTGTCAGACCACCGGGCGATCTCATCCAGGGATTACTCGCGCAACTGCCTGCCCAACTAAATCAACTGCCTGCCAGTCGTGCCGCAGTCTATGCCCGCATCAACTTCGCCCAAACCCTGCTCAACTTTTCCAGCCAAACCACCCAGGCTGAAAATCAGCCCGTGTCGCTTGTCAACCGCACTCCATTCACACTGTCGCTGTCTCCCCTCTTGGAAAGCACCCTCCAGCAAGCCATTCAGCAATCGCGCAGCTTAGGCGACAAACGGGCAGAATCCTATAGCTTAGGCACCTTGGGGACAGCCTATGAAAAAGCGGCGGCTCAACTCGCGACCACAAACCCTGCTGAACAAGCTAGGCAATTGGCGTATGCCAAGCAGGTCACTCAAAAAGCATTGGTCTTAGCCCAGGCAACTAATACCTCGGATATTGCCTACCGCTGGCAGTGGCAATTGGGGCGATTACTCAGACAAACGGGCAACACGAAAGAGGCGATCGCTGCCTATGACAGTGCGATCGCCAATCTGCGATCGCTGCGGGGCGATCTCGTCTCTGTCAACCCCGACGTGCAATTCAACTTTCGAGATAGCGTAGAGCCAATCTATCGCCAATCGGTAGACCTGCTGTTATCGGAAGCCGAACCCAGCGCCGACAATTTAGAAAAAGCTCGTCAGGGCATTGAATCGCTCCAGCTTGCAGAACTGGATAATTTCTTTCGAGAAGCCTGCCTAGAAGGTCAACGAGTCTTGCTGGATGAAATCGTGGATAAAAAGAACCCCACTACCACGATTATTTACCCGATCGTGCTGCGAGATCCATTGAAATCCGAGGTAAAGATCCAAGTCATTGCTAAAATCCCGAATCAGTCTCTTAAACGCTACCCACCTGTCATCCTGCCTGCAAAAGATTTTGATGCCACGATTGATCAGATTATTAGCACTTTAGACGGCGGACTAACTCAACTTCAATCCTTTCAAACTGCGACCCGCAAAATATATGACTGGCTGATCCAACCGATGGAGCAAGAAGATATTCAATCTGCGATCGCCCTAGCCGAACCTGCCAAAATCAAGGCAACCCCTGCCAAAACCCTAGGGGGAGCAAAAGTGGAAACCCTAGTTTTTGTACTGGACGATCGCCTGCGTCAAGTGCCCATGGCAGCGTTATGGGATGGTCAGCAATACCTCGTCGAGCGCTATGGCATTGCCCTTAGCCCCGGCTTGCAGCTACTCGACCCAAAACCGATCAAGCGATCGCCACTCAGAGTCCTTGCCGCCGGGTTGGGCAATCCTCCTGAATCGTTTGGATTTGCAAAGTTGCCTTTTGTGCAAGCCGAAATTGCATCCATCTCAAAATTAGGCTTCTTCACCACGCCCTTGCTAGAGCAAAACTTCACTCGCGAAACTCTAGAAGGCAACATTAATGCAGTGCCGTTTAATGTGGTGCATCTGGCAACCCATGGTCAATTTAGTTCTAACGTTAAAGACACATTCATTGTGGCAGCCGATGGACCGATTAACGTAACCCAGTTTGATACTTTGCTGCGTAGCCGTGATGCGACTCGATCCGAAGCGATCGAGCTACTGGTGCTAAGTGCCTGCCAAACTGCCAAAAACGACAACCGTGCCACTTTAGGTTTAGCTGGATTCGCGGTTCGCTCCGGCGCACGTAGCACCCTGGCATCGCTGACCAATGTGAATGATGAATCTACGTCTTTGCTAATGGCAAATTTTTATCAGCAGTTGAGCAATCCCAAGGAGTCGATTACAAAAGCAGAAGCGCTCCGGCGGGCGCAGGTTGCTTTGTTCAAAGATCCAGACAGTTACGCGTTCCGTGCTCCCGAATTTTGGGCACCTTACATCCTGATTGGCAACTGGCTATAGGGGATGCGCCACCCTGTTCCACCACAATTTGCTGCGCGATCGCCAGTCCTAATCCAAGGTTTATACCGGAGATTTCAAATGAGGTGCCCCCTGATAGAATGAGTCCATCTGTTGCGAGGGAATCATGCTCGTAGAACTTTCCATTCCTCTACCGCCACTCCCCACTGCGGAAGAACTCCCCGACTCTGACGATACGCCTGTGGATAATGAACTCCAAAACCTAGTGCCCAACTTGCTTTTGGCGATTTTGGCTGCCATTTGGCGCGATCGCCAAGACTGGTTCTTTGGCGTAGATATGGGAATTTACTATCTGCCGACTTTCCCGCGTAAAGCGATCGTGCCGGATGGATTTTTGAGCCTTGGTGTAGAGCGTCGTTCTCGCCCCAGTGGACGGCGGAGCTATGTGATGTGGGAAGAACACTGGACTCCCCCCATCTTAGTCGTGGAAGTGGTTTCCCAAACTTATGGTGGTGAATATGACACCAAACTGGAGAGATACCTAGATTTAGGCGTGTTGTACACCGTCATTTACAACCCAGATCATGCCAAGCGAGACAACCATGCCCCCTTTGAAGTCTATCAACGGGTAGAAGACGAGTTTGTGTTGCGATCGCAGGAGCAATTTTGGATACCAGAGTTGCAACTGGGCATTGGGGTCTCCACGGGGGTTTATAAAGGCTGGGAGCGAGATTGGTTGTTTTGGTTTGATCAGACGGGCGATCGCTATCCCAGTCCCGATGAACAGATATTGCAAGCGGAACAAGCGGCGGCGCAAGCTAACCAAGCTCTGCAAGACTTGCGAACTCGGATGCAGCAGCGGGGGATTGATCCAGATAGTTTATGACTTCTATCGGGGCAGGGAAATCATAAACTCTGATCTATCGAGTCAGGTTTAAGAATTTTTTCTACTGGGGAGCCAGTAAGACTTCATTCCGATCGCTGAGGTTAGACAACGCACTGGATGGATCAATCGGACGGCGAGGCGCGATCGCCAAGGGCATAGAAGTCACCGACCCCCACTGTCGGGTTAAACCTTGCAGGAGTTGATCTTGCTGGTTGCGTAAGCCGTCCAGATCGCTGCCCCGATTCATAATCACAAACCAAATCAAGCCGCGATCGCGAGTCGGCAGAACTCCCGCCAACCCGCTGACATCATTTAGCGTCCCGGTTTTGACGACCGATGCAGCAGGGATTGGGCGATCTTGAATGGTGCCCTGATCCTTGCCTGCAATAGGAAACAAATCGGCGATCGTCAAATTACGGGCGATCGCATAGCGCTGTACCGCTGACAGCATGGCATAAACAGCACGGGGCGAAATTCGGTTTTCGACTCCCAAACCAGACCCATTTGCCAGCAGAACTTCTTGAGCCGGAGCGCCCGACAGTGCCGCCGCCTTTTGGGCAACCACCGACGCACCTCCTGCCAAATCTGCCAAGGTCTGCGAAATCACATTGTTGCTATATACATTCATCAGCTTCAAAATTTGCGCCAGTGGTAAAGACTGATGGCGCAGCACCTCTTGAGTTTGCGGCAATGAACTTTCTCGGACGACTCGCACCGCTCCGGCAATCGCAATTTGGGGGCGCGGCGTGCCGGGCGGGAGGCTTTGGTATTGAGCGATCGCATCTTCCGACCAGGTGGCAGCATTCAAGGATTGTTTGAGCAACTCTCCCGCTTTATCTGGCATCACTTCAAAGTTCATTTGAAAGTTGCCCACAATTACCAAATTGCCTGTAACTTTAGCGATCCCCAGTTTATTCAGCGCATTCCCTACCGCAAAAGCCTGCTCCCAAACAAACATCGGATCACCGCCTCCCTTGATGATCAAGTCGCCATTCACCACACCCTGCCGCACTTGCCCTGTTGTGCTAATCACCGTTTCAAAGCGATGCTCGGCTCCCCAAGTCTCCAAAGCAACCAGGGTCGTGGCAATTTTGGTTAGCGATGCGGCGGGCAGTGGCGTAGCCCCTAGATTGCTAGATAACACCATGGGTCCCGCTTGCAGCCATACTCCCTGAGCCTCAACTGACAAACCTTCGCCTGCTAATCCCTTTAAATATTGCTGCAATAGGGCATCGGTCGTACTATCCGCATTGGCAGCGTTGACTAGCCAGGGAGTAGTTTGCAATACATCCACGGCAGAATTAAGCGACTGCGGCATTCCCGACATCGAAAGCCACACCGAAACCAAAGCAGAACTGAACGTATCAAACACGGTTATCTTCCCTCAATTAGCTCGACTGAACTTGCTAGAGTAAATGGCAAGACCAGTATATTAAAGCTTCTGAATATAGCGCCTTTTAAAGTGTGGAATGGCAAAATCTGATCCAAATTCGATATTAAGGCTAATCCCATTTACAGTGGGCGGCTTGGCAGGAACGCTCCTGTTGATTAATCGGGTGCTGACTGATAGTTTGACTCCGGCTCAAGCGCGATCGGATGTCGTAGGGATTATAGTCTGCGCCGTGCTGATTTTGACGGGGCTAATCTGGCAACGTGTGCAACCCCGATCGCCCGACAGCGTGGAATTAGTGGGCACTGAAGTATTTGACCTCGATCGCACCTTACCAGAAATGCTTCAAACAGAGCTTGCTTGGGCATCTCATCTCCTGCTGACGAATACGGTGACGCGATCGCTGATAGTCTGGCACGACGGCAAAATTCTGCTGCGACGAGGCATTCTCCCTGAGCAAACTGCGATTAAACCTGGCGTGATCCTCCAGCGCGTTTTAAATAAACAGCAGCCTGTTTACCTAGTGGCACTGGCTGTTTATCCTGGCAAAATTGAGTTTGATTACTTGCCCGAAAATACTCAAGGCGTAATCTGTCAGCCACTCGGCGAAAAAGGCGCACTCATTTTGGGTGCCAACGCCCCTCGCAGCTATACCCGCCAAGACGAGCAATGGATCAGCGCGATCGCCGACAAGCTCGCCTACACAATCAGCAAAATGACGAGTGGCGAATGACGACTTCAAAACTCAAAACTCAAAACTCAAAACTCAAAACTCAAAACTCAAAACTTTTCCTTGCCCTCTTCCCTCTTCCCTACCCTCCTACTTCTTATGCTTTATCTCTATTGGACTCTCGTTCTTGTAATGGTTATTGGCATCATTGGTGCCATTGTTCCAGGGATTCCTGGCATTAGTTTGATTGCGATCGCGGCATTTATTTGGGCGTTTGCCACAAACTTTACTAGCGGTACAACCGCGCTGATTGTGGCAGTGGTTGTGTTGGTGCTGGGAATCGGCATTGATTTTTTGGCAGGCTATCTTGGCGCAAAGCAAGCAGGTGCGAGTAAATGGGGGCAAATTGGGGCGATGATTGGGTTGGTGTTAGGGCTATTTGGATTTTTGCCGACTTTGCCCTTCGGTGGACCGTTGGGTCCGTTTATCGGCATTATTTTGGGTTCAGCGATCGGCGCAGTTGTAGGGGAGTATCTATACTCCAAGGATTTGATGCTTTCCTTCAAAGCGGCACTTGGGCTGATGGTGGGGTCACTGGTGGGCAATTTGATTCAGGAAGTCTTGGCGATCGCTACAGTAGCAGTATTTCTAATCACAACATGGGCTGATAAAGGAGTCGTTAGGTTTTGAGTGAAGTGAATCCGATTCAGACTAGGCAAGAGAGCGATAGTTTAGGGGTGGTACAGGTTCCGGCGGAGCGGCTGTGGGGTGCCCAAACAGAGCGATCGCTGCACCATTTTGCCATAGGCGTGGGGCGGTTTCAGTGGGGGCGATCGGTGATTCGAGCCTTGGGCATTTTGAAAAAAGCGGCGGCGATCGCCAATGGTGAACTAGGATTGTTGCCTGCCGAAACCGTAGCGTTGATTACTCGTGCGGCGGATGAAGTGATTGCGGGACAGTGGGATGAAGAATTTCCCCTCGTGGTGTTTCAAACGGGATCGGGCACCCAGTCCAATATGAATGCCAATGAAGTCGTTGCTAATCGGGCGATTCAGCTTGCCGGGGGGGTGATTGGTTCCAAACAGCCCGTCCATCCTAATGATCATGTCAACCGCTGCCAGTCGTCGAATGATACGTTTCCAACGGCGATGCATATTGCCACGGTGGAACAGTTGGAAGAGAAATTAATTCCTGCGGTTACCATTTTACGAGACACTCTAGCAGCCAAATCTGAAGCCTACCCAGCGATCATCATGGTCGGGCGAACTCATTTGCAAGATGCCACGCCGATTACGTTAGGGCAAGTAATCTCAAGCTGGGTGGCGCAACTGGATGACGCGATCGCCACGATTCAGCGATCAATTCCGGGAGTGTGTGAACTGGCGATCGGCGGAACGGCGGTGGGGACGGGCATCAATGCCCATGCTCAATTTGGTGATCTTGCCGCTCGAAAGATTGCGATCGAAACGGGCAAACCGTTTGTCTCTGCTCCAAACAAGTTCGCCGCTCTCTCCGCCCATGATGCAATGGTTAACGTCAGCGCTGCTTTGCGAACCCTAGCAGGAGCTTTGATGAAAATCGCCAACGATGTCCGCTGGTATGCGTCTGGACCACGGGCAGGCATCGGCGAAATCACCATTCCTGAAAATGAGCCGGGTTCCTCGATTATGCCGGGAAAAATCAATCCGACTCAGTGCGAGGCGCTGACGATGGTGGCGGTACAGGTGTTTGGCAATGATCACGCCGTCGCGTTTGCCGGTTCTCAAGGTAACTTTCAGCTAAATGTCTATAAGCCTGTGATGTTGCACAATGTGCTGGAATCGATTCAGCTTTTGGCGGATGGCTGTCGCTCGTTTAACGAACACTGCGCCGTGGGAATTGAACCCAACCTGCCGCGCATCCAGGATCATCTTGACAATTCCCTCATGCTGGTGACAGCGCTCAACTCCCATATTGGCTACGAAAAAGCGGCAAAAATCTCGCTGCTTGCCTATCGAGAAAACATTAGTTTACGGGAAGCTGCCCTTCAACTAGGCTTTGTTACAGGCGACGAGTTTGATCAATGGGTAAAACCAGAGGAAATGACTCGTCCCGGATAAGGGTGGAGGAGGAAGTCCGCGTCTAATTAATCAGTCCAATTAATTCTGCCACAGTGATTTCAGCATCCCGCAGAATTTTTCTGAGTAACCCTTTGCCCAATGATTTTCCTGCGTGAACAGGCACAGTTACAACCCGTCCATCATCATGCTCCATACGGACATGGCTGCCACGTTGCCGAATAATCTGGAAATCCACTTTTTCCAGAGCGCGAATCAGTTGATCGCCAGCGATCGCAGGCAGTTTTGGCATTAGATAACCACTTTCTGAATTCCAACAAATTCAGAAACTTCAGTTTCGCCACCTGCCTCAAGGCAAAGCTCAATTGCTTCTTTGATATTGATCAGCAATTCATCGATGGTTGCACCCTGGCTATAGCAGGCTTTAAGTTGCGGCACTTCACCGACATAGTAGCCATCCTCATCGCGCTCAATCACCACATAAAATTCATGGCTTCCGTTTAGCACACTGTTCTCCTGCTTTTTTGCTAAGTTATTAGATCTGTTCCGCTATCTTAACTTCCCTACTAATACCGTTTTGAGTTTTGTAAGTCCTTCTCTTCGAGACGCTGCGCGAACGGACTGGCTTTGCCAACGCATAGCGTCTCCGTAGCTTCTGCTTCCCGTGGGGTAGGAGATATTTTGTTAGCATCAGCGGCGCTTTGCGCTTTTGAGTTGTAAGACAAAGATGCATTGCCGTTATCCATAGAACAGTCGCTAATACGACAGCCAAGGTCAATCTTTGCTTCATCCGACTATTGCTCAAACGGCTAGCGGTAAATTGATATGCCAAATGGGTTCTATAGCAATTGCCTTGTGATATGTGATGACGCACTAAACCACAAATACAACCGATGACGACATCATACTTTTGCGATCACAACCAGCCCACCCTTCATCATATCTACTAGCGACTCATTACAATAAGAGAAGCTTTTCCTGGATGGAGTTAGGTTGCTGATGACTAGCCTGTTATTCAAATCCGAGCAGATGTCATTGCCGATTGATCTTTCTTCGCTGGCACCAACGTCAAAGATGAGCGATCAGCAATTCTATGATTTTTGTCAAACAAATCCCGACTTGCGAATCGAGCGGAGTGCTAATGGAGAAATTATCATTATGCCCCCAGCATTTGCTGATACTGGAAACCGCAACAGCAGAGTCTCCGGGCAGCTTTTTATCTGGGCTGAGGCGGATGCGACTGGAGAAGCTTTTGATTCCAGTTCAGGCTTTACCTTACCCAATGGCGCAATTCGCTCCCCGGATGCATCGTGGATTCTGCGCGATCGCTGGAATGCTCTGCCACCGAACCAGCAGGGATCTTTTGCACCGATCGCGCCTGATTTTGTTGTGGAATTACGATCTAGTAGCGATATGTTGGTGAGCTTAAAGGAAAAGATGGAGGAATATGTGGCAAATGGGGTGAGGTTGGGATTGTTAATCGATCGCAAGAATTGTCAAGTTCATGTTTATCGACCCAATCGACTGCCAGAGATTTTGGATAATCCTGTATCTGTCAGTTGCGAACCTGAGATGCCACTGTTTGCGCTCAAAATGGCAAGGATTTGGTAATCATTGGTTGAAATTTGCCTTGAATTGATAGGTTTGCCTGGGCTGTTGCAGTTTTCTTCATGCGGCTTTCGCTAGTTCAAGTTCTCGTGCCGCATCTGACGAGGTTTCTCCAGAGCAGAGCATGAACTTCTGTCTTTATTTATTAGTGACTCCACTGGATGTAGGGTAGTTGGGCAGCGATCGCCCGAACTTGGGTAGCTTGTGCCACTAACTGTCCGCAGGCATCCCAGGTGCCTGATACCAGCATCGAACGAGTGCCTTCATTCATCGTGATGGGTGCCGAAAAATCATCACAGACTACTTGACAGGTTTCCAAATCTAAAGTGATGGTCACCTGAGGATTTGCCGCGATCGCATTTTGCAACGTTTTCACCACATCCGCCGCCGCCGTAACGCAAGGCATTCCCATCGCCAAGCAGTTTCCCAAAAAAATCTCGGCAAAGCTTTCACCCACGATCGCCTGAATGCCCCACTTTGCGATCGCTTGGGGTGCGTGTTCTCGCGAAGAGCCACAGCCAAAGTTGCCGTTTACTACCAGCACCTCTGCCCCTTGGTACTGCGGCAAATCAAACGGATGTTCTCCATTTAGCTGAGTGCGATCGTCTGCAAAAGCGTGTTGCCCCAATCCATCAAAGGTGACACAGCGCAAAAACCGCGCCGGAATAATGCGATCGGTATCAATATCATTGCCCAACAGCGGAATGCCGCGCCCCGTAACCGATTTCACTTCACTCATAGGTTATCCAATCTGACTCGTCTGCTTATTTTCGCACTGAATCTAGCAAGAATCGAAATCTCATCGTGTAAAAAAGCTAAATCTGTCTTTGTCTAAATCTGTCTTTGTGTAGATGAATAAAAGCGGCTTTTTCAGTTTTCTGCTCCCTGTGATTAAATGCTTTTGAACTAGATGAAGATTACGTGAATTTGCTGATTTTTCTAGGTTTGCTTACCAATTCTTGAAGTTTCCTTAACCCGCGATCGCTACAGTCTTAAGCATATTAGTAAGTTTACGGTAGCTGTCCTAATTAAGAGCGGCTGAAAAAGCAGTGAATACACTGAACAAAGCGCTCACCAAGCCCCCAATGGTTTATCTCGCATAACTTTCCACAAGCATTTCATCCAGTTGTTCATCTATCCCAGTCATTCATCCAACCATGATCATGCAACCCAAAAACTTTAACTCCAGTCAAGGATTTCGCCTGAGTCGCTGGCTGTTAGCGTCTACTCTCACCCTGACCGGTGCTTTTGTACCTAGTGTGGCTCAGGCGTTTACGCTCAATCTGCTGCACTTCAGCGACGGCGAATCTTCCCTGCTGAACCGCACCGCACCCAGCACTCCCACAACTCCAGGCTTTGACTACAGCGGTGTGAGCCTGTTTGCTAACTTAATCGATCGCCAACGTAACACCAGCAACACCGACTTTGATTTGTTGGTCACTGCGGGTGATAACTACCTGGCAGGACCTCAATTTGAAGCAAGTCTTCGCCTACCTACAGGGCAGCAGTTTTATGATGCCAAGGCATTGGAACTGTTCAACATTGATGTCGGCGGCATTGGCAACCACGAATTCGACTTTGGACCCGATGTGCTAGCCCGGTTCATTGACCCAGAAGGCGACGGCACCGGATTTCGTCCTTTTGTTTCATCTAACTTGCTGATTCCCGACAGCAGCCCGTTAAAAGGATTGATTCAGCCCAGCACCATCGTTACCAAGGTGGTAAACGGCGTAGAAGAGAAAATTGGCGTTGTGGGTGTGACGACTCCCTTGCTGCGCTCCATTTCTAGCCCTGGCAACATTGGCACGGTCGGTGATTTATCCACGACACCAGGCTTTAGCGCATTAGTTAGCACCGTTCAGGCAGAAGTTGATAAGCTGACTGCTCAAGGCGTTGATAAGATCGTGCTTGTTTCTCACTTGCAAGACATCAATGAAGAAAAAAGTTTGGCGGGCAAGCTGAAGGATGTAGATGTGATTGTGGCAGCGGGTAGCGATACTCGATTGGCAAACCCTGACGATCTACTTTTGCCGTTGTCGGGTGAAACAGCCGTGCCGTCCTATCCACTAATCTATAACTCCGAAACGGGTCAGCAAGTCAGCAGTTTGGCGGCTTTGCCTGCTGGAGTTGCCCCGTTATTGATCGTTTCTACGGATGGTGAATATAAGTACCTGGGCAATTTGCAGTTAGATTTTGCAAACGGCAAAGTTTCCAGCATTTTGGAACCGGCTAGTGGTCCAAAGCGTAATGCCACTCTGGATGGGTTGACTGGTCGTCCAGATTTAGTTAGTCAGGTGCAAAACCCAGTCAGTGCCTTTGTTGCTAACCTGAGGCAAACTCCTGTTGGGGTGACTAATGTACCGTTGAATAGCATCAGGACTGAGGTTCGGGCGAAAAGTACGCTGTTTGGCAGCTTGATTGCTGATGCGATTCGAGATGCGGCTCAAGATGGCGCACCTGCGATCGGTCTAGATCCTGCCAAGATTTTGGTGGGCATCCAGAACGGTGGTGGGATTCGCAACGATCGCCGCTTTGCTCCGGGCAACACCATTTCCGAGTTCGACACCTTCGATGTGCTGCCGTTCTCCAACTTTGTTTCTGTCGTCACAGACCTTACAGGCGGCGAACTGTTGCCCATCCTAGAGCGGGCGGTCTCCGGTCAAACGGCTCCTGGTGTAGGCGGTGGTGGTCAGTTCCTCCAACTCTCTGGCTTAGAAGTGGTCTATGACGTGACCAAAGCGGCTCAAGTCGTCACCGCCGCAGGCGCAATCACTCAACAAGGCGCTCGGATCATCAGCATCTTGCTCGATCCCAACAACGATCGCACCGGGCAATTCCTGTTTGATGTGGCGCAGGGTGGTTTCCTGGTCGATCCAAATCAAGCGTTATTTGACCTGGCAACGATTAATTTCACTGCCAACGGCGGCGACAATTTCTCAACTTTGGCAGGCATCTCTGACAGCCGGAAGTTCACTCTCGGCGGTGTCACCTACCAGTCTGCCTTGGAGCAATACATCCGTAGAGACTTGCATGGCACGGTTGATGCCACTGATATTGCTAGCGGTGCAGATATTCGCGTGCGCGATATTTCGGCGCTAATCTCTGATGCCACCGGTGGAGAAATGATTGTGAGCGGTGACAGTGCGGCGGTGCCAGAACCGACCACAATGCTAGGAATGCTGGGCGCTAGTTTGGGGATGGGCTATTTGAAACGTCGTCAGGCTAAGAGCAAGCAGAAGTAGTTAATCTGCAAATTAAAACTTTAATAGAGGCGATCGCTGTTTTGATAAAGCGATCGCCTCTATTAAAAGTTCTCAAAGAACTATTGGGTGAAACTGGCGATCGCAGAGACGAGCGGCTGAGTCATCCAATTTAGCCCAACCCGAAGTTGATGATCTAAAGTAGGCATCCGGTAGAGATATGCCAACCGTCGAGCAACTACGGCTAACGATCCATCAAGCTTAATGCCCATGCCGGTTAGCGTGGCATTGTCGGTTCCTAATGTCATCATTTCGCCTAAGTATTGATAGCGGAAGGGCAACAGTGGTCGCCCGGTCAGCGATGCCCAGAGATTCCAGCCTAAGTAATCGGCTTGTTGAAAAGCAGCTTGTGCGGTTGGCGGCACCTGTTGTCCCTCGACATCTTTGCAGTCTGCCAAATCGCCCAAGGCAAATACGTTAGGCTGATCAACTACTTGCAGCGTCGATGTCAAAACTAATTTGCCGCGATCGCTTTTCTTCAGTGGTAACGCGCTAATCACTTCTGCCACGCGAGTGCCCACCGTCCACATCACAACGTCTACGGGTATGGTATCCACAACGTTTTTGTAGTTAAGGGAAATTGTATCGCTGGTAATTTCCTCGATCGCCGTTTCCAAGTCAAGCCAAACAGAGCGGTCTTGCAATGCTTTAGAAGCACTCGTGCGATTAAATTCAGGCGAGGTTCGCAGCAGTTGATCCGATAGCTCCACCAGTCGCAGCCGTCCGCGATCGCCCAGCCGATCCGCTAACTTACACGCCAATTCCACGCCAGAGTAGCCGCCCCCAATGATCGCCACCCGAATCTTTTCTGCATCCGATTCTTCCAACACCCGCAGCCGTTCTTCTAGGCGATGGGCATCTGCCACCGTGCGGAAGGGAAAGGCATACTCGGCTGCACCAGATACTTGATTTAACGGTGTTTCTCCACCCAACGCCAACACGAGGCGATCGTAGGTTAAATCTACGCCATCTTGAAGCTGAACTCGCTGGTTTTGCAGATCAATATTGGCAACCGTTGCCTGATGAAACCGCACTCCTGTACCCGCCAGCAACTCTGCAAACGGGGGCGCAATCTCCCAAGTTTGCAGTTCTCCAGTCATCAGCTCATACAGCAGCGGCGAAAATAAAAAGCGATCGCTGCGATCGACCAGCACGATTTCCGGCTTTTCTTGCTTCGTCCAAGGCAACTGACTTAAGCGCAAAGCCGTGTAGAGACCTCCAAAGCCTCCACCCAGAATGCAGATACGGGCACGTTGATCAGTCATAACGAGGACTCTTACTCTTGGCGGGCGACTCCTCTAGGATAACGAAATTAGCACGAATGACGAATGGCGAATGGCAGGTATTTGAATACCCAAACTCACAACTTTTCTTTACCTGCCTAAATCCAACATTTTGTTAATCGTCTCGGCACATTGCTGTGTTACAGTTTCTAATTCCGCGCGATCGCTGGAGGTGGGTGACGGGATGAGTTCACCGATGCGGATCGTGATCGGAACGGAGCGGGGAATGGCAGACCCTTTTGAGGCGATCGCGTAAGTGCCCCACAGGCTAACGGGCAGAAGGGGCGCTTGAGCTTTAGCGGCAATCAGGGCGGCTCCTAGTTTGGGATCGGTGACGCGCCCATCCGGTGTGCGGGTGCCAGTGATGAAAACTCCGGCTGCCCAGCCTTGGTCTAACGACGCGATCGCGGCTCGAATGGCGCTGCGATCGGCAGAACCCCGTTTGACGGGATAGGCACCATAGAGCGCGATCGCTTGCTTCAAAACTGGAATCTGAAATAGCTCTTCTTTCGCCATATAAGCAACCGGTCGCTGCACAGCGCTCGATAAAAACATGGGGTCGAGGTCGCTGGCATGGTTGCTCACCACAATCAACTTACCCGTCTGAGGCACATTTTCCGCCCCATAAATTCGCCCCCGAAAATAAGTATGGAGAGTCGGGCTGACGATCGCCCACTTAAACAGACGATAAAGCGCCAGACTGATCAAGGGTTCACGATCGTTGCCCATAGGAAACTAGCAAATAAACAGTAGAAGTGAGGCGATCGTCAGCGGTTCATTGCCAACCATTTTCCCCTGTTCACTATGCTTCATTCAGACTTCACTGTCTACTGTTGCAGGTCTTCTACTGAAGGAATCTCAGCAAGATTGCTCACGTTTTTCAAGACCAAATCGGGACAGGTGCGTTTAATCAAGCCAGTCAATACTTTGCCCGATCCAATCTCCACCACGGTTGCAATCCCTAATTTAGGTAGTTGAAGGGAAATTTCTCGCCAGCGAACCGAGCCAGTCATTTGTTGAATCAATCGTTGTTTTAACGAAGCCGCATCCGTAGCAGGAGTCGGATCAACATTCGACAAAATCGGCACTTTCGCGTCGTTGAAGCTTACTTGCTCCAGCACCGTTTGAAAGTCAGTTGCTGCCGCTGCCATTAGCGGTGAATGAAAGGCACCGCTGACGTTGAGCTTAACGGCGCGTTTTGATTTGACAGTGTTCAATACGGTTTCAACGGCTTCAACGGTGCCTGAAATCACCACCTGCCCAGCGTTATTGTCGTTTGCCAATACTACGTCGGGGGTTTGCTGAATTTGTTGGAGTAGCTGATCGCGATCGAACCCAATTAACGCCGCCATCATGCCATCCGAGGCGCTATCCATCAGTTCGGCTCGACGCTTTACTAGCTGCAACCCTGCTGAGAAGCTAAACACTTCCGCCACATAAAGCGCCACATATTCACCCAAGCTGTGTCCCGCCACCAAAGCAGGGTGGTGTCCTTTGGCTCTCATTTGGTCTGCCAAGAGACATTCCACGACATACAGGCAGGGTTGGGTATACAACGTGCGGGAGAGTTTATCTTCGGCGCTTTGGCAAATTTCCGCGACTGACCAACCCAAAATGTCATCGGCTTGTTGGGCGATCGCCTTCACTTCTGGCAACTCCAGCAGATCTTGACCCATACCAACAGCTTGAGAGCCTTGTCCAGGAAACACCCATGCGGTTTTCGTCATCTTATCGACCCCACTGAAAAACGGCGGCTCCCCAAGTCAGTCCGGCTCCAAAGCCAGAGGTGACAATGGTATCGCCCGGTTTGATTTTGCCCTCTCGCACGGCTTCATCCAACGCGAGGGGAATGGAGGCAGCGGAGGTATTGCCATATTTAGCTAGGTTGCTGATCACTTTTTCTGGCGGAATGTTGAGCCGATCTGCCACCGCATCCAAAATTCGCTGGTTTGCCTGGTGGAGCAGCAGCCAATCAATATCGCGAGTCGTAATTTCGGCGCGAAACAGGGCTTTTTCAATGACTTCGGGCACGCGACGCACCGCAAAACGATACACTTCTTGTCCGTTCATGGTGACGGGATCAAAGGTGCCTTGCCCGATCGCCACCTGATTAGCCAATACTTTCTCTTGCGGATGATATGCCAGGTTGAGATATTTATTTTGGGTGCCGTCGCTGCGAAGTTCAAAACCGAGCAAGCGATCGCACTCATTCGCTTGAATCACCACCGCTCCGGCTCCATCGCCAAACAGTATGCAAGTCCGGCGATCGCTCCAATCCACCCAGCGAGAAAGGATATCGGCTCCGATCAACAGCACATTTTGATAGGCACCCGCTCGAATAAACTGAGCCGCCGTGACCAACCCAAACACAAAACCAGAACAAGCAGCCGTAATATCAAACGCCACGGCGCGAGTTGCCCCTAGCTCGGCTTGCACCAAACAGGCAGTGCCAAATAAATCATCGGGGGTCGAAGTTGCCAAGATGATCAGATCAAGGTCGGTAGCAGACAACCCCGCCATTGCGATCGCCCGTTCTCCTGCCTGAGCCGCCAATCTTGCCAAAGACTCGGTAGAAGCAGCCAATCGCCGGCTACGAATTCCAGTTCGGCTAGCAATCCACTCATCCGACGTTTCAACAATTTGACTGAGTTGGTCATTATTCAGCGAAATTGCTGGAACCGCAGAGCCGCTGCCCGTTAGGGCAATCCCGATTCCTGATTGTTTCAAATCTTTGCTCCACTCATCACTGGAAATCGGACATTCAAACCCATCTGCTCAACTAACCATCGATCGGCGAACTGCTGACCGCTGGCAACTGATTCGCATCAACATAGTTTGCTTGAATTCGCTCCAAAACCTGATTGTCAAACGCTTCTCGCGCTAGCCGCGCCGCGTTAAAGATGGATGGAGCCTGAGAACTGCCATGGCTGATAATGCACACTCCAGCGACTCCCAGCAGCAAGCCACCGCCATGTTCGGCATGATCCATGCGTTGCTTAATTCGCTTTAGATTGGGCTTTAGCAAAGCAGTGCCCAATTTGCCATGCAGTCCTTGAGGCAACTCCTCGCGCAAAATTTGCAGCGCCACTTCGCCCACCGCCTCCGCAAATTTCAGCAGCACATTTCCCACAAATCCATCGCAGACAATCACATCAAAATGACCCGACAGAACATCGCGTCCCTCTGCGTTGCCAATAAAGGAAATTGCCCGATTGTCCTGCAAAAGTTGATGAGTTCGTAAAGCAAGATCATTCCCCTTGGAAGCTTCCTCACCGATATTTAGCAGCCCAACTTTGGGATCTGACACTCCCAGCACATACTGAGAATAGACCGAACCCATTGTGGCAAACTGTTCTAAAAACTTGGGTCGGCAGTCTACATTGGCTCCCACATCCAAAATGATCACGGGCTTCCCTTGAATCATCGTCGGAAAGACTGCCCCGATCGCAGGGCGATCGATTCCTTGCAAACGTCCCAACCGCAGTAGTGCGGCTGCCATCGCAGCCCCAGAGTGTCCCGCAGAAACAACCGCATCCGCCCGTTTCTGCTTCACCAGTTCCATCGCCACGTTGATTGAGGCTTTTGGTTTTCGCCGGAGCGCACCCAAGGGTTCTTCACCCATTTCGATTGAGCCTTCGGCTGGAACGATCTCCAAAGAAGACAGGTTAGCAGCGTGAGGCATTGAGGCTTGAATCTGCTCTGGGTCGCCGACCAAAAGTACTTCAACATCGAGTTCAGCCTGCGCTCTCAAAGCTCCAGCAACGATTTCGCTAGGGGCATGATCCCCGCCCATCGCGTCAATTGCAATCCGTGCTCGCGTTGATCCCATCGGTCAAAAAGTAAGTAAAAGGCTTAATAAGAATAGCTGCAGTCTGTGAAACGATTCCTACGGGAATCGCGTCGCTTCAACCATTCTTGCGTACAAGGGGATTTATGTCAGCCGTTTTTAATCAGATGCTTCAAACAATTGGTCACCTTTTTGGGCGATTGGGCACCCTAAAAATGGTTGACTCTTCATCTGTTCTTCATACTTTTACAGCCGTGCATCTTCATTCTATTCCGCATAACCCTATCTGTTGGTTCGCTTTTTTGGGAATTAGTCTTTCGGCTTGCCAGTCGGAAGAAGTGCAAACTCTCCGTCCTAGCCCTTTACCGCAAGATCCGCAAATTCAGGTTTATACCAATCATGAACCTGCCTCAAGCTATACAGAGCCTTATCGTCAGGTGACACGAGAGGGAGACAACTTGGAGCAGGTGATTGTGAATGCGATCGCGTCGGCACGGTCAACGGTTGATGTGGCAGTTCAAGAATTTCGGCTGCCCGGAATTGCTCAAGCGTTAGCAGATCGGCAAAAAGCGGGCGTTCGAGTGCGGCTGATTTTGGAAAATACCTATGCTCGCCCATTGAGTTCATTTACCACTGAGGAATTGAACCGGATGGAAAAGCGCGATCGCGATCGCGTTGAAGAAAACCGTCGCATCATCGACCAAAACGGCGATGGTCAACTTAGCCCTGATGAAATTAATAGCCGAGATGCCTTGATTGTGATAGATCAGGCAAACGTTCCCCGCATCGACGATACAGCGGACGGCTCTAAGGGCAGCAACTTAATGCACCATAAATTTCTGGTGGTCGATGGTCAAACGATGATTGTCACCTCCGCCAATTTCACAACCAGCGATGTTCACGGAGATTTCAAATCACCCCACAGTCGCGGCAATGCTAATAACCTGCTGAAGATCCAGAGTCCCGCGCTGGCGACTATATTTACCGAAGAATTCAACCTGATGTGGGGGGATGGTCCCGGCGGCAAGCCCAACAGCCTATTTGGCGTGAAGAAGCCGTTTCGCCCGGTGCGCCCAGTGATGGTAGGCAATACCAAAGTTGAGGTGCAGTTTTCGCCCACCTCTCGCTCGGTGCCCTGGCAGCAGAGCAGCAATGGGCTGATTGGTCAAACCGTCGGCAGTGCCAGCAAATCGGTATCGATGGCGCTGTTTGTCTTTTCTGATCAGCAGTTGGTAGATTTGCTTCAAACCACCCATCAACGCCAAGTCGAGATTAAAGCCCTGATTGATCCTGGGTTTGCCTATCGATCGTATAGCGAAGCTTTAGATATGATGGGAGTCACTTTGGCAGAGGATTGCAAATATGAGGCAAATAATCATCCTTGGAAGCCTGCGATCGCCACAGTAGGTGTGCCTCGAATGCCGCCCGGTGATTTGCTGCATCACAAATTTGGCATTGTAGACCAGCAGACCGTCATCACAGGTTCCCACAACTGGACGAATGCGGCGAATGGTGGCAACGATGAAACTGTCCTCGTCATCCATAATCCAGTGGTGGCAGCCCACTATCAGCGAGAATTTGAGCGGCTTTACACCAATGCCATTGTGGGAGTTCCCCCGGCGATCAAAAAGAAAGCCGACGCACAAGCGAAAGAGTGCCCCGTCACAACTGCGATCTCGCCCAAACCACAGCCAAAAAAGTTGCTATCTTTTAATGCCGTAAAACCTGTTAGACCGCGAACGTCACTAGCTGTTCAGCCCGTATCTGCTAAAAACGTAAAACAAGCCAGCGTTACTTCTAAACGGGCAAGCCAGCGAATCAATCTTAACAGTGCTTCCCAGGCAGAACTCGAAACATTGCCAGGAATAGGACCCGGCTTAGCGAAGCGAATGATTGCAGCCCGTCAGAAAAAGCAGTTTACCTCTTTAACTGACGTTGATCGGGTTTCTGGCGTGGGTCCTAAGTTGCTTCAGAAACTTAAAGACAGAATTATCTGGTAAGCAACTTACAGCTATTTCCAGTAGAGTGGCACTGCCCACAATTTTTCAAGGCGTTTCACCACAAAGTTTGGGGCAGTGCCCACTCTACAATCTGTGGTCTATTCATGTAAAAACGGCTGTAAATCATTCGCCATAATGCAGCAACTCATTAACCTGCTAACCATAAATTGCTTTTAGCTTGAAGGCGATCGGTAGATTGTTCCTGGACGCAAATGCGATCGCGCTCAATTTAGAATGAGCTGAAGGAGATTGTTTCAATTTAGGTTGTGTCCAGCGGGTGCCACCTCCAACCCGACGACTTGGCACTCCAGCGCCTCCAGCAAAAGATGGCTCAACCGCTGAAAAGAATATGGCTAATAAGGACAACCCAAGAGTAAGATAACGCATAGATTTAGTAGATGCAGGATTAAATATCTGTCGTGTCTAGGATGTCAATAATCTTAAGGTCTATGCCAGCGTTAAATCACCGAACTCAAATCTTACAAATCTCAACAACTCATCGGGATCACATCAACTAAGCCCGTAAAAGTACTAGATATTCTGCTCATATAGAAAATTTATAAAACGTAGCTTAAATTAATTTGTGATCATGAATACAAAACTTTTTGAGTGCTTAAATCGACTAAACTTTGAGTGGAGAAGGGTGCACTTAAAATATGAGTGATATTCGAGCAGAACTGACTGCAACGCTTGATGAGGCAGAATGGGATTGGCTAGCTCCTCATGCGCGTCGTGATGTCTTAATTTTGGTGGCTTTAGGGCTTGATTTAGTAGAGGTAGGCATCGCGATCGCAACAGATGATGCCCCCTGTATCCAGGGTTGGATTGATCGGGCGCTCATCCAAAAGCCTTCTCCCGCACAGCTAAGCGTTTGGAATCAAAATCAATCTAAGCGGTTTCAAGCTTTAATCGTGCAACCCTATGTGTTAGTTCAAGAAGCTACATGATCGCACCAGACAGTTTTGACGACGACTGATTAAAGCTCAGAGCTTTCGTCTTGATCAAACTGTAGTTTTCATCTGTGACTTTAATGAGAGCGAAAGCGTTGTTTGAGGGTCGAACCACTATAGCCAGTGGTAACCCAAAGAATTGCTCTGCCGCCATCGCGAACTGCTTTTTGCCAGGGTTCAGCAGCTTGATCAGAGCGCACGGCGATTGGTCTAATATAAATTCCTCGACTTCCAAAAACAATTTCGCCGATCGCTCTAGCACGGCGCATGTGATAGTCGGAAGTGATTAAATAAACACTGTGAATTCCTTTTGCCTTGAGTTCATCTACAAGGGTTGTGAAGTTTGTCACGGTGTCAACCGCTTCTCGATCAATATGGACTTGTTTGAGATTAATCCCTGCATCCGAAAAAACGCCATAGGTATACTCAGGATTGCTTCCACCCGAAACCCATACGGGCAAATTAGGATGCTGCTGGGCAAATTCTGCGGCGAAATCTTCTCGCCCGGTTGCTCCTCCTAAAACAAAAATGGCTTGTGGTGCAACAAAATAGTTATTGATCTCTCGATAACCGATCCACAAAATGGGTAGAAGGATGATTAACCAAAGCAATTGCTTTTTGAATGAGTAGCGCGCTTTTTTGGGCGATCGCTTTTTTAAAGGGAATGCGCCCCGCACTCTCTGATGAGGTTTCAATCGCATGGAAGGAACAGGGAGTAGGAACTATCGGGGAGAAGGACGCTGAGTTCTAGGATTTTTTTCTTGGATTTGTGCCAAGGTTGCTCGAATTTGAGGTGTTTCAAGTAACTTCCGAGTATCTGTGAGCAACCGTTCGCCCCACAAATTTTCTTTAAGAAACTTTATGTCAGCATAGCGGCTATCTAACCGCATTGCTGAATCTCCCAGGGACAATCCCTGATCGCGCTTACCCTTGGCATAAAGAGCGGCTGCGATCGCTAATCGAGGTTCTGCTGCTTTTGGATCTAAATCTGCGGCTTTTTGCCACTGTTTTAACGCTTCTTCCCCATTGCCTACTTCGTATTTAATCAGACCGATATTATTGATAGCCGGCCAAAAGTTTTTATCTTGGGCAACGGCTTGCTCATATTGAGCGATCGCCTCAGGAAACCGCTTCAACATCAAATAGGCATTACCCAAATCAAATAACGCACCCGGAACCTTGGGCTTAACCTTGAGTCCCTCTTTTAAGTAATCGACCGCAGTCAAATAGTTTCCCTTTTGGAAATAAGCAGACCCCAGAGCAAATAAAACCGCCGAATTTTTACCGCTTCCGTTCAACGATTGAGATTTTTTGAGCGAAGCAATCCCCTGATCTAAATCATTCGTTTGCAGATAAAGCCCACCTAACAAAGACCATACTTCAGGGCTTTTGGGAGCCAACTGCGTCGCCAGCTTTGCTCGCTGTAGGGCAAGCTCATATTGTTGAAACTGTGCTAGCTGAGATGATTCCTGTGCTAGCCCAAGCCCTTGCTGCTCTAACTTGGTGCTATCTAAGCGTAATGTATGAGGAATCAAGGCTTGGGCAGATCCAGGTTGAGCAGATCCCCATAGCCCGATAGTAATTAATAGCAGAAGAAAAAATATTCGGTTCGGCACGGCACAGCCTTTAGAAAAATGCAATGGGTTGAGGGATATCTTGATTGATTTGATCAGCATTGTGGCTTAATTTTAGGCGATTCTGAGGAAAAAGCGAATGGGCTTAAGAAATTTAAGATCAATTCCCATTTCTGACCCAAAACATTTATGCTAGAAACCTCAAAATATACCGATTAAGAATTAATATGAATCGCTTTACGGTCGAAGTAATTGCTCAAACTCCCAATCCGCAGCAGGTGATTTATGCTGCCATGCATCAAGATTATGCAGAGGAATTTGTTTGGGATGAACGCGATCGCTTTCCTGATGAAACAAAATGCGGGGAAGTCATTGTCAAGCAACTACTCGCAGGCAATCGTGGGCATTACGGTCCTTTAGAGCATCCTCAACTCGTTCTGAACTGCGGCTGGTTTCCCCACAGCACCATGCAGCAAATCCGCACACACCGCGTCGGCATCTCCTTCGATGTCCAATCATTTCGATACACAGGGCAGCGCATTTTGGATGTAGTCGAAGGTAAACGCGAGATGGAAGATGTGTTTTATCTGCGTCCTCCGGGAGCTTATTCTGACCGTCAAGGAAAGCATTATGAATATACCGAAGCGCTACGACAGCAGGATGTAGAGTGGTGCTTACAGGCTTGCGATCGCTATTATGAGCGAATCAATCAAGGATTTTCTGAAGAACATGCTCGCGGATTGATCCCGTTTGATGTGCGGCAGCATTGGATCATGTCTGCAAATGTGCGATCGCTGATGCATTTGCTAGATTTACGATGGAAGTCGGATGCTCAGCTTGAAGCGCAAAAATTATGCGAAACTATCTTTCCTCATTTTGAAGCTTGGGTGCCCGCGATCGCCCAATGGTATACCGCCAACCGCATGAAGAAAGCTCGCCTAGCTCCATAAACCTGATTAAGACTGTCTATGCTTTAGTTAGCCACTCTGCCCCAATTTATGCAACTTGCGCCGCTCTACCCATTGATCCATCAGTTTCTCAAGCCGCTTTTTCCTAGCTGTCTTTGGGCGGGGGATCAGCAAGTACCCGCGATCGCACTCACCTTCGATGATGGACCTCATCCTCACTACACGCCTCAATTGCTGAAGGTTTTGGATCGTCATGGAATTCCAGCCAGTTTCTTTTTGTTAGGCATCGGTGTGAGTCGGGCACCTGCGATCGCTGACTCAATTTATCAAGCCAAACATTGGTTAGGTCTACATGGTTTTGACCATCGCTCTTTCACAGCGCTTTCCTCGGTTGAACTGAAGCAAACTTTAGAGCAAACCCAAGCGGAAATTATCAAAGCTTGCCACCTTCCATTAAATGCTGTTCGGGATGTTCGTCCGCCAAACGGTTTGTTTTCGCCTAAAACTTTGGATTTGCTACAGAAATGGAACTATCGCCCCGTAATGTGGAGCGTTGTTCCTGAGGATTGGGTAAATCCTGGCGTTTCTACAGTAGTCGATCGCATTTTGCAACAGGTTACAAATGGATCAATTATTGTTTTGCATGATGGCTATAGCGGTGGCGTAGATGTTGCGGAAGTGGTTGATCGGTTGATTCCGCTTCTACTCCACCAAGGCTACTACTTTGTCACCATTGATCAGCTATGGCAGCAAGAAAATGCTTCTAAGGTAAAGCAGTGAGTTGACCATCGCCACTATTGAGAAATCTCCGGCTCAACCCCTAGTTCTGGTCAAGGGCGCGTTTTTATCTTCAAGTTTTGGTTTGCTGATAGCGATCGCAGCGTTATCAGCTTTACTGCAAATTTGCTCAAAAAGCAGAATTTGTAGTGATCTGCTCCAACACAAACTGGCGGCTTTAGGGAAGTGTTTGAGGTGATTTTGTCAAAGAGTCACTTCTTAGCCCGTTAATGCCTACAGGATGCCTGAAAAGTACCAGGGTTGTCATGCTGTTCGTGAACCGTCTCCAAAGGAGAAACGGTATGAAATGGAGTGAAGCATCGCGCGCGATCGCTGAAACCCTACATCCGATCCTGCGGGAAGCTAGAGGATGACAATTTTATCTCTTAGCACATCCTCTAAGCTACAGCCAAAATTTTCACCTTAAAAACTAAGCCGTATCGTAAACAATCATGAACAAAACGTTTTGATTTCTTCAACTTTTATCGTGAGATTTATAGTTTTTACTTATATAAATTAAGTTTATCTGTGAGCCTAACTTAAAATATCGCGCCTTAAATTCATAGTGTTAATATCCAATCTACGCAGCAGCTAACCGATTAGATAATTTGCTACTTAATTCTTCTAAAGAAGCCAGAGCAAAGGTTTCAGGTTTTTTATATGGATATTTTTTAACTTCACTGAAATGACTGAGCAATTTAGGCTATTTCTAGGAACTGCTAAATTATTCTCATAAACTATTTTGAAATAGCGAACTAACTTAATATGGGTTCAGATCCTATTTCACAAGATCTGAGTTAATTTAACAGAGGGGGCTTGCACTTTTCCATTCTCGTCTACCATTAGAAATATTTTCAAATTGCAATCCTGGGTTACTTGGCATTGAGGCTCATCATCTTTTGAGTCATCACTTGCGGATGGTTTATCTAAACCCAGATATGGCAGTAGAAAATTTCAGAGGAGAAATTAGTGTGGCACTCAGCAGGATATTCGATTCATGTTCTACCTTGCTGTTAAGGTTTATGCCTTAGCGAGTTATGACTATGTTTCATAAAAGGCAGATAGCATTGTGAGAAGACCTGCGATCGAAACATCCTGAAAAGTCATCTTTCCACTATTGGTCAGATGATTCATCTGAAGTTTGAACCATGAAGTAAGGAGTATACTGTGTGTCTAACTAGCTTTTAGTGGCTAGAAGTACAGAGTTTTATCTTATTTGCAAATCCTTTTGTTGATGTTGGTTAACCGACATTGACAATTTCCATTTGTTAGTTAAGGAGCATGAGGAACACGGCATGACCCAGGTCAATAACGTACTCGAAATCGAGTTGCTAGGTAGCGCTTCTGATGGTTTACCCGACAACGATTTAGCACTCTTCACTGAAGAAGAAGAAGAGGATGATTCAGATGATGGCGTAGCTGCCTCAGATGAAGATGGCAAGCCAGGTAAGGCTAAACCAGGTCGCCGCCGAGCGCAAGCAAAGAAAAAGCACTACACGGAAGACTCTATTCGCCTGTATTTGCAGGAAATTGGGCGCATTCGGTTATTGCGCGCTGATGAAGAAATTGAGTTAGCACGGAAGATTGCTGATTTGCTTGATTTGGAACGGATACGTGAAAGCTTGTCTCAGCAGTTAGAGCGCAGTCCTCAAAATTCTGAATGGGCAAATGCAGTAAACATGCCGCTGACTGCCTTTCTCCAGCGTCTCCACTTGGGGCGCAGGGCAAAAGACAAAATGGTTCAGTCAAACTTGCGATTAGTGGTTTCTATCGCAAAGAAATACATGAATCGCGGGCTGTCTTTTCAAGATTTGATTCAAGAAGGTAGCTTGGGCTTGATTCGGGCGGCTGAAAAGTTTGACCACGAAAAAGGTTATAAGTTCTCGACTTATGCGACTTGGTGGATTCGGCAGGCAATTACAAGAGCGATCGCGGATCAATCTCGTACCATTCGTCTTCCTGTTCACCTCTACGAAACGATTTCTCGAATTAAGAAAACGACGAAGTTGCTCTCTCAAGAAATGGGTCGCAAGCCCACTGAAGAAGAAATCGCAACTCGGATGGAAATGACCATTGAGAAATTGCGGTTTATTGCAAAATCTGCTCAGCTTCCTATTTCCTTAGAAACTCCAATCGGCAAAGAAGAGGATTCTCGCCTGGGTGACTTTATTGAATCGGATGGAGAAACGCCAGAAGACCAAGTTGCCAAGAATCTACTGCGAGAAGACTTGGAAAATGTGTTGGATACTCTTAGCCCTCGTGAACGCGATGTGTTGAGATTGCGCTACGGCTTGGACGATGGACGCATGAAAACGTTGGAAGAAATTGGTCAGATTTTTAACGTGACTCGTGAACGTATCCGCCAAATTGAAGCAAAAGCGCTTCGCAAGCTGCGTCATCCTAACCGAAATAGCGTTTTGAAAGAATACATTCGCTAAATTTTAGGGGATCGATTCGTTTTTAAAAGCTCAGCGATCGCATTGCTGAGCTTTTTTGTGCCGTTCAGTTACCTTCAAAGTCTCTATTCAACTAGGCAAGGGAGGACTCGGACAAAGAATCGATCTGATTGAGACATTTGTACTCTTTTCACTAAACTTCTGCTTGATTTGCTTAAACTGATGCTGAATTTGTCGAAACCCCTAGTAGAATAGCGTTCATATTTTTAGTTCGGCTTTGGGTAAACAACGAGGAATTGTAAAGATGCGGTTGTGGCAAGGAACATTAATAGCATTAGTTAGCTGGATAGGGATTGAAGGTGGACTTTTTGTGGGAGCCATTCCAGGGTTTGCTACATCTGAGCCAGTTCAAGTTGCCCAAAATAAACCTGCTAGTACTCAACCTGCCGGAGCTTCAGCAGCTTCGGCAGAGGCAGTGGTCACCCAAGGATTGCAATATATTCAGCAAGGAAAACTGAACGATGCGATCGCCGCATTTCGACGAGCCGCCCAACTCGATCCCCGCATGGCAGCCGCTCACTACAACTTGGGCTTAGCACTGCGACAGCAGGGACAACTGCAACCCGCAGCCAGTGCTTTTTATCAGGCAACTCAAGCAAATCCCCGGTTTGCCCTTGCCTATGCAAACTTGGGTGCAGCCTTGCTAGAAGGGAGCAATGTCGGTCAGGCAAGAGATTATCTTAAACGGGCGATCGCCCTCGACCCAAAGCTAGGGTTAGCTCACTACAATCTGGGGTTAGCACTGGAGCAGCAGAAAGCTTATGACCAAGCCGCGATCGCTTTTAAAAGCGCAATTCAGCTTAGCCCCACTGCACCCGAACCGTCCTATCACCTTGGCTTAGTTTATCTACAGCAGCGTAAAGAGGCAGAAGCCCTAACCGCTTTTCAGCAGGCACTACGGGTCAATCCTAAATATGCCGAAGCTCATTACAATGTTGGCTCAATGCTATTTAAGCAGGGCAAATTGGACGAGGCTCTTAGTGCATTTCGTCGAGCAGCGGATGCTAACTCTAACTACGCCAACTCTTACTACGCGGCGGGGCTGGTTTTTATGAAGCAAGGCAAGTTTAAAGATGCTCAGGTCGTTCTTAAATACGCGAAGGATTTGTATGCCAAGCAAGGTAATTCTCAGTGGGCAAGCAAAGCCGATCAAAGCTTGCAAAAAGCCACAGTAGGACAAAACTAATGCGGCTCCTTAGCCAAATGAATCTAAATCTAAAGCCTTGGAGCCGCCTTCTTGAAGCTGAATCAGGATTTTGCCAAGCTGAACCCAAATTAACCAGGCGATGAGGATTGTCAGCGGTGAGGCGATCGCGTAGGCAAGGTTAGCAGGAAACCCAAAAATCTCCATCCCTGAAGACAGAAAGACGCACACTCCTGCGGCAATGCCTAGGAACGGGAGCAACAATTGCAGCCCTCTCAGGCTCTTCAAATCATGGCTAGAACGGCTTTTAGACCAGCTTTTAACAGACTGTTTCAAAACTGCGTCAAATGCGGCACCAGAGGCAAAGCTAGTCAACAAGCCAGCAATCAGTAGGAAGTACGGGGGTTCAGGAAAGCTATTCATTATGGGTTCATAACTCTTTACAGTCAACCATACACCCTCTTGGAGCTAATCGCTTATCCTTGGTTATTCTGTCCAGCCGCTGGGTGCCTCTCGGTTCATATTTTTATGGTGCCATTGTGAATCTAGAACACTGTCTTACAGACCTTTCAAAGGATGCTCTTGGATAGTCAAACTGCCAGAATCGTGGCAATTTTCTCTAAGAATTGTAATGGTTTAGATGTCGGTCTACAACACACCTTCGTTAGGCTGTAGAGGCAAAATTTAGGAGATCTTTAGAGTGAGGTAGATTACCTAGCCTTTCTTAGCAAACAGCAAGTTTTGACCTTATTTCTAGTTATTAGCTTGCGCTATGAACAGTAGATAGAGCAATAGCAAAGCGCTAACTTAGCATTTGGCAAAACGGGATTCAGCCCGAATTGAATTCACAACTAAGGAATGAAAATTAAACAAGTTCCAGATTTGGTAGGGGCGTAGCATTCGGTAGATGGTTCTGCTTGAGTTGCAAAGATTTTTCCCCGTAGCTTGCTTCCCGCAGGGTATGCTACGCCCGTGCAGCCGGAATGTTCGATATTATTAAATCCATGATCCTAAGAATGATTTAATTCAGAACAATCAAACTCATAATTGAATCAACTTCAGCCCTGTTGGAAAATTAGTTTTGAATTTTTGACCCCAACTGGGAACAATGAAGTAAAGTGTAGTGAATTTAACCCTGCTCTTAAGTTAGTTAGAGCGATTAGTATGTACGCACTGAAGCCGCCAACACCCAGCCCCAAATCAGCTAGACCTTTGCGGGTCGTACCCAAAGGAAAAGCAAAGATAAAGGCAAAGCCTCGTAGAAAGGCAAAGCATTATCGAGCGATCGCCTGCGAGACAACCGCTAAAATTATAGTCAACGCGGTGCTTTCGATCGCAGCCATCGGTGCGTTATTCCAGTTGTTGCCTTATCGATCCTCCCAAGAGATCAAGCTGCAAGAACTTCAAGCGGCAGTTAAGTCTACGGGCAGCCGAGTCCAACAGGTGCAATCCAAATTCAGCTACTACTTCGATCCAAGCCAAGCGAGAGAATCAATGCAAGAGCTAACTGGGCGCATTGATCCGCAGCGGCGGCAAATTGTTTGGAAAGCACCTGCTGCTGCTCCGATAAAGGCTCTAAACTCGCCTAATGTCTCAGAACAAGCAGCCAACTAAATAACAGAAAATTTCTATCTGTAAATTTTCGTTGATTGACAAATTCTCGGTGGATAAGATTCTCGGTGGATAAGATTCTCGGTGGAGCAGTAAGTTATCCTAACGGCTTGAGGATTGCATCCAGCCAGTCGTTGATTTGGAACCGCCGTTTGTAAGATAAATCGGCTTTAGAGCCTATGAGAGGCAAGCGAGATAGAGCGCGGGAATAATCGGCGATCGCATAGTTCCAATCGCCCCAAAGATGGTAAGTGCGTCCCCGTTCCGCGTATAAATGCCCATCTACAGCAGCAGGAATTCCTATTAAGTCAGTCGTGTTCAAAAATTGACTAATCTGAAGCGCTAAATCAAAGGTTTCGATTGCCGCTTCATATTGTTCCAAATCTCGGAATGTAATTCCCAAATTGAGGCGTGCCCGAATATCAATCGGATCGAGATCAATTGATGTTTCATAGTCTGCGATCGCCGCTTCTAAATTTCCCATAGCAACATAACAATTCGCTCGATTGTTATACACCTTTGCCAATCGTGGGTTAAGGTGCAGAGCTTGGTTATAGTCGGTTAATGCCTGACTAAATTTTCCGGTTTGAAAGTATAGCAATCCGCGATTGTTGAAACTACTAACATTCTCAGGATTGTGGTTAATTAACCAGGTGAATAAGTCGATCGCTTCAGTGTAGCGTCCGCGTTGGGCATCGCTTAACGCTTGCTGCCGCAGTAGGGTTTCTTGCTCAGTTTGAGTCAGGTGAGCGATCGACGAGCCAATCAGCGGCTGTGCCCAGTTTTCAGAAGATGGTTGAGAAACTCCTAGGGCTTGACTGTAGACACTTTGCTTAGAAAGGTGCATTAACTGTTCTCGATTTGCAAATGCTGTCGCAGCAGATAATGTCACGCGACGCAAGCGTCTAGAACTGGTTGATTGCATTGGATACATGCGGAGGTTCATGCCGTTCTCACGTGAATATAAGTTAACTGTATGGAGCTATCGCTTGAAAAAGCCGGAGTTTTGTGGCACTTGCCCATGTGTCTAATCATTAGACTGGTGAGCTACTGAAACAGATCACCCCAGAGACGCATTTGGATAAAATTCTCTCTGTTAATCTCTACACAGGCTGCAAATCAAATTTCTGAAAGACCATTCAACAAGGGATGATACACACGACTTCTTATCTCTCCACAGCCGTTGATCGTTGCTCCGGATGCGATCGCAATATTTCCTACCTAAAAGGACATAGTGACCGGCTCAAAAGTTTCTAATTGCCGCTTAATCTTTAAGAAACACTAACCAGTGCCGATAACTTACCTATGCCACGATGGATGTTGATAAAATTCAACATTAACCAGCCCATGCATCCTTAGGGATGAACTAGAACGACTTATGACAATTGCAACGGCTGATTTAGATACGTCTGATATTGTTGCAGACGATTATGTAGTGCTGGGCTTAGCAACCTGTTTTATTAAAGAAGAGGGCGAAATCTATCAGGTTCAAGTAATCGAGCCAATTCCTTCGGCGGCATTAGAAGCCATTCTCAAGGGGATTGCAACCTCTTATGCAAACGCGATCGCGACGACTTTCGGGTCTGTTTTGGCAGATGGCACTCCTTGCATTCCCGCTGAATTTCCCGCAGAAGCCCAGTTTTGCGATGATTTTGCCTTCCGCTTAGTTGCTGCGACGCGGACCTACAAAGCCCGTCCCGTAGCCCAAACTCACATTCCTGTGGGCACCGCCAAAAGTGACTTTAACTTTTCGATTGAGCGTAAGCGCGTCCTCAACATTCAGCGCACAGTCAGCACTGAAGATAATGTTAAGCAGCATGAATATACTCACAAAGTACTGTAAACCTGATTAGGTTAGTCATTGCTAATCACCCGATGATGACTGACAGATATTTTTAAAACTTTTTGCAATGGAGTAACCGATGTTAAAGCTTTACGGAGGTGCCCGCAGTCGGGCAGCCATCGTCCAGTGGTATCTCGAAGAATTGGCAGTTCCCTATGAATTTGTTTTGCTAGATATGCAAGCAGGCGAACATCACCAACCTGCTTTTTTGGCAATTAATCCGATTGGCAAGGTGCCTGCCATTGTGGAAGGAGATTTTAAACTGTGGGAATCGGGCGCAATTTTGCTGTACTTAGCCGAAAAATATGGTGAGCCGAATCTAACTTTGGAGCGGCGATCGCTGCTCAATCAATGGATTAATTACGCCAACGCTACTATGGGTCCAGCAATGCTCACAGATGCAAGCAGAGAAAAAGAACTGCCGCGCCACATGACGATGCTGAATCATTTATTGGAGAATCAGCCATTTATTGTGGGTGAATCATTTAGTGTGGCAGATGTGGCGATCGGCTCTCTGGTTGCTTACTGTCAAATGCTGTTTCAGCTTGATTTGAGTGCCTATCCTGCTGTAGTCAACTATGCTAAGCGACTTGCCGAACGCCCCCCTTGCCAAAAATCAATCTTAGGAATGAAGTAAGGCGATCTGGGCGATGCGATCGCCAATAATCTCAGCTTTTATTTTGTAGGGTAATTTTTCTAGTGGCAACACTCTCCGTTGTGATTCCGGTAATAAATGAGAGTGATCACTTGGCTCAAACCCTGACAATTGTGAATACAGCCGTAGAGGTTGAGGTGATTGTGGTGGATGGCGGCAGTTCGGATGACACGGTTCAGATTGCCAAGGCGTTTGGGGCGGTGGTGATTCAATCTCAACCGGGGCGCGCCGCTCAAATGAATGCTGGAGCCGCGATCGCAACTGCCCCCAATCTGCTGTTTCTCCATGCTGATACTTGCTTGCCCCTGGGCTATGACTGGCTGATTTGCGAAACGTTAGCGCAACCGGATGTCGTCGCGGGAGCATTCGATTTAGCGATCGCCGGGTCTCAGATCGGCTTGCGGCTGGTGGAATGGGGCGTTAAATGGCGATCGCGTCTACTGCACATGCCTTATGGCGATCAAGGAATTTTTTTGAAAGCTGAGGCATTTCACAGTCTTGGGGGCTTTCCAGATCTGCCGATTATGGAAGACTTTGTGCTGATGCGAGGGTTGAATAAACTCGGAAAAGTGGCGATCGTTGCCGCTACTGTGTCCACTTCCGATCGCCGCTGGCAAACACTCGGCATCTTCAAAACCACCTTAGCCAACCAATTAATCATCTTGGGATATTTCGTTGGCATTCCTCCCGCCACCCTTGCCCAATGGTATCGATCTATCTAGTAGCTGTAATGACAAATTAAATTAGCATATGTGCCAAAATCAAAATTTGGTAGCTCATCAAACAAGTGTCAAGCAATTACAAGGTGGAATCAGGGTATTAGTGAGTCTAATTGGCTACTTCATTTCATCTGTTACGTATGTTGACCTGGATTGTCATTAGAAGCAGCATTTAAAATTTTAATTTTCCTACCATTAAGAAACTCTATCTAAATCAATAGTGACTACACACCCTGAGTATTCTAGATTTGAAGTGGCTACTATTCCATTTGGGAAAGGAATGTCTCTATGTTCAGTCAATCCCGTTCATTCTCTTCAGTTTTCAATTCTTTAAAAGCTCCACTGCAATCTGTAATTGGTAAAACGATCTTTTCGATTTCTGTTATTAGTACGTTTGTCTTAGCTCCAATTTCTATGGCGACAAGCCAAGTCTTGCCCACATCGTCTACTCAGTTGCGAACACCCACCACTAAAACACAACTTCTAGCTCAATTTCCTCACCATACTTCAGCATCTTCCACGCTGGGCTTTTTAGTGACGAACTATTCAGTTTATTGCCAAACAAATGGTTCAGACACTATGGATACTTCCACAGTTAAACCTATGTGTGGCGGGGTTGGCGAGGGAGAAGTTGCTCCTCAGTTTAAAGTAGACAACACTCCTATTCTTCTAACAACTCCATTAGAGCCAATTGTTCTATTTCAAAATGACAAAGCTGTATTGCTGCTCAGTGATCTGTAAGGTTTCAAGAATGTGATTGAAGCAATTAAAATTTCTATTAGTTCCATATCATTTAGCGTCGTTCTACATCATTTAGAATCGAAACCTACCATAAGTATGGCTGAGAGATCTTGTTAGAGGTGAATTCCTTTAGTCGCAAGAATTTCTCTCGCTGGCTTGCGATCGCCATTACAAGAAATCCGCCTTGGCGCGTCTAAAAAAGTTATGGAAAAACCAAGCCTTTCATAAAGTTCTATGATTCTTTCTGTTGCTTGATTCGAGGCAACCACCGCTCCATTATGACAGGCTAACCATTCAGCCAAGCGAATTTGATCTGCCCACTTAAAATCGTTAGCGCTGTATCGAGTAAATTGAACATCGTAGGGAGGATCAGCATAAATGAAATCAGTGGGTTGCAAATGTAAATCTACAAAATCGACTGATGAGAAATGCCATTTTCTTAAAGTGGGAGCATACTCTAAAAAGTCTTTAGGGTAATTAAGAGTTTTATAGCGACCAAACGGGACATTAAATTGATTTTTACTATTAAATCTACAAAGTCCGTTGTATCCGGTACGATTCATAAAATAGAACAGATTAGCAGCCTCTTTGCTGTTCGCTTCTCCAGTGAGAATAAGTTGATTAAATCGTTCGCGGCATGAGTAGTAATAGCACGAATCATTTTCAAAATTCACATCAACATAAAGCCCTTTTTGAAGCCAAAAATAAAAATTCATTAAGTGAAAATTAAAATCGTTGAGTAGAGCCTTCTGAGGTCGCAAACCAAGCGCAACTGCCATTCCACCCACAAACGGCTCCACTAATCTACAGTCGGAATACTGCTTCCAGATATTCTGAAGTATGGGTACAAGCCAGCGTTTTCCTCCAGCCCATTTTAATGGAGGATTGAGGACTTCATGCTTGACTTGAAATTCGACAACCAATTGATTTTATCTCTCTAATTCAAGTACATTGTCCTGAAAAGGTTAGTGGCATGTTTCCTCTTCAGATTTGTTTGCATGAGTTTTACTGCGCTCTTGCTTAAGGCACCAACAATTTTTTTGAATTTACGCCTCTTAATACAATTCTACTACTCAGCCCTGTTTTTTTTAACATTTAAGAATGCAATTTATCTGAAAAATCAGGCTTGAATGTTCAATAATTTTTGCTAAACGCTACCTGTAGTCAGCAATTATAAATTCAAAATTTCATGGCGCTACAACCCTTGCACCAAGAGGATTTAACAATTCTTAACGAGATGGCGGATCGCTGAAATGGCGCAAAATCGTTCTGAATTTATTTCTGCTGACCTGTAGTATTGTGATTAGTTTCTAGCTGTAGATACATGACGCTGATAGCATGGGTAGTGATTATAAAGATTTGGAAAAACAGTTTTCAGAAGGTTATTTGTAACAAAATCAGTGGATACGACTTGGCATCAATTGCAGGATTCCTTACTATTTGCACTACCTGCTTTTTCTTCACCTTCTCGCATGGCTCCTAGTATTGTTGAAACAATAACGCAGCGCATAGTTTTGCTATCAGTTTTGCCCGCAAAGGTAATGCGTCCTAGTTGACCGCCAACCTGTCCAAAGCTAATGCGTCCTAGGTGGTTAAAGCGCAGACGGTAAATTTTATTAGTTTCATCAAAGTCGAGGGTTGTTCCCTGTGTTTCATTATTTTTATGCACTATGCGTACGTTGGGGTCGAGACTTCGCCAGAGAGAGTCACCTGGAATAGTGCTACTTGAATGAGTCACCCATTGCACCAAACCGTTGGCTTCACGAAAGCTGACTTGCCAGTCAATGCGGTTGAGTTTGGCGTTATGTTGAGCCGTTCGGATTGCTTGAAAAGCTTCATTTTTGGCAGCATTGAGACGTTGGTTGTTGAGCAGTGATAACCATGAAGGGCTGGCGATCGCAGCCAACACTCCAATAATAATCATCACTACCAATGTTTCGAGTAGTGTGAATCCAGACAACTTACGATTTTTGATTGGTTGAGTTAGAAGAATATTGTGTTTTTTAACACGTGATTTCATTGCCAAACACCCTGACTTGATTGTTTTTAGAGTGCCCAAAAGAGAATTTGTTTGAAACAAAAATTTCTTTTGGTCAGCCAGAAAGCGTATTTAAGTCAGCGATCGCGCGGCTTAAAGCTTGCACGACTCAGAAGGACAGGCTGGATAAAGGGATTGATAGACGCGATCGCGTTTGCCAAACAGAGCATATCGATTGTCGCGAACCTGTTCATAGACGCGATCGCCGCCCCATTTCAGCCCTGGCAAAGCACGATAAGCGGCAACAAAAATATCTCCCGCAGGCAGCAAACGACCAATTTCTTCGGCTGCATCACTGCCTTGCCAGCGCTGCTGAGGATTTTTAGAATTAATTAGAATCATCCCCATTTCGCAGTCTTGTGAGGTGATGCCCAACTCTTTAAGAGATCCTTCATCCTGCATAGGAATATATTGAAACTGGTGCCCCTGGTCTAAATTTTCTAGAACTCGCACCAAATTAACGCAGAGGTTGCAGTTGCCATCGTAAATAACGTAGTAGCCCATGACTTTAACTAGGTAAATTGTTCTACTTCTTAAAATAAACCTTTATTCAAAGGCGTGGTTTCAGTTGGTTCCAAAGTTGCCAGCAGCATCAACAACGCGATGTGAACTTTCTCGATTGCCCTCATTGCCCTCACCGTTCGGCTGAGCGCTCACGTCGAAGCCCTAAATCCCTCTTCGAGAGCGGGAGAGGGACTTTGATCAAGGCTTACTCCTCTTCTCCTACCTTGGGAGAAAGGGCTAGGGGATGTAGCTCGCTTCCCGCAGGATGGGCTGCTCTTGGTTGTGCATCAGGGGGAACAGGAATTTTTGGTGAAAACTTACCCAACTAACACAAGTGAGCTGCTTCTGCTTTTATTCAACAAAATATTCAACACAATGTTTTCTTCTGACTGAATTTGGGTATTTATATGTAGATAGATAGTTGTGACAGCACAATTTTCTATATTCGTCATCCCACGAAATAATGATATTTTCTCTGTTTTCCCAGAAGCTTCTGCCCAAACGAATCTGGCTGGTGGTTATAGTGTTTACCTTGAGCGAACCTCACATCCCATCTGTGGCGCAGCTAATTCCAGATCGCACACTGGGTTCTCAATCTTCCACTGTGAATACGAATGGCGCGATAGATACCATTCGTGGGGGAGTGAAATCTGGTGCAAACCTATTCCATAGTTTTCTAGAACTCAATGTGGGCAGTGGGCGATCGCTTTACTTCAGCGATCCGGGTGTCAGCAATATTCTCACCCGCGTTACAGGAACCAATCCTTCAAAAATTGATGGCAGATTGGGAGTCAGCGGCACCGCCAATCTGTTTTTGATCAATCCCAACGGCATTATTTTTGGCTCTGGTTCCAGTTTAGATATTCGCGGATCGTTTACGGCAACCACGGCAGCGGCAATTAAATTTGCCGATGGCAGCGAATTTAGTGCGACCAATCCGCAAGCTCCTAGTTTACTAACGATCGCGGTTCCCATTGGCTTACAGCGCGGCACCAATCAACCAGCCGTAACGATAATGAACCGTGGCAATTTGCAGACTGGGCAAGATTTGACCCTAGAAGCCGATCGCTTAGATCTGCAAGGAACTCTTCAGGCTGGACGAGATTTAACCCTGCTGGCAACCGATACCGTAAAAGTTCGGGACACCGCCACTGATCCTTTTTTGGCGCAGGCAGGCAGAAATTTGACCATTCAGGGCGATCGCGCCATTGATATTCTCGCCCTCAACCATCCCACGCAAACACCTTTTGTCAGCGGCGGCAACCTCAGCTTGATCAGCGATGGCACTATTTCAGGAGATGCCCGGTTTGCCAGTCAGGGCAGCCTTGATATTCGGAGTGTGTCAGGTGGACTAGCGAACTTTACAAGCCTCTATGACCCGATTATTACTACGGCAGGGGATGTCAACCTAGCAGTCAACTACACGGGTGCTTCGTTGCTGATCGAAGCAGGCGGCAATATCCGAGTGCAGGGATTGGTTAACATCACGGCTCCTGATGTTGCGGCTCCGTTTGTCGGGGATGATGTTGCGCTTAACACGCAGCCAGGGTTAATTTTGCGATCGGGGCAGGCGACCCGACGGTATGCGGTCAACAGCGGCGCAGTGGCAGGCAGCACCACAGGAGTTGGAATCGTTCCACAACCTGGGATTACGTTGCAGAGAAATGTAACGGTGGCAAATGGCGGCGTGGTGCGGCTGACGGCGGCGGGAACTGGCAGCATAAGCACTCAGGCGATTAGAACACGCGGAGGGGCGATCGCCTTCACTAGCGCCCAATCGATCACCACCAACGGTCAACCCCTAGATGTAGGATTACTTCCTGGCAATGCTGGCTCGATTCAACTCACAGCCCAAAATGGCAATATTGACACAGGTGATTTATTTGCCCTCAGCGTTACTGGCGCGGGAGGCGCAATTCAACTTGCTGTTCCAAATGGCAACCTTGTCACCGGTGCGCTGCTTGCCTACAGCGATTCGGGTACGGGCGGCACAGTAGCGATCGCTACCCGTGGATCTGCCACTCTAGACTCTATCAACACCAGTTCCTTCAGCGGCAATGGCGGAAATCTCAGCATCATTGCAGGTGGTGTCACCACCAACGATATCTACGTTTACAGCTTCATTAATGGCAACAGCGGCAACGCATCCATTACGTCGGGCGGAACTATTTCGTTTAATAATATTGATGCCTACAGCGAGAATGGAATGAGTGGCAATGTCACCCTTACCGCGCTTGCCGATGTGATCGCTATAGGTGAGATTGATGTCAGCGCTTATGGCAGCGGTCGAGGCGGGCAACTTACAGTGCAGGCAGGCGGCGATATTCGGCTAACAAACGGTGCAATGTTTCGGAGTGACACCTTTGTGGATGCCAATGCCGGAAATATTTCGGTTTCTGGGCGATCGCTTTTCCTGGAAAATGGTGCCCAGATTCGCAGCGTTAGCCGCTATGGGGCAACGGGCAACAGCGGCAACATTACGGTGAATGCAAGCAATGGAGTGAAGCTTTCGGGCGTAGGCATTGGAGATACTCCCAGCGCTATTTTTACCCTGGCAGACCTCTTCTCAACAGGCAATGGCGGTGATATTACGATCAATACTGGCTCCCTGATGATGCGAGATGGGTCAGAGATTTTGGCAAACCATTTTGGTGAAGGCATCGGCACCCGCGCCGGAAACATTACCATTCGGGCAAAAGACACGATCAGCTTGGAAGGGTTCCGGGTCCGAACTGTTGAAGGCGACAGCCCCGGAACTGGAATTGGCAGTAATCTCGTCACTGGCATTACGAACAGCACCGCTGGCATCAATCGACGGGGCGGCACGATCGATATTCAGGCGAGTGGCTTAGAAATACTCAATGGCGCTTTTGTAGCCACTGTGCTTGAGACCGGATCAAATGGTCAAAGCGGCAATATTCGGCTGAATATTGGCAGCAATGGCGTACCCGGAGATATTCTGATTGCTGGCTCAGCAACACGGGAGTCTACGATCGCTAGCGGCACGAATCCAGGCAGCATTGGCAATGGCGGCAATCTTGAGATCACGGCTGGAACGGTATCCCTCCGAGACAATGCCTTCATTAGTGCTGAAGCCAAAAGTTTCGGCAATGGTGGAAGTATCCGCTTAAACACGACAAATTTATCGGTGGGCAATCGGTCTGCTGTGACTGTTGAAACCACCGCAGCCGGAAATGCGGGAGCAATCAATTTGGTCAGCGATCGCGTGACGGTGGAAAATGGCGGTCAAATTCGCTCAAAAACGGTGGGTCAAGGGCAAGCGGGAGACGTAAACATTCAAGCCGATGCTGTCACTGTCACTGGAAACCTCAGCGGTATTATTTCCGGCAGCGGCGACCCAGATAATCGCAATCCATTAACAGGCGATGGTGGCAACATTCGCCTCACGACCCGGACGCTGCAAGTGTTAGACGATGGCATCCTCAGCGCTTCAACCTTTACCAATGGTCGGGGCGGCAGCATTGATATCACGGCAGCATCCGTTGAGTTGGCAAGTCAAGGAAAACTATCGGCAACCACTCAAGGACGAGGCAACGCAGGCAGCATTACTGTAAATGCTAGCGATCGCGTCACTATCACGGGCGATCGGAGTGGCATTTTTGCTAACTCTACCCCTCAAGCCTCCGGCAATAGCGGTAATGTTTTTGTAGCCTCAGACCAACTTCTCTTGCAAGATAAAGCCAGAATCACCGTTGCGACTCAAGGGCAAGGGCAGGGTGGAGATGTTCAAATCTTCGCAAACCAAATCGACCTAGACAGCCAATCTCTGATTACAGCAGAAACAAGTGGCATTGGTAAAGGCGGCAATCTGAACCTGAACGCAAACCGTTTAACAGTTCAAAATGGGGCGGCGGCTAGTGTGAGTGGGCAGGGGACTGGTGCGGGTGGCAACCTGACTGCAACTGCCAACTCCCTGACATTAGACAATCAAGGAAAGCTAATTGCCGAAACGGATTCCAGTGATGGCGGCAACATTAATCTCAACGTTCGAGACATTTTGCTATTACGCCGCAACAGCCTGATTTCTGCCAGTGCTGGAACGGCTCAAGCCGGGGGCGATGGCGGCAACATTACCATCAAGGCTGGCTTTGTGGTGGGTGTGCTAGACGAAAACAGCGATATTCGCGCCAATGCCTTTACAGGCAACGGTGGACGGGTCAAGATCACGGCTCAAGGCATCTTCGGACTGCAATTTCAATCCAAGCTCACCCCGTTTAGCGACATTACCGCCAGTTCAGAGTTTGGGCTAATCGGTACTGTCACCCTCAACACGCTAAACATTGACCCAAATCGAGGATTGGTGCAGCTCCCTAACACGTTCACTTCGACCAATCAAATCGCTCAAACCTGCTCTCCTCAGCAGTCTGGCAATAGTTTTATTGTCACTGGACGAGGCGGTGTGTCTCTTGACCCCACAGAAGCCTTAAACCAAACGCCAGTGTGGACAGATGAGCAAGCGAGACAGGGGCGTGGGGGAATAGAGGGGCAGGAGAACCCAAATTTAACCCTAAATGCTCAACCGCTCGTTGAAGCGACGGGGCTGAGCAGAAATGCGGATGGCTCCATCTCGCTGGTCGCTGAGGGGGAAGTTGCTCAGAATAATGCAGCGATCGCGGCTTTGAACTGCCAGCCTAATCTTCTAGGACGATGACCTGATGAATAAGATTGATAGATTGACTAAAAAAATCTGCCGCTGCTTCCTGTGGAGCTTTCTGGGGTTACTGCTTACCTTCAGTCTGCCGATGGTGAGGGCGATCGCTCAACCGCCTATCGCTAGTATTGATCGCGCCCAAAGTTTGAACCAGCAAGGACGACAGCAGTTTGAGCAGGGGAATCCACAAACGGCGTTAGCACAATGGCAACAGGCAGAACGCCTCTACCGCAGCGGCAATAATCAGACTGGGGCAATTGGCGCTCAACTCAACCAGGCAAGGGCATTGCAGGCACTGGGGTTTTATCGCCGCGCTAGAACGCTGCTAGATGAAATTGTCACGGTGCAACAGCAACAGCCCAACTCGACGTTGAAAGCCAGTAGCCTGTTGATGTTAGGAAATATTCTGCGGCTGGTGGGAGAGGATAAGCCAGCGGAGCAAGTTTTGGTAGCTAGCCTCAGCATTGCCCAACAGATGAATTCCCTGCCAGACATCCAGGCGGCATATTTACATCTAGGAAACACTCTGGTTGCCCAACAGCAGTTACCCAAAGCGATCGCCTACTTCAAAAAAGCCGCCGCGATCGCCGCTCCTTTGCAACTCTCCGCCCAACTGCGACAGCTCAAAGTGCAGCAACTCAATCGTGACCCTGAAGCCCTCACTGTATTGCCCCAAATTGAAGCCCAACTGGCAACCCTGCCGCTTAGCCAGACGACCGTTTACGGACATATTGAACTAGCGTCAATTCTCAGCACTTCGCACTCCACACTCCGCACGTCGTCGTTAAGGTCGGCTCAACTGTTGGCGATCGCTCAGCAGCAGGCAAAAACCTTGGGCGATCGTCGGGCTGAATCTTGGGCGATCGGTCGGTTAGCCCATCTGTATGAGCAAAATCAGCAGTTGCAGGATGCTAAACAACTGACCCAAAAAGCATTACAACTTGCTCAAACCGTAAATGTGCCAGAGATTACCTACCAATGGCAGTGGCAACTGGGGCGGATTTTGAAAGCGGAGGGCGATATAACCCAGGCGACAACAATTTACACACAAACCGTAGAGACGCTGCAATTATTGCGAAAAGATTTGGCTGCATTAGGTCAGGATGTGCAGTTTTCCTTTCGCGATCAGGTGGAACCCGTGTATCGCGAACTGGTGGATCTGCTGCTGCAACCCGGTGCGACTCAAGACAACCTGAAGAAAGCCCGCCAGGTCATTGAATCATTGCAACTGGCAGAGTTGAATAACTTTTTTCGGGAGGCATGTTTAGATGCAGAAGCCCGATCGATCGATGCGATCGACCCAACCGCAGCGGTGATCTATCCAGTCATTTTGCGCGATCGCCTGGAAGTGATCCTCTCCCTACCCGGACAACCCCTACAGCACTACGCCACCGCTGTTCCCCAGAAACAGATAGAAGCTGGAATTGCTCAAATGCAGGCATCGCTGCGTCCCACCTCATTTACCAAAGAACAGCTAGCTGCCGCCCAACAGATTTATCGCTGGATGATTCAACCTGCTGCCGCCGATTTAGCACAGCGCGACATCAAAACCCTCGTTTTTGTGCTGGATGGGTCGCTCCGTAGTTTACCAATGGCAGCCCTGCACGATGGCAATCAATATTTAATTGAGCAATACCAAATTGCCTTGACTCCTGGGTTGCAACTGTTGAGTCCGCGCACTCTTCAGCAAAAACAAACTCGTGCTTTGATTGGTGGCTTAAGCGATGGCACTGCTGAATCAACGCCATTACCCGGTGTGCGCCAAGAGGTAGATGAAATTCGTCGTCAAATGCCGGCTCAGGTGTTACTAAACAGTTCATTCACCACCAGTGCTCTCAAAGCTGAGATCCAAACGGCTCCCTTTACCGTGGTACACTTGGCAACCCACGGACAGTTTAGTTCCGAAGCGAAAGACACCTACATCCAAACCTGGGATGGAAAATTGACGGTGAATGATTTGCAGGCTTTGCTGAGTCGCCGATCGCAAACGGATACAAACGCGATCGAACTGCTCGTTCTCAGTGCTTGCGAAACGGCTCAGGGTGATAATCGTGCCGCTTTAGGCATGGCAGGAGTGGCTGTGCGATCGGGCGCACGTAGCACCCTGGCAACCCTTTGGCGGGTCAATGATGCCTCCACCGCCGTATTTGTGACCCAGTTTTATAAGATGCTAATTCGCCCAGATATCACTAAGGCACAAGCCGTTCGAGACGCTCAAATTACATTGTTACGATCGCCAGAATTCAAGCATCCCTTCTACTGGGCACCCTTTATACTAGTTGGGAACTGGTTGTGAGCACACTAAACCCTGCTATAGGTGGCATCGCCCGATTACGAAAGACTTTTCTGCTGTGTGTTTTCTACCTTTTTTGCACTTGATCAAGATAAGCTCTTCATCCCCCAAAAAATATGAAAATCATTAGTTGGCAACGTCTAAAAGGTGTAGTTAGTACAGTGCTTCTCGCGATCGGCTTGACTAGCCTAACGACTCAAGCAGCGCAGGCTCAATTTACCTCACCACCCGGACAAGGAGTCCCCAAAGGCACAGCAGGAGGCGGTTCCCGTAAACCATTCTGCCTGTTACCGCCCAACAACCGGGAGAATCTTCTAGCGTTAGCTCCGACTCAATTTATCGGTCTTACATCTCGCGAAAATCTATCCATTTGGGTTTACGTGCCTAACACAACCGCTAAAACATTAGAATTTAGCCTGCTTACTCAAGACCGAGAAGGCATCTATCAAACACAGGTGCCTGTTAGCGCCCCTGGATTGTTAAAAATCACGTTGCCAAAAGTGGTAACTTTAGCCATTGGCAAACCCTATTACTGGACAGCAGCATTAATTTGCGATCCAAAACAGCGCACAAATGATTGGTGGGTTGACGGCTGGATTCAGCAGCAGCCAATTAGCACAGATCTCCAGCGGCAGTTGGCAGGAGCACCGATTGAACAGCAAGTAAAGCTCTATGCCCAAACAAAATTTTGGTACGAAGCCTTGGATGTTTACTTAGATCTCCAGCAAACTCAACCCAGTCACCCCAGCCTGTCTCGACTGTGGGCAGATCTGATCCGAACGGCTGGGCTAGGTAATATTCCCCTACAAGGTAAACTGCCCCAGATCTCAAAACCTACTTTATCCACACAAGCGCATCGTTAACTATGCCACGACTCAATCAATGGCGCAGTTTGGGCATGATCATGTTTGGGGTCACTGCTGCGATTATTGGTGTGCAGTTAACCGGAGGATTGCAACTGCTGGAATGGGCAATTCTCAATCAGTGGTTTCGTCTGCGTCCACTCGAAGCGAGAGCAGTACCGATTGTTTTAGTGACAATCACTGAGGATGATATTCAACGGGCAGGACATTGGCCCCTCGCTGATGCTCAATTGGCGGCGCTGCTAAACCGATTAAAACGCGATCGCCCTGCTGCCATTGGTTTAAACCTCTATCGGGATTTACCCACACAACCAGGACATGCTGAGCTAGTGCAGGTGTTCAAAACAACTCCTAACCTGATTGGGATTACAAAATCAGTTGGCAGTTCTGAAGGGGCAGCCGTTGCGCCACCGTCAGCTTTACGCGATCGCGATCAGGTAGGAGTCAATGATTTGCTCATCGATAGTGATGGCACCGTTCGCCGCAACTTACTTTCAATCGGACAGAACGGCAAAGAGATTCAGGCACTGGGAACAAAACTGGCGTTGATATATCTCCGCAAGCGGGGAATTAGTCCCATCGTCAAGGTAAAAGATACCTGCATTCAGGTTGGCAAAGCAGAATTTTGCCGTTTAGACCCAGATACTGGCGGATACGTTCGGGCGGATACAGGTGGCTTCCAAACGTTGTCTAACTTCTTGCGAACTTCTGATGGCATTCCCTCAGTTTCGTTTACGGATGTCATGACTAATCGCGTTCCAGCATCCCTTTTTCAAGACAAGATTGTTTTGATTGGGGCAAAAGCAGACAGTTTATGGGGCGATCGCTTCTACACGCCCTACACTACCGATAGCAACAGTACCTGGGTCGGCGTTGAAATCCACGCAAACATTGCCGCGCAAATCATCAGCAGTGCCCTAGATGGTCGCCCAATTTTGCAAGGATTGCCCCAAATTTGGGAGTGGGGCTGGATTTTACTCTGGACAGCAGTAGGAACGCTACTGGGCTGGTCGGTGCGATCGCTGCAATGGACAGTTGTTTTTATTCCAGCCGTCACCATCAGCATTTTCGCCCTGACTTACGGATTATTTCTGATGGGGTGGTGGGCGATCGCAGTCTCCCCCGTGCTAGCGCTCACTGGCGCTGCCTTACTTAGCCGCAGCTATTGGGTTTGGCATACTTTAAAGCAAGCAAATCAACTGCTGGAATTAAAAGTCCAAGAGCGCACGCAGGAGCTAATCAAGAAAAATGCTGCCTTAGAACAAGCCCATCTTGCCGCAGAAACGGCTAATCAGTCGCTGCAAAAACTTGCTCGAACAGATGAGTTAACGCAGGTTGCCAATCGTCGGTTTTTTAATGAATATCTGGAGCAAGAATGGCAGCGATCGCTGCGAACACAGTTGCCGCTTGCCCTCATCCTGATTGATATTGATTTCTTCAAGCTCTACAACGATACCTACGGGCACCCGGCAGGAGATGAGTGCTTGTCTAAAGTTGCCCGTGGCTTAAAATCAACCGTCAAAAGACCTAATGATCTCGTTGCCCGCTATGGAGGAGAAGAATTTGCCATTATTCTGCCTAATACTCCCATTGCCGGGGCGATTCAGGTCACCACAGATATTCAAGCACACATCAAATTTCTCCAAATTTCTCACCGCAGTTCTCAAATCAGCCCATGGCTAACGTTAAGCATGGGAGTCGTTTGTATGGTGCCAAGCTCGCAAACATCTTTAACCTATTTAGTAGACAAAGTAGATCAAGCACTTTATCAGGCAAAAAGGACGGGGCGCGATCGCGCCATATCAGAAGAACTCCTCACCCAACCCGTTCAACAGTTGCTTGATTAATCACTAAGATGAGTAAGTAGATAAAGGAATCAAAGTGTAGATGAGTCGAAGCGTAGATGGAGTAAAGGTATGGCTACAGTAAAAATTAGAAAGACTCCTGGAATCTGCAATGGAGCCGCTTGTATTGGTCGGACGCAGATTCCGGTGTGGCAATTGATCGCGTTGCACTTGCAGGGCTGCTCAGATGCAACCTTGCTTGGCGACTACCCACAGTTGACTAGAGATGACTTAAAAGCGGTTCGCACTTACTACGCTCAAAATCCAGAAGAGATTGATGACGCGATCGCGGCTGAGAACTCAGAAAACTAGCGCAACTAAGATTAAGCAGTCAAGATTAAGCAGTATTCCTGCTTCTAGAGAATAAAATGTTGCAAGTCAACTCTTAAACTCAACAAAAAGACTGAAACGCTTGGCTGCTCGACGTTGTTACTTAATTGAGGTTAGTTTCATTCCTTAAAGAAAATTACTCCAAAGTTAGGGTGGGATTTGTTAAGGTAAACAGGCAACTTAGTGGGTTGGGTTGTCGTCCACGCTATCAACTAGGTTTTTGGGGTTTCAGTATGCCGTTTTCAAAATCTTCACTCTATTGCGCTATCTATCGCACTGTAGGAGTGGCGATCGCCAGCGCCATTCTTTTAATGAATACACCCGTTGCTGAGGCGGCTGAGAAAGTGGTGGTTCGCTACGGAATCTTGCGCCAGTCGCTCTCGGTCGCAGAACTCACGGATTTTGCTGAAAAGGGCGAAATGTCTAGAAAGGTAGAACGCTATCTAGACATGACTAAAAGCGATCCGGCTGAGATTCGGCAAATTTTGACTAAGCCGATTGATATTAGCAGCAGCACAGTCAGCACTGCGTTGAACAATCCCTTGGGCGATCGCATGTTGGATGAATTGGGTCGAATGATTCAAACCCCAGAAAACGAGGGCAACCGAGATGCATTGCGAACTGCCGTGATTCAATCCACTGCAAAAGATAACAAAGCTTCGATTTTAGAAATCATCCAGAATTATCCCAGCGATGAGATTCATCTAGATGCCAAACGCATCATCAAAACCTACAACACCTTGGCAAAGTTTCAAAAACCAGTTGAAGGGATATTGAACAACCTAGGACCAATCCGCGAACTCTTGCAAAAGCAAGGTATTAACCTACCTGATTTTCTGAAATGAAAGTCAACCAAAATATCTGGGCATTGCTGAATGCAAGGATGATTTTTGATTGTAGGGGTAGGTCTTGTGCCTATCCTGACGGATATCGAGGGCAACCACAAGGGATTGCCCCTACAAATTTCATTCCCAGATTCAGCATTGCCAATATCTGTAATTGGGTATCTGTAATTGAGTAGGATGGGTTAGCGCGGCGTAACGCATTCTTTTTTAGGGTTGATGCGTTACGGCTAGCGCTCAACCTATCCTATTGGTGCTTTGCTCGTGCGTAAGTTCCTCAGATCTTACTCCTGCGTTCGCTGCAAAAATGGCACTTCCACCAGTTCACCCTGACTGTTGCCAACCTGCACTTTCAGCCCCATGCCGCCTGCTTTCGTCCGAATGTAGCCTAATCCCAACACGCCTTGGGCAGTCTCCGTTAGGCTCGTGAGCACACCGACTTTTTCGTCGTTCACGGTAATCAGGGTTCCCGGTTCAGCGACAGCATCCAATCTAATTCCCCAAATCTGCTGCTTTACGCCTTTGTAAGTATCCAATCGGGCAATGGTTTCTTGCCCAATGTAGCAACCTTTGTTGATGGAAATTGCCTGCCAGAGACAGGCTTCCACGGCATTGTAATCTTCGGTTAATTCCGAATCGGGCATCGGACGACCCTGCTCAATCCGCAATTGCTCCCAAACGCGATCGCCCATGAGTACGGCTCCTGCTTGGGCGATCGCATTCCACACCGTCACTGCATGAGCCGCTTCAACAATGATGCTGTAGCCATCCAACCCTAACCCGCTGCCCACCGCCACCCGTATGGGCTGATTGGCAATCTCTGCTAAGCAATGACTTCCATAGGGCTGAGATTTAAGGGCATCCACACCGAGTTTTTCCAATAGCGCCGAACTCTGAGCGCCAATCAGGCTAAACAGCGCCGTTTCTTCGGTCAAATCTTTTAACTCCACCTTATCGCCAAAGAAAATATAGCGATCGAGCCATTTGATTAAATGATTCCGGCGATTGGGCGAAACGATCACCAGCACGGCATCTTCTAGCACATAGGCAGTCGCCAAATCAATCGTTCGGGCTGTAGGAGTGACAAACACCGTGTCGCAGCCTTGCCCTGGCTGCAAGGTCTTTAAATCATTGGTGCTTTGGTTGTGCAAGAACATTTGCCGATCCGCGCCGCTGAGTTGCAGCCTGCCCCAATGAGTGCGATCGCACAGTGCTACACCGTTTCGGGCTGCCGCGATCGCGTCTATATCATTGCTGAAATCAATCGGTGCAACAGAGCCTTCCTCAAATCGGGCACCCTGCTGTTGTTGAACCTCTCGCAAGCTCTGAGTCATACCAGTTAACCAATCCGCTACTTGGCTTCAGCTTATCGCGATTTGCCTATCGCCGACATTGCACAGCCTGAAAGGAATTTGAAACGAATTGGTTAGATCAGCAAGCCTCACTACTGGAGTAGCCATGAGGTTCTCCTTCCGATGCAATTTCTACAATGTCTCCCTTTAATAGTTCCACCCGGCGATCGTCTAGAATGCCTGTCTCAGCCAAATGATGGTACTCTTCGAGCGTCCATTTAGCGGTGGTTAGGGTCATGTTGAGTTTTTTCCTGAAATTAATTCAGCTAAAACAATTGAGCCATCGTACTTATCTTAAATGTTAATCCCGTCGCTGCTGGAGGGTGCATGTCACCTTTGTGCCTTCACCCTAGACGGTTACTATTTAAAGAACTAAGGTTTAGCTATGAATTTCCTCATAAGTAGTGTTGTAGGCGTGATCCCATTTTGGTAAGATAAACTTAACGGTAGTCTTAAGTACTTAATCGTTGAAAGATTTGCCTAAAAATTCGCATCTGGCTAGACATTTTTAGGCTAATAGCGACGAATGGTGCGTTAGATCTTTAATATAAGTGAGCGATCGCATTTTTTAAGATAACGAGAGTCGCTCTAATCTGCAATTCTTGCATTAGACGAATTCTTAGTAGATAACCCTTTTATTAGAGGAAACTATGAACAGTAAGCCAGACCGCGTGGTAATGATTGGCGTTGCCGGAGATTCAGGATGCGGAAAGTCCACTTTTCTGCGCCGATTGGCAGACCTGTTTGGGGAAGAGTTTATTACGGTGATCTGCTTAGACGACTACCACAGTTTGGATCGAGTGCAGCGCAAGCAAACTGGCATCACTGCTTTGAACCCCAAAGCCAACAATTTTCATTTGATGTATGAGCAAATGAAAGATTTGAAAAACGGCGAATCTATTAATAAGCCTATTTATAATCATGAAACTGGCTGTATCGATCCACCTGAAATAATCGAGCCTAACCACATTGTGGTGATGGAAGGGCTTCACCCGTTATATGACGAGCGGGTACGCGGGCTGTTAGATTTCAGCGTCTACCTTGACATCAGTGATGAAGTGAAAATCGCTTGGAAGATTCAGCGCGATATGTCTGAAAGAGGGCACACCTATGAAGATGTATTAGCCGCTATCAATGCGCGTCGTCCTGATTTCACCGCTTACATTGACCCACAGAAAGAGTTTGCGGATGTAGTGATTCAAGTTCTACCGACTCAATTGATTAAGGATGATCAAGAGCGAAAAGTGCTACGAGTTCAAATGATTCAGCGCGATGAAGTTGAAGGCTTTGAACCCTCTTACCTATTTGATGAAGGCTCTACGATTGATTGGATACCTTGTGGGCGCAAGCTGACTTGTTCTTACCCTGGCATTCGGATGCACTATGGTCCCGATGCCTATTACGGACACAGCGTTTCGGTGTTGGAGGTCGATGGTCAATTCGATCGCCTAGAAGAGGTCATCTACATCGAGAAACACTTAAGCAACACTTCAGCAAAATATAACGGTGAGCTTACAGAGTTACTGTTAAAACATCGGGACTATCCCGGCTCTACGAATGGAACTGGCTTATTTCAAGTGTTGACAGGTTTGAAGATGCGGGCAACCTATGAGCGTTTGACTGCTGATCAACCGAAGATTGTCGCCCAGGTTTAATCATAGGTATTGAATGCAGGGAAGGGGTTGCAAGCTCTTTTCTCTGCATCCCTGATCTATATCTAACTTGAACCAGCCGATAAATTAGTAAATTCAATAGTTCTTAGAAGAAATCCTGGTCGATTGGCAGGTAAGTTTAGACCCTGCTTTCCGATACTATTTTCTTAGGACTTTTAGATAAACTTTAGAGTTGAACCCGTTTTAGCAATTTATTTTTTGATGTTGAATGCTCATTAGGAATTATTGGTTATGACTACTGACAATACGGCTGGAGCAAATGACGGCGGAACGAAAGCAACGACTCAGAAAGCGCGTTCTTCCCGTTCGGCGAAAGCTGTAGCGACTGAAGCAACCGCGACTAGTGAGCAGGCAATTGAGACGGATACCCTTCAAGTAACTGGTGAAGAAGTTATGAGTGCTGATGATATGGTCAAGTTAGAAACTCCCCCCGCTCAAGATAAGACAAGTAGTCAATCGGCGATCGCGCTACACCAAAATGATCACGTTGCAGCGGATGGTCCTTTAATGTCTAGCGAGTTTGAGATTGCTGAAACAATTTCTTCTGCTGGCATTCGCCCCATTGCTGCCAGCCATCTGGAACTGGCTGGTTCTTTTATGAATGGTCGCCCGATCGCGTCTAGTAGCATGACGGTGTATGGAATGCTGCCGGGCGATCGCCCGGTTTTTAACAGCGAAATTAAAATGGTAGAAGGGCTGATGTTAATGAACCGCCCTGTAATGGCAAGCAGTCCTGATCTGATGCAAGGTTCTCTGCTCCCTGGCGGTCGCCCAATCGCCTCAAATCAAAACGTTGATCCTGAACCAGAAACTCTAATGGGGTATCTTGACTAGTTCCTATGGTTTAATCGATTTTAAGTAAAAAAGGGGATGTTGCATAACAACATTCCCTTTTTGCTAGCTAAATAGGCTGACCGCGCACAATTTTGAAATGCTCAAATGAGCCGTGGCAGGTCTTGAGCGTGCCCACAAAAATAGAAGGCACCCACAAGAGGTGCCCCTACCCTCGATGTTATTTCAGCTAAGCATCATCTAAGGCTGCGATTCCAGGTAACTCTTTGCCTTCCAACAGTTCCAAGCTGGCACCGCCGCCTGTGGAAATGTGGCTCATTTGGTCGGCTAAGCCTGCTTTTTCAACGGCTGCAACTGAGTCACCGCCGCCGATGATGGTGGTAGTTCCAGTTTTGGTTAAGCCTGCCAACGTGTGAGCGATCGCGTCTGTGCCCACGGCAAACTTATCAAACTCAAACACACCCATCGGACCATTCCAAATCACCGTCTTCACGTCTCCCAGCGCGGCTTGGAATACCTTTACCGAATCGGGACCGATATCCAACCCCATCCAGCCCTTGGGAATGCTTTCCACGCTGACCGTTTGGGATGCGGCATCGGGCGCAAACTTATCAGCAACCACCACATCGGTAGGCAGCAAAAGTTCCACGCCTTTTTCCTTCGCTTTTGCTTCTAGCGTTCTCGCCAAATCCAAAAACTCTTCCTCCACCAACGATTTACCCACGCTTAAACCGCGAGCTTTGTAGAAGGTGAAAATCATGCCACCGCCGACAAATAGCTTATTTACCTTGTCTAGCAGCGCTTCAATCACCGTGATTTTGCTAGAAACTTTGGAACCGCCAATAATTGCCGCTAGGGGACGAACCGGAGCATCCACCGCCGCCTGCAAATACTTCAGCTCTTTCTCGATTAAGAACCCGGCAACCGCTGGCTTCAGGTAATGGGTGACTCCTTCGGTGGAAGCATGGGCGCGGTGGGCAGTCCCAAAGGCATCATTCACATAGAGGTCGGCAATGGAGGCAAGCTGTTTGGCAAATTCGGGTGTGTTTTTCTCTTCTTCAGGATGGAAGCGAACGTTTTCTAATAGCAGCACATCGCCATTGTTCATCGCCGCCACTTTTGCCGCCACGTCATCGCCAATACAATCATCGGTTTTGACAACGGGTTTGCCCAACACTTCTGCAAGGCGATCGCCCACGGGTGTCAGCCGAAATTTGTCAGTTACCCGCGCCGCAAAATCATCCCCTTTCGGACGACCAAAATGGCTAGCTAGAATGACCTTTGCACCGTTAGAAGTGAGATATTGAATAGTGGGCAGAGCAGCACGAATGCGCGTGTCATCTGTAATCTTGCCGTGATCATCCACAGGCACGTTAAAGTCTACTCGCACCAAAACGCGCCTGCCAGATAAATCAGCGGACGATAAGTTTGCTAAAGTCTTTTTGGACACCGAACTAACCTCCTGAATCAGTCTTCTGCTCAACCCATATTTTTTCATGATTTGGGGCACTCAGCGGAGGAAGTCAGGGATTAAGGGAACGAGGTGTCAGATATCGGGGGTCAGGTGTCAGATGAAAATTGCCTTATTTTCCACTTACCCATCTTTTCCTTCTACTTTTCACCGCTTTAATTTTTTGGAGATCACAGAAATGTTTGAGACTGTACTTTTTCCGATTGATCAGAGTCGTGAATCTCGACAAGCAGCCGAAACCGTGGCAAAAGTCGTGAGTTTTCACAAGAGCCGCTTGATTATTTTGTCGGTTGTGGAGGAGCCAGAAGCAGGTGCCTCAGAAGTGATGACTTCTCCAGAGGCGATCGCAGAACTGCTGGAAAGCGCGAAAGCCATGTTCTCTCAGCAGGGCATTGAATCGGAACTGGTAGAGCGGCAAGGCAAACCTGCATTCACCATTTGCGATGTGGCGGATGAAATTGAAGCCGATCTAATTGTCATGGGCTGTCGTGGTATTGGGCTAACTGAAGAAGGCGCAGCAGACAGCGTTACCAACCGGGTGATTAATCTGTCGCCCTGTCCTGTGTTGATCGTGCCCTAAGCCAGGGAATGGCTTGAGGATACACCTGCCGAGGTATTCCCCTGTGATCCGAAATAAATCAATTCTTCATCGAAATTAAATAACTTTTCCAAAAATACTCATGCTACGTTTACGGCAGATCTTGCGTTACTCAACCTTTAAGCATTTCTCATGAACCTATACGTCCTTTCTAATCGAGGGATACAGTCGTCGGTTTCGGATGATCCCGCATACGAGTTAGAGGATTTGTTGGTGGATACCTGCGATGCCCATCTGTTAATTCCCGTGATGCGGGAATCTAGACAGTGGGTGCAGCGATCGCGCAGACACACGGCGATATTTTTAGAAAAATTGATTCGGCGGACTACAGGGCTTTACCAGTTCTTAGAGGTTTCTTTGCCTGCGACGGGTGCGCCTAATGTGTTGATCGTGATTGGAATTTCTGGAGCGCAGTTAGAGTTGCTATCGAGCATTCCCAAATGGCGGCAGCGCTTTGATTTGGTGATTGCTTACGTGTTTGATGCTTGGATTTGGGAGGCTTATCCCACATTCACGAATCAGCTTGATCATTTGTTTGTGCCGTTGCCTGAAGTGATCTCAACCTTGCAGGCACGCTTCGGAATTCCAGTCTCTCTGCTACCGTTTGGGGTGGATGTGCTGGTGCATGGCTCTGATGGCAGCGATCGCCCACTGGATGTGATCAGTTACGGGCGGATTCCGGCTCAATTTCACCAGGCATTTTCTAAAGCATTCAATCAGCCTGAGTCTGCACAATGCTACTACCGATCTTTGCCAAGGCGCGCGCAATACTTCCCAACCCGTGCTTACCATGAAGGCGATCGCCTTGATCGGCAACTGTTATTTCACATGCTGCGCCGAACTAAAGTTGCGTTGGCGTTTGATACGCTATATCCCGGCATGAGAGTATTTCCCCATTCTTTTGTGACACTACGCTGGTTTGAGTGTGGGGCAACTGGGTGCGCGATCGTTGGCAAGCGACCCACGACTCCCTTGGGGGATCAGCTATTGAATTGGCAGGATGCGGTGATTGATCTCCCGGATGATCCAGAAACAAGCGTCCAAATCGTGAAGGATTTATTGGCAGATTCTTCTCAGCTACAGGCAATTTGCAGCCGCAACTATTTGGAAAATCTGTCTCGTCATGATTGGCGGTTGCGAATTCAAGATCTGTTAACGCAGCTTAATTTACCCTTGCCTGCCAGACTGGTCTATCAGCTTGAACAGTTAAAAAGCTTGCAGATGAAAAGCTTACCGCTCCAAGCGCATCCATCTACCCAATTGTCGGTTTAAAACGCTGGCAAGTAAGTGTCCAAGATTAGTCGCAATCGGGTTTCGACTCCACTCAACTCTCAATCTACCTAAGAGATTTGATGTTTCTGATATAAGAATGAATTCGTGAGGGAGATCCCTGGTAGTTGCCCCAAAATTTAACGGAGTAGCCGCAAGACTAGACCCACCGGAAAAATCATTTTTTTTGATTAGCAATGCCAGAGATTCATTCAGTGCTTGAGGGAGAACCTGCTATCCTTGGCTGTGAAATTCTTGAGGCAACAGTCATGTGGCAACGCCCCGATGGTCGGCAAGCAGATCAACTTCGTCCAGTCAGTTTTGAGCGGCAATTTACCCGATTTGCCGCTGGCTCGGTGTTGGCAAGGTGTGGAGATACTCAGGTACTCTGCACGGCAACGATTCAAGCTAAGGTTCCTAAGTTTTTGACTGGCAAGGGACAAGGCTGGCTGACGGCAGAATACCGGATGTTGCCCACTGCAACCAGCGATCGCCAAGAGCGTGAGTTTATGCGCCTATCAGGGCGAACGCAGGAAATTCAGCGGTTGGTGGGGCGGAGCTTACGATCGACGTTGGATATGGATGCCTTGGGAGAGCGCACCATCATCATCGATACTGACGTGCTGCAAGCGGATGCTGGAACGCGCACCATGGCGATTACGGGCGGATATGTGGCGCTCAAAGACGCGATCGCTCAACTGATGCAAGCGGGTGAACTGGAGCGATCGCCCCTGATTCATCAAGTCGCCGCCATTTCCGTCGGATTGCTCGATAACGAACCGCTGCTCGACTTGAAATATGAAGAAGATGTGGCGGCTGACACTGACTTTAATGTTGTCATGAATGAAAAGCTGAACTTAATTGAAGTGCAAGGCACCGCAGAAGCGGGTTCATTCAGCCGCATTCAGCTTAACCAAATTTTGGATCTTGCAGAACTCGGCATTAAACAACTGTTAGAGTTTCAGCAGCAAGCCTTTGGCGAATGACGAATTCTAAAAGCGGTATTTGTATCTAAATATTGCTATTTATGTTGTTATTTATGGATAGGTTAACTTCGGTTAAAGTGAATAGCCTATTCAGCAGTTGATGCTATTCTTTGAGTAGGCACAGAGAGTATCTACAAACACTCTTTAACCCAACGGCTTTTGAGCCTGTGCCTCCTCTCTAAAAGCCACTGCGCCTCCAGTTGAGATAGACAAGTCGTTGATTGTTTTTCTCATATTGCTCTAGTTTTCGTGATTCAGAATCACGTTTTTTAGCCGATTTGCATCGGGCAGTTCTCACCGGAATTCCACAACTGATTACGTTTTGCTTATCAGTTTTTCCAAAAAGGAGGGAGTAACTTAATTATTTTCTCGCTGGTTTGGCGCAAGATTTTTGTAAACCCTTAGTTGCTAAAAAATATTTTGCTATCCCCTAATAGCCTGACAGCCTTTCTGTCAGGCTTGTCCTGTTTAAAGGCGAAGTCTATGAGTTTCAATCGTGGGGTTTTGTTGCTTTAATTTCGATTTTGTTAAAGTTATTACACTAAGGCTGGTCTGCGATGGTTGCCCAAGATTAACGGTTTGATGCTTTGACCGATCGCCCGTCTACTCCTATTTCTCCTGCTGCAACGCCTTTTGATCAGGTGGATCAAGCGATCGCAACGCTTGTCAGCCGCAAGCAGATTTGGGTGCAAACCTCGATCGCAGACCGCATCGTTTATCTACGCGAGTGTGTCGATGGGGTGATGACGGTAGCGGCACCTTGGGCGATCGCGGCAAACATCGCTAAGGGGATCGATCCCGATTCATCACTGGCGGGAGAAGACTGGCTAACGGGACCCGTGGCAACCTTGCTGACCTTGCAAGGGCTAATCAAAACCCTTGAAGCCGACGGACAGCTAAAGCCACCTGCGATCGCGCCTCGCCCTGATGGACAGGTAGTCGCTCAGGTATTTCCCGATAACTGGCTGGATCGGTTGATGTGGCTGGGTTTTCAGGGAGAAGTGTGGATAGAACCGGATCAGCCTGCTACCCAAGGAAAAATTTATCGGCAAACTCTTCATCAGGGGGCAGTGTCACTTGTGCTGGGGGCGGGAAATGTGTCGGCGATCGCCGTATTGGATAGCCTGCACAAACTATTCGCGGAGAATCAAGTCGTTTTGCTGAAGATGAACCCAGTGAATGCTTACGCGGGTGAATTTTTGGAAAAAGCTTTGGAGCCGTTGATTCAATCTGGCTTTCTAGCGATCGTGTATGGTGGTGCAGACTTGGGACAATATCTGTGCCAACATTCGCAGATTGAAACCATCCACATCACCGGGTCGCACCATACCCACGACGCGATCGTCTGGGGTAGCACCCTAGAGGAACAACAGCAGCGCAAAGCGGCTCATAATCCTATCCTCACCAAACCGATTACCTCCGAGTTAGGCTGCGTCACGCCCATTTTGATTGTGCCAGGAACTTGGTCTGCGGGGGATATTGCCTTTCAAGCTCGACAAGTTGCTAGCATGGTTGCCCACAATGCCAGCTTTAACTGCGTCGCGGCAAAAGTGGTGATCACTGCCAGCGGTTGGCATCAACAAGATGAGTTTTTACACCACTTGCACCAGGCACTCGCCGCCATTCCACCGCGCAAAGCTTACTATCCCGGTGCCCACGATCGCTATCAGGCATTTTTGGATCAGTACCCCCAAGCGATCGCCCTGGGAACACGCCCCGAAGGCAGCATTCCCTGGACGGTGATTTCCAATGTGCCGCCTGACGCGGATGAATATGCCTTGCAAACAGAAGCTTTTTGCGGAGTGCTGGCAGAAGTCACCTTAGAAGCCAACAATGCTAAAGATTTTTTGGCAAAAGCTATTCCGTTTGTGAATGAATCAATCTGGGGTAATTTATCCTGTGTGCTGCTGATTGATCCCAAAACGCAACGGCGCTATCAGACGGAGCTAGATGATGCGATCGCCCAGTTGCAATATGGCGCGATCGGCATCAACGTATGGACGGGGATGATGTTCATGCTGGCTGGTGCAACTTGGGGCGCATTTCCCGGCAATCCCTTAGATGATGTCTGCTCTGGACGCGGCATCGTTCATAATTCCTACCTATTTGACCATCCCCAAAAAACAGTGCTACGCGCACCCTTTCGGATTTTTCCCACACCCACCTGGTTCGCCGACCACAAAAATCTGCGCCAAGTTGCCATACGCTATGCCAAACTCGTCGCGAATCCTAGTTTAGACAAGTTTCTTAGCGTGATCCTGGCAGCCCTGAGAGGATAAGTCCAAAGTCGGGTTTCGGGTTTCAGATTAACTCCTACCCTGCGAGAATCAAGAGCTACGGAGACGCTACGCGAACGGGTTTCGGATGATGAAAAAACCTGACCTCTACTCCCTATTCTTTGCCATACTGAATCCGATAAATTCGCCCATTTGCCTCCTCTGTCAACAGCAAACTGCCATCCGGGAGAGTCAGTAAACCGACGGGTCTGCCCCAGACATCAGGACCAGAGGGATTCGTCAAAAAACCTGTGAGAAAATCTTCGTAGTAGCCTTGGGGTCGTCCAGCGCTATTAAATGGAATAAACACGATTTTGTAACCTGTGCCCTGATCGCGGTTCCAAGAACCCCGAAAGGCAACGAAGGCACCGTTGCGATATTTTGCGGGAAAGGCTTGACCATTATAAAACTGAAGCCCTAAAGCAGCCGAGTGTGCTTGAAATAAAACATCTGGCGTTTGCGTTTTAGCGACCAAATCGGGACGGACACTCTTCCCATTTTGAACATGGTTAGGATCGAGGCGATCGCGGGTCAAATAGGCATAGGGCCAACCGTAAAATTGCCCTGCCTGAATTTGGGTGAAGTAATCGGGCACCAAATCATCGCCCAAGGTATCGCGCTCGTTGACCGTGGTATACAATGCGCCCGTAGTGGGATGAAACGCCAGCCCTACCGGGTTTCGCAAGCCGGATGCAAAAGTCTGGCGATCGGAGCCATCTAGCCGCATCACCTGCACCGACGCACGAGGCAACGGTTCTTCGCTCAGGTTCGACTGTGACCCGATCGACACATACAGCTTCGTTTGATCTGGCGAGACGACCACATTGCGTGTCCAGTGCTGGTTATAGCCGCCCCCTGGCAAGTCTGTGATCTTCGTGCCTTGTCCGGTCAACTGCTCCTGTCCTTTGGTATAAGGAAATCGCAACACAGCAGCGCTGTTTCCTAAAAAGAATGCATTGTTGCTGAATGACATCCCAAACGGAATATTCAGCCCGTTTTGGGATGTAGCAAAGGTTTTTTTAACTTCTGCAACTCCGTCTTTGTTGGCATCCCGCAGCAATCGAATCCGGTTTTGACGAGTTTCAGTCACCAGCACGTCGCCCGATGGCGTTAGCGCTAACCAACGAGGGCGATCGAGTCCTTCCGCAAACACATTGACTACAAAACCCGCTGGCACCTGCAACGTTGGGTTGGCGGGAATCGGTAGCACGTTAGGAGATTTGGAGGCGCTGTTGCTGGCATTGGGCTGCGGCAAACTCTCAGGAGTAATCTTGATTGGCTGAGGTGAGAGCGTTTGGGTTCTAATCACGCTTGCTGGAGAGACTTGAGCCACCTTTGTTTGGCTGGTTGTTTCAGTCCGAGTTGTTTCAGTCTGAGTTAGTGCAGACGCTGCTGGAGAAGGAATCGTGGCGCGGGATGTATCAGCAGTTCGGCAGGCAACCAAAGTACATCCTAAAAGCAGCAGAAATGAAAAGCGGTACATAAGCATTTGAATAGCGATTCCATCTCACGCTAGCGAATGTTCTTTGAACTTGACATGCTATAGAAGAAGGATTAACAAGACTACGCCTTTGGATAGAATGCCTTCAACCGTCGGGTAGACGCGATCGCGGATCGGTTTGCTTAAGGTGATTTTGAGCAGCATTAACTTGCCGCTCAAAACTACCCTTCAGGAGCCAACCGATCATGATGACTCAATCTCACGAATCGCTGCTAGAAATCTGCATTCAAAACTGTCTCGATTGTTTGCAAGACTGTGAAAGCTGTGCCACTGCCTGTTTAAGTAGTGACATGGCGCAGATGATGGCAGACTGTATTAAATACTGCCGTGACTGCGCTGATATTTGCAGCTTGTGCGCTCGGTTCATGGCACGAAACTCTGATTTGCATGGTCAACTGTGTAGCCTTTGTGCGGATGTCTGCGATCGCTGTGCCAAAGAATGCAACAAGCACGATCACGACCACTGCCGCCAGTGTGCCCAATCCTGTCAGCGCTGCTCAGAATCGTGCCGTCAAATGACGATCGCGATGGCAACATAGGTTAGGCACTTGAAATTGGCTTATCCGAATCTGGTAGCCCCTTAATGTAGAGCGCGATCGCGGGTTTAATCTTTTACAATTGAAAACAGCCTGATGTCTGGGAGCATTGCTTTGTGAATCAAACCACAACCGGGATTCGTTGGACAATTCGGGATGTTGAGGCGTTACCGGATAACGAATGGATTCGCTATGAAATCATTGATGGAGAATTGTTTGTGACGCGATCGCCTCACCATAAGCACCAGCAAGTCACTGGACGTATCTTCGCAGCGTTGGATAGTTGGTCGCTGGAGAGCGAATTAGGCGAAGCCTCCATTATGCCCGGTCTGATTTTTTCAGACTCGGATAACGTTTCTCCAGATGTGGTGTGGGTTAGTCATGAACGATTAGCCCAAATTGAAGATGAAGCGGGGCATTTACAAGGCGCACCGGAATTAGTGGTGGAAGTGTTATCGCCCGGAAAAGCCAATGAAGACCGAGATCGTTTAGCCAAGCTGAAACTCTACTCCACCCAAGGCGTTCAGGAATATTGGATTGTCGATCGCATCGCTCAACGGATTGAGGTCTATCGTCGAGAAAATTCTCAACTGGTATTGGTTACCACCCTGCTAGTAAGCGATCGCATCACATCTCCCTTATTACCTAGCTTTACCTGTGAGGTTGCTCGATTGTTTGCTTCGTAAATCCACATTGACGAAATGGAATTGACTCGTAAAACTAAAGGTATATTTCAAAAAAATTGATGATACAAGCAGTCATTTCTCCCACGATCGCGGCTGGCTTTCATGCATTTTCTGACCCGCTCAGGCTCAAGGTTTTGGATCTGCTGCGACAGCAAGAACTCTGTGTTTGTGATTTGTGCGATCGCCTAGAGGTGAGCCAATCGAAACTGTCATTTCATCTCAAAACCTTGAAAGAAGCCGAATTAGTGCGATCGCGGCAAGAAGGTCGCTGGATTTATTACAGTTTGAACCTGCCTCAGTTTGTCGTGCTTGAGCAATATCTTGCCGACTATCGCCGCTTTAGCCTGGTTGCGCCAGCTCGTGCCTGCTAAGACTAAGTTCAACCCATCAATTTTTTTAAGTGAATTTTTTTGAATATTTTTAAACATGTGTTTTGGTAGACACTACCAATCAACTTTATTTGAAATGATAAGAACATCACTTTAAGTAAATTATTTTCACCTCTAAATTTTTCGTTGATTTATAGATTCCTGTAGAGGCTTGGCATTCGGCAGTCAATTTCTGATTGAGTCAATAAGATGTTGCCCGAATGCTAAGCCCTTACACAAGATACTCAGGTGCCCAAAAGCATCTGCTAAACGCTTCATAGAATTGCAAAGGATGAGGTTAATCAATGGCTACTAATCTTTTCATAAAGCTTGGGTTTTCCTGGGTTGCATTCGCTGCGATCGCAGCCCTGTCTGCTTGCAGCCAGCCTCAAGCAGAGAGTTCCAACCCAACTACGGCAAAAACAATCAAAGTTGATGGATCTAGTACAGTTTTTCCCATTTCAGACGCGATCGCCCAAGAGTATCGTAAGACCAACACTAAAGCCAACATTGATGTGCAATTCTCTGGTACAAGCGGCGGCTTCAACAAATTTTGTACGGGCGAAACGGATATCAGCAACGCTTCTCGCCCGATCCTGCTCAAAGAAGCAGAAGTCTGTGCCAATTCAGGCGTGGGCTTCATTGAGATTCCTGTAGCCTTCGATGCGTTGACCATTGCAGTCAATCCAAAAAATGACTGGGCGAAAGACATCACGGTTGCAGAACTAACAAAAGTCTGGGAACCTCTAGCCGAAGGCAAAATCAAGAACTGGAATCAAATTCGAGCATCCTATCCCAATAAGCCCCTCGCCTTGTTTGGGGCGGGCAAAGATTCCGGCACTTTCGACTACTTTAATGAAATCACCGTAGGTAACCCAGAGGCAAGCCGCAGCGACTATACCGCCAGCGAGGATGACAACGTGCTGGTTCAAGGAATTGAAAAAGATCCAAACGCACTGGGCTACATTCCCTTTGCCTACTTTGAAGCGAGCCAGAAACGCTTAAAAGCTTTGGCAGTAGATGACGGCAAGGGAGCGGTTTTGCCATCTCGTGAAGCGGTTGCCAATGCAACCTATCAGCCGTTTTCGCGCCCACTGTTTATTTACGTCAACGCTAAAGCGGCTCAAGATAACCCACAGCTAAAAGCATTTGTCGAGTACTACCTAACCCATGTTGGACGGGTATCTAAAACGGTAGGCTATGTTCCCCTCCCTGCTGAAGCTTATCGCCTTGCCACCATTCAATTCACACGGGGCGAAATTGGCACCGTATTTGAGGGAGTGCCTCAACCGAATGTGACGATTGCGGAACTGCTGCGGAGACAGGCAGTGTTTCAGCTTTCAGAATCTCAGAAATCTGAGTCTCAAAAGAAGTAGCCTGCCATTTTAAGACCCGGCTACTGTTCAGTGTGGACTGCGGTTTTTTTGGAGAAAGCGATGGCTTCTAAGGTTGAAATATACACTAAACCCACCTGCGCCTATTCCATTCGTGCCAAGCATTTGCTGAATTCTAAAGGCATTGAATTTACAGAGTATTCAATTGATGGAGATGAAGCTTTGGCAGTGATGAACACACGCAGTAACGGGCAGCATTCCGTTCCTCAAATTTTCATTCAAGACCAACATATCGGCGGCTGCAACGACCTATATGCCCTGGAACAAGAGGGCAAACTCGATCAACTTCTACAAAATCTAGCTTAAAGGGTTTAGCACTCTATGATTTACACGACTCAAAACAAACTGAAGTTTCCGTTAATCGCTATCTTGGTCGCGATCGCGATTTTTGCCATGAATGCTTGTGCCCCAACGAAGCAGGCAGAAACCCCTACCCTAATTGCACCACCCGCCGAAAAAATTGTGGCTGATGGCTCCAGTACGGTTTACCCCATCACCAATGCCGTTGCCAAAGCGTTTCGCAGTACCCCAGAGGGAGGAAAAACCGAGTTAGAAGTGAAATTTGCTGGCAGTAGCGCTGGGTTTCGGCGATTTTGTGCGGGTGAAACCGACATCAGCAATGCTTCACGCCCCATTCTGAAAGCAGAAATGGCAACCTGCATCAAAAACGGGGTCGCTTTTATCGAACTCCCGATCGCTTTTGATGCCCTCACGATTGCGGTCAATCCTCAAAACACCTGGGCAAAAGACATCACCGTTGCCGAACTGAAAAAAGTGTGGGAAAGACCCGCTCAGGGCAGAGTCAAAAACTGGAATCAGATTCGGGCATCCTATCCAAATCAGCCCCTGAGCTTGTTTGGTGCCGGAGCCGACTCTGGAACCTTCGACTACTTTAACGAGGTCATTATGGGGGATGCTAGCAATTCCCGATCCGACTATGTAGGCAGTGAAGATGACAACATTCTGGTGCAGGGGATTACCAAATTTCCCGCAGCATTGGGATACATTCCCCATGCCTATTACAAGCAAAGCAAAGGCGCGGTGAAAGCACTCCCGGTAGACAATGGCAAAGGGGCAATTGCACCCGATGATGCCAACATTAAAAATGCCACCTATCAGCCGCTTGCTCGTCCATTGTTTATCTATGTGAACTCGAAGTCGGCACAGGATAAGCCAGAACTGCGGACGTTTGTGGAGTTTTATCTGAAAAATGCGCCAACGCTGGTTGAGACGGTGGGCTATCTGCCGTTGCCAGAGGATGCCTATCGGTTAGCCGAAATTCAGTTTACTCGTGGCGAAATTGGCACTGCGTTCCAGGGAGTACCAGAACCAGATATTACAGTCGCTGAGCTATTACGCAGACAGACCACATTCCAAGAGGCGACGCAGGCAAGTAATCCTTAATTGCAGGACGCTTTTCGCATTGCATCAATTTTTATTGAAGCGGCTTTCCAGCAAAAAGGTTCAGAATTCAAGCGGCTGCAAAATACCCACATCAAGCGTCAATGGGAACAAAATTGAGATTACTGGATATTGAAAGCTTGGGTGTTTTAGCTCCAGCGCTGACGGCAGAAGCGATCGGCAGCTTCATTCTGATTTTTGCCGGAACGGGAGCCATCATGGTGAACCAGATTAGCAATGGTGCGGTGACTCATTTGGGCATTAGCCTTGTGTTTGGAGCGGTTGTTGCAGCGTTGATTTATGCCTTGGGGCACATTAGCGGTGCCCACTTTAACCCAGCGGTGACGATCGCATTTTGCAGCAGTGGCTTTTTCCAAAAACGTCGAGTGTTGCCCTACATTGTGGCTCAGTTAAGCGGCGCGATCGCGGCTTCTGCTCTGCTACGCCTGAGCTTGGGCAACGTGGCACACTTGGGCGCAACCCTACCGCTGAACGATAATTGGCTGCAATCGTTGGTACTCGAAACGGTGCTAACGTTCATCCTCATGTTCATCATCTTAGGGTCGGGGCTAGATCGACGCGCCTCGATTGGGTTTGCTGGAGTGGCGATCGGCTTAACCGTAGGCTTAGAAGCTGCTTGCATGGGACCGATCACTGGAGCCAGCATGAACCCAGCGCGATCGCTGGCACCCGCTCTAGTCAGCGGCATCTGGCAGCATCAATGGGTCTATTGGGTTGCGCCAATTTTAGGTGCCCAGTTAGCCGTGCTGGTTTACCGTCAGCTATCCAGCAATTTTCAAGACTGTATCCAAGACATTTCTTAAATAAGAGGCATTTAGATGAAACGAGTGATGTTCGTTTGCAAAAAGAACTCGGCGCGATCGCAAATGGCGGAAGGGTTTGCCAAAACCCTTGGTAAGGGCAAAATTGCAGTCACCAGTTCTGGATTGGAAGCCAGTCAAGTACGCCCAGAAGCGATCGCCACGATGAACGATATCGGCATTGATATCACAGATCAATACTCGAAGCCATTGAGCGACTTTAAGCCAGACGATTTTGATGCAGTGATTTCTCTCTGCGGCTGTGGCGCTAGCTTACCGGGCGAATGGGTAGTGCGAGATGTGTTTGAAGACTGGCAGCTAGATGATCCGGCTGAACAACCAGAGATTTTCCCCAGAGTGCGCGACGAAGTAAAAGAGCGCGTCGTTAAGCTGATTCAGAGTTTGGAGCAGTAGACATGGAGACACAACCCGTTCAACCGATCGCAGAAAATCTGTGGTGGGTGATTCCAGGCAAATTGGCTGGTGTTCGCAAACCTACAGATAAAGAAGTTGCAGAGTTGAAAAATGCAAGGATTGGGGCGATCGTCTCTGTGATGGATGATCCGTCTAACCTGGATTTGTATGAGCAGGCAGGATTACCTCATCGTTGGCTACCCACCAAAGGCGGCACTGCACCGACTTCAGAGCAAATTCATGAGTTGCAGAGTTTTGTTGATCAGCAAAATCAACTTGGCAACGCAGTTGGGGTTCACTGCACCAGCGGCAACCGTCGAACAGGAAATATGCTGGCAGCTTATTTAATCAAGTCTGGTTCATCCTTTGATCAGGCGATGCAGATTATCCAAACTGCAAACCCCAATGCTGAACTGCGAGACGCTCAAATCGCCTTTTTGCAAGCATTAACGCCATCTACAGGTTGATGGTGCCCCGAAATCTGTTTGCGGTTAAGCGATCGCCAGCACCAACATTTCAGTCGCATCGACTAAACTTGATAAGTATCCTAACTACGCTTCATTTGGAAGGTTACCGATATGGTTGCTCAAGCCCAAACAACGCAAATACCTTCACCCCCAGCACCCAGTGAAATTTTTTACCCTGATTGCGATGGTCAGCCGATGGCGAATAATACTGAGCATTTTGAACTCATTGTGCTGTTTAAAAGCAATCTAGAGATGTTGTTTGCGGCTGATCCAAATGTTTTCGTCGCAGGCGATTTACTTTGGTATCCCATTGAAGGGAACAATACGGTCAGTTGTGCGCCTGATGTCATGGTCGCGATCGGGCGACCGAAAGAAAACCGCTCTTCCTACAAACAGTGGGAAGAAAATCATCAGCCGCCTCAAGTCGTGTTTGAAATTTTGTCTCCCAGCAACACTTCTCAAGAAATGAGTCGAAAGCTGCTGTTTTTTGACCATCATGGCGTTGAAGAATATTACATCTACAACCCAGCCACAAATGAACTACAGGTGTGGTTGCGGGGCGACTTAGGATTAGATTGCGTCGCGCTAGACAAAGAATGGATTAGTCCCTGCCTAGGAATTCGATTTGACTTGACTCAAGCAGAGTTAACAATTTATCGCCCTGACGGACAGCGGTTTCTCACCTTTGTGGAGCTAGAACAACGAGCCGAGCAGGAAAGTCAGCGAGCCGAGCAGGAAAGTCAACGAGCCGAGCAAGAAAGTCAACGGGCTGAACAAGAGAGTCAACGGGCTGAACAAGAGAGTCAACGCGCCGAGCAAGAGAGTCAACGATCTGAGCGATTGGCAGCACGGCTGCGAGAATTGGGTGAGAATCCAGATCTTTTGTAAGCCTTGAACAAATCATCTACATTGACGAGACGATGAATAGCGTCAGTGCATCCTTCCCAAGACAGCGATTTACACTTCTACCATGCCCAGTTTTGACCATCCCCCCAGAATTTTATTTTTGTATGGTTCCCTGCGCGATCGCTCCTACAGTCGTTTGGCAGCAGAGGAAGCCGCCCGAATTATTCAAGAATTTGGGGCGGAAGTAAAGTTTTTCGATCCGCGAGAACTACCGATTTATGGCAGTGTGCCCGACACTCATTCCAAGGTGCAGGAGATCCGAGAGTTGAGCTTGTGGTCAGAGGGGCAAGTCTGGTCGAGTCCAGAATTGCATGGTCAAGTTTCGGGCGTGATGAAAAACCAAATTGACTGGATTCCCCTTAGCATGGGTGCCGTTCGCCCGACCCAAGGCAGGACTTTAGCTGTAATGCAGGTGTCTGGTGGGTCGCAGTCTTTCAATGCTGTGAATACGATGCGATTGTTAGGACGCTGGATGCGGATGTTTACTATTCCCAATCAGTCTTCTGTGGCAAAGGCATATCAAGAATTTAACGACGACGGCACGATGAAAGATTCACCCTACCGCGATCGCGTTGTTGATGTCATGGAAGAACTCTATAAGTTCACCTTAGTGCTACGGGAGCAAGTGGATTACTTGACCGATCGCTACAGCGAACGCAAGGAAACAGCCGTCAAACAAACCCTTAAAACTGCTAATTAAGCGTTAGAAGTGATCGAAAAAACAGCTTCATAATCGGCTACTTTGGCACTTGCTTTTCTGTTATGCAAGCCGGTTTTGTGCTTATGTTGCGGACATTCATTAGCTTACTCATTAGGTCAAACCAAAATGGCGCACCCATCGCGATCGCATTCTATGAAATGTGCTATCTTAAGTTCAAGTGTTCTTAGAGACACTGAAATTGCAAACCCTTGAGACTTAACCGTTCAGGAATAAGGAGGTGATGCCCATGCCAGATAGTAGTAAAACCTTGGGTCGTCAGACTGGAAAAAGCCAACTGTGCGCCGGAGCCGTTCTCTAGCGAATAACTCAATGTTTTGGAAGACTTAGAGTCAACTTAAATATAAGTTACGCAAGAGTTTCTTCCGGCAGTTAGGTTCAGTCCGATGACCCGCTACACCGCGCTTATCCTTTATCTGGGTGAGCGCGGATAGTTTTTTAAAGGGGATATAAACTTCGCACAACGTGGCGAAATCCCAAGTAGTCTTGTAACTTTAAAGCCATTGCTGCTGATATGACAGCGGGTCGCGCTTCGTGCTCGGCTTTCATCCGGTCTAATAGTCGCCGATGCCAATCACTACCAGACGGAAGACCTCCATTGAGTTCAGTGGCAAAGAGCTGAAAAATTCGTTCACATCCGGTATAAAAGTTGTGCAATTTGAGTGCAAAGTTTTCATATAGCAAATCAGCACAATTGGGATTGTTTTCTAGCTCAGTTTGAACTCGACGAATTTGAGATTCAAGCTGGTGCATTTTTGCCAATTCTGCCAAGATGTCTGCTGCTAAAGCATTGATTTCATCTGGGTTAACCTTCCGCATGGATGCTTTTTCCTGTCTTCAGCACTTTTTCAAGAAAGTGGGTATCTAGGGATTCTAAAGGTTTTAGGTCAACCCATTGGTGACTGATTCGGTTGGCTGCTGTCATTGCAGAGAAAAAAAGTTGGGGTGGAATGCCTTTAGCCGCTACATCAATATCTGATTCGACATCAAAATTTTTCCCATTCACCAGAGAGCCAAACATAATAATCTCAGCTGCGCCAAACTCAGACATGAGTAAGTTAGCAATGTGCTTGACATCTTCCCACGCTTGCCGAGCTAGGGCTTTTGATTCAGCATCCTGTCGAGCTTGGCGATCGCGCCAGTAGTTGATATATTTTTGCTCCACCATAAGTTTGTATCGGTCAAGTTATCTCTAAAGTGTACCTGACAGGAGCGATCGCACTCACTCCAGCCATCGTTAGACCTCATCTCGACACCCCTGAGTTTATCTGATCTGTAACTGCTCTAGTTTAATTTGGTATCAGGCGGATGTTCCTGATAGCTTACCCCCCAATAGGTGTAGGCATCCTGCCTGCTAGCGGACAAGATGTCCGCGCTACGAATCGTCTAATCAATTTGACCCACCTACTTAATGTGGACTTATTTCACTAATTGAGCCGCGATCGCGTTGGTTTTCTCGACCAGTGTTTCCAGTTCTACGGTGGTTAAGCGTCCTTGATCGACGACTTTTTTGCCGTTGATAAAGCTGTAATCGACCGCATTCGCCTGACAGAAAATCAGCGCCGCAACTGGATCGTGCAATGCTCCGGCGAACTGGGGGCGATCGAGATTGATGGCGATAAAGTCTGCCGCCATGCCCACCGCGATCGCCCCCACATCATCGCGCCCCAACACCTTCGCACCACCCAAAGTTGCCACTTCCAAAATGTCGCGGGCTGTCATCGCCGCTGCATTCGATTCTCGCACCCGTGCTAGCAAAAATGCCATCCGAGCTTCTTGCAGCATATTTCCCCCATCGTTGGAGGCAGAGCCATCCACGCCCAAACTCACAGGCACTCCCGCATCCAGCATTTGGCGGATTGGCGCAATACCGCTAGCGAGGCGCGTGTTACTACAGGGACAATGGCTCACGCCCGTTCCCGTTTGCCCAAATTTTTGAATTGAGCGATCGTCGAGCTTGACGCAGTGGGCGTGCCACACGTCATCGCCTAACCAACCGACGGATTCCGCATAGTCACCGGGAATCATACCAAACGTTGCCAAGCTGTAGTCGATATCGGATTGATTTTCTGCTAGGTGGGTGTGAAGCCGTACACCGGCATAGGAACGCGCCAACGTAGCCGATTCCCGCATCAAATCTGGCGTGACGGAAAAGGGAGAGCAGGGAGCCAACGCCATTCGCAGCATGGAATAGCGAGAGTTATCGTGATATTGCTCAATCAATCTCTGAGAATCTGTGAGAATATCGGCTTCATTTTCCACCACAGAATCGGGAGGCAGCCCACCTTTGCTTTCTCCCACGCTCATGCTGCCGCGAGTGGGATGAAACCGTAGCCCGATCGCCTGAATTGCCCGAATCTCATCATCCAACGTGCAGCCATTGGGGTAAATGTAGAGATGATCGCTTGCCGTCGTGCAACCTGACAACATCAGTTCTGCCGCTGCCATTTGAGCGCTGATGTAAATCGCTTCTGGGGTTAGGTTTGCCCAAATCGGATAAAGGTTTTGCAACCAGTGAAACAATGTGCAATTTTGAGCCGCCGGAATCACGCGGGTCAGCACTTGGTAAAAATGGTGATGGGTATTGATCAATCCTGGTAAAACAATATGTCGCCCTTGCAAATCCAATACATCATCTGCGGTGGGCGGCAAGTCTTGTGTGGTGCCAACTTGCGCGATCGCGTTGTCTTGCACAAACAAGGCACCATTGCGAATCTCACGACGCTCGGCATCCAGGGTCACCAAGGTGTGAATATTTTTGACCAACATGGTAGACATAATTCATGCAAATTAGATCAAGTCATCCTACTTTACAGGGTGCTGATTGATGGAATCAAAGACTACTAACCCCTAAAACTGGGAGTTTTTGGGCGTAGAAGTCGGTACTCTATTGCTGCGATCGCGCCACAGCACTAAGGGTAGACTTAAGGTGCCTAAAATAATCACCACTCCGGCTAGCAGCCAAACTAGCAGTCGATTAGGTTGATAATCTCCCCGCTCAATTTGCCAAAAAACTTGGTTATACCGCCAGACCGCTAAAGCAATCACCCCAATGCCGATGATTACTAAACTCACTCCCAACGTTTCGGAGTTAAAAGAAGGGGCGACAACGGCTTGTTGGGTCATTGTTGCCTGAAGCTGATGTAGAAATAGACTAAACCGAGCGATCGCGAATCCAAATCCAATTAACGCCAAAGATGTTCTGAGCCACGCCAGAAACGTTCGTTCATTTGCCTGGTGTTCTCGCTGCCGATCCACCTTAGATCCCTTAGTCATCAGCATTCCTTACTATATTTGAAGAAAATTGCGAAAAAACCCAATGGCATTTGCTTCTAAACTATCTAATTTTACAGATTCAGCCCGTCCACGCTGTAATCATTCGGTATCGTTTCAGTCAGTGGCGTAGAATCGAAGCCTGATAAGGTATGAGAACATTTGGCATGGTGCTTGGAGAAATGACATGAACAATCTGAAGGCGATCGTGATTGGGGCAGGCATGGGCGGCTTAGGCTCGGCGATCGCCCTAAAGCAGGCAGGCTATGAAGTAGAGATTTATGATCGAGTCAGCGAATTGCGCCCCGTTGGAGCCGGAATTTCCCTCTGGTCGAATGGGGTCAAAATTTTGAACCGCTTAGGCTTGGGTAAAGAAATCGCCCAGATTGGCGGACAGATGGATGTCATGCAATATCGCCGCCATACGGGTGAATTAATTAGCGACATCGACTTAGCCCCTTTGGTGGCAGAAGTAGGGCAGCGTCCCTATCCAGTTGCCCGTGCAGATTTGCAAGCGATGTTGATGAATGCCTATCCAGGTAAAGTAAAACTAGGGCACACTTTTATTGGGCTAGAGCAAGACGATCGCAGCGTCACTGCCCTGTTTGAAAATGGTCACACTGCAACGGGTGATGTATTAGTCGCTGCCGATGGAGTGCGTTCTATTGCCCGAAAATATGTGTTGGGTGAAGCCGTCGATCCTCAATATGGCGGCTATGTCAACTGGAATGGCTTGGTGCCCATGAGCGACGATTTGGCACCCAAAAATATGTGGGCAATTTATGTCGGTGAGTTCAAACGCGCTTCGCTGATGCCAGTGGCAGGCGATCGCTTTTACTTTTTCTTTGATATGCCCATGTCTAAAGAAGAAGCATTAGAAGCAGGTGACATTCGCGAGGATTTAACCCGATTTTTTACTGGCTGGGCAGACCCCGTGCAGGCGCTGATTCAACAGCTTGATCCAGAAAAAACTAATCGAGTGTTGATTCACGATGTGGGTCCGCTAGATGGGTTGGTGCGCGGTCGAGTAGCGCTGCTGGGTGATTCTGCCCATGCAACCTGTCCGGACTTGGGGCAGGGCGGCTGTCAGGCGTTGGAAGACGGCTTTGTGCTAGCACATTACTTAGCTACGACCAATATCAGCGTCGAGGATGCCCTCAAGCGCTATGAAACGGAACGCAAGGAACGCACTGGAGCCATTGTTACGAAGGCGCGCAGTCGAGCGGAACAAATTCACGGTAAAGACCCGATCGCCACTCAGCAATGGTATGACCAACTACAACATGAAAAACCTTCAGATGTAACCGACGCGATCGCCAAAATCATCCTGCGTGGACCAATGAAGTAATTTTGAATTTTAAGTTTTGAATTTTGAATTGAATCATGATTCATTCCGAAAAACTTAAGCCTATTAACTCATTCTTACAACTTAAAACTCATCATTCAAAATTCAAAACTATTTGACCATGGCTGGAAAACTCACGACTCACGTTTTGGATACTGCCCAAGGAAAACCTGCTGCAAATATGGCGATCGAGCTTTGGTCAATTGATGCTGAATCGGATGAAAGAATGCTGTTAAAAGCGATCGCAACCAACCGCGATGGACGCACAGAGTCTCCTTTATTAACAGACAATGACTTCAAAGTAGGCATCTATGAACTCATTTTTATTGTGGGTGAATACTTTCTTAGTCAATCGATTGAAACTCCAACGCCACCTTTCTTAAATCGAGTGCCGATTCAATTTGGCATTGCCAATGTTGAGGTTCATTATCATGTGCCGCTTCTGGTTTCACCCTGGGCATACAGCACCTATCGAGGCAGTTAGGCTTGCTTTAATTCAGAAATTGTATAACCTGGACGGTTGCTTCAGGCAGGTTTTGATACTGTGCTGCTTTTGTTTCAATTTGATCTAGTCGGTTCAGCGCTAGGCTACAGGGCATTCCATATTTTGCTTGAACGCGATCGCGGGCAATTTTCAATGCAGTTTGCGATCGCGCCACAAAATCCACCAGCGTGTACTCCGTCTCCGGCGTGAAGTATTCTTTGACAATCAGCGAAGGCGAATAGCAAATATCTTCAGAACCATCCGACCATTGAATTTGAAAGCGAATTTCGGGCATGGCATTAAGGAGTAAAGAACCAGAGTTGGGTTAAATGATTTGTTACATAGCCTTGCTCCTGTTGTGCAGCCTTGCTCAGTCCCTCGAAAGTGCTTATTAGCTCTTCTTAACTTGTTAAGCTTACTGGATTAAATTTTCCCACCAACCAAGCAAAGGATGATTTCTATGTGGTACATATCTTCCTTTAGTTCTTATAGCTCTAAGTGCAGTGCGTAATTCAGCCGAAGGAAAATTTCCTCCTTCTGACCAACTCTTGATTATTTCTAAAGTTGACAAAACCTGTAAATGAGGTGCTTCTTTTTGAAAAAATGAAGCCGCTTTTTTATCGTCGGTAGCAACTGCCCACCCTCGGTGAATCGCAATGGCACAGGTTGCAGATTCGCCATCATCACCTAGTTCAAAAGCATAGTTTACAAATGTTTCTTCCTCTAATTCTGATTCAAAATCTACGACTAAGAGTAAACCTTGTCTAATAGCTGTCTCAAATTGAATTGCGCCTTCATTCTCCTCATCTTGTAGGCGTTGAAGTGTTAGGAGTTCTTTCTCTCTGACAACTTCAGCTACTACAACTTGAGCCGGGATAGATTTCAAAATGGTGATGAATTGCCCCGAAGCACAAAAGTTCAGAACGCAACAAGCATCAAGAACTACATGGGAGTGTCTAATGTGCATAACTAATCTCCCAGAGTTTCATGCTTGACGCAAATCTAAATGAACAGCTTCCTCAATTATCCCGCTTGAATGTTCACGCAATACTTCTGCAATGCGTCGAGCTTCCAAGCGATCAACGCCAAGGAAATCTGCAAATCGCCCTTCAGTGATCAGTCCTTGATCTAAAGCCTCAATTGCCAGGTGTTGATAGTGAATGGGCACTGTATCAGTGCGCTGTTGAATTTTTTCTAAGCCTAACTCTTGCTGTACTTTCCTTACTTTCAATCCTCGATCGCGCAACCGATTCCAAGTGCCAGATGGTAAAAGCCCCAGTTCTTCCAACCGATAGATAAGGGCTTCTATAGATACCCCATAGTAGTGGGCAAGAGTAAACAAATTAGTTGGAGTGAACTTGCTATGGGTACGATACATATCGTTGAAGCGCTTCAGCAGACCACTGGTCGGCATTAGGAAGTAATCGGGAAAAGTGTCAGCTAACCGTTCGCTCTCTGGCTTCCTTTGGTACTGGTTTTCATAGTCAATGACTGGCTTTCGCCGATGGACAAGAAAGTGTAGGTATTCATGAGCTAATGACCAACGTCTTCGATCTTCTGGGTGATTAGCATTAATCGCTATACATCCACCGAGTTGCTCATCATAGCTATAGAAAGCTGAATATTTTGAGGGCATCTCTAGATAGAAAATACGAAGTCCTACATTCTGTTCTAAAACATCTCTCAAAAGTGGAATCGGTCCATCACCAAGTCCAAGTCGCTGTCGTTCTGCGATCGCAATGCTTTCCGCAGCAGCCTCTATTGGCATACTTGCTACGTCATACTCTTGAGGATAATTACGAGGAAGGGGCGCATCGACGATCTTCTCAAGCTCTAGATAATCTCGGCATACATCCTCAAAGTGATGGATGACGGGAGCAATTTGCGCTTCCTCCTGTTCGCTACGCTGATAGGCAGCCCGAAATTGTAGCTCGAATGGCTCAACAAGAGGGCTAGGTCTAACAAAATCACTAATGGCTCGCCCGTAAGCACGAGCCAATTTAATCAACTCATTTGGTTTGAGACGACGTTCTCCTTTTTCAATCGCAACGATGGTAGTACGCGCAGCATCAATCACCTTAGCTGCATCCGCCTGAGTCATCCCGCACTTCTTACGCGCCTGTTGCAGCAATTCCCCCAGATTACGTAGATCAATATTGTCCAGAATGTTGGTAGCCATAGCATTTCCCCTTCAGCCTTACTGAACAGAAACCGAGCAATCAGCAAACGTTTGATGATTGCTATCGGGCATAGTGGTGCCTCCGTTGGTCGGAGTTTGTTTCTACTATCAAGGTAGCGCTTCAATCTGACATTGTCGATACTTAGGACTGGCTGATCCCAAAAAATGTCAGATCAAGGGTAGCTAGCAGCTTAGACTGCTTTTAGTGAAGGTGTTGCAAGCTTGAAGATCGCTTTTCCAAAAAAATTTGCATTCGCTCAACGCTTGGATAGGCTGTTTGACAAAGCCTAGGCACACCGACCCGCCAAAAGTTGATCGGTTGTGATTCAAAGAGTATCTGCGCTGGTGATGGGCACCGTTATATGACGTGAGCGATCGCAAGCTGCTCTGACTGACTCCAGCGTGTTGAAATCATATCAATATCAACTCAAGGATGTGCCGTTCAGATATTCGTATAATGAACGGGCTTATTCATCTTCTAGACTGAAATCTATGTCTACCAATACTCAAGCTCTACGGTTTATCGTGCTGCTGGGTGTGGTCAGCCTGTGCGCCGATGCCACCTATGAAGGGGCACGCAGCATTACGGGTGCTTTTTTGGGCAGTTTGGGAGCCAGTGGAACCGCTGTCGGCTTGATTGCAGGACTGGGAGAACTGATTGGCTATGGGTTGCGATTGGTAACGGGCTACCTCAGCGATCGCACAAAACAATACTGGCGGCTCACCACTCTGGGCTACATCATCAACACGGCGGTTGTGCCACTGCTGGCATTTGCAGGCACCTGGCAGATCGCGGCGGGGCTGATGATTGCCGAGCGCACAGGCAAAGCCATTCGCACACCTCCCCGCGATGTGTTGCTCTCCTCAGCCGCCATGCGGGTTGGCAAAGGGTTTGGGTTTGGGCTGCATGAAGCCATGGATCAAATTGGGGCGGTGTTGGGTCCGGTTGCCGTTGCCGTAATGCTGATGGTATTTGGCACTTATTCCGCCGGATTTGCCGTGTTGGCGGTGCCTGCTGTGCTGGGATTGGGGGTGCTGCTGGTGGGGCAACGGCTATATCCCAATCCGCAAGAGTTTGAGCCGAAAGGACTGAATTTAGAGGGAGAAGGCTTGCCCAGGATATTTTGGGTCTATCTCACGGCGGTAGGGTTGATTGGGGCTGGGTTTGCAGATTTTCCCTTGATTGCTTTTCACCTCCAGCAGACGGGCATCGGCAACACCAGCCAAATTGCATTGATCTATGCGCTGGCAATGGGGATTGATGCGATCGCGGCGTTGGTGTTTGGGCGCTGGTTTGACCGCGTTGGGCTGATTAGTTTACTGAGTGCAGTGGCGCTCTCGTCCCTCTCCGCACCGCTCGTCTTTTTAGGCAAGACACCTTTCATCCTGGCAGGCATGGTGCTGTGGGGCATTGGCATGGGTGCTCAAGAGTCGATTATGAGAGCGGCGATCGCGGGCATGGTGCCCCCGGAACGACGCGGTTCTGCCTTTGGTATTTTCGCAACAGGCTATGGGCTGTCCTGGTTTTTGGGCAGCGCAATCATGGGAGTCCTCTATGATCAATCCATCGGGCTATTGATTGGGTTTTCGGTGGTGATTCAATGGATCGCGATCGCGATTTTGGTTGGCATCCGTAGCCATCGATAAATTTTTTATATCCCCAAAATCCGGCGTGGCTAGTTCAGCATTATCCGCCGGGGATGAGAGAGCCAATCTGCTCATTATCCGAGTTGTAAACCGCCATGGGCACGCCGGAATTGGTGCAGACGGTTTGCAGAGCCGTTCGCAAGGATGCCAGATGTTTGTCGATTTTGTATAGCGCTTCAGCATCGCCCGAAAAGCTGCTGAGTCCGCCCAGTGTACGAACCCGGCGCTCATAGCTAGGGCTAAAGCGGACATCAATGACGGTATTAGTAATCGTATAATCGCAAATCTTGCCCTCTGATGTGCAAATTCTCTCCAAATCTGAGCGGACACGCACCACACCTTCAGCTTGTTTCAAAGATCCGGTATAGGTTGCCATCAAGGTTTGTGCTTCAGCCGTCAACAAGCTGCCATCAGGAACTTGTTTGGCGGCTGCGAGGGCTGCCTGCCATGCGGTGACTGCTTGCGCCCACTGATTTTGTTGCTGCAAAGTTTTTGCACGCTGCGCGGCACTTTGGGCTTGAGCGTATATTTTGGCGGCTTGCTGCTCTTTCGTGGCGCGATCGCCCACTGCTTGCAGCTTTTGGGTATAGCCTTCCATCAATTGCTGCGCCTCGGCTTGGCTGGTCGTACTGTTGGGAATCTGCGTCAAGTTGTTGATTGCCATTTGCCAGGTCGATTGCGCTAGCTGCCACTCTGCTAGCTGCTGTGCCGTATTTTGCCGGACTTCTGCCAATCCTGCGGTTTTTTTCGCTGTCGTCAAGCGCTGCTGGGCATCCTGTTCGGCTTTGATGCGCTGATCTGCAAAGAGCAGGTTAGCCCGATAGGCAATCAATCGTTCCTGGGCAAACCCAAACAGTGGGCTATCTTTGGGGACGGTTGACATCTGGGCGATCGCCTCTTTCCATAGCGATTGAGTCGCCTGCCAATCTGCGATCGGCTGAGCCGCCGATTCTGCCTTCTGTGTTGCCGTTGCCGCTTTCGTTTCTGCCACCAATGCTTGATTTAACCGTTGCTTAAATGCCTGCGCTTCCCCGTGATAGCTAGACCAGGGCGGAATTGCGCTCGTCAATCGTTGCGCTTCCAGCAAGTCTGCTGTGGATTGTTGAGATGACCCACCCGAACGAAGGGTTTGAGCCGATTGCTGCACCAGCGTTTGAGCTTGTTGCAACGATGGACAGCCTCCAATCACACAAGGACGAGTCAGCGCAAACAGGCTACCGCCAACCAACATCGCCGTTGCCATACCTCCAACGCCCAACCAAAACCACGGCGGCAAAACAAATCGTCGGCTGGTCTTCCGCCAACCTGTCCCTTCATCCCCATCAGCTTCAGGTAGAGGAGTGGCTGACTCTGCATCCAATTCCCCTTCGTACACTGCTAGCTTGCCCGACCCATCAGCGATCGCTTCAACTGCTTCCGGCTCATCAGCAATGTGTTCGCCTTCATCCAACTCTGTAGGGCTTGCTGCGACTTCTGACGATTCAAACAGTGCCTCTGGGTCAAATTGAATCAGCGAGGGTATAAGCTCAATCGTATGGTAGGCATAAGGCTTTTGTTGCCCTAACACCCTCAACAACAGTTTGACCTTGGCACCCTTTGACTCCACGATGGATGTAGTCAATTCATTCGGCAATTCTAAAATTGATTGCTCCAGCGTTTCAAAAACTTGCTCAGCACTGGGGGCATTTCCCGGAGGATGCTGCACCAGCACCATCAAGCTATCCTTCAGCGCACATTGAACCTGCAATGGAATCGAAGGCGATCGCGGCTGTAACTGCTCTTGCAGCTTTTGGGCAATTCGCTTCAACTTATCTTGCTGCACCACAGCGTCCATCAAGCACTCTAACTAAATCAGTGGTTTCTATCCTAATCGCTAATCCGTCCCAGTCACCGCTAATTAACAGACCTGTCACAGAATTGTTATCTATTCAGGTCAGAATGGATGAAACAGGTATCAGGGGGCAGGGGTCAGCGAAATTCCGAAACCTCTAACTCGAAACCTCTAACTCGAAACCTGTAACCCAAAACCCAAAACCTGCCCTTGTATGGATATCCTGATTGTTGAAGACGAGCCTGAAATTGCCCAATTAATTCAGCTTTATTTGGAAAAGGAGGGATTTAGCTGTCGCGTTTGTCGAGATGGACTGAATGCGCTGCAAGTGTTTCAAGAGCAAAAGCCAGATTTGATCATTTTGGACTTGATGATTCCAGGGTTGGATGGGTTGGAAGTGTGCGCCCGAATTCGCCAGAAACCGGGGGTGAAAGATCCCTACATTCTCATGTTGACCGCACGGGGAGAAGAACTCGATCGCATTATTGGCTTATCCACTGGAGCCGATGATTACATGGTCAAGCCCTTTAGCCCCAAGGAGTTAGTGGCACGGGTGCGGGCGCTGCTCAGGCGAACCTTGCGCCAAGGTGGGCAAACTGAGTCTTATCGAACGTCGCATTTTGTCGTGGATGTGGATCAGCGATCGGCACAGCGCAGCTTGGAGGGTAGTTTAGTGCCGCTGGATTTGACCACGCTGGAGTTTGATTTGCTGTCTACTTTTATGAGCTATCCGGGGCGTGTGTGGAACCGGACTCAATTGATTGATAAGCTGTGGGGCAGTGACTTTTTTGGGGATGAGCGCGTGGTGGATACGCACATTGCCCGTCTCCGTAAAAAGATTGAACCCGATCCGGCAAATCCTACCTTTGTTAAAACGGTGATTGGCGTTGGCTACAAATTTGAAGATGGTGCATCCTAAAATCTATGGCTAAACCAATGGCTAAACTTGGATTGCGATCGCGTCTATTCTTGTCCCACCTCACTGTCATGATTGTCGGCTTAAGCACTCTGGTTGCAGTAGGTAAGCTCTACTCTCCCCGCCTGTTTGTGCTGCAACTGGAAAATATGCAACTTGGCGGCGGGGTTAACTTAGTGCGAGTCCGGCAAAAATTAGTCAATGGCTTTGAAGTTGCCTGGAGCAAAGGGGCGTTTTGGTCGGTACTCGTGGGGGCATCGACAGCCGGAGGGTTAAGCTATCTGGTTGCCAAACGGATTACGCAGCCGCTGATTCAAATGGAGCAGGTGACTCAAAAAATCGCCGCTGGCAAACTGGAGGAACGCTTGCCCGACAGTGAAATTCCTGAGTTGAGCCGTTTGGCACTGAGCTTTAACCACATGGCGGCGAACCTAGAGGGCGTAGAGCAGCGCCGTCGGGATTTAGTGGGCGACCTCACCCACGAACTCCGCACGCCGCTAACCGTGTTAGAAGGGTACTTGGAAGGGTTGGCAGATGGCACGATCGCCCCCACGGTGGATAGGTATCAGCGCCTTGCCAAGGAAACTGCTCGATTGCGCCGATTAGTCAATGCGCTGCAAGAACTGTCTCAAGCAGAAGCTGGATACTTGCCGATTCAAACCGAAAAGCTAAATCTCCGCCCGTTGTTAATGGCGATGGTCGAAAAATTTTCGGATCAACTGCTGGATGATGGTCCCACTCTGACGCTAGATTGCTCTGATCCGCTTCCCTTAGTCAAAGCCGACCCAGAACGAGTAGAACAAATTCTGGTGAATTTACTGGGCAATGCCTTGCGATACACCAATGCAGGCTTTATCACGGTGAGCGCCTGGAGCGATGCCAAGAAGGTTTGGGTGGCGGTGGAAGACACAGGACTGGGGATTGCGGCAGATGACTTACCCCATGTATTTGAGCGCTTTTGGCGGGCAGATCGATCGCGCGATCGCGCCTCTGGCGGCAGCGGCGTTGGGCTTGCCATCTCAAAGCGGCTAGTTGAACTGCAAGGCGGCACGATTGAAGCAACCAGTGAACTCGGCAAAGGCAGCATTTTTCGATTCTCGCTGCCGATCGCCTGAAGAAAAGTGTCCAATGGGGCTTGGCGTTCCCTGTATCCCGACTAAACACTTCTCGATAAACAGTCATTCCTTTGAATTCTCTAAGTGTCAGTGGTTAAGCCAACAATTTTTGACAAAAGCCTACTGATGTAAGTATTTTTGTCCTCTTGAAAGAGAACGTTACATCGCTCAAGCTCTGACTTGTCATTACCCCACCACTGAATCTGATTGAAGGGCGTTCCAGAAATGATGAATGAGTTTAAGGTTACAGTTGGATCGCCAAGACGAGTTTCAATCTCCTTAATCGTTCGGAAAAACTGAATTTTAGGATCGGTTTCTCCTCCCAAATTGCGAAGTCCTTTTGGATCGATGAAGGTAATGTACTGGTGCTGGTTAACCACAAGCCAAAGAATGAAATCTGGGTAGAAATTGCCTGCCTCGAAGAAGCCAATTCCTTTACCCCTGCTTTGATTGCGGAGTAAATAAAGCTCCTTGTCGCTTAAAAAAGCACGATCGCGCTCGTAAAACTTTCGCAGGTCTAAAACAAACCCTCGTTCACCTTCATTAAGCTGAACTGGGCTAACTTCAATGTAATCACTTCTGAGATAAATCAACGGTTGATAGAGATGGGCGTTGAAGCAGATTGCATGGAAGTTGGCAAAACTTGCATCCCTTAAATTGCCGTCATCAATGTCTTGTTTAAGATTTTGAAGCGTTTCCAGGATCTCTTGTTGAGATTGTTCAATCAAAAATTGGTATTCCGGAATGAAGTTTGGATCATCTTCTGAGAGTGCTCGATATTCTAAATGTTGACGCTCCCAACCATCTTTATAAGTGCGGTAGTAGCGATCGCAGTATTTTTTGAGTAAAGTGACCGCAATTTCTTGCCAGTAGCGGACTTTTTCAAAGGACGTGAAGTCCAGTTCTTCAGGTGGAATATAGAGACAGTACCAATCAGGATTTTTGAGTAGTGCTTCGATCGTTGCTACTGACAGAGTGAAGTTATGCCAACCTCGTTCCGTTTTGAAGCGTTGCAATTCCAGGTACAGTTCATTCATATCTATGAAGGCAATGTGTAAATCTGTTAGTCTTCCTTCATGACGGCTTGCTGTATCCAGATCATCCATTAGTTCACGGCTCTGTCTTGCCTGAATTTTGGGATACCAGTTGAGAGTGATTCGTCCTCTAAGGGTATTGTGATCAGGCAAATCAAGGTTCAGTTTAGGAGCTTGGGTCTTGAAATCGATACCCGCTTTGATTGTGAGTGTTTTAAGCTGAATAGAACCGAGGTTCTTGACCACAGGCAGAATAAATTCGATTCGCTCCTCATGAGTAGGCAAGCCCTCTGCTTCCAGATACTCTCGGAATTGCTGCATGTAGTCTGCTCGGACTCCAAAGATATTCAACGTTTCAAGTGTGCTGATACGCTCCGGTAAATTTACGCCACTAATGTGCTGACTCCGCTTTAACCCGAAGTCGTAGCCCTTTAAACGCACCCCTCGACCGAAGAGTTGAATAATTTCTGAGCCTTCACCGCGACCAATGTTCATCAGTCCCATTGTGCTGACACGCCAGCTACTCCAGCCTTCAGTGAATTTTTTAGAGCCAATCAGGACATTGATACTGGAGTTGATGTGATTAATATGGCTAAACAGAGAGACTGAGAACTCTGAGTCGATGACAGAGAGATTTGTCTGTTCTTGGCAGAGTTTACAGAGGGTATTGGCATCTCCCACATTAATCACACCGAAGGGATCATTGTTACCCAGTCGTAGGGCAATTTCTCCATCCGTTCCTTTCAGGTTTTCAATCCAAAGTTGAGCCTGAGAAGATGAATTGAACACTAATTTGAGGATGTCGTTGAACAATTCTTGAGCAGACAACCTCAAACGATTCACGTAGGTAAAGGCAGTACTGAAGATTTCACGCTGTTGATCATCTAATAAGCCAGGACTGCCGCTGAGTAAACGAGCCAAACGATCGCAATTGGTATTGGGTTCACTCACAAACTCTGCTAGAAATAGCAAAATATCGACAACATCAGAAACACGCTGTCTATTCCGAGTTCGAACCGCATTGACGCTGCCACCGACAAACACCCAAAGCGGAGACTCTAGCAAGAAAGGCTGTAGGGAGCGTTGCTCGTCTTGATACAATCGCTTCTGTTGATAAAAGGTCAAAAGACAGGCGGTGAGGTAGAGCTTGCGGTTCTCTTCGTTGCGATCGTCTGCCAGGTTATAAATGCGATAGTCCTTACCGTAGCCATCGCGGTAGAAATATTTGTAGGAGTAATCAAACAGGATGCATCTGGCATACTCCTGTAAGAGTTCTGGATTGTTGCTGGCTTTCATTGCCTGCCCAAACGTGGCAGAATATTCAAACGAAAAGCCTTGCTCACAAAGTCTGTCTCGCTTAGATTTCCATTCTTCGCCACTGGAACCACGATGCCCTTCATCCACGAGAACCAGATTATTACTCTCAAACGCCTCAACCGCAACAGTCGTAACGCCCATCTGATCCCGGAGTTTTTGGATTTCGAGAATTTCTATACCCTGCCCAGTAAACAAGCTGCGTCCTGAGCGAGAAAAGCTAGCAGCAGGAAAATCGGACAACGCAAACTCTTCGAGATGCTGACGGGATAGCCCTTCATTCGGAGTCAGCAGAATAATCCGATTAAGTTCTCGGGTGCGTCCATGCAATGCCAGGTAATAACGGTATTGCAGGATGTTGACGTGCATCAACAGCGTCTTACCGGAACCTGTCGCATTCCAGAAGGCGAGTTTTCGTAAATTATCTGGAGCATACAGGCTAACCCGATCGCTCTCGCGTTTGGTTTCATTAAAATCTTCGACAGATTTGTTTAGGTCTGCCAGTAGTTGATCGGCATTACGAAGGTAGCGATCGAGATAAATTTCGGCAAACAGCAGAGATAGGTATTGAAAATATTTCCAGCGAATCGGTTGCTCTCGTCTGCCTTGAATGGTTAAGGTATGGCGCACAATATTTTGGTCATAGCCCAGCAAAACATCTTTAGAGAGTTTGCTGTAATTGGGTAAACCCGCAATCAGCGCGTAATAGAAGCGAGAAACGTTATCGTTATCCAATCCTTCTTCGGCAGTTCTCAGCAGTTGGGCGAGTTCCTCGAAGGTTTTTTTGCCAAACAGGGAGAGCATAAATTGATTTAAGACCAACCGTTGATCAAAGGCGAGGGGAATTGGTCGGTTGCGGCTACTACGTCTGGATGTCATTGGCTTACTCTCCTAATGCATCCTGAATGTCAAACATGAGGTGAGGGAATTCGCGATCGATCAGTAAGGATTGCCAGGTTTGGTTGGCTGAGCGCAGATTTGCTAAGTTATTGTCGCCATTGACGTAAAGCAAATCAAAGGTCGGTTCATCGCAATTAAACCCTTGTTCGATAAACCAGGCATCTAAGGCATCGTTGTCAATTCGTTCCACATTGCGCCATAGGATCAAAACTCGCTGATTCTTGCGGTTAATGCCCTGAATGACTCGAATCGCTTGAATGGTGCGAATCCGCTGCACGATTAAACCTAGTAGATAATTGAAGGTTTCTACCAGGTCAATCGTGACGTAGCGAGTATCGTCGTTTTGAATAACTTTGAGTTGATAGCTGAAGGGATCGATGAATGCGGTGGGATTGAGCAGGGAAACACTCTCTTTCGCTTCCCGCTCTAATTTATAAGACAGCATGTATTCTTCGCGAAAGCGTGGATTCTGCTCCAGCGCGAGTTCTTGTTGTTGAGTGCGTTGGGGGTCTTTGATGTTATTCAAGGCATCTTCATAGGATTCGAGACGAAGATATTTAATGCAATGACTGATGCCATTCCGCGAAATGGGTTTGCCATCGCGCCAATCTCTGGAGTAAGCAGCTTTTAAGACACGCGGTTTCAATACGGTATCAAAGTAATGGTTTGCTTCAACCAGAATGTATTTGCGTTGTCCCTGATCATCCCGGTTCAATTTAATCACCGCATGGGCGGTGCTGCCAGAACCCCCAAAGCAGTCAACAATTGTGCTGTCGCGCTTTGCGGCATGGAGAATAAACCGGGAAACAAAATCAGCGTGTTTGGGAGCCAGAAAGATACCCGACTGCCCAAACATTGCGGAGGTTTGCTTCTCACCATCGGAGTAATCTTGAAAGACACTCTTGCCAATATTTGTTTCTACTTCATGAAGCATTCGCTTGAGACGTGGTACTTTTCTTTCATCTGTTCCCCATACAATCCTCCCATTCCGATCAAGTGAAACAAAACTCCGTTTATCAGGTGAGTCCTCATCATCGGCATAGGCAAATTTCCATCCACTTTTCGGGTGAGGACAAGGATTTCCAGTGATGGGATGGGGAGGTCTATAAAAACGATAGTTCGGATGCTCTGGATCACGAGTGCTAGCAGCTTGCTTTGTGGCTGGCATTGATGCGTCCCCTTCTTGCCAAATCCAAATCTGCGCCTGATTTTCTCTAGCCTCCGTTTCAGCTATTATTTTGTTCTCAGAATCACGATACTCAGCCCGTGTGTAGCTAAATATCCCTTTCCAAGGATCATTGCCTTTTTCATTTTCCCAATCCATTCCTTGCGCTTCAATAGCTTCACGGTATTCAATCTTGTGTTGCTTATAAAGATTCCGCAGTTCCGACTCAATTTTAGCAATGGGCGGATATTCAGGATTTAGTTCTGCAACCAAAGCCATTACCTCTTCAAATCCCGGCTTGGGTTCTCGAAACATATTCGGATCTTGTTCGGCAGTAGCTCGATCTTTGGCATAGACTTCAACGTATTCATGATTCGTTGAATAGTTGGGTGCTTGACCATTGTTGGTATTCATTGCCCAAACGAGTTCTTCAATCCGATTCTCACTGCCAAACACCAGATCCATCATGTGTTCTAGCAGTGTGCGCTCGACCTTATCAATGCTGGCAAAAATGGCACCATCGATTGACAGCATCAACCGGAGCAATTCCAACCTGTCGAACATGAGGCTACCCCAAGACGAATGCTGGTAGTTGTTTTTGTAGGGAATGGAACTGCTGCTGGTGTTGTAGGGCGGGTCAATGTAAACACACTTCACCTGTTCGCGGTAGCGTTCCTGTAACAGATTCAACGCCTGAAAGTTTTCTGCGTGAATCAGCAACCCATCGCATTGAGTATCAAGGTTTTCAATGGAACCGATTAGGCGAGACTTAAACTCCTGATCAAAAAACTGTGTATCCAGCAGCAGCTTGTTGTTTGCCTTGAGAAACTCAACGGTTAGCGGGTTGGCATAGCCCGGTGTCCCCCCTCCAAACAGGTCGCCGATCGCTTCTTTGATTTCATCGATCGCAAATAACTGCTTCCATTCCTCAACCTGGGCATCATTGGCAATAATTTCGGGATAGAGTTCTTCAGGAATGCGATCCAGGGTGATGCAGTAGTGTGTTTCCAGGACAAATTTTTTCTTCAGCCACAGAGTCTTCTGAAAGTCTTCAATTTGTGCCAGGAATCTGATCAGTTTATGGCTGATAGAGCGTAGCACTTTCACCTTACTCAAAAAGTGCTTGACTCGAATCGGCGTGTCATTTTCAATATCTTCCAGGCGTATCACTTCAGACTTGATGTAAAAGTCTAACTCTCGCCGCAGAAAGCCACCCAGGTCTTTGTGAATGAAGTAATCAAATGTATTTTTAGCCGTGAAATCTGCTAGATATTTTTCTAGCAGGGTGCGATCGCCGTTATTCTTAGTTGGGGTTGGGGTGGCTAACTCTTGCTGCCATTCCTGTAAAGCAGGCAATGCCATCAGCCGCGCATGAGTTTGTTGATTCAAGGTTTTCTGATCGCGCTTTTGCTCGTCCATGCGATATTCAAACCGCACCACCAGTTCACCGCCTTCAAGCTGAATTGGATCAGCATCAGCCAGGATGAAACGGCGTTCTTTGCCATTAGGTGCCTTGTTGTTGTCCCGCTCCGTTGTTGCTGCGACAATTTCAAACCGGACTCGCCGCTGTGATGGCAACCGAAACGCATAGTTGCGAAACTGTTCAGAGGTCTTAATGTAATACTGATCCGCATTCGCCCAGTGCAGCTTCACCTCTTCCCCCGCATAGGGAATGGCATATACCCCTTCCTTGTAGCGTTGCAGAGACAGAAAATCTCCCTCTTGATAATAGCGGCGAAAGAAATTGTAGAGATGGGAATAAACCTCCTGCTCCAATGCCTCTACATCGGCTCGTTCTTGGAGTTTCTGCCGGATTTCCTTCGCCTTTTTGGTATTCTCTGCGTCCTCTTGGCTCAGACCCAAATCCCTTGCCTGGTCGATCGCCTGCTTGAGTTCTTCCTGCAACCGTTCGCGATCGGCAACCTCATACGCTCCAAAGCCCTCCTGCACTTGGGGCAGTAAATCGTGCTGCAAAAACCGGACAATCTCATCCCGGTTATGATTCATGATCCGATAGATGCCAAAGTCCAGATCAGCCTGATCAAGCTGAAAAAGTTCTTTCAGCAAATTTTGCAGCTTTTCCAGATGGGGGGTCACAGTCACAGGCTCCTGACAGGAAAAATGGGTCAAACGACCGCAAAGCAATTACTCATCATAGAGTGAATGCTGAAAATTGCCGCTAGACCGCCGAAATTTTTAAGCTGAGAAAATGTGTTTTGTCTGGAGTGTCAATCCACACTTGATTCGTGGGGAAAGTGTTGCTGCAAAAACACATCTGCCTCAGCGCGATCGCGTCGGTTTCCCAATTCTCCACCCAGTTCCTTTAAAGTAGCCTCCTAACCAGCGCAGTACAATGAATTTGTCCTCTACCCCTACGGCAATGGTTCAAACTCCTACTAAGTCAATCACTTTAGATGAGTTCCTGAAGCTGCCAGAAACTAAGCCTGCCAGCGAGTTCATCGATGGTCAAATCATCCAGAAGCCCATGCCTCAAGGAAAACACAGTTCAGTTCAGCTTGATCTGGGTGCAAGTATTAACTTGGCGCTCAAATCCCAGCGCATCGGTCGTGCTTACACTGAACTGCGTTGCACTTACCCTGCGGGAAGCCGCAGTAGCGTCTATGGCGGTAGATCTGTTGTCCCGGATATCACGGTGTTTACCTGGGAGCGCATCCCCCGCGATGACGACGGCAAAGTGTCCAATTCCTTTCTGATTCCACCCGACTGGACAATCGAAATTCTTTCCCCTGACCAAAGCCAAACCAAAGTCGTCCGCAACATTCTTCACTGTCTTGCCCACGGCACTCAAATGGGCTGGTTAATCGATCCAGAGGAAGAACTGGTGTTTGTCTATTTTGCCGATCGCACCCTTGCCATCTTTGAAGAAGCAAGCGAGTCTCCAGAGGAGAGGCTACGCCAAAGCATCCCCGTCCCGGCTTTTGCCGAACCCTTTATGCTCACGATCGGTCAACTATTCAGTTGGCTTGAGGAGTAGGGGAAAGTGGTGCTGTAAAAATACTTCTGCCTCAGCGCGATCGCGAATTTCTCCGTCTAAGGTTGCAGTCGTGAGTGCCTCTAAAATTTGCTTAAACTGCTCGCTGGGCTGATATCCCAGGGCTTTTAAAGCCTTGCCATTGAGCGGTGATTTGACCAATGACCAATGGGTTAAGTAGCGCCAGATTATTTTCCGAAGGGGGCGATTGCTGCGAATTGCCACTAGCAAAAGCATCGGAAAATTGTAAAGCTGAAGTACTTGCACAACTTGACTAGGTATCGAACAGTCGGATAAAGCGTTTGAGATGGTTACTTCAGCCGCCGCGAGATTTTGCAGGCGATCGCTCGTCTCCACGGGAAGCTGTAGCCCTGCCGCAACCTCTGCTCGATACTCAGGCGGCAGATGAGCCAACAGAATTTCTAAACGAAACAGCCAGACAGGTAGAGGATTACCATTCGCCATGCTGCATTCTGCCCTCGACATTCTCAGGACGGTTTCTCCTCGTCGCAGTTGTCGCCACAGGTGAGCATCGGCTTTCAGGCTGGAATGAATACAGGTCAGCGCACCTAGATCGGCTAGATGATGCAGAGCGGGTAGCCAGTAGGAAGTTTGTAGAATATATTTCAGTTCAGATCTGAGGCGAGTTTGTAGAGCCGGGGTGACAGCGCGAAAGCTAGGATTGGCAGGATCGCGAATAGTTTGAAAGATATCACTGGCGATCGCAGAGCGAATCAACTGCTCAGTCTGCGGTTCAATCGTGAAGCCCAATCGTACTGCAAACCGAACGGCTCGGTAAATCCGGGTTGGGTCTTCGATAAAGCTGTTGGCGTGAAGCACCCGAATTTGCTTGGTTTGCAAATCTAGCCTGCCGCCAAAAAAATCTAGTAGATCATCCCCCCTCGACTGGGTTAAGCGAATTGCCAGCGCATTAATCGTGAAATCCCGCCGATATAAATCTTGCTGAATGGAACCCGCTGCTACCACAGGGTTAGCCGCTGGATAGGGATAAAACTCTGTGCGAGCCGTGGCAATATCGACACCCAAAGATTTGAAAACCGAATCATTTCGCCACAGCAGCGCCGCCGTTTGAAACTTGGCGTGAATTTCCAATCGCGCCTGCGGATATTGAGCCTGAAGCGATCGCGCCAATTCCACACCCGCACCCGCATCGGCAGACTGATCACCGCCATCCACCACCAGATCAATATCTTCAATCAACAGATTGTCAAACTCATGGTGTGAATTGAGCAGCAAATCTCTGACCGCACCGCCCACCAAAAAAAGCTGCCATCCCCGCGCCTCTGCCTGGTTCGCCGCAACCGTCAACAGATGCCACAGAGCCGGAGCCAAGCGCGATCGCAGAAAGGAGAGGAAATGCGGTGCATCGTCAGAGTCTTGACCCCGTTGATGTTGAACCGTCATATGTCCGATCACGGCTGCATGGCTGAAACCGTAGTGAGTAGCAGTATCCACATCCCGACGAGAGATTGAGCCTAGGCGATCGCCTACTGCATCTAAAATCACCAGATCAGACTCGGAGTGCAGCAGAATTTGCTGAGCCTCGGCGATCGTCGTATCAAACCGAATCGTGTCCACCGACGTAGCCATCAAATCGTCCCCAATAGTCACCAAACATCTAAAACCTGACACCCGACATCTGACACCCGACACCTAACACCCGACACCTGACATTTCGGGTCACTTTTTTGATAGGTTAGTGATTAACCTACTTGCTTAGTTTATTGCCGTATCGGGAGACGCGACCATGACAATCATTTTTCAGCTTGCGCTGGCAGCATTGGTTCTTCTATCATTTGTAATGATTATTGGTACACCAGTTGCCTTAGCAACCCCCCAAAACTGGGATCAATCTAGACGTGTGATCTTTTTGGGATCTGGCGTTTGGGCAATATTGGTGATTGTAGTTGGCATTCTGAACTACCTGGTCATTTAAGTAAAACGCGATCTTTCGAGAGTTTCACCTCCAAGCAAACCACTTTTGATAAAAATATTCAAAGCCCGTGAGCCTTATAATGATGAGGATTACGGGTTTTTTATGCCGGAGCAGCGATGGCGGTTTTTGAAGGAACATTTACTCAAACAGATTCTTTTCGTTTTGCGATCGTCATCGGTCGCTTTAATGATTTAGTCACCACCAAACTGCTAGAAGGTTGCCAAGATTGCCTCAAGCGCCATGGCGTGAATGTTGATCCACAGGGAACGCAAGTAGATTATGCCTGGGTTCCTGGCAGTTTTGAAGTGCCGCTCGTAGCCCGACAGCTTGCTCTCAGCGATCGCTACGATGCCATCATTTGCTTGGGAGCCATCATTCGCGGGCAAACGCCCCACTTTGACTATGTGGCAGCAGAAGTATCCAAAGGGATCGCCGCCGTAGGGTTTCAAACTGGCGTTCCAGTGGTGTTTGGAGTTCTGACTACCGATACCCTCCAGCAAGCGCTAGAACGGGCAGGTATCAAGAGCAATTTGGGCTGGAACTATGCCATGAGCGCCTTAGAAATGGCAAGCCTGATGAAACAGATGAAAAGCGTACTAGCGGCAGAAAATGGCAGCAATCATCTCGCGGCAAGTACAGCGGCAACCCTCCCGGCAACTGCCCTAAAAAGTGCTGCACCGGAGCCTACTGCAACCTGAGTTTGGGATCAGCAAAGGAGGGGCTGTGTACGCTAAAAGTTGTTCAGCCATGATTCAGCTAGCCCTTCCCACGCCTTGCCTCTGACTTGTATTGCTCAGGCGATTTCCCAAACAATTCTTGATCAGATTGCGGCGAAGCTTTGTCACCGAAAAATTATGATACTCTCTCAGAGGATTGCTACGTGTTGATAGCGATCTTCCTTCAGTGTGAGAAGCGTAATTTGTGCAATATTCTAATTTATTACTAGCTCACACCATGCGACGATTCCCTCGCATCACGAGCGGCTTCATGAGTTTGGCGGCTTCTCTAGCCATTTACCCCCAAGCAGCGATCGCGCAAGTCACTACCCTCCCCTCTCCACTCAACCCCGCTCTAACTTTTCAAACGACCGGACGCGAACGCGGTCCGAACGTGGGCGATTGGTACACTACCCGCACCTCTGCCAGTACCGATAGAATCCATCGATTTTTCATCAGCGTCACTCCATCTGACTTAGCCGCCGCAGGGGGTGCAATTCCTGTCCGCATCTTGGATGGCGAGAGCAATGGATTAATCGATGAAATCAATGCTAGTTTCTTTGGCAGCGTAACCTGTGTGGCAGCAGGCGACAACTGCGACCCGTCTCGATTTACCTTACTGGCTCCGGGAGGTGTAAACATTGGGACATTGACTTACAACACCGTGGGCTTACCCGCTGCGGATGGTCAAAATGATCTGTTGGGCACCATCACAGCTCCTGGAATTTATCAGGTGACCAGTGAAGCAGGAGCATTCCCCATTTCAGGAGATCCAACATTCGCTTTAAACAATGACGATAACGGCTTCAGAATCCAAGTTTCGGGCGTTGCAAACTTGCTAATTGGACAATTTCAGGGAAACATTCAGCAAAATTCTGGGGCTTCAATTAACTTAAGGCTGTTCACCCTGGTCGGTCCGGGTACGGGCACCCTGTCGTTCCGCAACTTTGACCTGGATCGCGATTTCGGTACTGTCGTTAATTACATTAGCCCGCCGGGTGGCTTAGGAACTCTGCCAGGAACGGAATCAGAAGGGCCTCCTGGAGGAACCTGGAATGGTGGCGGCGACTTAAATACTGGCGCAGATAATATCGCGGGTTTAAATCCACTGAATGACGCAGGGGCATGGGAATTTCAGGTGAATGCTCTCAGCAACGACAACCAAACCTTGTTTGAGGCAAATACGGGTCCATTTCGCCTGCCGCTGTTCGATACCCAGCCCACTCGCGCTGGAAACTTTACGATTACAACCGATACTACCCGCGAAACTCCTGTGGGTCAGCGGGTTTGCCACCCGTTTAGAGTAACAAACAACTTTTTTACAACTGATATCGTTAACTTGGTGCCCAGTGGCACAAACCCTAACTACACCGCGCAATTCTTCCAAGATGAGGCGGGCACCCTGCCGCTGACCGATACCGATGGCGATGGGCAAATAGATACAGGTATTTTGACCGTTGGTGGCTTCGTTGATCTGTTCCTGTGCGTTACCCCCGCACCGGGTGCCATCCAACCGGACGGCACTGTCCTGACCGACACTACTACAATTACTGGCACTTCCTTTATGGATCGTGAGGTGCGTGACCAAGCGGGTGCAGGTGCTCCGGTGCCGCAGTCGGTCGTGAAAACGACGCGCCCATTGGCTGCTGGGGCTGGAACGCCTGACTTTAAGCTGGTGAAGCGGATTACCAATGTGATTCGCAATGGGGCACCGCTGGCTGGGGTCAACTTTGGCTTAGTGATTGATGACCCAACGGATACCAATGATACGGCGGCGGGTTTTGCCCAAATTCCGCTGGTGGGTGTGACGGCTGTACCGGTAAGTACGCCAGTGCAGAGCAATGATGAAGTGACTTACACTGTTTACTTTTTGTCGGATGGCGCATCTCCGGCGATCGCGGTCAACATTTGCGATTTAATTCCTGGCGGGTTGAGTTTCATTCCTGGATCTTTAGAGTTGAAGATTGGAAGTGCAGCGGCGTTTTTTGCATCGGCTTCTACTAATCCCGGTGGCAACTTCTATGCGCCGTTGGTACCGCTGCCCAACAATAATTCCTGCACCATTCAAACAAACCCAAATGGTGCGGCGATTTATGAGTTAGGCACTGTTTCCAATAGTGCGGGCAGCAATTTTGGCTTTGTCCGCTTCCGCGTCCGGGTCAATTAGCAGTCCAAAGTCCCCCTGGTAAGGTGACCGTTGTACTGTCAGGACTATTAGGGGGATCTATCCTAGTGGGAGCAATAGTAACCTTTTGGAATACGCCCAGTTTTGCGGCACAGTTGAGCAAGCCAGTGAGGTAGGTTAGGTGAGGGAGTGCGCCAAGCGTTGATAGACTGTGGCTAGGGCGGTAGCATCGCCTACGTTTCCTGGAAACAGCACGACGGGCAGGTTCGGGAACTGGGGATGATCGTCAGCGGTTTGCACTATAGAAACACCGGGTAGCACCTGACCCAACAGCCACGCCGATCGCAGAGCTAGCCCAGTGCTGAGAGTGTCGTTAGACGTGATGCCACCTTTACTGATTAAGAAACCAATTTCATTGGGCAAGTTTCGCAATACATCCATCAGCAATTCAGAAACCGCTTCGCCAAAGTCTAACCGGGTTTGGGCATTGTCAAAGGAGAGTTCTTGCCGACTGGTATAAACGACTGAGGTTTTGCCATTTGCGTAGATTTCGTCGGTCTGAGCCAGAATTTCAGCTAAAAGCTGCGATCGCGCGGCTTCTCTATCCGGTGCCAACAGCCGCGCCACTTCCACTTCCACCCCAACGATTCCAGGCTGTTCTAGTAAATACTTTAGTTGTTCCGTCGTTTTTTGAACGTGAGAACCGACAATCACCGTGCCCGGTTTGCCATTACGCACATACTGCGCCATCGCTTCTGGGGCGATCGCCTGAGCCGGCAACGCCGCCAACGCCGTCAGTAAACTGGCAGCACTCCGAAACAAAAACCGTTTTCCTTGAGCCGCCGCCGTGAGAATATCAGCGGCAAATCGATTTAAATCCGCTTGCGTCTCTGCATCCACTACGCAGCAATGGTTATCGTGCAGATTTAGCAACCGCTCCACTACGCCTTGGCGAATCTCTGCCAGCAGAAAGCGCTCAACCTGATTGACTTGAATGCGTCCCTGAGTTTTCTCTGCTACATAATCGGGCAAATAACTATGGCTGTAGCCAAACACAGAATCGCGAGCAAACTCAGTTTCGTGAACAGGAGTATCTACGCCATTTACCTTCAAATAATGAATGCTATTGCGGGTAGTACGTCCGCCTTCAAAAAAGGCTGGTGTCAAAAAGTGAGCATCAAAAGCGCCCAGTTCTGAGGCAATCACATCCGTCTCAATCGGATAATGTCCGCGCAACGTGGAGTCTGAGCGACTCACTACCAAAAAATCTTGAATATTCTCTAGCGCGATCGCTTGTTTTAGGTTTTGGCAGGCTTCACGAGTCACGACAGCCGCCTTCTCAGGAGTCAGCGATCGCGTATTCGTCAGCACAAAAAATATCGGTGCATCATCCCTTAATCCAAGCCGAAGCGTTTCCACATCCCACTGCATCAACAGCAGGCAGCTATGCACCGTTTGAGAGCCTGTAGGGTCATCATCGAAAACAATAATCTTGGGGCGGGTCATTTTTGTTAAAGCGGCTGAGGTTGCTATGACCATTATTGAGCTAGCCGAGTCCCCTTTTGCTGGGAGCGATACAATTGCTTCGATAAACTTGTAGTGGGTCAGCCCGCGATCGCCACAAAAGGTTCAATCTGGGTCGCTAACCCAACAGTCCGCTAGAGCAGCGAAACAGAGATTTACTTAAAATCAACGCTCACGCCCCTAGACGTTTAGCCACACATTAAGGTACAGTTTAGGACTGTGAGTTTTTGATCAGCCAGACTTATGCTGCACGCCCAAGAAATTATCCGCTCAATTGAAGCGGAACAAATGAAATCGGATTTGCCAATTATTTATGTTGGCGATACCGTTAAAGTCGGTGTGATTATTCAAGAAGGTGGCAAAGAGCGGACTCAGCCCTATGAAGGGGTTGTCATCGCAAAACGCGGCTCTGGCATTAACCAAAATCTTACCGTTCGTAAGGTTTTTCAAGGGATCGGAGTGGAGCGTGTTTTTCCAATTCATTCTCCTCAGATTGAAAATATCAAGGTTTTGCGTCGCGGTAAAGCCCGTCGTGCCAAGCTTTATTACCTACGCGATCGCATAGGTAAGGCAACTCGCCTGAAGCAACGGTTCGATAGAGCTTTGTAACGGTTTTGCAATTAGCTTTCAGCCCTTAGTCTTCATTTAGAGCTAGTGACTGAAAGCTGATTTTTCAATGCTAAGCTACATATGTATAGGTTGATAGTGCATTCGTGCATTTTGCGCTCTTAGTTCAGTTGGTAGAACGCAGGTCTCCAAAACCTGATGTCTGGGGTTCAAGTCCTCAAGGGCGCGCTTTTTCGCACAATTAAATAGCCTGAAACCCTTGCTAAATAAAATCTTAGCTTTTGCTGAGATTCATGAATGTACTTGAAGGTACTTAAACATACCTGAATGTACCTGCAAATTTAGGCAAGATTTAGGCAAGCGTGTAGAATGGGCAAGATAGAACAGGTGAACCAGCGGCTAAAAGATGCTCTGGTGCGAGTTCGCGTAGAGCGGCATGGCGACAAACTCCATTTACGGGCTACATTGCCACCGAAACCAAATGTCTCAACAACACAGCAGCATCAGCAACGAATTGCTCTGGAGATTGCTGCGTCCCCGGCTGGGGTCGCTCTCGCAGAAAAAGAAGCCCGCAAGGTGGGGGCATTACTCGACTGCAAACAGTTTGACTGGACTCCGTACCTAACTCGTCGGCACACGTCACCTAGCACGGTTGCCGACTGGCTAACCCGCTTTGAAGCAGAGTTCAGGGGTTGCGTTTCTGATATCACTTGGCAGACGGACTATGATCAGGTTTTTAGGCGATTGCCACCAGAAAAGCCACTAACAGTTGACTTGCTAGTACATGCCATCAGCGCAACGAGAATCAATTCTAGGACGCGAGAACGCTTCTGTATGCATTGGCAAACTAGCGAAAACAGCAGGCTTAACCGCCGATTTTAAGCCGCTACAGGGAACCTATAGCCATAGGCAGGTTGAGCCGCGATCGCTGCCAACGGATCAGGAAATTGTAGATTTTCATCATGGGCTTTCGCATCCGGGTTGGCGCTGGGTCTACGGCATGATGGCAACTTTCGGCTTGAGAAATCACGAAGTTTTCTTTCTGGATACTGCCGATCTGGAGGCTGAAGAGCAGTCTATCACGGTCTTGAAGGGCAAAACGGGTAGACGGCAAGTATGGGCTTATCATCCTGAGTGGATTGACCAATTTAGCCTTAGAAAGCCAGTGTTGCCCGATGTGACTGGCAAGCAGAATTCTGATTTTGGTGACAGAGTGACTCACTACCTCCGCAAAGTTGGAATGCCATTCAAGCCCTACGATTTGCGCCATGCTTGGGCAGTCAGGACGATGCTGTACGGATTGCCCGACACGATGGCGGCGCAACAGATGGGGCATTCTGTGACGGTTCACAATGAAACCTATCACCACTGGATCACGGCTGCCCAACATCAGGCAGAACACGATCGCCTGATGGCTCGGAGCGATCGCCCGGTTGCGCCACTTCCAACAACCCCACAGGCTCCATAAGTTTCTCAATCGCGGTCACGTTCCAAAGATACTCATGCCGTGTAGCACGAGGATTTTTGCAAATAAAATGCTTGCCTTTCTTCATTTGCTGTCTCAACTTCCTTAGCTGACGAGGTTTTAGGCTGAGGAGCGCAGCCGCCTCGTTCGTTTCAAGCCATTTAGACATAATTCGCCTCCTTCCTGAAACGCTGGTACTCGGCTTGTTTGCGATAGGTATCAAGGCAATGCTCCAGATGGCGATATTCGCCCATTGTGAGCGAGTAGGGGTTAGCTTTCCACTTGAGGTAAACGGGTTCATTTAGCCACTCGCCTCCAGGCGCTAAGTCTTGTAGTATGTTCTGTAGTACTTGCAACCATGCAAGCTGATCTGTGCGATCGCGAATCATTCGCATTCCTCCAGCATTTGCCGTAGCTCAGCCCAACTTGAGTCAATGTCTGCCTGCGTCTCCCTCAGCAGCTCGTCAACCCGGTTGGCATAGTCGATCAGGGACATCTGCTCACCCTTCGACGGCGGCGGCGCTGGCTTGCTCTCAACGGGCTTGAACTTGCGATTTTTTCTAGGTGCCATTGCCGCTTCTCCTCGCTTCAACCGCTGCCCAATAATCTTGTGAAGCAATATCCTCTGTTTGAAGAATTGCCGGAATGGGTGTCACCGCCGTTGATGCTTGGTATTGGGCAAATTCTCGTTTGTTTGCTGCTTTGAGCATTTCCTTGTCGATCCACTGCTCCATCAATGCGGGTTTTTGGGGTAGTGAATTTGCTCTGTTAAGCAACCAATCTCGAAACGCACGATCGTTTTCTTCTTTCTCGCCCGCGTTCTCTCTCTCTTTTAAAGACTGTACTGTATAGATTGTATAGATTGTATAGATAGAGGGGCGCTGGAACCATTACTAAAAGCGGGTTCTAGCGGTTCAGAATCCCGTTTGGCGGACTCAGAATCCAAAAGATATACAGGTGTGCCGTCGTCGTCAATTGGTATCCTCACCACCATTTCGATCGCTTCAAATTCAATCCGTTTTTGAATCGTCAGCGCTGAAAGTGCCCGGTAATAAGCCGTTCTCTTAATTCCTAGCGTTTTTGCCAATGCTGACGGGTTGATCCTGAGTGTCTCTCCCTGCTTGCGAGTAGCACTGACGGCGTAGAAAAGTGCACCACTTGGCGTTAAAAGTCCATCACGAAAGTCGCGCATCACATCGTCAAAGGTCAGACGGTGATGAGGCGGCGCTTTGCCGTTGCTCTTTTGCATAGTCCTAATTTCGCTGATGATGAACAGTGACAAAGCTGGATGGATGCAACCCTTCTCAGCCTTGTCACTGTCGTTTACTGGCGGCATTGTCAGCCACCCATCTAAAGAATAGGGAGTTGGCAAGCGCTTGCCAACTCCCTATCATGAAAAAAGATGAGTCAACAAAAGGTCGTCCCGGATTGAAGGAATTGAGAGAGAAAGCAGGACTAACGCAGTTGCAGCTAGCCGTGCAGATCCCTGTAGACCCAAGCGCTGTTAGGGCATGGGAAAACAGCGGCGCTGTACCAGGCTTCGATAAAGCCGCTCGACTAGCAACAATTCTTGGTGTCTCGCTAAAACGTCTCTGCAAGGAATTCGGGATAGACGCTGAAGGCATCCCTGACGATACGGAGGCATCCACCATGTAGCTAGCTGATTGATGAGTCTCAAGACACGCATAGTCCGATCGCCCGTGTTCATCCACGGGCTTCTTTACCCCATCACGAAAAGTAAAAAGCCATGGCAAAAAACAAGACAGAATCAACCCCGCCCGATGCTGAAGACCGCACCGTAAAGGTGACTGACAAGGGACGCGCCTTCCTGTCTGAATTGCGGGAAAGCAAAACCGAAGAAGACAAGCAAAACGTTAGAGACCGCCATAACACTGAAGATCCAGGGATTCCACCTAAGTCCAAATAGCTAAAAGCCTAGCGGCGCGAACTTCCAGGGACTCACCGCTAGACCGTACCCCATCACAGAGGCAAAATAATTATGGCAGAGTTTTTTGACGATCGCGTCACCGTAACAGTCACAACCACACCAAAGGGTGCTTCAGACGTATTGCAAGGCATAGAGTCTGCCGCTCGCAACATAGCTGACCCTGAAAAAACTTGGGTCACGGTTGCTCCAGTGGAAAAACCGGACAGCATGCAATCCAAAAAGGACCAGTCCAACCCCAATGAGGATGGACGGGCATGAGCGACCAAAAAGATAAGGTTGAAAAGATGGCAAAAGAGGCAGGTGTGCCACTCGATAACATCTACACGGAAGATGACTTTGCTAAATCCTTTGGCGGCGAAAATGCGCGATGGATGACCAATGATCGCTGGAATGAAATCGCCTCTAGTCAAACTATCAGCTATGCAGCGTTGAAAGCGTTGAAGGAGCAGCACGACGCAGAAGATGAGTGAGCTAACAGATCGTCAGAAAGACCTTTCCCGCGCGGCTGCAATGACTGGAATGGACACCGATGAAATCGGCAACATTTCGCCACATCCTGATGGCGCTTATGGCGACTATGACGAAGACCATCTAAAGCCTGATGTCAATCAGGTAGAATCAAAGCTTAAGAGCTATGATAGTACAGACGTTTCAGGCGATAATTAACCATGTGGGACAGGCGTGTTCTAGTTGGTAGCAGAGAAATTCATATCCTGGAAGACGTTCCAGAGTATGAAGGACTCGCAGACTCAAAGCATGAAACCTACCGCCTCTTGTGGGCACTCTCATTCATTGGCGGTAGCTACGATCACAATCCCTATTCAATCGAAACGAGGGACTTTATGAAGCTCCTAGGCTTACAGGCTGTCCCTCCATTGCAAAGCAGGTTTGAAGGACTGGAGAAGTTGGGCAAAATCCGCATTGAGCGCATTTTCAAGCCTGAGTCTCTAGCTGCATAGTTGAGTGAAGCGATCGCTCTAGAGCGATCGCTTTTTTATTGCTCTTGGTGTCATTCAGGTACAATCAAGTATAGTCATCACTCCAAAGCACCATGACCGAACGATTAGACCGCTTAGAAGCTCTCGCAGAAACCATACTTCTAGCCATCCAGCAACAGCAAGCAACTCAAAATGCTGATAGGCAGGAGTTTCGTGGATCTCTCGAAGCTGGTAGACAAGAACTACGTGCCTGCATTGATGATGTTGTTGGCATGATTGGCACTCTGGCTGAAACCGCCACCGAAACCTTTGCAAGAATAGACCTAATGCAATCAGAGATAAGAGGACTGCAAACTGAAAACCGACGCATTCTAGAGCGCATGGAGCAAAGGGACTCTTGATCACTCGCTCCGCTTCATCCAGCCACCGGTGCTTTCAGTGCTGATCTTCACCATTATTACATTCAGCATGTTTTTCATGTCCCTCAGGTCCAAGGTCGTTTCGTCAAAACGTGAATCCAATTCTTTGATAATTTGCGCTTGGGTATCAGCCAACTGCTGATAATTGCGCTTCAAATGCTCAAAGTCTCGCTGACTGGCATAGCGTTTTTGAACTGAGGCGCTGTACCAGGTGACGATCGCAAACAGTGCAGAGCCAAGCGACAGGATCAGCAAAACAAATTGGAGAACATCGACAGTAGACTTTTGCATAAGTTGAAAAGCTAATTTGACAAAAACCTAATATGTCGAAAAGCTAATTTGATCGAATGACACGACAGAGGCAGACCCTCCGGCATAATCGAGATTGCCATTGGATTGCATATTCAACCAAGCGGTCGCCAGAGCGCTATTGCCCCCACCGGAGACGGTAAATCTACAGATTCCCAAAGGTCTAAAGCCTGCTGGCAAAGTAAGAACGGTTCCAGCCGGTCCACTGACATAATTAGCAGTGCCCCGCAAATAGACGATGCCCAAACTGTCTTTGCGATAAGCGGGAACAAGGAAGCCTGGTCTTGGTACGTAGCTCAAGCTAAGGGCGATCGTGTTCCAGGTGCCACCGCTGCTAGGGTTATCAAGCGGCATCAGCTAAACTCTCGCACCAGGGCGTTACCGTTTGCCGCACTCCAAATACCCGATATAGCCCCTGTAAAGCCAAAAGGAACCTCATAGTAACCGCCTGGATCTAACTTGGCTGCGTAGTCTGCTGCTGTGGCGGCTGCGTCAAGATCCATAAATAAAGTAGCTGTAGAAGCGTTCCAAATTGTTGCACCCTTGCGGTTTGCATTTGCAGCCAAGATTGCAACTGAAGCAATCGAGGAAGCAACGGTTGTAGAAGCTGCAACCGTTGAGACTGGTGCAATAAGCGCTACTGGATTAGAACAATACTTCGGACAGTTTTTCGAGAGCAAAATAAGATATCTAGACAAAAGCTACCTCTGTCTGTAGGGTGCATATTACGTCAAACACCAGAGAGGTAGCCTGCT
>ENA-ORBV01000274-ORBV01000274.1-microbial-mat-metagenome-genome-assembly--contig:-NODE-274-length-115446-cov-9.315033_pt1 | contig 115446 bp, 102 predicted proteins | sample MGYA00237777_ERZ505514 | MGnify/ENA primary metagenome ERZ505514 (study PRJEB26160, sample SAMN06269048) | microbial mat metagenome | isolation source: Oligotrophic lake microbial mat | place...
CCATAGCTGCAGCTATGGCGCGGATTTGCAACGACGCATGGCGGACGAAGGCGCGATTTCATGTAATCGGTTTGGCGCAACGGACTACTAGCCACATGCAGTCGCTGGCTGTCACCGATCTGCAGGACTTTGTCGCGGCCCATCCGGGCGCGCTGCTGTTGGACGTGCGTGAAGCCTGGGAGGTGCAGCTGGCCCGCATCGCGCTGCCCGGCGCCCAGGCCTTGCACATGCCCATGCAAGAGGTGCCGCAGCGCCTGAGCGAACTGCAGGGGCCGCAGCCCATCGTCTGTATCTGCCATCACGGGGCGCGCAGCGCGCAGGTCGTCGCATTCCTGGTGCGGCAGGGCCACAGCCCCGTCTATAACCTCGCCGGCGGCGTGGACGCCTGGTCCACGCAAGTCGACCGTGCCGTACCGCGGTACTGAACGCCGCGCTCAACGACAACAATCCAAGGAACCCCGCATGCGCCCGATCCCCTCGACACGGCAAGCCCGCAGCCGCGTTGGCCAGCTCACCGCCCTGGCCGCCCTGCTGACGGTTGGCCTGCCCGGCCTGGCAGCCGCCCAAAGCCTGCAAGAGCTGTACGAAGGCGCACGTGTCTTTGACGCCACCATCCTGGCGGCCAGGGCCAACTTCCAATCGGCCGAATTCCGCGTGGCGCAAAGTGACGCGCTGCTGCGTCCTGCGCTGGCCGCGACGGCCGGCGCCATCACGTCGCAGACCGACACCCCCACCATCAGCGGCCCGAAGGCCACGCACTCCATCTCTGGCGCGCTGAATGGCCGTTATCCGCTGTTCAACCGCGCCAATGCGGTGACCATCGAACAGGCGCGCAAGACGCTGCTCACCGCGCAGGCCGACCTGGACGCCGCCGAACAAGATCTCATCTTGCGCCTGTCGCAGGCCTACTTCGACGTGCTGGCTGCACAGGACGCGCTGGCCACCACACGTTCCAGCAAGGCGTCCATCACCGAACAGCTGGCTTCGGCCAAGCGCAACTTCGAAGTGGGCACCGCCACCATCACCGACACCCGCGAAGCACAAGCCCGCTTCGACCTGTCCACCTTCCAGGAACTGGCCGCTGAAAACGACCTGCGCACCAAACGCATCGCACTGGACACGCTGGTGGGCAAGAGCGCCGTCGCGCCCAAACCGCTGCGTGTGCCGGTGGAACTGCCCTCGCCCGTGCCGGCCAACGCCGAAGAGTGGGTCACCGTGGCCGACCAGCAGCACCCCACGGTGCGTCGTGCGCGGGCCGGGCTGGAAGTGGCCTCACTGGAGATCAGCAAGGCACGCGCCGCAGAGTCGCCCACGCTGGACGCCGTGGCGTCGATCAGCGGATCGGACGCACGGGGCACGCTGCCCAACCTGAGCCGCAGTGCCGGCACATCGGCCGTGGCCAGCATCGGCGTGCAGATGAACTGGCCGCTGTACACCGGCGGCGCCACACAAAACCGCATCAAGGAAACGCTGCTGCTCGAAGAGAAGGCGCGCAACGATGTTGAAGCGGCGCGCCGTGGCGTGGCGCAGGGCACACGCGTGGCCTACTTCGGTGTGCAGTCCGGGCTGTCGCAAGTGAAGGCGCTGGAAGCCGCCGAAGCGTCCACCAAGCTGCAGCTGGAAGCCACACAACTGGGCTACCGCGTGGGCGTGCGTGTCAACCTGGATGTGCTGAACGCGCAGACACAACTGTTCACCACGCAGCGCGACCTGGCACGTGCGCGCTACGACGTGCTGCTGGGCACGCTGCGCCTGAAGCAGGCTTCGGGTCAGCTGACGCCGGCGGATATCGCAACGCTGAACCGACTGTTGGCCATGTAAGCGGCGGCAAAGCGCCGTCAACAAATCTTTGCCTGGCCTTTGCCTGGCCTTTGCCGGGCGAGAGGCCCCGTGGCGGCTCTTCAGCAGCCACACTTCGGGTCATGGAACCTCGCCATGATCCGACATGACATGAAGCCTGCGCTGGCCGCCCACCGCTTTGGCCTGGGCGAGCCCTCGCTGGACGCCATGGCTGGCGACGCCCAAGGCTGGCTGGCGGCGCAGATCGGGCCGGCCGAAGCACAGCGCAGCACGGGTCTGGAGCTCGCCTCGGGACTGGAAGCGCTGCAGAGTTTTGCCCAGTTCCAGCGCCTGCAAAGGCAAGCCGTGCGGGCCGCAGCCCCGGTGGCGGCCGGTGCCGAGATGGGCGGCATGGCGGGCGCCGCACCCATGAGCGATGAGCGTTCGGGCGAACAGCAGTTTGTCCAGCACTTCCGCCAACGTGTGCAGGGTGACGTGCGGGCGCGGCTGGCCACGGCGGCGCTGAGCACCCAACCATTCAGCGAAAGGCTGGCGCTGTTCTGGGCCAACCACTTCACCGTGAGCATGGCCAAGGCCAACACCCGCGGCATGGTGGGCGCGTTTGAACGAGAAGCCATACGGCCGCACATCGGCGGCAGTTTCGAGACGCTGCTCAAGGCGGCCGTGCACCACGCCGGCATGCTGCGTTACCTGGACAACGACAACTCGGCCGGCCCGGCATCGGCCTTTGTGCAGCGCCAGGCGCGGCGCCAGCAGAACCGCAACGCTGCCGACCCACGGCCCGCACCGCGCGTGACGGGCCTCAACGAAAACCTGGCGCGCGAGGTGCTGGAACTGCACACGCTGGGTGTGGCCGGTGGCTACACACAAAACGACGTCACCGAGTTCGCCCGCGTGCTGACCGGCTGGCGTGTGCCACTGGGTGAACTGGCCAACGCCGCACCGGGCACACCACCGGCCCGCTTCGACCCCAACTGGCACCAGCCCGGCACCAAGACCGTGCTGGGCAGGCGTTATGCCGAAGGCCCCGAGGCGCTGGACGCGGTCTTGCACGACCTGGCCCAGCACGCCGCCACGGCGCGTTTTGTCGCCACCAAGTTGGCACGGCACTTCGTTGCCGACCAGCCGCCGCCAGCGCTGGTGGCGCGGCTGGAGGACAGCTACCGCCGCAGCGGTGGTGACCTGCCCAGCCTGTACCGCACGCTGATCGAAGCGCCCGAAGCCTGGTCGCCGCAGCCGGACAAGCTGAAGACGCCCGAAGAATTTGTCATCAGCACCGTTCGGCTGCTGCGCTTGGGTGACCAGCCTTTTTTGCGCAACGCCGACGGCGGCATCGCCTTGCTGGGGCAGCGTGTGCAGGCCGCGCCATCGCCGGCCGGCTGGCCCGACCGCGCAGAAGAATGGCTGGGGCCCGACGCGGTGTGGAAGCGGGTGGAATGGGCCACCCGCGTCGCCGACCGGCTGGGCCGACAGGTGGATGCGCGGCAACTGGCCCAGGCCAGCCTGGGGCCACTGCTGCAAGACACCACGGCCGTTCAGATCGAGCGCGCAGCCGACGGCCCGCAAGCCTTGGCGCTGCTGCTGCTGGCGCCAGAATTCCAGAGGAGATGAAGCCCCCAAGCTCGCTTTCGCTCGCTGCCCCCCGAGGGGGGTGTCCCCGTACGGACCGGCGGAGCCGGATCCGTCGGGGGAAGCTTGGCTTTGAGCGCGATTTGGCGCAGCGTTGAGAGGACCTTGCATCATGAATACGCGTCGGAGTTTGTTGCGCGCTGCGCCTGCTGCTTTTGCAGCCGCGGCGCTGGCGCCTTGGGCAAGCCTGAGCGTGTCACAAGCCGCTGGGCCGGGATCGAATCGCTTTGTGTTTGTGATCCTGCGCGGCGGCATGGACGGGTTGACTGCCGTGCCTGCGGTTGGCGACCCGGCGTTTGCCGGGGCGCGCGGCGTGCTGGGTCAGTTTGCCAGTGAGCCGCTGCACCTGAACGCCACCTTCGCGCTGCACCCGCTGCTGCCGCAACTGCACACGATGTTCGGCCAGGGCGAACTGACGGTGCTGCATGCCGTGGGCTTGCCTTACCGCGAACGCTCGCACTTCGACGCCCAGCAAGTGCTGGAAAGCGGCGGCCAGCGGCCGTATGAACTGACCAGCGGCTGGCTGGGTCGAGCGCTGACGGCCTCTGCTGCTGGCGTCAGTGCACGGCCGCTGCAGGCCGTGGCGCTGCAGACCGCCGTGCCGTTGGTGCTGCGGGGCCACGAGGGCGTGGACACCTGGGCGCCGTCGACACAAGCCGAGCCCGGCGCCGACCTCGTGAGTCGGCTCCAGATCATGTACCGCGACGACAGCGCATTGGCCCAGGCTCTGGCCCGCGCCCGCGCCCTGCGCGCCGAGCCCGGCATGGCAGCCAACCCGCAGGCGCAAACTGACCTGGGCAACGCCGGGCCAGGCGCAGTCCCGGGCGCAGTCCCGGGCGCGATCCCGGGCGCAGTCCCGGGCGCAATCCCGGGCGCAGGCGGCCGCAACGCCGCGGTGCTGCTGGCCCGCAAGGCCGCCGAGTTCCTGCAGCGCGGCTCGCAGGTTGCCGTGATGGAGCTGGGCGGCTGGGACTCGCACACCAACCAGGGTGCGCCAGCGGGCGCCCTGTCCAACAACCTGCGCACCCTGGACGCCACGTTGGCTGCGCTGCGCGAAGCGCTGCTGCCTGGCGGCACGTGGAGCCGCACGGTGGTGCTGGTGGCCACCGAGTTCGGGCGCGAAGTGGTCGTCAACGGCAACCAGGGCACGGACCACGGCACGGGCGGTGCCGCCTTTGTGCTGGGCGGTGCGGTGAAGGGCGGTCGTGTGCTCAGCGACTGGCCCGGTCTGGCCAGCAAGGACCGTTTCGAGGGCCGCGACCTGCGCGTCACCACCGACTTGCGTGCCGTCATCAGGCCGCTGCTGGCCGACCACCTGCGGGTGCCACGCGCGGCCCTGGATGCCCTGGTGCTGCCGGGCAGTGCCGGTCTGGCGTCACTGGACTTGTTGCGCGGCACTGCAGCCTGAGAGCGCAGCGCGCTCAGGCTGGCGCCGGGGCCGGTGCAAGCGCCAGGATGGATGTGGCCATGCGAGAAGCCGCACCCCGGTGCTGACCCGCAAAGTCCCGGGCACGGGCCGACAGCGCCGGCAACTGCGGGTCCTGGGTCAACGCCAGTGCCTGCTGAACGCCCTGTTCGATGTCCTGCACCCGCCATGCGACGCCCGCCGCCAGCGCCAGCTCAGCGGCCTGGGCAAAGTTGAAGGTGTGCGGCCCCATCACCAGGGGGCAGCCGCAGGCTGCAGCTTCGATCAGGTTCTGGCCGCCCAGTGGCGCAAAGCTGCCGCCCAGCAAGGCCACGTCGGCGGCGGCATAAAAGGCCGGCATCTCGCCCAGGCTGTCGCCCAGGAAGACATCGGCATCGGCGCCTGTAGGTGCTCCCTCGCCCCAGGCACTGCGGCGCGACAAGCTGAAGCCCGCCCGCGTGATGAGAGCGCCCACTTCGTCAAAACGTTGGGGATGGCGCGGCACCACAACAAGCAGCGGCCGGGGCGCCGTCAGCGCGCGCCAGGCTTGCAGCAGCGGCACCTCTTCACCTTCGCGCGTGACGGCAGCCAGCACCACGGGCCTTGCCACTTGGCGCCGCCAGGCCAGTCCACGCGCCAGCAGTTCCGGATTGGGAGTCATGTCGAACTTGAGGTTGCCGGGTACCTGGACATCTGGCGCGCCCGTAGCTCGCAGCCGCACCGCATCGGCTTCGGTCTGCGCCAGCACCTGGGTGAAACAAGCCATCGCCGGGTGCATCAATGCCGCCATTTGCCGGCCCTTGCGTTCACTGCGCTCGGACAAGCGTGCATTGGCCAGCACCAGAGGCAAGCCTTGCGCCTGTGCAAAGTGCAGCAGGTTGGGCCAGACCTCGGTTTCCATGATCACGCCAACGACCGGCCGGTGGTGGCGCAAGAAACGGCGCACGGCAGTGGGTGTGTCGTAGGGCAGCCAGGCCTGCACATCACCCTCGCGCAGCAAGGCGGTGCCCGCTTCACGACCCGTGGCGGTGCCGTGTGTGAGCAGCAAGCGCAGACCCGGCCGCTGCGCACGCAAGGCGTCGATCAAGGCTGCAGCCGCCCGTGTTTCGCCCAGGGACACGGCATGCAGCCACAAACGGCCAGGTGATGCCGGGGCGGCGCTGTGGCCCAGCCTTTCGGGCCACCACTGCCGGTAGGCAGTCTCCTGCCGCCCGCGCCACCACAAGCGCAGAAAGTACAGCGGCGTGGCCAGCCACAACAGCAGCGAATAGGCGCTGCGGGCCAGCCTTTGCTTCATGCGAGCCGCTCAGTGGGCCGAAGCACCCACCTGCGCGTCGGGCTTCACGCTGCGCAGCGCGGCCATGAACTGGGCTTCGATGCGGTGCAGCGCTTCTTCGGTGTGGCCTTCAAAGCGCAGCACCAGCACCGGCGTGGTGTTGCTGGCGCGAATGAGACCGAAACCATCGGCAAAGTCCACCCGCAGGCCGTCGATGGTGCCCACCTCGCCACCTTCAAAATTCAAGCGGCCGTCGGCCACACGCGCCAGCAATTCGGCCACCACGGCATGGTGCTCACCTTCGGCGCAACTGACGTTCAGTTCGGGCGTGGAAAAGCTGGTGGGCAGCGCATCCAGAAACGCGCTGGGGTTCTTCTCGCGGCTCAGGATTTCCAGCAGCCGGCCGGCCGTGTACATGGCGTCGTCAAAGCCGTACCAGCGTTCGCCGAAGAACAGGTGGCCGCTCATCTCGCCGGCAAAGGGCGCGCCGGTTTCCTTGAGCTTGGCCTTGATCAGCGAATGCCCCGTCTTCCACATCAGCGGCTTGCCGCCCGCTCGTCTGATGGCCACCGGCAGGCGCTGGCTGCACTTCACGTCGAAGATGATGGTGCCGCCCTTGTGGCGCTTCAGGATGTCGCGCGCGAACAGCATGATCTGCCGGTCGGGGTAGATGATGTGGCCTTGTGCCGTGACCACACCCAGGCGGTCGCCGTCGCCGTCGAAGGCCAGACCGATTTCTGCGCCAGTGGCGTGCACCACCTTGATCAGGTCGGCCAGGTTCTCGGGCTTGCTGGGGTCGGGGTGGTGGTTGGGGAAATCACCATCGACCTTGCTGTACAGGTCGATGACCTCGCAGCCCAGCGCACGCAGGATGGCCGGCGCGGTGGCGCCCGCAATGCCATTGCCGCTGTCCACCACCACCTTCATCGGGCGGCTCAGCTTGCAGTCGCTGGTGATGCGGTGCGCGTACTCGGCACCGATGTCCATCTTGGCGCTGCGGCCGCGTTTGGCTGTGTAGGTCTCTGTCTCGATGCGCTGGCGCAGCTTCTGGATGTCGTCGCCATAGATGGCACGGCCGCTCATCACCATCTTGAAGCCGTTGTAGTCCTTGGGGTTGTGGCTACCCGTGACCTGGATGCCGCTGTTGCAGCCGTGTTTGCCACGCGTGGCGGCCACGTAATAGAGCATGGGCGTGGTCACCATGCCGATGTCCACCACGTCCAGGCCCGTGCTCTTCAGGCCGCGGATCAGTGCTGCCGCCAGCCCCGGGCCCGACAGGCGCCCGTCACGGCCCACCGCCACCGCCTTTTCACCCGCAGCCACGGCTTCGCTGCCAAAGGCGCGGCCCAGGTGTTCAGCAAAGGGTTCATCGACGTTTTTGCCGACGATGCCGCGGATGTCGTAGGCCTTGAAAATGGTGGGATCAATTTGCATGCGGCGAGGTTTCGGCTGGGGATGTCGGGCGATTGTAGGCAGCCGGTCTGTCCGTGGCCCGAGTGTCCGTGGCCCGAGCCAGCCGGCCCTTTCGCTTGCCAGTCGTCGCCGACGCCGTCGATTCGTCGCTGCCCGTTCGCAGCAGCGCGCTTGCACTGCCTAAACTGCCCGCCATGAACCCGAACGCCACCCCAAGCCCCCGTGCCGCCGGCAAACTACGGTCGACGTGGACCCTGCGCGAGTCCTGGCACTCCTGGATCTCCAACGACATGCAGCGTGCGGGACCCGGCTGGTTGCAGTGGGTGTGGACGCTGATCTTCAGCGCCGTGCTGGCGGTCGGCTTTACGCTGCTGGGTTATGTGATGTTCGCTTCGAAGCTGCCAGGTTCGCATACGCTGCAGGGTTGGGGCTATTGGTATGGCAAGAACTTCGTCGTCTGCTTCACCATCGCTGCGCTCATCCACCTGATGTTCGAGGCCGGCGCCTGGCTGCTGGGCGGCCCGCCGGCGCTGCGCAAACTGAAAGACTGGCAGCGCAGCGTGTTCTTCGGCGGTATTCCGCTGCTGGGCGTGGCCATCGGCTGGCCGGTGGGCATGGTGTTCAGTGGCTCTGCCGACATGCTGCCGCGCTTGCTGGGCAGCACCCAGTCCATTGCCCTGGTCACGACGTTCTGCCTGGGCACCTCCTTGCTGCTGCACTTCTACTTCGCGGCCAAAGCCAAGCAGCTGGCGGCCGAAAAGCGTGCCAGCGAAGCGCAACTGCGCCTGCTGCAGGGCCAGATCGAGCCGCACTTCCTGTTCAACACGCTGGCCAACGTGCAAAGCCTGATGGACCACGACCCGCCGAAGGCCAAGCAGATGCTGATGTCCTTCACCGACTACCTGCGCGCTTCGCTGACCACACTGCGCAGCGCCAGTTCGGCCGTCGCGCAGGAGCTGGACCTGGCGCAGAACTACCTGCAGCTGCTGCAAGCCCGCATGGAAGACCGACTGCAGTTTTCGATCGACGCCGACGAGGCCGCGCGTCGCCAGCCCTTGCCACCCTTGCTGCTGCAGCCCCTGGTGGAAAACGCGGTCGTGCACGGCCTGGAGCCCAGCATAGAAGGCGGCACCGTGCGTGTCAGTGCGCGGGTCGACGGGCAGCACCTGGTGCTTGAGGTGCAGGACGACGGCCGCGGCCTGGACGCGCCCGCACGGCAGGGTGCACGGGCCGGCGCCGGCATGGCGCTGTCCAACATCCGCGAAAGGTTGCTCACCCGCTATGGCAGCGCCGCGACGCTGGAGGTGCTGGCAGCCCACCCGGGCACACTGGCGCGCATCACCTTGCCCATCGAAGGTTCAGCCGCATGACCACCGCCATCCTGGCCGACGACGAACCGCACCTGGCCCGTGCCCTGGCCAGCGAACTGGCCTCGCTGTGGCCTGAGTTGCAGATGCTGCACATGGCACGCAATGGCGTCGAAGCCGCCGAGTGCATCGCCACGCTCAAGCCCGACCTGGCCTTTCTGGACATCCAGATGCCGGGGCTGACCGGGCTGGAAGTGGCGCAGGGCATCGAGGGCGAAACCCGAGTAGTGTTCGTCACCGCCTACGACGAATTTGCGGTGCAGGCCTTTGAGCAGGAAGCACTGGACTATGTGCTCAAGCCCGTGAAGGCCGAGCGACTGCTGCGCACCATCGAACGCATCAAACGTTCACTGGCAGAACCTGCAGCAGATGAAGGCGCGCTGCTGGCTGCGCTGAAGCGCCTGGTGCCCGCTGCCGCTGCGACGGCAGCCTCACCCGAGCACCTGCGCTGGGTGCGCGCCAGCAACGGCGACATCACCCACCAGGTGGCCGTGGACGAGGTGCTGTTCTTTCGCGCCGACGACAAGTACACCTGCGTGCAGACCATCAGCGGCGAGCACCTGATCCGCACGCCCATTGCCGAGCTGGCCAGCCAGCTGGACCCTGCGCTGTTCGTGCAGATGCACCGCAGCACCATCGTCAACCTGGCGCACCTGGCGGGCACCCGCCGCGACGAAGTCAGCCGGCTGTTTCTGCGCATCAGGGGCCACGCGCATGAACTGCCGGTGAGCCGCGCCTACGTGCACCTGTTCAAGGCGATGTGATCAGAACTCGGCCGTGTCGTGCGTCGGCCTTTGTTGTGCCAACTTGTCTGCCAACCGGAAAATGCATCTGGGTCATGGCTGTCTGCGGCGGAGCGGATTGATGGCCTCTGCCGGTTTGGGTTTAATTGGTTTGATTTGGGCCAAGCCTGTCGCCTGCACCAATCGCGCCCGTTCGGGTCAACGCGGCCGACCCGCAGACCCACCCACACAGGCCAGCAGGGCCTCCCGGGTGCGTGCCATGATGGCTCGATGCTGAAGACCTTGAAAGACCTCTTCGACAGCCTCTCGCCCGCTGCGTCCGCGTCTTTCGGCCGTGCGCCGCAGAACGAAGAGCACACCTTGCAACTGGCCTCGGCCGTGATGCTGGTGGAGGTGATGCGCGCCGACACCAGTTTCCACGCGGGCGAGCGCGAAGCCGTGCGTGAAGCGTTGCAGGCCAAGTTCGGCCTCAGCGACGACGAAGCGCAGCGCCTGGCCGAACTGGCCGAGACCACGGCCTCGCAGGCTACCGACCTGTTTGCCTACACCTCGCGCATCAACGAACGTTTTGACATGCCGCAGAAGCTGCGCATGATCGAACTCATGTGGCGCGTGGCCTATGCCGACGGCCACTTGAGCGAACACGAACGCCACGTGATGTGGCGCGTGGCCGACCTGTTGCACGTGCCACAGGGTGCTTATGTGCATGCCCGCATGCGGGCCCAGCAGGCGGCTGACGCGTCACGCGCCGGCTGAGGCTGCGCGGCAGCCGGGCAGCGACAGAGAACGCGGCCGAGAACGCGTCCAAGCACGAGGACACCCTGGCGCCAACTGGGCAAATAAAGCGGACCGAAAAAAGCGGACCAAAAAGAGCGGGCCAAAAACCGGGCCCTCAGTGCCCCAGCATGTTCACACGCACATGCACCAGGTGCGCCATGCACAGCGCCTTGGCCTTGACGGCGTCGCGGGCCTTCAGTGCGGCCACCAGGGCGCGGTGTTCCTGCTGGTACTCCAGGCGCCGCTCGGGCGTGGCACTGCGTTGTTTGAGCATGCCCCACTCGCCTTGCGCACGTGCTTCATTCATCAGGCGAAACACCCCGCTGATGAAGCCGTTGTGCGCGGCTTCGGCAATGGCCTCGTGCAGTGCGGCGTCCCATCTCTCGAAGTCTTCGAGCGTGGTCGCTCGTTCGGCATGATGGTTGCACTCGTCCATGCGCTGGAAGTCGGCCGCCGTGGCGTTGCCGATGGCCATCTCGATGAGCGCCGGCTCCAGCACCAGGCGCGCGCTCATCAACTCGGCAGGGCTCACCGTGGCCCCGCTGGGGGCTGGCAGCAGTTCGGCCAAGAACTCATGCACCTGCTCTGCCACATAGGTGCCGCTGCCCACGGACTGCCGGATCAGGCGTTTGTGCTTGAACTCCAGCAGCACCCTGCGCACGGTGGATCGGCTCAGACCGAACTGTTCGCTCAGTGCACGTTCGGTGGGGATGCGGTGACCGGCCCGCCAAACGCGCGAACGCAGCTTGTCGAGGATCGTTTCGCGCAGGATGGCGGCCGTGTCCATGCGGGTGTTGAGCTTCGATGTGGTGACAAATGGGGGCGGCCAGAGCGGGCGGCGAAAGGGGACGGCGAAAGGGCGAACGCGCCGGACCGAAAAGAATGAGATCGGGCCTGAATGGTAACATTTGGGCCAAGTGGTTCAGGCCATCAGGAGACCGCTTTGCGCATCGCCACCATCGAACACCAGGGCCAACTGCGAGTCTGCCGGCTATCGGCAGACGGCATCACGATCGAACTCTTCGATGTCGATGGCAGTCGGGGCGCGCTGGCACTCATCGAGTCCGCGGCCCGCGGGCTGCCCCTGGCCGCCGTCAACGGCAGCCTGCCATTGGCGCAGGTGCACTTCGTGGCGCCACTGCCCGCACCGCGCCGCAACCTGTTCTGCGTCGGCCGCAACTACCACGCCCACGCCAAGGAACTGCACGACTCGGTCTTCAAGGACAACGCCAAAACGGTGGACGCCTGGCCCATCGTGTTCACCAAAGTGCCCGAATGTGTGGTGGGGCCAGGGTCCACCGTGCGCTTGCCCGGCGCGGCCGTGTCGGAGCAGATCGACTACGAAGCCGAACTGGCGGTGGTCATCGGCCGCGGTGGCCGCAACATCAGCGCCGCCGACGCGATGCAACACGTCTACGGCTACACCATCGTCAACGACGTGACGGCACGCGACGTGCAGATGCGCCACGCACAGTGGGACCTGGGCAAGAGCTTCGACACCTTCTGCCCCATGGGCCCCTGGCTGGTGACGGCCGACGAACTGGACGGCAACAACACCCGCGTGCGCTGCTGGGTCAACGGTGAACTGCGCCAGGACGCACGCACCACCGACCTCATCTTCGACATCCCCACCCTCATCGCCACTTGCTCGCGCGGCATCACGCTGCTGCCCGGCGACGTCATCGCCACCGGCTCGCCGGCCGGCGTGGGCATGGGCATGAAACCGCCACGCTGGCTGCGGCACGGCGACGTGGTGCGCATCGAAATCGATGGCATCGGCACCTTGGAAAACACCTTCCTCGAGGAGACACCCAAATGAACAAGCTGATCGTCAGCATCACCTGGCTGGCCGCCACGGGCGCCGCACTGGCCCAGGGCTGGCCCGACAAACCCATCACCATGATCGTGCCCTTCCCGCCCGGCGGCGTGGCCGACACCGTGGCCCGCCCGGTGGCTGAAGCGCTGGGCCGCGAACTGAAGCAGACCGTGGTGGTGGAAAACCGCGCCGGTGCCGGCGGCGCCACGGGCATCGGCGCGGCTTCGCGCGCGGCCGCCGACGGCTACACGGTGCTGCTGAGCCTGTCGTCAATTTCCATCCTGCCCGAGGCCGACAAGATCCTGGGCCGCAAGCCGGCCTTCACGCTGGACCAGTTCAAGCCCATCGCGCGTTTCACGGCCGACCCCACGGTGCTGGTGGTGCGCGCCGATTCCCCCTGGAAGACACTGGCTGAATTTCTGGCCGATGCCAAGGCGCGGCCGGGTGTCATCAACTTCGGCAGTTCGGGCAACTACGGCACCATGCACGTGCCGATGGAAATGCTCAAGGCCAGCGCCGGGGTGCAGATGACCCACATCCCCTACAGCGGTGCCGGGCCCGCCGTGCTGGCGCTGCTGGGCGGCCAGGTGGACGCCATCGCCAGCGGGCCCAGCACGGTGGCGCAGCAGATCAAGGCCGGCAAGATGCGCGCGCTGGCACACTGGGGCGACAAACCCGTGTCTTCGCTGCCCGATGTGCAGAGCCTGAAACAGGCCGGTTACGGTGCCACGTTCGCGCAGTGGTCCGCGCTGTTTGTGCCCGCAGGCACACCCGATGACATCGTGACCAAGCTGCGCGCGGCTGCTGCCAAGGCCGCACGCGACCCCAAGGTGGTGGAGACCATCAACCGCGCCGGCAGCCCCATCGAGTACCAGGACGCGCCTGAATTCCAGGCCTACTGGGACAGCGATGCCAAACTGATGACGGAAGCGGTGCGCAAGATCGGCAAGGTGGAGTGAACCGGTGCGGTCGGCGCGTCCGATGAGATAAGGCTAACCCCTACCCGCAGCGGCGCGCAGTTTGTCCTTCTTGCTTGGCCGCTTGCCTTTGACACCGCCGTGGGGATCTGCCGGCAATGGCGGCAATGGCGGCAACACACCCGCTACCGGCTCGAAGCCCACCAGCTGTTCGCGCGGCACCCTCAGCTGTTGACGTTTTTCGATCAGCCGGAAGTGCAGCTCGCTGCCCGGTGCGTCAGTCAGCACAAAGCTGACGGCCACGCCTGAGGCACCGGCACGGCCGGTGCGCCCGATGCGGTGGGTGTGGTCGATGGCCGAACGTGGCAGGTCGTGGTTGACCACCGCGTCGATGGCCGGCACGTCCAGCCCGCGTGCTGCCAGGTCGGTGGCTACCAGCACCTGCAGCTGGCCACTGGCCAGGTCGTCCAGCACCTGCGCGCGCCGGCCCTGGCTCAGGTCGCCGTGCAGGGCGGCGGCGGCCAGCCCGGCCTGGCGCAACTTGTCGGCCACGTGTTCAGCACTGTGCTGCGTCGCCACGAAGACCAGCACCTTGCGCCAGCGCTGGGTGGCGATCAGGTGGCGCAACAGCGGCGTGCGTCGTGCGGTGTCGACGACAAGGGCACGCTGGGTGATGTGGGGTTCGGCCGTGCCGGGCTCGGGGCAGCCGCCAGGTGGCGGGCCGGCCTCCGATTCAGCAACTGTCGTGGCGGCATGCATCTGCGCAGTCACCTCGACAAACAAGGCATCGGTCTGCACCGCGTGGGCCAGCGCCAGCACCCCGTCAGGCAGCGTGGCGCTGAACATCAACGTCTGCCGGGGCCGCGGCAGCAGCGCCAGCACACGGCGTGTTTCCTGCTCGAAGCCGGCGTCCAGCAAACGGTCGGCCTCGTCCAGCACCACCACTTGCAGGTCGGCCAGGCGAAGAGCGTTCTGACGCGTCAGGTCCAGCAGCCGGCCCGGGGTTGCCACCAGCAGGTGCGCGCCACCACGCAGCGCCATCATCTGCGGATTGATGGACAGGCCACCCACCGCCACCACGGTCTTGAGCTGTGGCGCTAGCCCTTGCGCTGCCGCAGCGATCTGCGCCGCCAGTTCGCGCGTGGGTGCCAGCACCAGCGCCATCAGGCGGCGCGGTCGCTCTTCAACCACACCGGGCTGCGAGAGCACACGCTGCAGGATGGGCAGCACAAAACCGGCCGTCTTGCCCGCGCCTGTTGGCGCCTGGGCCAGCACGTCGCGCCCGGCCAGGATGGCGGGCAGCACGGCGCGCTGGATGTCGGTGGGCTGGCGCCAGCCAGCGGCAACAGCGGCTTGCTGCAGCACGGCCTCCAGGCCCAGGGCCGCAAAGGTGTCGGCGACGGGCTTTGTGTCGGTCTGCCCCAAGGCGGTTGGCTGATCAGGCATGCACAACAGGATAGCCTGCGGCCTGACCATGCCCGCCAACCCCGCAAAGCACGTTGACCATCAGCCATCCCGCCTGCGATGCCCACGCTGCCAGCGCCCTGATCGCCGCTGCCTGTGCGCCTGGGTGCGGCCCACCGACACGCAGCTGCCGGTGCTGGTGCTGCAACACTCGCTGGAAGCCGCCCACGCCAAGAGCAGCACCACCTTGCTTCACTTGAGCTTGCGCAACTGCCGCGTGGAAGTTGGCGAGCGCTTCGATGAGCCCACATTGACTTCCTGGCTGACCGACGGCACGGTGCTGCTGTACCCGGGCTTGGCAGCAGCACCCACCACCGAAGCACGGCCCCGTCGCCTGGTGCTGCTGGACGGCACCTGGCGCAAGACACGCAAGCTGCTGCACCTGAACCCGCTGCTGCAACAACTGCCCCGGCTGTCGTTGCCTGACCCGCCGCCTTCGCTGTACACCATCCGCAAGGCCCAGCTGCCAGAGCAGCGCAGCACGCTGGAAGCGGCATGCCTGGCACTGGGCCAGTTGGAAGGTCGGCCGGCGCACTACGCGCCGCTGCTGCAGGCTTTTGACGGCTGGGTGCGATCGCATGATGGGGCGCGATCGAATACGAGACGACATCCTGCGCCGGAGCCGCCCGTCGAAAAGCTCATCCCTTCGTGATGCGAAAGCCCGCGTCCAGCAGCAGCACCTCGCCCGTGGTCTTGGCCGCACCCGCACCCAGCCACCAGGCCGCATCGGCCACGTCCTCGGGTGTCAGCGGCTCGGCCAGCGCGGCGGTGTCGGTCCAGGCTTTCAGGTGCGCGGCATAACGCTCGGGGCCCATGCCCTGCTGCAACCAGCTGGATGCCACCAGACCCGGCGCAATGGCGTTGACGCGGATCTGCGGCCCCAGTGCACGCGCCAGCCCCACCGTCATGGCGTTCACCGCGCCCTTGCTGGCCATGTAGGCAATCGAAGAACCGCGGCCCATCATCGACGCCACCGACGAGATGTTGACGATGCCCGCGCCCGGCTGCTGCTGCAGCAGCGGCACGAAGGCGCGCGACAGCTGAAAGGCACCCACCACGTTGACGGCATAGATGCGCTGGAAGTCTTCGGCATCCAGGCCATCCAGATTTTTCAGCGCCACGAACTTGGTGGTGCCGGCGTTGTTCACCAGCACATCGGCGCGGCCAAAACGTACCTTCGTTTCTTCGGCCATGCGGCGGGCATCGGCGTCCAGCGAGACATCGGCCTTGACCAACAGCACCTGTGCGCCGAGCGCGCGGCATTCATCGACCACGGCTTCGGCCGGTGCGGCCTGGCGCGAGTAGTTGACCACCACGTCCCAGCCCTCGCGGGCATAGCGCCGAACGGTGGCCGCGCCGATGCCGGATGAGGAGCCGCTGACCACGCAGACCTTGCGTTCGGGCATGACACTCTCCGTCTTGGGGTGGGGATGAGGATGGGGACGGGAGGCAATGCTACGCGTGGCAGCTGCGGCATGGGCCGCCTGAACAGTGCCTGAACCGCGCTTGAAGCACAGGTCCGAAAACGGCCAGCCGCCCGGTGCGGGCTGCCTATCATCGCTGCATGGTTCTTGATAACGACTCTGCCTACCTGGCCCTGAAGGCCCGCGATGCGCGCTTTGACGGGCGCTTGTTCGTAGGTGTCACGTCCACCGGCATCTACTGCCGCCCGGTATGCCGGGTGCGCACCCCCAGGCGCGAAAACTGCCGCTTCTTCGACACCCGTGCGCAGGCCGAGGCAGCCGCCTTCCGGCCGTGCATGAAGTGCCGACCCGAAATTGCGCCGGGGCTGTCGCAGATGGACTCGTCGCGCTCGCTGGCCGACACCGCCGCGCGCTGCATCGAAGACGGTGTGCACAGCGGGCAGGCGGTGGCCATTCCACAACTCGCATTGAAGCTGGGTGTCACCGACCGCCACCTGCGGCGCATCTTCCAGGCCACCCACGGCGTGGCGCCACACGCCTACCTGAGCACCCAGCGCCTGCTGCTGGCCAAACAGCTGCTGACCGACACCACGCAGCCCGTCACGCAGGTGGCGCTGGCCAGCGGCTTTGACAGCCTGCGGCGCTTCAACGCCGCCTTTGTCGAGCGCTACCGTTTCAACCCCACCCAGCTGCGACGCGAGGGCGTTGCACCGCAGGCCGGCGGTGCCTTGCGTCTGGCGTACCGGCCGCCCTATGACGTGCCGGCCGTACTGGGCTTTTTTGCGCAGCGGATGGTGCGCGGCGTGGAAGAGGTCGACGGGCTCACGCTGCGCCGCACCGTGGGTTGGGCGCAGCGTGGCCAGCCCGTATCGGGCTGGATCAGCTGCCGCTTTGTGCCCGAGCGCCACGAGGTGCATGTCAGCGCATCGGCCAGCTTGTCGCCCGTGCTGGGTGAGGTCATGCAGCGTGTGCGACAAGCCCTGGACCTGGATGCCGACCCGTCGCGCATCGACCCCGTGCTGGCGCTGCTGCCCGTGCCGCTGCGGCCGGGCACGCGCCTGCCTGGCGTGATGGACAGCTTTGAAGGTGCGGTGCGGGTGATTCTGGGCCAGCAAGTCACGGTGAAGGCCGCGCGCACGCTGGTGCAGCGGCTGGTGGACCGCTTCGGTGTGACCATCGAAACACCCTTTGCCGCGCTGACCCATGTCTTTCCGGATGCGCTTTCGATCGCAACGGCAGACCCCGCAGACATCGGCCAGCTGGGCATCGTGCGCCAGCGCGTCAGGGCCTTGCAGGCACTGGCTGGCGCAGTGCTGGACGGCAGCCTGGCCCTGCGCCGCGGTGCGCCCATCGAAGCCACCATGGACACACTGCGCGCCTTGCCCGGCATCGGCGAATGGACGGCGCAAGTCATCGCCATGCGTGCCATGGCCTGGCCCGACGCCTGGCCGGCAGCTGACATCGGCCTCATGAACGCGCTGGGCTCGCGCAACCGCAAACACATCACCGCGCTGGCCGAAGCCTGGCGTCCGTGGCGCGCCTATGCCGTGATGCGGCTGTGGCATGAACTGGAGCACCCGACATGATCAAGTCTTATGCAGCGCAATGCCGCACCGCCACCCCGCTGGGCACCATGACCCTGGCCGCCACGACGCAGGGGCTGGCCGGCGCCTGGTTTGACGCGCAGGCCCATCACCCCGGCGAACTGTCGGCGCCGCTGGATGCCAGACACCCGGTGCTGGTGCAAGCGGCACAAGAACTGGCCGAGTATTTTGCAGGCCGCCGCCAACACTTCGCCGTGGCGCTGGACCCGCAAGGCACGGCCTTCCAGGTCAGCGTGTGGCAGGCGCTGCAGCGCATACGCAGCGGCGGCCTGCACACCTATGGCGGCATTGCACAAGACCTGGGCCGGCCCGATGCCGCGCGTGCCGTGGGCGCTGCCGTCGGCCGCAACCCGCTGTCGGTGATCGTGCCCTGCCACCGCGTGGTGGGCCGTGACGGCTCACTCACCGGTTATGCCGGCGGCCTGCTGCGCAAGCAGGCCCTGCTGAAGCTGGAAGGTGCCGTGCTGGAAAGCGCCACGCCCGCATGACCCGACGCGACCTGATCGATCTGTTCCTGCTGGCCGCGCTGTGGGGTGCGTCTTTCCTGTTCATGCGCATGGGTGCATTCGAGTTCGGGCCCGTGGCGCTGGTCTTCGTGCGTGTGGCCGGTGCAGCCTTGCTGTTGATGCCGTTGCTGGCATTGCACCGCGAGATGGCCGCGCTGCGCACACACTGGCGCGCCATTGCGGCCGTGGGCATCGTCAATTCGGTGTTGCCGTTTTTGCTGTTTGCCGTAGGCGCGCTGGCACTGAGCACTGCACTGATGTCGGTCTTCAACGCCACGGTTCCGATCTGGGGGGCGCTGGTGGCGTGGCTGTGGCTGCACGACCGCCTGGACCGTTCGCGCTGGCTGGGCCTGGCCATCGGCGTGCTGGGCGTCGTGGGCCTGAGCTGGGGCAAGGCCGACTTCAAGGTCGGCGAACACGGTGTCAGCGCGGCGCTGGGCATCGCGGCCTGCCTGCTGGCCTCGGTACTGTACGGCGTGGGCGGCAACCTGTCGCGCAAGTGGCTGGCCGGGGTGCCGCCGCTGGCCGTGGCCGCGGGCAGCCAGCTGGCCGCCAGCCTGGTGCTGGTGGTGCCAGCCTGGTGGTGGTGGCCGGCCGTCAACCCCGGCGGCAGCGCCTGGCTGGCCGCCACCGCGCTGGCACTGGGCTGCACCGGCTGGGCCTACGTGCTGTACTTCGGCCTCATCGCCCGCGCCGGCGCGGCTCAGGCGATGTCGGTCACCTTCCTGATCCCGGCTTTTGCGTTGCTGTGGGGCTGGTTGCTGCTGGGTGAAATGCCGACGGGCACGATGCTGATCGGCTGCATCGTCATTCTTTTGGGCACGGCACTGGCAACCGGAAAGCTGAAGTTACCCGGGCTCGCAAGCTGAAGTTGGCAGCCATGAAAAACGGCCGCGGTGCGCATGCACGGCGGCCGTCGGCCGATGCGCGCGGACTTCAGCGGAACTTGCTTTGCGGCACGGTGCGCAGTTCACCCGGCAGCGAGCCGATGTACTGCGCCATGGCCTTCAACTCTTCGCGCTTGAACTGCTTGACCTGGCCCACCATGATGGCGTTGCTGCGACCCAGGCGCGGGTTGCCTTCGACCGCATAGGCGCGCAGGGCGACGTACAGATAGTCGGCATGCTGGCCGGCCAGCTTGGGATAGCTGCCGTCGATGGGCTTGCTGAAGTTGGCACCGTGGCAGGAAGCGCAGGCGCCCTTGGCCAGCAGCGCGGCCACGGCGGCGGTGGGCGCCACGGCTGGCGTTTCGGCCACCGGCTTGATGGAAGAAGCGCCGTGTCTTTCGTAGTAGGCGCCCAGGTCGGCCATGTCGGCTTCGGTCAATGAAGCGGAGATGCCCTTCATCGTGGGATGTTTGCGCTCGCCTTTTTTGTAGGCGTTGAGTGCTGCGACGATGTACTTGGCGCTCTGGCCCGAGATCATGGGCACCTTGTGCACTTCGGGGAAGCTGGCCTGATAACCGTGGATGCCATGGCAGCCGATGCACATGGCGGCTTTTTTCTCACCCGCTGCTGCGTCCTGGGCCCGTGCGTGGGTCACGCTGAAAAAGACACCGGCCAGGGCCAGCAGGAGGGTGATCGCTTTGCTCATCATCGGGGGGGAGTGGTTTCGCCGGGGGTCACAGCGGGGACAAGCTGTGATTATAGGCGGCCCTTATACTGGTTTGAGACCCTGCCAGACCGCGTGTCTACCTCCCCACTCGACCTTTCCTGACGGGCCACGTCACGGCCTGCCGACGCATGAAATTCCAAGGCTCAGCCCAGTACGTCGCCACCCCTGACCTGATGCTGGCGGTCAACGCCGCCGTGACCCTGAAGCGCCCGCTGCTGGTCAAGGGCGAGCCCGGCACCGGCAAGACGATGCTGGCCGAAGAGGTGGCCAGCGCACTGAACATGCCACTGCTGCAGTGGCACATCAAGAGCACCACCAAGGCTCAGCAGGGCCTGTACGAATACGACGCCGTGAGCCGCCTGCGCGACAGCCAGCTGGGCGACGAGAAGGTCAAGGACATCCACAACTACATCGTCAAGGGTGTGCTGTGGCAGGCCTTCACGGCCGATCATCCGGTGGCCTTGCTGATCGACGAAATCGACAAGGCGGACATCGAGTTTCCCAACGACCTGCTGCGCGAGATCGACCGCATGGAGTTCTACGTCTACGAGACGCGTGAACTCGTCAAGGCCAGGCACCGGCCGGTGGTCTTCATCACCAGCAACAATGAAAAGGAACTGCCGGATGCCTTCTTGCGCCGGTGTTTTTTCCACTACATCAAGTTTCCCGACGCCGACACCATGCGCGCCATCGTGCATGTGCACTTTCCAGACCTGAAAAAAGACCTGCTGGCGCAAGCGCTGAAAACCTTCTACGACACACGCAACCTGCCGGGCCTGAAAAAGAAGCCCAGCACCAGTGAACTGCTGGACTGGCTGAAGCTGCTGGTGGCCGAAGACATTCCGCTGGAAGCGTTGCAGAGCAAGGACGACAAGGTCGCCATTCCGCCGCTGCTGGGAGCGCTGCTGAAGAACGAGCAGGACGTCACCTTGTTCGAAAAGCTCGTCTTCATGCAAAAGCACAATCGCTGACATGAGGCCCCCAGGCTCGGGTATGAGGCCCCCAAGCTCGCTGGCGCTCGCTGCCGCGCGCCAGGGCCGCGCGGCCCTCGTGCCGTCCAAGTCTGCGCAGGCGGACTTGGCGCTGCGGCGCGCAGCCCCCCGAGGGGGGTGTCCCTCGACGGGCCGGCAGAGCCGGACCTGTGAGGGCAAACTCGATCGGGTCGTGCGGCCACGCCATTCCGCCGCGAGGGTTTGGTAGTGGGCTGGCCGGAACCGGTCACCCTGACCGGGCCGCACGCCACGCTGCGGCCGCTGTCCGGTGAACACCACGACGCACTGTGCGCGGCGTCGCGTGACGGGGAACTCTGGCGCCTTTGGTACACGGCTGTGCCTTCGCCTGAACGCATGGCGGCTGAAATCACGCGCCGCCTGGCGCTTCAGGGCAGCGGCTCGATGCTGCCCTTCACGGTGTTCGATGCCGGCCAACGGGTGGTGGGCATGACGACCTACATGAACATCGACGCCACGAACCGCCACGTCGAGATCGGCAGCACCTGGACCGCCGCAAGCGCCCAGCGCTCGCCACTCAACACCCAGTGCAAACGCCTGCTGCTGGGGCATGCATTCGACACGCTGGACTGCATCGCGGTGGAGTTCCGCACCCACCGCCTGAACACGCAGAGCCGCCGTGCCATCGAAAGGCTGGGCGCCCAACTCGACGGCATTCTGCGCGCGCACGCCTTGGCCAGCGACGGCACGCTGCGCGACACTGCCGTCTACAGCATCACCGCAGCCGAATGGCCGGCCGTGAAGTCACACCTCGACTGGCAGCTGATCAAGCCACGCCAGACCTGAAGCGCCCCTTCCCGGCGCCCTATCCCGGCGCCCCATCCCTGCGCCCACCTGTCCGGAGACACCCCTCGCATGGCCAAGAAAAAGAACATCACGGTCGAAGATCTGTGGCAGTTGCAACGCATCGGCTGCCCCAGCCTCAGCCCCGACGGCGCGCAGGCCGTGGCGGCGGTGACGCGGTACTCGATGACCGACAACAAGTCGATGTCCTCGCTGTGGCTGCTGTCCACACTGGGCGGTGCGCCGAGAGCTCTAACGACCTGCGGCGACAAGGACGGCCAGCCGCGCTGGAGCCCGCCCCGTGGCGATGCCGGCGAGCTGATCGCCTTCACCGCCAAGCGTGAACAAGAGGGCGTGAAGGACAAGGAAAGCCAGCTTTACCTGATTGCGCCCGACGGCGGCGAAGCGCGTCGCGCGGCCGAGGTTGCCACCGGCGTCGAAGCCTTCCGCTGGGGCCCCGACGGCCAGCGCATCGTCTTCGTCTCCTGGGTGCGGCCCGAGCTGAAAGGCCAGAAGGCACAGGCCGCCGCGCACAAGGCCTTTGTCGAGCGCAAGGAAACCGGCTACGCCACCAGCGAATCGCAGTACCGCCACTGGGACCACAACCTGCCGCAAGGCCGCGTGCCGCACCTGCACCTGCTGGATCTGAGCAAGGGCACGGGCCCGGGCAAGGTGCGTGACCTGTTCGAGGGCACAGCCTATGAACTGGGCCGCGCCGACCCCGGTGTGGACGACTTCGACATCGCACCTGACGGCAAGCGCATTGTCTTTGCCTTCAACCCGGAGGAAGAGAAACGCGGCGACGGCCGCTTTGCGTTGGCCGAGATGGAACTGCGCAGCGGCAAGACCTCGGTGATCGCCCGCGACGGCGAATGGGACTTCGGCAATCCGCGCTACAGCCCCGACGGCCAGCGCGTCGCCTTCAGCGCCAGCCACGTCGGCATCAAGCACACCATGCCGGCGCAATTGGCCGTCTGGCAGCGCGACAGCAGCCAGTGGGAACTCATCAGCGCCGAGTGGGACCACGCGGTGCACGCCCCGCTGCATTGGGAAGCCGACGGCTCGGCCCTGCTCTTTTGCACCGAGCAAAAGGGCCGCACGCACCTGTGGCGTTTTGACGTGGCCGACCGCCGCGCCGAGGTGCTGGTGGCCGGCGGCTGGGTGAGCGGCTTCGACAAGACCGCCGGCACACTGGTGACCGTGGCCGACGCCGCCACCCACCCCGGCCGCATGCACGCCCACCTGCCTGGCGCACAGCCGCAGCGCATGGAGAATTTCAACGACACGCTGATGTCATCGCTGGCGCTGGGCCAGATCGAAGAGGTCTGGGTCAAGGGCGGGCTGGATGACCCGGTGCAGATGTGGCTGGTCTACCCGCCCGGTTTCGACGCCAGGAAGTCCTACCCCGTGATGCACAACATCCACGGCGGCCCGCACACCGGCCCGGGTGACAACTGGCACTACCGCTGGAACACGCAGCTGTTTGCTGCGCAAGGTTATGTCGTGGCCAGCGTCAACTACCACGGCAGCTCGGGCTTCGGCTACGCCTTCCTGGACAGCATCACACACCGCTGGGGCGAACTGGAACTGCAGGACGTGGAAGCCGGCACCGACTGGCTGCGCAAGAAACCGTGGGTCGACAAACAACGCATCTTTGCCACCGGCGGCAGCTACGGCGGCTTCATGGTGGCCTGGATGAACGGCCACGTGAAACCCGGCCGCTACCAGGCCTATGTCAGCCATGCGGGCTGCTTCGACTGGGTGGGCATGTTTGCCGACGACGCCTGGAGCTGGCACGCCAAGGAACTGGGCCACTGGTACTGGAACGACATGGCCCAGGTGCACAAACAAAGCCCGCACGCATTCGCCAAGAACTTCCGCACGCCCACACTGGTCATCCACGGCGCGCTGGACTACCGCGTGCCCGATGCGCAGGGCCTGGCCTACTACAACACGCTGAAAGCGCAGAGCGTGGATGCGCGGCTGCTGTGGTTCCCCGACGAAAACCACTGGATCCTGAAGCCACAGAACAGTCGGCTCTGGTATGGCGAGTTTTTCAACTGGCTGCGCCGCCACGACCCGAAGTTCAAGGGCCAGAACAAGAACGGCCAGGACAAAGCCCAAGCCCGGGCGCGCTGAGTGCCGGGTTCACCCAGCATTCAGGTGGTCACCGCCCGCTGGGGCGCGTTGCTGGCTGCAACGCCTTGCGCCGCCTCGATGCGATCGCGCCCGGCTTGCTTGGCTCGGTACAGCGCGGCATCCAGCCGCTGCATCACGGCTTCCAGCAGGTCGTTTGGCCGGTCGGCGGTGACGATGCCGATGCTGACTGTCAAGGTCAGCGGCCGGTCGGCGCCGGCCACTTGCACGCGCATGTCGCGCACAGCCTGCAGCAGGCGATCGGCCGCCCGCCGGGCGCCGTCGGCCGTGGTGCCGGGCAGCAAAATCCAGAACTCTTCTCCGCCGGCACGCGCTGCCAGGTCGACATCACGCCCAGCCTCGACCAGCGTGCGACCCAGGGCCTGCAGCACAGCGTCGCCTGCGGGGTGGCCATGCTGGTCGTTGATGCGCTTGAAGTGATCGATGTCAATGGACAGCACGCTGTAGGCCGCACCGTGGCGCGCCAGGCGACGCGATTCCTGCAGCAGCCGCGCATGGATGCCGCGCCGGTTCAACAGGCCGGTCAGGCCGTCGTGGTCGCTGGCGCGCTGCAGGCGGCGCAGCATGCGGCTTGTCACCAGCGCCACCAGGCCCAGGTTGATGACCAGCCCGCAGCCTACAAAAACCAGCGCCGTGCCCAGGTTGCCGGCGCCGGCGGAGTGCACCGACGTGCCTGTGAGCTGCGGCACAAATGGCGCCAGCGTGCCGCGCAACACAAGCACCAGGCCGATCAGCCAGAAGGGCATGGCGCAGCCGACCGAAACCGGCGCGCCGAATTCGTCGCGCAGCCGGCTCTGCACGGTCCAGGCCGTGCGCCACAGCACATAACCCAGCGGCGCGGAGCCCACGCTGACAAAGGTCCAGGCCGGACCCTGCCAGGTGGCCCAGGCCAGCAGCACGCAATACAGGACAAAACCAATGGCGTGCGCGCGGTCGGCCGGCTTCTTGCGAGCAAAAATCTCGGTTCCACGCCACAGCAGCACAAAGCCGCCGTACAGCAATACACAAGACAGCCAGAAGCCCAGCCAGCGCGGCGTGACATCGCGCAGCACGATTAGCGACAGGCCACCGGTCACCGCCGTCACACCCAGCGCCCAATGCCAGGCCGAGCGGCGCGCCATGCGCAAGGCGCCCAGCACCACCCACAGCAGGGCAAATAGCCCCTGCTGGATGAGCAAGGCGGTGAGCACGGCGCTGGACGGGTTCAAATGCGGTTCGCGGGCGGCATCAGGCCGTCGCGACGAGAATAGAGACCTTTGTGTCTTCGGACGTCCGGGATGCTGATCAACTTCTTCTACACGCTGCGCGCCGCGAAACTCAAAGTATCCGTGAAGGAATACCTGACCCTGCTGGAAGCGCTGCAGGCTGGGGTTATTGGTCCTTCGGTGGACGACTTCTATTTTCTGGCCCGAACCTCGCTGGTCAAGGACGAAACGCAGTTCGACAAGTTCGACCGGGCTTTTGGCGCCTACTTCAAGGGCGTGGAGCTGCTCACCGACTTCACGCAGGACGTGCCCTTGGATTGGTTGCGCAAGACACTGGAGCTGGAGCTCAGCGCCGAAGAGAAGGCCGCCATCGAAAAAATGGGCTGGGACGAGTTGATGGAAACGCTGAAGAAGCGTTTTGAAGAGCAGAAGGAACGCCACGAAGGTGGCAACAAGATGATCGGCACCGGCGGCACAAGCCCTTTCGGCGCCTATGGCTACAACCCGCAGGGCATTCGCATCGGCCAGGCCGGCAGCCGCAACAAGAGCGCGGTCAAGGTCTGGGACCAGCGTGCTTACAAGGACTACGACGACACCAAGGAGTTGGGCACGCGCAACATCAAGGTGGCGCTGCGCCGCCTGCGCCGTTTTGCCCGCGAAGGTGCGGCCGACGAACTGGACCTGGACGACACCATCCACTGCACCGCGGCCAACGCCGGCATGCTGGACATCAAGATGGTGCCCGAGCGCCACAACAAGGTGAAGGTGCTGCTGTTGATGGACGTGGGCGGCACGATGGATGAACACATCCACCGCGTCGAAGAGTTGTTCAGCGCCGCCAAGACCGAGTTCAAGCACCTGGAGTTCTATTACTTCCACAACTGCGTCTACGACTTCATGTGGAAGAACAACAAACGCCGCTTCAGCGAAAAACACGCCACCTGGGACGTCATCCGCAAGTACAACAAGGACTACAAGCTGATCTTCGTGGGCGACGCCACCATGAGCCCCTACGAGATCCTGCAGCCGGGCGGCAGCGTCGAATACAACAACGAAGAGCCGGGCGCCGAGTGGATGCAGCGGCTGACGAATGCGTTCCCCAAGTTTGCGTGGATCAACCCCGAACCGCAGGGCGTGTGGCAGTACCGCCAGAGCATTGCCATCGTCCAGCAGCTGGTCAACCAGCGCATGTTTCCCCTCTCGCTGGCCGGCCTGGAAGGTGCGATGCGGCTGCTGAGCAAATGACCTTGCGGCCGCTGCGCGACGCGCTGCTGATCGGCGCGGCGCTTTTTTTGTCACTGTCGCTGACGGGCTGCGCCAACCTGCTGGGCGATCCCACCCCCGCACGCACCGGCGTGGGCACCAGCCCCGGCACGGCCGGTGGCGAGTCGTTTTCGCTCGTCACGCCGCAAGAGTTCGAGCAGCAGTCGCCCACGCTGGGCGTGAAGATCGAAATCGAGGCCCCGCCCGAGCTGAAGGCCTTGCTGGAAAGGCACCTCGACCTGGTGCGCCTGGGCAGCATCCAGCGCGAGGACGTGGACGACACGGAATGGGCGCGGCTCATCGATGCGAGCCCGCTGCAGGTGCGCGAGCTGCTGCAGACCGAAGGCTACTTTGCACCCACCGTGCGCATCGAAAGAGCGCCGGGCCGCGCCACGGGGCAAGCCGATCTGGTGCGCCTGAGCGTGGAGCCGGGCACACGCGCCCGCATCTCACGCGTCACGATCGAAGCCGAAGGCGAGTTGGAGCGGGGCGCCAGCGCAGGCGACCCCTATGCCCGGACGATGCTGGCGCAACTGCGCACCGCCTGGGACATGCCCGTGGGCACCGACTTCCGCAACCCGGACTGGAGCGATGCCAAGTCGGCCGCCCTGGCGCGGCTGCGCGCCGCCGGTTACGCCACCGCGGTGTGGAGCGGCACCGGCGCTGCGGTCGACGTCGAAAAGAACGGGGTGCGGCTGTTCCTGGTGGCCGACAGCGGCCCGCTGTTCCGCCTGGGCCAGTTGCAGATCGAAGGCCTGGCCGCACAAGACCCGGACACGGTGCGCAACCTGGCCTTCACGCGGCGCGGTGTGCCGGTCAGCGAAACGCTGCTGCTGGACTTTCAAGAGCGGCTGCAGAAGTCGGGCCTGTTCGAATCCGTCAGCGTCACGCTGGACCCCGACATCACCAAGGCCGAAGCCGCCGACGTGCTGGTGCGTCTGCGTGAAGCGCCGCTGCAGGTCTACACTTTTGGCGTCGGTATCAGCGCCAACACGGGGGCGCGGGCTTCGGTCGAACATCTTTACCGGCGGGTGTTTGGCCTGCCCGCATCGTCGCGCCTGAAAATCGAGGTCGGGCAGCTGCGCCAGGCCTGGAACGGCGAGATCAGCAGTCGGCCCGACGAAGGCCTGTACCGCAACCTCTTGGGCGGCGCGGTCGAGCGCCTGGTGTCCGACACCGACGTGGTGCTGTCGCAGCGCTTGCGCCTGGGCCGCGCGCAGGACACGCAGCGCCTGGAACGGCTGTTCTTCGTCGAAGCCGAACGCTCGTCTCGTCGCATCGATGCCGGCGGGCGCATCAACGCGCTGGCCTTGTCGCTCAACTTCCACGGCGGCTGGCGCGACCTGGACAGTGCGCTGTTGCCCACCCTGGGCGAAACGCTGGCCGTCCAGGTGGGTGCCGGCCAGTCCAGCGGCACCGACGCCGACCGTGGCATCTTCGGCCGCCTGTACGGCCGCCTCACGGTGTATCGCCCGCTGGGGCAGGCGTGGTACGGCCAGGCGCGGCTGGAGGTGGGCCGCGTGATCCTGGGCTCGGGCATGGTGGTGCCCGAATCATTGAAGTGGCGCGCCGGCGGCGACGAATCGGTGCGCGGCTACAGCTTTCGCAGCCTGGGCCCGGTGGTGGACGGCGCCGTGGGCAGCGGCATCGTGCTGTTCACCAGCAGCGTCGAAGTGGCCCGGCCCTTCCTGACCAGCATGCCTTCGTTATGGGGCGCGGTGTTCCTGGATGCAGGCAATGCCGCGTCCACCACCAAGGCTGCGCTGAAGCCGGTTTACGGTGCCGGCGTGGGTGTGCGTTGGCGCAGCCCCGTGGGGCCGCTGCGCATCGACGTGGCTTACGGCAACGAAACACGCAAGGCCCGCCTGCACTTCAGCGTGGGCATCGCCTTCTGATCGCATGAACGACACCGTGCCCCCGCCGCCACCGCCAGCGCCGCCGCAGCAGCACCCGCTGGCCAAGTCCGCGCCGCTGGCCGCCAGCCTGTCGTTGCTGCTGCCGCTGGGTCTGGTCATCGCTGTCCTGCTGCTGGTGCTGGGCAGTTCCACCGCCTTCGTTCGCTGGCTGGCACTGGACGAAGCCGGCTCGCAGTGGCTGGTGCAACGTCTGCCGGGCGTGCAAGTGCAGGGCTTTCGCGGTGCGCTGCTGGGCCCGGGCTGGCAGATGGACCGCCTGCACGTCGAATGGGACGGCGGTCGCCAGTCGCTCACCATCGAAGGTTTGAAGACCAACGACATGCAATGGACCTGGCGACCGCACGACCGTGCCTGGCTGGGCTTGCGCGTCGACCAGCTCAGCGCCCGCAAGGCCGTGCTGCGCACCGGCCCGCCGGGCGCCAGGCCCATCCCGGCGCCGGCCAGCCTGGCCATACCGCTGGACCTGATCGTGCAGCAGGGTGAACTGGCCGAACTGCAGATCGATGACCTTGCGCCGCTGCGCGCCCTGGCGCTCGGAGGCCTGGTGCTGGATGCCAAGGCAGGCGCCGAGTACCGCGTCGATCAAGCCAGCGTCACCTGGCAAGGTGTGCAGTTGCAGGTGGCTGGCCGCATCGCCACCGACGCACCACAGCCGCTGTCGCTGCAAGGCAGCGTCAGGCCGGCTGGCAACAGCGACACACCGGCCTGGGCCGCCGTGCTGCAGGCCACGGGCACGCTGCCGCGGCCCGAAGTCAGCGCCACCTTGCGCGGTGTGCCGCGGCCCGGCCAGGAACCACCCGCGGTGGACGTGCGTGCGGTGCTCAGCCCGCTGCAAGCCTGGCCGCTGGAGGCGCTGAGTCTGCACACCCGGGAACTCGACCTCTCGGCCCTGTCGGCCCAGGCGCCACAAACGCGGCTGTCCGGCAGCGCCACGCTGGCGCCGCGGGTGGCCGGTTCACCGCTCAGCGCGGCCGTGGACCTGGTCAACGCCCTGCCCGGCCGCTGGAACGAACGCCGGCTGCCCGTGCAGCGGGTGCAGGCACAGATCCGCGGTGACCTGGCCCAGCCCGACCGCCTGGAGGCCCAGCGCCTGGAAGTCACGCTGGCCGACGCCCAGCGGCGCGCCGGCAACCTGAGCGGCAGCGCGCTCTGGAACGGCGCCAACCTGCAGCTCGACTTGCAACTGCAAAACGTGGTGCCACAGCACTTGGACAGCCGCGCCGCCGCCATGGTGCTGTCGGGCCCGGTGACCGTCACCGCAAGCGGCCTGCCGACGCCTGCCGGCACGCCGCCTGTGGCCGGCACCACGCCCTCGGTGAACTGGAAGCTGGACCTGGAAGGCTCGCTGGATGCATCACCACGGCCCGTGCGCCTTGAAATGGAGGGTCAGGCCGGCGACGACAAGCTGGACATTTTGCGACTGCGTGCCACCTCGGGCGACGCCACGGCTGAACTGCGGGGCCAGTTGCACCGCACGGGCGGAACGGACTGGCGGCTGGAATCCGCCGGCAGCCTTGTCGACTTCGACCCCCTGCCCTGGTGGCCCGGTGAAGCCGGCTCGGCCTGGCGCCAGGGCCCGCACCGGCTATCGGCAGGCTGGCAGCTGGACCTGCGGCTGCCCGGCAACGCGGCCACGCTGGCGCCGCTGGAGCTGCTGCAGCGCCTGTCGGGCAACGGCAACCTGCGTGTGCACGACTCGGTGCTGGCCGGTGTGCCGCTGTCAGCCGACATCAAGCTGGGCTACACCCAGGCCGCCGCGCCCACCGCCGTGCTGCTGCATGCACAGGCGCTACTGGGCGGCAACCAGATCACCATTGACGGGCGCGGCGACCCCACCGGCAACGGCCAGGGCGACCGCTGGCGGGCCGAGATCAAGGCCGAAGCCCTGACCGCTCTGGCCCCTCTGACAAGGCTGCACCCGGCGCTGGCCGACTGGGTGCCGCGCCGGGGCACGGCCAACGCCGTGCTGGCGGCCGATGGCCGCTGGCCGGCCATGCGCACCGAAGGCAGCGCGCGCGTGCAGCAGTTGCAGGTGGCCAAGCTGATGCTGGCCCAAGGCCAGGCCGACTGGCGCATGGACACCGCTGGCGACCGCGCGCTGTCGCTGAAGCTGGTGCTGGGCGGTGTGCAGTGGGGCGACCAGCGCGCCGACCACCTGAATGCCGATGTCAGCGGCACGCTGGCCGACCACCGCATCGAAATCTCTGGCGCCATGCCTGTGCGTGCACCCACCGCCGTCGCCAGGCTGATGGGGGTGCAATCCGAGTCGGGCACACGCGGGCTGATGGTGACGCAAGGCGCCTGGACCGCCGACCCCGCAGGCGGTGGCCGCTGGCGCGCGCGCATCGAACGCCTGGTGGTGGGCTCATGGGATGGCAGCGTGGGCACGGCACCGCCGGCATCGGTGTGGGTGCAGGCGCGTGACCTGCGCGCCGAGCTGCAGTTTGACGCCGACGGCCGTCTGCTGACCTTTCAGGCCGACCCCGGCCGCCTGCAGCTGCCCTACAACATGGCGCTGCGCTGGGACGGTGTGAAGGGCGACTGGCGCGGTGCCCGGCCCGGTTTCGAGCTGCGCGCCGACATCGAACCCTTTGCGCTGGCGCCGCTGCTGGCGCGGCTGCAGCCCGGCATGGGCTGGTCGGGCGACATCCGGCTGGCGGCCCGCGTGGACATCCGCGCCGGCGAACGTTTCGACGCCGATCTGCTGTTCGAACGCCGCGACGGCGACCTGCACATCGCCAGCGGAGAAGGCATGCAGCTGCTGGGGCTGACCGAGTTGAAGCTGGGGCTGTCGGCGCACGACGGGGTCTGGCTCTTCAACCCGGTGTTCAGGGGAAGAAGCCTGGGTGAAATCACTGGCAGCGTGCGTGTCCAGACCACACCCGAACGCCGCTGGCCAGCGGCGGACGCGGTGATCTCGGGCGAAGTGCAAGCGCGGGTCGCCGACATCGGCATCTGGGGCGCCTGGATACCGCCCGGCTGGCGCCTGGGCGGCGAAGTGCGCAGCAAGGCCACGCTCAGCGGCCGTTTTGGCGAGCCGCTTTACACCGGCGAGATCAGCGGCAGCGGCCTGTCGGTGCGCAACCTGCTCGAAGGGGTCAACGTCAGCGAAGGGCAGGTGGCGATCCGCCTGGAAGGCGACAAGGCCACCATCGACCGCTTCACGCTCAAAGGTGGCGACGGCACGCTGGCCATCACCGGCAACGCCACGCTGGGCCCTGCGCCGCAGGCAGTGCTGCAGGTGAAGGCCGAACGTTTCCGCGTGCTGGGTCGTGTCGATCGCATGGTCATCGCCAGCGGCCAGGCCGATCTGGTGCTCCGCCGTGACAAGGGCCAGCTGAACGGCCGCTTCATCATCGACGAAGGCCTGTTCGACGCCAGCCGCGGCGACGCACCCTCGCTGGACGGCGACGTCACTGTGCGCCGCCCCGGCGACCGCGAAGAAGCCACCGAAGAAGCACGCAAGGCCGGCGCGCGCAGCAACTTTGGGGTGGGCCTGGAAATCGACCTGGGCCGCAACCTGCGCGTGCGCGGCCGCGGCCTGGACACCGGCCTGCGCGGCAGCGTGCGCCTGAGCAACCCCGGCGGCCGCCTGGACGTGCGCGGCACCATCAATGCCGACGAGGGCACCTATGCCGCCTATGGCCAGAAGCTGAGCATTGAACGGGGCATCATCGCCTTTGGCGGCCCGCCCGACGACCCCCGGCTGGACGTGCTGGCCTTGCGCCCCAACATCGACACCCGGGTAGGCGTGGCCATCACCGGCACTTTGCTGACACCGCGTGTGCGCCTGTACGCCGACCCCGACATGAGCGACACCGAAAAGCTGTCGTGGCTGGTGCTGGGCCGTGCGCCCGACGGCCTGGGCCGCACCGACACCGCGCTGCTGCAACGCGCCGCCGTGGCCCTGCTGTCAGGCGAAGGCGAGGCACCCACCGACACGCTGCTGAAGAACCTGGGCATCGACGAACTGAGCCTGAGTCAGGGCACGGGTGACGTGCGCGAAACGGTGGTCACACTGGGCAAACAGCTGTCACGCCGCTGGTACGTGGGCTACGAACGCGGTGTCAACTCCACCACCGGCACCTGGCAGCTGATCTACCGCATCGCCCAACGCTTCACGCTGCGCTTGCAGAGCGGGCTCGAGAACTCGGTGGACGTGATCTGGACCTTGCGCTTCCAGGAGACACCGGCCGACGCCGCCATGACAAAATCCACCGTCACGCCGCCGTAGGGCGGCGCCTCGTGATGAACGACGCCGTAGGGCGGCGCCTCGTGATTCACGCCGCCGTAGTTCAATGGATAGAACGGGGACCTCCTAAGTCTCAGATGCAGGTTCGATTCCTGCCGGGGGCGCCAGGCCGCGGGCACCAAGGGGCCGTGCGGCCTGTGCGCGGCAGTTGGGGCGGCCTGGTGGGCCTTGCGCCTGCAGGCGCAAAGCCACCGCGAACCAGCACACTGTTCGCTAGCGCCGATTCGGCGGCCTCGAGCGGCCACCCTGCCCGCCACCAGGTCTTCGGCGGTCGGGGAAGCCTCAAACCCCCACCACCCGCACCACCCGATCCCACAGCCCTTCCGGCTGGGCTTCGACGCGCTGCTGCGCGTTGAACTCACGCAGCCGCTGCAGTTCTCGGACGATGGGCGGCGGAAAGCCGCTGCGGCCGCCGCGCCGGTCTTCCAGCAAGTCGCTCAGAGCCGACTCGCTGAGCGCGGCGTCGTGCCAGCACCAGGCCAGGCGGTTGGCCACCCGTGGGAAGCCGATGCACAGACGCAGAGGGCGGCGGCGTGCGGGCAGCTTGCGCAGCCAGTGTCGTGTGGTGCCGGTCAGCGCTTCGTCACAAGGGCGGGGCGCCCGACGCACACGCTGCCACTGCGCCAGGACGGGGTCATCCCGGGCGTCGGCAGCAAACTCTTTGACTCGTTCGAACATCGGCTTCATCCCCCCCACGCGGCGTGGCCGCTGCAGGCACTTTCGGCCTGACGGGGTGTGGGATGTAGCCCTGCGGGGGGCAGTCGCTCAGTCAGCGTTGGCGCGCAGCGCGCGGCTGAGCAGGATTACCGGAATCAGCCCCACGGCGACGATGGCCAGCGAAGGCAATGCCGCCTCGGCCAAGCGTTCGTCGCGTGCCAGGTTGTAAGCCACCACGGCCAGCGTGTCGCTGCCGAAGGGCCGCAGCACCAGCGTGGCGGGCAGTTCCTTCATCACGTCCACAAACACCAGCAGCGCCGCCGCGCCGGCCGAGCGCCGGAGCAACGGCAGGTGCAGTTGCGTGAACACGCGGCCTGCGCCACTGCCCAGCATGCGCGCGGTTTCGTCTATGGCAACCGGCACCCGTGCATAGCCGGCTTCGACCGACTGCAGCGCCACGGCAGAAAAGCGCACCAGGTAAGCGTAAAGCAAGCCCAGCAGCGTGCCGGTGACCAGCGCCGTCAAGCCCGATGTGGGCCACCGTTCCTGCAGCCAACCCACTGGCAGCAAGATGCCCACCGCGATGACGGCGCCCGGCACGGCGTAACCCAGGGACAGCACACGCGCTGCCGGTTGCAGCAACCTGCCCTGGCGCTGGCGCATGGCAAACGCCAACGCCAACGCCAGCGCCGTTGCCGCAAGAGCCGCCAATGCGGCGAGCTTGAAACTGACCCAGGCCCAGCCGCCGAAGCGCACCCAGGGCAGGCCCAGGTCGGCGGTTTGCGCTTCTTGCCACAGCAGCCGCGCCAGCCACAACACCGGCAGCACAAAGCCCAGCAGCACGGGTGTCGAACAAGCCAGCAGCATGACCACTGCCGCCGCACCACGCAGTTGCAAGGGCCGCGCTTCGGCCGACACTGCAACGTTTTTGCTGCCGGCAAACCGCATGCGCCGCTGGGCGGCTCGTTCGGCCATCAACAAGGCGCCCACGATCAGCAGCAGCACGGCCGCCAGCTGCGCCGCCGCGATGCGGTCGTTCATCACCAGCCAGGCCTTGTAGATACCGGTGCTGAAGGTGGTGAGGCCGAAATAGGCGCCCACGCCGTAGTCGGCCAGCGTTTCCATCAACGCCAGTGCGGTGCCGGCGGCGATGGCCGGGCGGGCCATGGGCAGCGCCACTTCCAGCACCCGGCGGCGCATGGGCGCACCCAGCAGCCGGGCGGCTTCCATCATGCGCACGGCCCGCTCGCCCAGTGCGGCACGGGTGAGCAGGTAAACGTAGGGGTACAGGCACAGGACAAACAGCAGCACGGCCATCGGCAGGCTTCGCACATCGGGCCACAGCGCACCCTTCAGCCCCAGTGCATCGCGCAGCACCGTCTGCAGGGGGCCACTGAACTGCAGCGCGTCGGTCCAGGCGTAGGCCAGCACGTAAGCCGGCATGGCCAGCGGCAGCAGCAGCGCCCATTCAAGCGTGCGCCGGAAGGGGAAATCAAACAGCGTGACCGCCGCGGCTGCGGCTGCGCCCAGCACCATCACGCCCAGTCCCACACCGCCGGCCAGCAGCGCAGACTGCAGCGTGTAGTCGGGCAGCACGGTCTGCAGCTGGTGGCGCAGCACGGCCAGCGCGGCCGCGTCCAGCGCAAACCAGGCCGCCAGCACACCCAGCACGGGCAGAGCAAGCAACAGGCACAACAGCGTCAACAGATGGCGCATGGGACAGCGGGCATGGCGAAATGGCGTCAGATCGGCCCCACAGGGCAGGACAGGGGTTCAAGGTGAGCCGAAAGTTGAACCGAAGAATGAAGCAAAAGGGGGTTCGCTGAATGCGAACAATGCTCATTCAGCACACAAGATTATGATGCGCAGATGTTCCTGAGCCTGGAGTCAGTCGCCGTTCGCTACCCCAAGTCGGGCGCGAACCGTGCCGCGGTGGAGGGCGTGTCGCTGGGCCTGGTGCGAGGCCAGATCGGCGTTCTGATCGGCCCTTCGGGCTGCGGAAAGACGTCGCTGCTGCGTGCCGTGGCAGGCTTGGAGCCGTGTGCCGCCGGCCGCGTCGTCATCGACGGGCAGACACTGTCAGAGCCCGACGCCGGCCTGCACCTGGCCCCCGAAAGGCGGCAGATCGGCATGGTCTTCCAGGACTACGCGCTGTTTCCCCACCTGAGCGTGGCTGACAACGTGGCTTTTGGTGTGGCCGGGCTGGACCGCAGCGCACGCGCCAAACGGGTGCAGCAGATGCTGGACCTGGTCGGCCTGGGGCATGCCGCCAAACGTGCACCGCACCAGCTGTCGGGTGGCCAGCAGCAGCGGGTGGCCTTGGCCCGCGCGCTGGCGCCCGGGCCGCGCCTGCTGCTGCTGGACGAACCGTTTTCCAGCCTGGACGTGGACCTTCGCGAGCGCCTGGCGCAGGAGGTGCGTGTGATCCTGAAGGAAAGCGGCACCACCGCCTTGCTGGTCACCCACGACCAGCTGGAGGCTTTTGCCGTCGGCGACGTGATCGGCGTCATGAACAAGGGCCGCCTGGAGCAATGGGAGGACGCCTACACGCTGTACCACCGCCCGGCCAGCCGCTTTGTGGCGCAGTTCATCGGCCACGGCGTGTTTGCGCCGGCGCAGATCGTCGCCTGCGCACATGGCCCCTGCGTGCACACGCCCCTGGGTGAGCTCAACGACGTGGCCGGCTGCCCACTGCCCGAGGCCTACCCCGGAGGCCATTGCGACGTGCTGCTGCGTGCCGACGACATCGTGCACGACGACGCCAGCCCGGTGCGGGCGCTGATCGAACGCAAGGCCTTCCGGGGCTCGGAGTTCCTGCTCACGCTGCGCCTGGACAGCGGCGAACGGGTGATGGCCCATGTGCCCTCGCACCACGACCACCAGGTGGGCGAATGGATCGGCATCCGCGCCGAGGTGGACCACGTCGTGACCTTCCCGAGGGAAGCCGAAGCAGCGGCGGATTGAATGGGGCCGTGGCCGGGGAGGCGCAGATTCGCATCCGACCCGCGCCGCCCCTTGTGTGCCTGGCCGCCGGCACCACTTGCCAACTCGGACCCGGAAGCACCCGCTTACGGGGTGCAACTTTCCGGCGCCGGCCCCCTCCAATAGCCGTGCCAGTCCTATACTGGGTTTGGGTGCGTTCGTCCTTGAAAGGCGTGTTGACACATGGGCTCCAAAATCAAGTTCGCAGGTGTACTGGCCGTCGGTGTGATCGCCGGTGCGCTGACCACCATGCAGTTGCAGGCCGTGGCCCGCAACGCGCTGGGGCCTTTGCCGCTGGAAGAAGTGCAGCAGCTGGCCGCCGTCTTCGACCGCGTCAAGGCCGAGTATGTCGAGCCGGTGGATGAAAAGAAGCTCATCTCCGACGCCATTGCCGGCATGGTGGCCGGCCTGGACCCGCATTCGCAGTACCTGGACAAGAAGACGTTCAAGGAATTCCGCGAGAACACCGGTGGCAGGTTCATCGGCATCGGCATTGATATGGGCATGGAAGACGGCCTGGTGAAGGTCGTTTCCCCCATCGAAGGCTCGCCCGCTTTCCGCGCCGGCCTCAAGCCCGGCGACCTGATCACACGAATCGACGACACGCCCGTCAAGGGCATGACCGTGGACCAGGCCGTCAAGCGCATGCGCGGCGAGCCGCAGACCAAGGTCGTGCTCACCGTCTTCCGCAAGCTGGAAAGCCGCACCTTCCCGGTGACCATCGTGCGCGAAGAAATCCGCATGCAGAGCGTGCGCGCCAAGATGGTCGAACCCGGTTACGGCTGGCTGCGTGTGAGCCAGTTCCAGGACCGCACGGTGGACGACTTCGTGCGCAAGATCGAAGACCTGTACAAGCAGGACCCCAACATGAAGGGCATGGTGCTGGACCTGCGCAATGACCCGGGCGGCCTGCTCGACGCGTCAGTGGCACTCAGCGCGGCCTTCCTGCCGCAGGACGTGGTGGTGGTCACCACCAACGGCCAGATGGCCGAGTCGCGCCAGACCTTCAAGGCTGCGCCGTCCGACTACGCGCGCCGGGGCGGCGCCGACCCGCTGCGCCGCCTGCCGGCTTCGCTGAAGAGCATCCCGCTGGTGGTGCTGGTCAACGAAGGCTCGGCTTCGGCCAGCGAAATCGTGGCCGGTGCGCTGCAAGACCACAAACGCGCCACCATCATGGGCGCGCAGACCTTCGGCAAGGGCTCGGTGCAGACCATACGGCCGCTGCCTGGAGAAACAGCGCTGAAGATCACCACCGCGCGCTACTACACGCCCAACGGCCGCAGCATCCAGGCCAAGGGCATCGTGCCCGATGTCTTCCTGGACGAAACCGCCGAAGGCAACATCTTTGCCGCGCTGCGCATGCGCGAGGCCGACCTCGACAAGCACCTGCAAGGCGCCGACGAGAAGAAAGACGCTGCCCGTGAAAAGGCTCGCGAAGAAGCGCGCAAGAAGCTCGAAGAGCAGATCGCCAGGACCAAGGAACCGGTCAAGCCGCTGCCCGAGTTCGGCACGCCCGAGGACTTTCCTCTGCAGCAGGCGCTGAACCAGTTGCGCGGGCTGCCCGTCATCGCCAGCAAGACGGCCGTCGAACAACGGGCCGAAGCGGCTGCCACGCCCACCAAGTGAGGCACGGCATCACCTCTGAACACGGGCGCTTCGGCGCCCGTTTTTCTGGGGGACCGCCTGCATTAAGCTCGCCGCCATGGACACCGCCAAGAACCCCGCGCTGACAGCGCGCAACTTCCCCAGCGCCGAAGAAGACGCCGCCGCCATACCGCCGGCCGGCCTGTACGCCGGCCCGCAAAGCGCCTACCGGCTGGCCTTCACCGACACCGACTTCCTGCTGCGCGAAGAGCTGCGACCGGTGCGCATGCAGCTTGAACTGCTCAAGCCTGAACTGGTGCAGCGCGAGCAGGGGGTGGAATCCACCATCGTCATCTTCGGCAGTGCGCGCATCAAGCCACCCGAAGTGGCCGCGCAGCTGCTGGCCGCCGCACAGGCCAGCGCCGACACACCAGCGATCAAGCGGGCCCAGATTGCAGTGGAGATGAGCCGCTACTACGAAGAGGCACGGCGTTTTGCGGCGATTGCCACGCAGCGATCACGCGACCATGCCACGCCGCTTTTTGTCGTCACCGGCGGTGGCCCCGGCATCATGGAGGCGGGCAACCGCGGCGCGCACGACGTGGGCGGCAAGAGCATCGGCCTGAACATCGTGCTGCCCCACGAGCAGGCACCCAACGACTACATCACGCCCGAACTGTGTTTCCAGTTCCACTACTTTGCGCTGCGCAAGATGCACTTCCTGATGCGCAGCATCGCGTTGGTGTGTTTCCCGGGCGGTTTTGGCACCCTGGACGAGCTGTTTGAAACCATGACGCTGGTGCAAAACGGCAAGAGCCGCAAGCGCCCCATCCTGCTGTTCGGCCGTGCGTTCTGGGAGCAACTGGTCAACTTCGACTACCTGGTCGAAACCGGCATGATCAGCGCGGGCGACCTGAACCTGTTCCGCTTTGTCGAGAGCGCGGAAGAGGCCTGGGACATCCTGGCCTCGCACTACGGCTTTGACCTCCCGCCCACGCAGACCGGTGAGTTGCCGACGACATCTGAGTTGCATCAAAGTCCACCATGAACCATCAAATCAGCCTCATCGGCGCACCCACCGACATCGGCGCAGGCGCGCGTGGCGCCAGCATGGGGCCCGAAGCGCTGCGTGTCGCCGGCATCCAGCCCACGCTGGAAAGCCACGGCTTGCAGGTGGTGGACCGCGGCAACGTCAGCGGTCCGGCGAACCCCTGGCTGCCGCCGGTAGATGGCTATCGGCACCTGCATGAAGTGGTGGCCTGGAACCAGGCGGTGCACGAAGCGGTGCACGCTGAACTGGTCCTGGGCCGCCTGCCCATCCTGCTGGGTGGCGACCACTGCCTGGGCATCGGCAGCATCAGCGCCGTGGCGCGCCATTGCCGCGAAACCGGCAAGAAGCTGCGTGTGCTTTGGCTGGACGCCCATGCCGACTTCAACACCAGCGTGCTCACGCCCAGCGGCAACATTCACGGCATGCCGGTGGCCTGCCTGTGCGGCCATGGCCCACAACAACTGATCGAGATTGGCGGCACCGTGCCGGCCATCAACGCCAAGAGCGTGCGCCAGATCGGCATCCGCAGCGTGGATGCGGGCGAAAAGCGCTTTGTGCACCAGGCGGGTCTGGAGGTCTTCGACATGCGCTACATCGACGAGATGGGCATGCGCCACACGATGGAACTGGCCCTGGCCACACTGGACGACAAGACCCATCTGCACGTCAGCTTCGACGTCGACTTCCTCGACGCCGACATCGCCCCCGGCGTAGGCACCACCGTGCCCGGCGGCCCCACCTACCGTGAAGCGCAGCTGTGCATGGAGATGATCGCCGACACCGGCCGCCTGGCCAGCCTGGACGTGATGGAACTCAACCCGGCGCTGGACATCCGCAACAAGACGGCCGTGCTGGCGGTGGACCTGATCGAAAGCCTGTTCGGCAAGAGCACCCTGATGCGGAATTGATCGCGGTGCGAAGGCTGCCTGCCTCGTTGCTGTCGGGTCTGCTGCTGCCCGCGCTGCTGTTGAATGCGGCCCCGGTGGTGCTGGCACAGACTCAGACTCAGACTCAGACACAGACGCAGCCGCAGCCCGATCTGGAACTGCTTTCACCGCGCATCGACAGCCCCGGCACGACAAGCGATGTGGTGCATCTGCTGGGACGCACCACGCCTGGCGCCACGGTGCAGGTGGGCGGCGCACCGGTGACCGTCTTTGCCACCGGCGTCTTCGCACGCGACCGGGTGCCGCTGGTGCCGGGCCCCAACCCCGTGCCGGTGGACGTGACACTGCCAGACGGCCGCAGGCTGTCGGCGACCTGGGTCATCAACCGCGTGGCGCCGCCGCCGACACCCGTGTGGCCGGCGGACCGCCTGTGGCTGGACGGCAGCAGCCTGCAGCCTGCACAAAGCCTGCAGGTGGCGCCAGGTGAAGGCATCGAAGTGGCCGTGCGCGGCACACCGGGCCAGCAAGTGCAGGCGCGTCTGCCCGGCCAGCCCTGGCAAGCACTTGTCGAGAGCAGCCCCGGCCGCTACCGCGCCGCGCTGCAGTTTGCGGGCACCGGCGATGTGCCGGCGGCAGCCGTGCAGGTGCGCCTGCGCGCGGTGGCCGCATCATCAACACCAGCATGGGGACAGCAGCCGCGTTCCATCACAGCGCAGACCCCCGGCGCAGCCGGCCAGTGGCGCCACGACCCCGATCGCCTGGCCGTCGCTGGCCCCGACGGCGCGGTGCTGCTGCATGGCTTGCACACCGTTCGCCTGGGCGGCCCCAATCTGACCGACGTGTCAGCCGGCACCTTGCTGTCCATCACGGGCCAGCAGGGCAACCACCTGCGTGTGCAGTTGGCAGCCGACACGCAGGCCTGGGTGTCGGGCCAGTCCGTCACGATGGCGCCTCCCGGCAGGCAGGCGGCTGCGGTGTCCTTTACTTCGCTGTCGGTCAGCGGCAGCGCCGACGGCGACGTGGTGCAGGTCCCCCTGCCTGCGACCACAGCCCACGCGGTGCGCGTGGTGGCCGATGCCACGGGCCGCCAGGCGCTGGAAGTTGACATCTTCAACGCCCACCACGCCACCACCTGGATCAGCCACCGCGCCAGCGCAAGCCTCGTGCGGGAAGTGACTGCAGAACAGGCCGGCCCTGGTCGCGTGCGACTGCACATCGCGCTGCACGCGCCTCGCCTGTGGGGCTGGCGCGTGGAACGCACGGCCACGGCGCTGCAGATCGTGTTGCGAGCGGCACCGGCCGTGGCCCCATCCGGGTCGCCGTTGGCCGGCCTGCGCGTGGCGCTGGAAGCCGGCCATGGCAGCGCCGACAACCTGGGCGCCGTGGGCGCCACAGGCACGCCCGAAAAAGACATCAACCGCTGGACCACCGAAGCGCTGAAGGCCGAGCTCGAAGCCGTGGGTGCCCAGGTGGTGATGGTGCGCGAAGGCGACGACAACCCCAACCTGCGTGAACGTGCGAACCGCGTCTCCACCTCAGGCGCGCAGCTGTTCGTCAGCGTGCACGGCAACGCCTCGGACACCAGCAGCGGCTTCCTGCGCGTCAGCGGCACGTCCACCTACTACAAACACCCCACCGGGCGCGATCTGGCGGCCGCTGTGCAGCAGCGCATGCTGGCTGAAACAGGCCTGGCCGACTTCGGCCTGGTGGGCAACTTCAACTACGCCCCCATCCGCCTGGTGACGTGGATGCCGGCGGTGCTGGTGGAGCAGGCCTTCCTGTCCCACCCCGGTGACGAGGCGCGACTGCTGGACCCGGCCTTCCGCGCCACTATGGCGCGGGCGGTGCGGCTGGGGCTGGAAGACTTTCTGCGCCTGCCGAAGTAGGCGCTGCGCCAGGCTGGCTGGCACATTCTTCGAAGATCCGCCGCGTGCAGCGACTGCAGATGTCGCCATCCAGCCGCGGCACCAGCGTGGCGATGGCACTGCGCTTGGCGGCAAACAAGTGGTCGGCGCCCAGGCGGTCGATGAAACCGCCGGCCTGCCACATCTGCAGCACTTCGGGCCGTGGTCGATGGAAGTACAGGTCGCCGCCCATGGCCAGCCGGCGCACCCGTTCCTGTTCCCACAGCGCAGCGCCCGCGGCGTCGATCTGGTTCATGCTCTTGCTCATGACCAGCAGGTGGCGGGCCGCTTGCGGCGCGTCGCGCAGCGCCTGCAAGGCGTCGGCCACGTGGGCCTGGGCGCCAAACCACACCGAGCCCTCCATGCGCAACAGCGTCAACTGGGGACAGACGGCTGCGCCAGGCGGGGCCGACGCCATCACCACGAAGGGCCGTGTGACACCTGGCGTGGGCGGCAACATGAGCCCCATCTCTCGCACAGCGGGGTACGCCGTGCGGTACAGGTACAGCACCAGCGAAGCCGCCACACCGGCCAGCACGGCGACCTGCAGCGGCACCAGCAGCGTGGCCACCAGCGTGCCTGCGGCCACGGCCGCTTCGCGCCAGTCCAGCTGCAGCAGTTCTTGCCAGGCCGGGCGGTCGATGAGCGTCCAGGCCACCACCAGCAAGAGCCCGGCAATGGCCGCCATCGGCACCCAGGCCAGCAGTGACGCCGCCAGCGCCACCAGTACCAGCAGCAGCCCTGCGGCCATGACCGCCGCCAGCGGCGTGCGCGCACCGGCCTGCAGATGCGGTACCGACCGGTTGAACGAGCCGCAGCTGACAAAACACGAAAAGAACGCGCCCACGCTGTTGGCCAGACCCTGGCCCAGGCACTCGCGGTTCACGTCCAGCACCTGGCCGCTGCGCTGCGCCAGGCTCTTCGCTATGGCCATCGACTGGCCCAGGGCCACCAGCGTCAGGGCCAGCGCAATGGCGGCAAGTTGTGGCACGTCGCCCCATTGCATGGCGGGCACCTGCCATTCGGGCCAGACCTGAGGCAGGGCTCCGATGCGGCGCAGGCCCATCGAGGTCCAGCGTGTCAGCGCAGCACCCAGCAGCGTGCCCGCCACCAGTGCCACCAGCAGACCGGGGCCGCGTGGCCACCAACGTCGCAAGGCCACGGCCACCAAGAGCGTGGTGGCGCCCACGGCCCCAGCAGCCGGGTTCAACTGCTCCAGCGGCCATTGCAAACCCAGGTCGCCCAGGGTGTGCCAGGCAATGAGCAGCGCCGCACCCGTGGTGAAGCCCAACAGCACCGATGGCGCGATGAAGTGCGCCAGCACGCCCAGCCGCAGCAGCGCCAGCGCCAGCTGGATGAAGCCGATCATCAATGTCAACACCAGTGCCAGCCGCAGGTACTCGGCACTGCCGGCCATGGCCAGCGGTGCCAACGATGCGGCCAGCGCCAGCGACAGTGCGTTGGTGGGACCGGTCAGCACATGCCGGCTGGACCCTGCCAGCGCGGCGATCGCGGTGGGCACCACGGCGGTGTACAGGCCCCAGGCAGGTGGCAAACCGGCCAGCGCAGCAAAGGCAATGGCTTGCGGCAGCACCAGCACGGCGGCCAGCACGGCCGCGCCTGCGTCGGCACGCAGCGATGTGGCATCCACTTCCTGCACCCAGGCGCCCAGCCAGCGGGTGAAGAATTGGACGGGCGCTGTGAGCAGCATCGCAGAGAGACTAGCACCCCCCTGCACTAAGATGCCGTGATGCCGGTGCCGCTTGTCTCGACCCTGATTGTCCAATCCCTGATTGCCCGTTCCTTGATCGCCATGGTCGCGTGCACGCTGGCTCTGCCGGCTCTGGCTGCGTCCACCCCTGCAGTGGCGCCGACCCTGCCCGCCGCGCCGGCAGCGGCAGCAGCGGCATCGGCCGCACAACCCGCATCCGCCCCCGAAGCCACACTCACCGGCGCAGGCCAGCGCATCTACGAACGCACGCGCCCGCGCCTGCTGCAGGTGCGCACGCTGCTGAAGACGCAGGACAGCCAGTCCTCGGTCGGTTCAGGTTTTCTCATCGACGAGGATGCGCACCTCATCACCAATTACCACGTCGTCAGCCAGTACGCGCTGCAGCCCACGCGCCATCGGCTGGTCTACGCCACCGTGGACGGCAAACAAGGTGCCCTGCAGCTGCTGGCCTTTGACGTCGTGCACGACCTGGCCTTGCTCAAGCCCGTGGACGCCACGCCGCTGGCCGGCCGCGGCGCGGTGGAGCTGCGGCCGCAGAACGATGCGCTGCCGCGCGGTGCGCGCATCTTCAGCCTGGGCAACCCGCTGGACGTGGGCTTTGCCGTCGCCGAGGGCAACTACAACGGCCCGGTGGAGCGCAGCTTCCTGCCCACGCTGTTTTTTGGCGGATCACTCAGCGGCGGCATGAGCGGCGGCCCGGCACTGGACGAACAGGGCCGCCTGGTGGGCGTCAATGTGGCCGCGCGGCGCGACGGTGAACAGGTCAGCTTCCTGGTGCCGGCCGACCCGGTGCGTGCGCTCATCGCGCGTGGCCGCGGCAACGCGCCCATCACCGAGCCGGCCTGGCCCGAGATCACGCGCCAGCTGATGCAGCACGAAGCGAACCTGACCGAACGGTTCATCGCCCAGCCCTGGCGCAACGCCGGCCATCCGATCTACACCATTCCGGTGCCGCAAGAAACGTGGATGCGCTGCTGGGGCCAGGGCACACCGCAAGCCACACGCGGCCTGCAGTTCGAACGATCCGACTGCGAGATGGACAGCCGCATCTTTGTCAGCGGCCCGCTGCTCACCGGCTACATCACGGTGCGGCACGAGGCCTATGACGGCAGCCGCATCGGTGCGCTGCGTTTCATGGAGCGTTATTCGTCCAGCTTCGGCAACGAATTTGTCGGCCAGGACGACCGCTTTCGCACCGCCGGCCAATGTGTGGAGCGCAGCGTCAGCGCGGCCGCACGCGTCGGCAACGGCAGCAAGGCGGCGCGCACAACCACGCTGCCGCTGAAAGCCGTGATCTGCCTGCGTGCCTACAAAAAGCTGGAAGGCCTGCTCGACATGATGGTGCTGGTGGCCACACTGGACGGCAAGACCACTGGCGTGCAGGGTCGGATGGACGCACACGGCATCAGCCTGGCCAGCGCCCAGCGGCTGGCGCAGCACTACCTGGACGGCTTTGCATGGAACCCGGCGCAGAACACGAATCCGACCAGCCCCAGCGCCAAGACCGCCTCGCGCTGATCGAGGTCTTCGAGCGCGACGGCCGCATGGGGCGCAGCGCCAGCGTGCGCCGCTGGCCGCTGACGCTGGGCCGTGCGCTGGACAACGATGTGGTGCTGGACGACCCGCACATCGCCGCCCACCACGCGACACTGCAGCTGGGCGGCGGCGGGCGACTGCAGCTGCAGGTGGGCGACAGCATCAACGGCGTCAGCGTGGGCAAGGTCCACCACAAGGCCGGTGCCCAGGTGCCGCTGCCGCCAGAAGGTGCCACGCTGCAGCTGGGCGGCGTCAAGCTGCGCCTGCGCCTGCCTCAGGAACAGCTGGCGCCCGAACGCGCGCTGCCCGCGCTGGCCCGTGCGCATCTGGTCGGCCCCTTGATCGCGGGTCTGGCGCTGGTGCTGCTGGCGCTGCTGGACCACTGGCTGTCGCTGGACCCCGGCGCCGACGCCGCCGCCTGGCTGCCGATGGTGGTGGGGCTGCCGGTGGTGCTGACCGGCTGGTGCGTTCTGTGGGCGTTGGCGTCCAAACTGTTTCAGCACCGCTTCGACTTCCTGGGCCATCTGCGCATCGCCCTGCCCTGGTTGCTGGCCATCGAATTGCTGGACCTCGTCTTGACGCCGCTGGCTGCATCGCTGGGCTGGCCTTGGCTGTGGCGACTGGTGGCGCCGCTGCAGCTGCTGCTGGCGGTGCTGATGCTGCGCCAGCATCTGATGCAGGTGCTGCCCCAAAGCGGTCGCGTCGTGACCACGTTCTTGGTCGCAGCCGCGCTGGCCGGCACCGCCATTTCATTGGCCATGACGCAGCGCGCCACCGACCGCTACAGCCGCCCCGCCTACATGAGCACGCTGCCGCTGCCGGCGCTGAACCTGTCGCGGCCGGTGAGTGCACCGCAGCTGGTGCAAGAACTGGCGCCGCTGGCCGAGCAACTGGCCGCACGTGTCAAAAAAGCGCGCGAGGACGAGCCGCCTGAGGGTGAAGGCAGCCGCGATTGAAGGGCTGAGCAACCGTCCCAGGTAAGACCCTTCGTCGATCGGACTGTCGGCCCGCATCGACAGCCCTGGCTGCGGCAGGCCCGAAGTTGATACTGGGCCAGCGCTTCTAGGGATGCGCCTTAGTGGTTTGCCAGGGCCTGCGTGCAAGGCTGCGGCGGGGTTTGTTGGAGACAATGTCCCTAACACCCGACCTGCCTGAGCTGATGTTGCAACCCCTTGCCCTGGCGCTGCGCGCGCACCTTGTTTTTCTTTTGACCTTGCTGGGCTGCGCCATGGCCTTGACGCTGGCCAGCCACGCCCAAGCCCAACCGGCCGCTGCGCGTGCACAAGTGCCGCCCTTGCGTGTGGCCACGGCTTTCGACCCGCAGACCATGGACCCGCACGCGATTGCGCTGCTCTACCACTCGCGTGTCGCGTTCCAGCTGCATGAATCGCTGATCGGCCGCGACGAACGTTTCAAGCTCGAGCCTGCGCTGGCCGTGTCCTGGCTCATGACAGCACCCACGGTGTGGCGCTTTCGCCTGCGTCCGGGTGTCACCTTCCACGACGGCAGCGCCTTCACTGCCGATGACGCCGTGTTTTCGCTCGAACGTGCGCTGGCCCCGCCCTCGCAGCGTGCCTTCCAGCTGAAGGGCGTGATCGCGGTGCGCGTGGTCGACCCACTGACCATCGAGATCCAGCTCGATGCACCCGATGCAGTGCTGCCTGAAAAGCTGCAGTACATCGCCATCATGAACAAGGCCTGGAGCGAAAAGCACGGTGTCACGCGTGCACAAGACTTCAACGGCAAACAAGAAACCCATGCCGTGCGCAACGCCAACGGCACCGGCCCCATGAAACTGGAACGTTATGAGCCCGATGTGCGCACGGTGCTGCGTCGCCACGCCGCCTGGTGGGGCTGGGCCGACGGGCGCCACGGCAACCTGGAGCAGGTGAACTTTGTCACCGTGAAATCCGACGCCACCCGCCTGGCCGCCCTGGCCAGCGGCGAGGTCGACCTGGTGATGGACCCGCCCTATCAAGACATCAACCGCCTGAAGTCCGACCCGCGCCTGACCCTGCAGCAGACCGCCGACATCGGCCAGCAGTACCTGACCTTTGACTTGGCGCGCGAAGAACTGCAGGACAGCGACGTGAAAGGCCGCAACCCCTTCAAGGACCTGCGGGTGCGCAAGGCGGTCTACCACGCCATCAACGTGCCGCTGATCATCGACAAGGTGCTGCGCGGCCAGGCGGTACCCACCGGTGCTTTTCTGAGCCCGCTGGTGGACGGTTCACCGGCTGAACTGGACCGCCGCCTGCCCTATGACCCGGCGCGGTCACGTCAGCTGCTGGGCGAAGCCGGCTACCCCAACGGCTTCAGCATCACGCTGGACTGCGTCAACGTGGCCTGGCGAGAAAACGTCTGCCAGGCCGTGGCCGCCATGCTCACGCAGGTGGGCATACGCACCACGTTGCGCAGCAGCCCCAGCAACCAGTTTTTCCCCAAGCTGAGCCAGGGCACCGCCAGTTTCATCGAGTACGGCTGGACGGCCAGCCCCGACGCCTGGAACTCGCTGAATGCGCTGTTTCGCACCTTCGACAAAAGCGGCCTGGGCACCTTCAACGCTGGCCGTTACAGCAACCCGCAGCTGGATACGTTGATCGACAGCGTTCGCACCGAACCCAACCTGACCCGCCGCCGCGCCATGGTCACCACTGTGCTGCGCATGGTGGGCGACGACCTGCCCTATGTGCCGCTGTACCGCCGCACGCTGACATGGGCCATGGCCAAGAAGGTGCAGGCTGTGCAATGGCCGAACGACTTGATTGAGTTGAGGTGGGTGCGGGTGCGGTGAGGTGAGGTGAGGTGACAACGCCCGGACCCTTCACCGGCAATGCTGATCCTCGCAAGGGATGCCATCGCGGTCACCGTCCATCTTGACACCCGGACAGTTGGCAAGAAAGTACCTGGCCTCGCTGCATGAGCTCATCTGCGAACAATGGGTTCTGCCGTCGCATCGGAACGTTGAAGCCGGCGCTGCTGACACACGTTGGGGCAGGTCGACGGGGGCTGATTGCGATGTCGGCGCCTGCCCGGGTGCGCAGGCGCCGTGTCGGGTGCGGAAGTCCTTGGGCTGGATCGCGCCGGGTGAACCATGCAGGCCACGCGACAGTGCGCGCGCCATCTTCTCCTGCTTCACCAGCGGCCCCTGGTCCCAGCGGGTGCGCACGCTCCAGGCATGGCCGTTTTCCACCAGGTGCCGGCTGACGTTGAGGTCATCGATCGACAGCGCGCCCACGGTGCGGCCGTAGCTGTCGCGGCCGCTGACCTGCAGCGTGGCCACCTTGTTCAATACCAGATCGGCCAGAGCCTGGCGGGCTTCGGCGCCCCAGGGCTGGCAGGACTCGGGCGCGTCGATGTCGCGCAATCGCACCTCCAGCGGCGGCTTGCCTGGCGGCGTGAGCCACACGCTGTCGCCGTCGGTCACCTGCGTGACCAGGCCTTGCACCGACTTCGGCGGTGCCGCCTGCACAGGAAGGCTTGTGACGCAGGCGCAGGCCCACAGCGCCTGTTGGATCCACTTCATGACGTTCACCCCCAAGGCTGGGAATCATGCCTTGCCTGAGGGTGAACTTGCGTGCTCCATGCCCCTATGTGCATGGGTCGCAGGACATCAGGGCTTGCCGATGCAAAAGCTCATGTCCGGCATCGTGCGGCCGCCATGTGAGGCGGCGCAGCCCGATGCAGCCGTGTCGGCAGGCACAGTCAGACCAGCCGGTCAGGCTCTGGGCGGGTCGGCCGGTGACCAGCGCATCGACGGCCACACAAACAGCAAAGCCAGCACCGTGCCGGCGGCCACGTCCCAGGCCACGTGCTGCTTGGTGGCCATCGTGGACCAGACGATCAGCAGCAGCCACAGCAGGTTGACGACCTGCGGCCAGGCGGGAGCGCCCATGTGCAGCAAGTGCCGATGCACCCAGCAGGCAGTGAACACCGCAGTAGCCACGTGCAACGAAGGGCAGGCGTTGCCGGCGGCGTCCACGCCCTGCAGCAGGGCAAAGCCCGGGTGCTGCGAAAGGCCCATGCGCATCGGGTCGAGTGGCACCGAGGTGGGAAAGGCATAAAAGGCCAACAGCCCGGCCAGGCACAAGGCGCCCGTCCACAGGCCGTACACCGCCGCCTGGCGCAGGCTGGGCATCAGGCCGGGCGCAAAGCCGACATAGATCCAAAGCGACACGTAGGGCACCAGCGCCAGCGGCTCGAAGCCCACCCAGTGGTCAAGCGCCGTCAGTGGCATCTCGGTCACCGCGCGCACCGGGTGTCGCAGGGTGTGGAAGTAGCCCAGGAAAAAGACCCACATGAAGGCCGTGATGCCCAGTGCCTTGAGCACGAAGTGGTACCGCACCCTTTGCATGAACTGGTGCGACCAGTCAGGCAATGGAGTACCCAGCTGGGGGGTCAACGGCGGGGTCCGGCTCAAGGGCACTTCAGAGGCGCCGGCGGCGCTTGTTCTTTGACGTCGAGAAGGTTACCACCCCGACCTGGCGGGACCATGACCGCCGGGCTGCGCGCACGCCACGCAGTGGCCCTGGCGCATCGGCTGAGGTGGCCAGTTGGCGATAATCGCGCCCCACGGCACGCCACCGGCTGCGCCACGGGCGCTGCGGGGCCGAGGGGCCGCCGAGCCCGCAAGCCCGACCGCCCGCATCGGCACCCAGTCCAGTGCCGTCGTCGTGCGCAATCTGGGTCCTTCAGCGTCCTTCACCGTCTTTCACCTTCCTTCAGCGTCAGTCAACCACGAGTCGCCCCATGAGCCTGGTGTCCCCGCGCCTTTCCCCCATGCCCCGCAGTGGCGGCTGGCCCGCCCGCGCGGCGGCCGTCCTGGCGGCTGCGCTGACGGTGCTGGTGCCCGCGGCGCATGCCGACGAACCGCTGTGGGAACTGGGCTTGGGCGTGGGTGGCGTGCGCTTGCCGCACTACCGCGGCAGCGACCAGGTACACGACCTGGTGCTGCCGGTGCCACTGGCCATCTACCGCGGCAAGATCTTCCGCGCCACGCGCGAGGGCGCGCGTGCGGTGCTGCTGGACAGCGATCGTTTCGACTTCGATGTCAGTGTGGCGGCCAGCGCACCCACGCGCAGCGAAAACAACCGCGCCCGCAGCGGCATGCCCAACCTGGCCGGCACGCTGGAGCTGGGCCCCAACCTGAACCTGACGCTGGCGCAAGGCCCGGCCTGGAAAGTCGACCTGCGTTTGCCGGCACGCGCCGTGGTGTCGCTGCAGTCGCGACCCCAAGACCTGGGCTGGACATTCGGCCCCGTGGTCAACCTGGACATGCAGCTCGCAGGCTGGAACGTCGGTGTGCAAGGCGGCCCCACGTACGGGTCGCGCCGCCACCACGCCTACTTCTACGACGTGGCCCCCGCGTACGCCACGGGGTCGCGGCCGGCCTACACCGCCAAGGGCGGCTACGGCGGTTGGCGCCTGACCACAGGCGTGTCGAGGCGCCTGGGTTCGATGTGGGTGGGTGGTTTCCTGCGCACCGACAGCGTGGCTCACGCCGCCTTCGAGCCCAGCCCCCTGGTGCGCCAGCGCATGCAGCTCAGCTTCGGCCTGGCCGTGAGCTGGGTGCTGGCGACATCGGCCGAACGTGTCAGCGTGGAAGACTGAAGCCGTGAGCGATCGCCTGGCCGATCGTGGGGCTGACCGGCCGCCTGCTCGCCCGCCTGATCGACCGCCTTGGTGGCCACTGGCCTGGCTGGCACTGCAGGCGCAACTGCTGCTGCTGGGCCTGATGTCGCTGGCCTGGAACATCGCCGCCCTGCTGCTGCACCCGCTGCTGCCGCGCGCCGCAGGCCGCCGTGTGGGCCGCGCCATGATCGCCTACGGCTACCGCATCTTCTGGCGCATTGCTGCAGTGGTGGGCATGTTGCGATTGGACGCCGAAGTGCTGGACACGCTGCGCGACGAAGCCGGCCTCATCGTGGTGGCCAACCACCCCAGCATGCTGGACGCCCTGATGCTGGTGGCGCGCCTGCCGCGCAGCGCCTGCATCATGAAGGCCAGCCTGCTGCGCAACCCCTTCCTGGGCCCAGGCGCGCGGCTGGCGCGCTACATCCACAACGACTCCACCTACGGCATGGTCCAGTGCGCCGTGAACGACCTGCAGGAAGGAGGCCAGCTGGTGCTGTTTCCAGAAGGCACACGCACCACGCAGTGGCCGCTGAACCCTTTCCACGCCAGCTTCGCGCTCATCGCCAAGCGCGCGCAGGCACCCGTGCAGACGGTGTTCATCGACACCGACTCGCCTTACCTGGGCAAGGGCTGGCCGCTGTGGAAGCTGCCACCGCTGCCGATCCGCTTTGCTGTGCGCCTGGGGCGCCGCTTTGAGCCACCGCTGGACCACCTGGTGTTGCTGCAGGAAGTGCAGGCCCACTTTGCCGCCGGGGTGCACACCCCAGTGGCGGTTCAGCCGCTGTCCAAGGCCGCCAGGGAGACGGCATGACACCATCGGCCAGCCACCTGGTGCTGATCCCCAGCTACAACCCCGGCGCCACCGTCTACGCCACCGTGCGTGCCGCCCGTGCGCAGTGGTGCCCCGTGTGGGTGGTGGTGGATGGCAGCACCGACGGCACCGCGCAAGGTCTGCTGGCCCTGGCCGCGCAGGACGGTGGTCTGCGCGTGTGGCTGCTGCCGCACAACCAGGGCAAGGGCGCGGCTGTGCTGCACGGCTTGCGCGAGGCCGCCGCTGCCGGTTTCACGCACGCGCTGACGATGGATGCTGACGGTCAACACCCTGCCGAGCTGATCCCCACCTTCATGCAGGCCTCGCTGTCGCGACCCGAAACCATGGTGCTGGGCCGCCCGGTGTTCGACGCCAGCGCGCCGCTGCTGCGCGTGCGCGGACGCCGTGTGTCCAACTGGTGGACCAACCTGGAAACGCTGGGTGCTGGCGTGGCCGACTCGCTGTACGGCTTCCGTGTCTACCCCGTCGCCGGCCTGGCGGCGTTGATGCACGGCCAGCCCTGGATGCGCCGCTTCGACTTCGACACCGAAGCCGTGGTGCGCCTGGCCTGGCGCGGTGTGAAGCCGGTGAACATCGACGCCCCGGTGAAGTACCTGACGGCCGAACAAGGGGGCGTGTCGCACTTCCGGTATGGCCGCGACAACGTGCTGCTGAGCTGGATGCACGCCCGGCTGATGGTGGAGTTTGTCTTGCGTTTGCCGCTGCTGGTGTGGCGCAGGCTGCGCCGGCAGCCGCCCTTTCAGCCCTGACCGCCAAACTGAGTGCTGGCGCAGGCGTGGATCAGACCACCAGCGCCTCGTCCAGGGTTTCGCCCAGCGCCGGGAACAGCAGCTTCTCGCGGGTGCGCACCAGACCACCCGCTGCTTCGATGGCCTGCTGCAGCGGCTTGCCGTCCAGCTGCGGGTACTCGGCCGACGCGCGGTCCAGTATTTCGGTGGCCAGTTGCCGCAGGCGCGTGGCCGATTCCTGCATCCGCTGATTGAAGTCTTGCGGGCTCAGTTCGTCCACCAGGCTTCGATTGAGTTCCACGAACCAGGGCAGCGAAGCCTGGTCCAGCATGATGGGCAGGTTGCGTTTTCGGCTGTGTGCCGACATGCCGCGCAGGAAGGTCTGCACGGCCAGGTTGAGCGGCTGCATGCCGGCCATGCGGTCGCGCAGATCGCTCAGCGCCACCAGGTCGGTCAGGCCCTGGTGGTAGAACAGCTTGGCCAGCACGCCCCAGTAATAGGTGTAGTCCCAGAACACCTTGACCGGCAGCACCTCGGGGTCGCCGAACAGGCCGTACTGGTCGACGTAAAGCGCCAGCGTGTTGTCGTGGAAGGACTTGAAGACCTGTTCGTAGACGTGCACATAAGCGCCGATCGACTGGCCCGCACGGTCGCGCGCCACCAGTTCGGTGATGTAGGTGTTGCCGATGCCGATGAAGTCGCTGCCTGGTGAGTAGAAAGGGTCCAGGAAGCGCCCGGCTTCGCCGGCCAGCGCCCAGCGGCGGTCCGAGAAGACACGCTCGCAGTCGTAGGAGAAGCGCTTGAAGAAGGCAAAGTCCTGCAGCTTGTCGCGCTTGCCGTCCAGGTCGGCAAACAGGCGCGGCTGGTAGGTCTTGAACCACGCCATCGCCCGCTCGAAGGTGTTCATGGTTTCCAGCGGGTGGTACTTGGGGTCGGCCACGATGCCGACTGAATGTGAACCGCTGGCCAGCGGAATCAGCCACACCCAGTAGCCCTCGCCCACCAGGTGGTTGGTGGACAGCCAGCGTGTGGGCGTGATGCAGCGTGCCTGCCAGGCCGGGTCTTGCGACCAGTTGTCGGGCACGATGTGTTCGCTGATGCGAAACCACACGGCGTGCGCCGCATGGGCGTTGTCGCGGGCCAAGCCCAGCTTCTTCTTGATCAGGCCGGCGCGACCACAGGCATCGATGACCCAGCGCGCCTGCGCCGTCTGCACCGGCCCTTGTCCTTCTTGCCAGCGCACGGTGTGCAGCGCATCGGGCTGGGCTTCGGCGGCCAGATCCAGTTCGCGGATCAGCGCGCTGTCGGTGAATGTGATGCCACGTCGCTGCACTTCCTGGCCCAGGAAATTTTCGAAGATACCCCGGTCGATTTGCCAGCTGCCGACCGGCAAGGGGCGGCTGGCGCCGAGTTCGGTGACCTGGTCGAAGTCGGTGCGACCTTCGCTGAAGAAAAAGCGGAAGCCGAACTTCTTCAGCTGCGCGTCCATCAGGTGCTGCTTCAGGCCCAGCCCATTGGCGAAGTAGTGGGCGCCGATTTCCACCGTCGATTCGCCGACCTTGTGGCAGGCCTCGGGCACGGGGTGGGCGCGACGTTCCAGCACCCGCACGTCCAGGTCTGGCAGGCGCTGGCGCAACTGCAGGGCCAGGGTCAGGCCGGCCAGGCCGCCGCCCATGATGATCACGTCGTGGGTGGATGCTTTGGAATTCATCGGTCGTGTACTGCGGTGCTGCAACTGATCACATCATGCCGCAGCCAGGCCCGGGGCTGCGGCCGGCCGGGCTTGCAGCTTGGGGTTCACTGGGCGATTCAACGGGTGGTTCAGCTGAATGTGCAAGGACAAATCCGCAGACAGCGGCCAGGCCAGGGCACCATCGTGGCCAGCGGCCAGGGCCTCAATCAACGGCAAAGCCGCTGCACTGGCGTTGCGGGCCAGCCGCTGCGCTGCGGCACTGGCCGGCTGAGGCTGCGCCACGGCCGCGGCTTGCAGCGACCAGTCCAGCGACGCAGATGACTGTGGGCCTTCCACCGGCGACAGCACCAGCGCCACCGCCAGCAGGCTGCGGCTGCGGTTCACCGATGCCAGCGGGCCCACAGCTTCGGTGTCGCAGGCCACCAGCATCACGGGCTGCTCGTCCGCGTGGCACTGACAGGCGGCTTCGAGCAGCGCCGAGGCAAAGGTGAAATCGAAGGCCGCCAAGGCGGTGCTGGCCGCCGGGCTGCCACTGCCAATGGCCCAGTAGCCCGAGGCCGCGTTGTGCACCGAGTGGTGAAAGCGTGTCGGCGACAGCAGCAGCGGGTTGTCGCTGAGCGTGCGGCACAGCGCGTCGGTGATCGCCAGGTCGCCATGTGCCGACGCAAAAATGCTGGCCAGGGTGGCCGGGTCGTGGCCTGAACTGGCGGCTGCGCGTGTGGCCACTTCCAGTGCCAGCAGCACGGCGTCGGGCGCGCGGCGGCGTTCGTTGGCAGCCAGCAAGGTCGGCGCCGGGCGTGCGGTGTGCGCGGGGGGCTCAGCGCTGTCGTCGCCGGTGCCGCTGCTCCCGCCATCACCCCGCAGAGCCACTTGTGCCTGCATCCAGTCGTGCAGCGAGGGCGACCACCACGCGATGCCGTCGATCCACAACCGCCGTGTCAGCGGCGCTGTCATGACGCCCCCGCGCCGAACACCAGCACCGCGTTGTTGCCACCAAAGCCGAAGGCGTGGCAAGCGGCCCGCCGCACGGCTTGCTGCACCGGTGTGCTGTGCAGCTGCCGCACAAAAATGTCGCCCAGCGCCGCGTCGGCGATAGCGGTACCTGGGGTGCCCGCCCGCAGTCCGTCGCGCACCGCCAGCACACAGGCCAGCGCGGCCACCATGCCGGCCGCGCCCATGGTGTGGCCACAAAGGCCCTTGCTTGCGCTGGCGTGCACGTCGGGGCGGTAGCGCCGCGCTACCAGGGCTGCTTCGACCTCGTCGTTGCGCGCCGTGGCCGTGCCGTGCAGGCTGATGAACTGCATGTCGTGCGACTGCAGCCCGGCGCGTGCCAGCGCTGCGTCCAGCGCTCGTTCTGCACCCAGGCCTTGTGGGTGCGGGCTGGACATGTGGTGCGCATCGTTGGACTCGCCGTGGCCAAGCAACTGCACCGCACTCGCGCCGCGTTGCAGCAGCGCAAAACCGGCCGCTTCGCCCACGCTGATGCCTTGTCGGCTGGCAGCAAAAGGCTGGCAGGGCCGAGTGGACACCAACCCCAGCGCAGCAAAGCCGAACAGCAGACTCAGGCTCAATGTGTCCACGCCGCCCACGACCACCGCGTCCACCACCCCCAGGCGCAGCCAGCGTTCACCCTGCGCAAAACACTTGGCGCTGGACGAACAAGCCGTGGATACCGTGACGCAGGGCCCCTGCAGCGCCAGTGCCTGCTGCACGAACTGCGTCACCGCATGCATGTGGTTCAGCGTCTCACTGCGCAACGCGGCGGGAAAGCCGCCGTCTGCTGCCAGCGATGTGTAGGCCTGTTCCGATGCCCCGATGGTCGATGCCGATGTGCCCAGCACCAGGCCCACCCGGGTGGAGCCGTGTTGCGCACGGGCCGCGTGCACGGTGTCGATGAAACCGTCGGCCAGCAGACCCAGCCAGGCGGCGCGCGTGGCGCGGCAGTCCCAGTGCAACAGTGCCGCCGGCAGATGCACCTGGTCGATGTCGGCCATGCGCCCGATCCACGTGGCCAGTGGCACCGCCGTGAAAGTGTTCGGCGTCAGTGCCGACCGGTTGTCGCGCAGGGCCTGGGCAAACGGCGTGAGACCGACGCCGGCGGCACAGGCCAGTCCCTGTGCCACCACGGCCACGGGTGCGATGACCGATGGCGCGATCGAAATCATCACGCGGTGCAGCTGCGCGGCAGCAGGCCGCGGTCCAGCCAGTCGGCCCACAGACGGCGCCACGGCTGCCAGTCGTGGCCGCCGGGCACCGCCTGCACCTGCACAGCCGGCAGCAAGCCAGCCAGCAGCCGGTGGCCCTCGGCAAAGCGGTCGTCCTGGCCATAACCCAAAAAGTGAGTGGGTCGCTGCTGCCGGGGGTCGGTGAGCCACATCCACAAGTCGTGCTCCACGTCCTGCGTGTCGCGCGGCGCAGCTCCGGTGCGCCAGGCGGCCGGGCCGGCAGCCGCCACGGCCTGCACCAACGGACGCCGGCCCAGGTAAGGCGCCAGGGTGAGCAGCCCTTCGATCTGCCCTGGGTGGCGCATGGCGTAGCCCATGGCCAGAAAGCCGCCCAGAGAAATGCCGGCCAGCCAGACGCGGCGGTAGCCGCTGGCCTGTGCAGGTGCGATGACCTCATCGTGCAGACGCCGCATGATGCTGCCCTCGTACACGTAACCCAGGTTCGAATCCGGGATCAGCAGGTCCACGGCCAGACCGCGCTGCCGCACGGCGTCGACAAAACCTTCCTGCACCAGTTCGGCCGGGCTCATGTTGGCGCCCGGCAGCAGCACCAGCAGCACCGGCGCCTGCGTGGTGGCACAGGCGCGGTCGTCGGAGAAGCTGTCGATGGGGATGCGGCTCTCCTGGCGCAGCAGGCTGCATCCGCTGAGGCCACCAAAGCCGCCCAGGCCGCCCAGGCTGCCCGCAAGCAGGGCCGCCGTGGTGACCCTGCGGCTGGGGCCTGTCACCGGTAGCCGGTGTCGTTGGCGGCGTGGATGATCCAGATCAGGTGCGCGTTGGAGTCGAAGCCCGACGAGCCGGCGAAGATCAGCCGCCCCTGGCCCTTGTAGGCCATCTCATAGCGGTAACGGTCGGAGCCGAAGTAGAACGGGATCCAGGCCTTGCCGGTGACGTAGGTGCCCTGGTCGGTGGGCTGACCCACGATGTCCATCGCCTGCTTGGCGCTCATGCCGATCTGCAGTCGCGTGAACTTGCTGCCGGGTGCGGGCTTGCCGGTGATCTCGCCTTCCCAGTCGTTCAGGCCCTTGACCTTTTGGCCAAAGCCGGACTCGACCTTCTTCACGTCGATCACTTCGCCGGAAGTTGTCATGCCGGGGCCGATCTTGGAGCCTGCGGGCGCTGCGGCGGCTGCAGGGGCGGGCGTCGGTGCTGCCGCCGTGGAGTCGGACTTGGTGCCACCCAGGCTGACACAGCCGGTGGCCAGCCACGCAACGGCCAGCGCCGCGGGCAACGACAGGGACCTTGCACTGAGGTTCATGTTCTCTCCTGAGGGTAGTGGTGGACGTGCGCCGCGACCGATGCTTTCGGGCAGTTCGAGCAGCACCACCACATCGTAGCCGAGCAGGCACTTGACCTGAAGGCCTTGACCTGAAGGCCGGCGTATGACGTATGGCCGCGGTACGCCGGGCGCGCACGCACAAAGCCCCAGAACCTGCTGTGGGCGTGGTCGCTGCTATCTTCGTCGCATGAACCCTGCTCACATCTCCCGCCGCAACCTGCTGGCTGCCGCCAGCCTGCCCTTGTTGACCGCCTGCGGTACACCCCTGCCGCTGCTGCCCGCGCCCCGAACGGACGCCGACGCCGCTACCCGCCTGCTGGCCAGCGCGCAAGTGCACGGCCTGGCGGCCTATCGGCAAATCAGCGACATCAACGTCTCGTACGACGGCCAGTGGCGGCCGCTGATCAACGCCGTGCAGCCCGAGGTGGTGGATGCCGGCTACCGGGGCCGTTCGCAAGAGCGGCTGCTGCCCGCCGCCGGCGTGGTTGCGCAGTCCTACACCGGGCCGCAGGGCCGCAAGCAGGTGTTCTGGCGCCGCGGCGACGGCAGTGCGGCGCGGCCGGGTGAATTGGACCTGTGGTACGGGGGCCAGCCCAGCGCCGATCCCGCCAGACGCAGTGCCAGCGCCTTGGTGGCCGAGTGTTATGGGCTCTTCCTGCTGGGCCCCCTGTGGCTGGTGGACCGTGGCCTGCCGCTGCAGATGGCCGGCAGCGAACGGGTCAACGGTCGCCTGTGCGACGTGGTGCAGGTGTGGCTGTCACCCGGGCTGGGGCAGGTGGCCAGCGACCGCGTGGCGGTGTGCATCGACCGCGATGACGGTGTCACGCGCCGACTGCGCTTCACGCTGGAAGGTTTTGCCGGCACCCGCGGTGCGGTGGCCGAGGTCGACACCTTCGATCACCAGCGCCGCTTTGGCGTGCTGTGGCCGATGCGGTCGTACGAAGAAGTGGTGCATCCGCTGCGCCTGCCCGCGCACGACTGGCACGTGACCGGTCTGGACGTGAACCGCGGCTATGGCGTCGAAGCCTTGCAGGGACCCGTCTTTACCGGCGCCGCGCTTGCGCCGGCCGCACCTGTCTAGGCCTGTCTAGGCCTGTTTAGTACAGCCCGCCGTTGACCGATATCACCTGCCCCGTGATGTAGCCGGCGGCCGGGCTGGCCAGGAAGCCTGCCAGCGCGGCCACGTCCTGCGGCGTGCCGGCACGTTGGGCGGGCACCAGCCGCTTGATGGCTTCGGCGTCGAAGCTGCTGGCGGCCATGGGCGAATCGATGATGCCCGGTGCGATGGCGTTCACCGTCACACCGCGGCTGGCCACCTCCAGCGACAGCGCCTTGGTGGCGCTATTCAGGCCGCCCTTGGCCGCTGCGTAATTGACCTGGCCGCGGTTGCCCGACAGCGCGGCCACCGACGACACATTGATGATGCGACCCCAGCGCGTGCGCAGCATGGGCAGCAACAGCGGCTGCGTGACGCGGAAAAAGCCGTGCAGCGAGACATCGATGACGCCGTACCACTGTTCGGGCTTCATGCCCGGGAACACCGCGTCGTCGTGGATGCCGGCGTTGTTGACGATGAGCTGCACCGCGCCGGCACCCAGCATCTGCGCCACCGCGGCGGCGGTGGCCGCGTCATCGCAGAGGTTGAAGACACAAGGTTCGGCGCTGCCGCCAGCCGCGCGGATCTCTTCGGCCAGCGCCTGCACCGCGTCGGGCCGGCTGTTGCCGTGCAGCAGCACATGGGCGCCGTCGGCAGCCAGCCGGCGGGCGATGGCCGCACCCAGCGCACCGCTGGCACCGGTGATCAGCGCACGTTTGCCTTGCAGGTCGGGTGTCATCGGGTGGGTCATAGGGTGCAACTCAGGTCAGTGCGTCAAGGCAGGGCGTCAAGGCAGTGCGTCAAGGCAGTGCGTCAAGGCAGGGCGTTCAGGATCACGGTGGCGCGGCCGTCCACCAGCAGCGCGCCCTGTTCGCTGTGCAGAGTGAAGCTGTACAGCGCCTGGCGGGTGTCGCCGGCCAGCTGGGTGGCGGTGACGGTCAATTCGCCTGCGACGTCGTCCAGTCGCGCCACCTGCAGTCGCACGCCGCGCACGCTGGCCAGAAAGCCCGGCGTCGGCGCACTGCCGGGCGTTGCGCCCAGCGTGCCGTGCAAGGCCATGACCTGTGAGGCGTATTCGATGGCGTTGCTCGACAGCAGCCGGCCCTGCGTGCGCAAAGGGTTGCTCAGGTCGAGGTGGCTGATGGCGCTGCACTCGATGCGTTCGACCGTCCAGCCGCGCAGCGTGTGCAGCAGACACATCCTGCCGCTGTGGGGCACACGGGCGGCGATGCCGGCGTGGTCCAGCGTCTGGGGCTGCAGCGATGGGTTCATGCGGCGGCCACGCCCACGCGCAGGGACTGGCCGCTCAAACCTTCCACCACCACCTCAGCGGCAGCCACGCCGGCCAAGGCCTGCAAGAGCGGCAGCGCCCGTGCAGCAGGAATGCCTTGGCGCACGTCTTCCAGCGCGTCGGTGGTGCCGGTCGTGGTGCAGGTCGTGGTGCAGGCCGTGGCTTGGGCGTCCAGTGTCACGTCCACCTGCAGCTGACGACCCGCGCCTGCCGGGCCCAGCACCAGCGCCACGGCAAACACGTCGGCCACCGGCCGCACCGCGTGCAGCGGCTCGGGGTAGGGCACGTCGCAGGCCACCAGCAGCACCGGCGCACCGGTGGCCGCACATTGCACGGCGGCTTCCAGCAGGCCTGCGGCAAAGCTGGCGTCAAAGGCGGCCAGGCTGGTGGACGGTGCACGCGACTGCGCGGCAATGTGCCAGTAGCCGGCCGGCGCGTTGTGCACGCTGTTGGTGAAGCGGGTGGGCGACACCAGGCGCCCGGGTGTGGCCAGTGCCTCGCACAGGATGTGGCAGTTGGCGGGGTCGCCGGTGGAACTGGTGAAGACGGTGGGCAGCGCGGCCGCGTCCACTCCGCTGGCGGCCAGGGCCTGGTCGGCGACCACGATCGAGGCTTTCACCACGGCACCGGCGCGGCGCCTTTCGGTGGGCGGCAGGCGGTTGGGCGCCGGCACCACGGTGGCAGCGTGCAGCCAGGTGGACGGCTCGCGCAGCAACACGTGCCCGCCGGCCCAATCGGCCAGCCCAGGGCCCAGCATGCCGATGCCCAGCACGGACAGGTGGATGCTCACCGCGCCACCCCGGCGCTGGCGCCAAAGATCAGGCTGGCGTTGCTGCCACCAAAGCCGAAGGAGTTGCTGGCCACCGTGCGCAGACGCTGTTCACGCGGCTGCTGCAGATACAACGTGTGCAAGGCCGGGTCGGGCGTTTGCACATTCAAGCCCGCAGGCATGAAACCGTTCTGCAGCGCCAGCATGGCGATGGCCGCTTCCACACCGCCGGCCGCGCCCAGCGTGTGCCCCGTGTAGCCCTTGGTGCTGCTGCAAGGCAGCGTGGTGCCGAACACCGCCACCACGGCCTTGTCTTCGGCGGCGTCGTTGCCGGGCGTGCCGGTGCCGTGCAGGTTGAGGTGGTCGATGTCGCCCGGCTGCAAGCCGGCTGCCGCCAGTGCTGCGCGCATGGCCGCGGCGGCACCCGCACCTTCGGGATGCGGACTGCTCATGTGGTGGCCGTCGCTGGTTTCGCCGGTACCCAGCAGCCAGGCGGCGGCACCGGGGCTGTCGCGCTCGACCAGCGCGAAGGCGGCAGCTTCGCCCAGCGACAGCCCGGCACGGTGCGCGTCCCAGGGCCGGCAGATGTCGTCGGAGACCAGCTCCAGGCTCTTGAAGCCGTAGAGCGTGGTCATGCACAGGCTGTCGACGCCGCCCACCACGGCAGCGTCCACCAGGCCGGCATCGATCATGCGCTGCGCAGCGGCAAACACCTTGGCACTGGACGAGCAGGCGGTGGACACCACGTGCGCCGGCCCCTGCAGCCCCAGCGCCGCCCGCACGTAGCCGGCTACAGAATAACTGTTGTGCGTGGTGGCATAGTGCAACCATGCTGGCAATGCGCCCGTGCTGGCGTCACGGTGGCGGTAGGCGATTTCCGTCTGCAGGATGCCCGAGGTGCTGGTGCCCAGGAACACGCCCACGCGGCTGACGCCCCAGCGCTGGGCCGCCTCGCGCACGCGCTGGTCGAAGCCATCGGCGCGCAGACCCAGTTCGGCCAGCCGGTTGTTGCGGCAGTCGTGCGCGGCCAGTTCGGGGGCCAGCTGCACCTCGTCCACACCCGTCACCACGCCCAGCCATGAGCCCAGCGTGGCGGTCTCGAAGTCTTGCCGCGCCAGGCCCGTGCGGCCGGACTGCAGGGCGGCCAGCGTCGGCGCGCGGCCATGGCCCAGCGCGCTGACGACGGTGAAGTCCGACACCGCCAGCGGCTTCATGGATGGACCTTGTTCAGGTCGGCAATCAGCAACACATTGGCGAAAGGTGTGCCCTGGCTCTGCGGCACGGCACGCACGTCAAAGCCCAGGGCTTGCAAGGTCCGCGTCCAGTCTTGCACGGTGCGGCCCCAGGTGGGCGGCACGCGGTGGCCACGCGCCCAGGTGACGATGCGGTCCACCCACTGGCTGGCGGCAAAACCTCGGCTGTCGGCCTGGTCGCCCACGCGCAGCAGCAGGCGGCCTTGCGGCAGCAGGGCGTCGTGCACACGCTGCAGCACCCTGTCCTGAGCCGCGTGGTCCACGTAGTGCAAAACGTCCAGGATGACGACCACATCGCAGGCCGGAAAGCTGGCCTTGCACATGTCGGCACACACGAACTGTGGCTTCAGCGCGATGTCACTCAGCGCGTGCCGGGCGCGGGCCACGTCCTTGGACATGAGCTCGATGCCGGTGTAGGTGCGGGCCGATGCCGCCACTGGCCAGGCCAGAGGCCACTGACTGGCGCGCTGCAGATCGCCACAGGCCTGCAGCAGGCTGGCCAGCAGGCCCTGGCCGCAGCCGATGTCCAGCACCCGCGCCTGCGCCGGCAGGTCGCCGCGTTGCAGCATGCCGCGGAACACCGGGTCGCCGCTGAGCTTGCCGCGTGCCCAGTGCCAGGCCCAGCGGCTGGTGCTGCGGTAGGGCGCGCAGGCGGCGGTGTGCAGCAGGGCCCAGGCTTCGTCGGCTGCAAATGCCGTGGCAGGCGACGCTGCCGCGTCGGGCAGGTCGTTCAGCTTCATGCCTGCGCCCCGCGCGGCGGCAGCGCGTCGGCCAGCGTCACCGGGCGCAGGCCCTGCTGTTGCAGTTGCTGCAACAGCGGCGGCAGCACGTCCAGCAGCACGGCGCGGCCTTGAGCCGTGCGCTGCGCATGGCCGTCGTGCAGCAGCAGGATGCTGCCGCCGGCCAGGCCGTGACCCAGCCGTTGCAGCACGCCGGCGGCATCGCTGCGGCGTGTGTCGTAGCCGCGCCGCGACCAGCTCACCAGGTGCAGACCCAGCTGGTGCAGTACCGGGTCGAGCAGCGGATTGCGCAGGCCCGCCGGAGCGCGAAAGCAATGCGGCAGTACGCCCGTCACGTCAGCCAGCAGTGCTTGTGCATCGCCAATTTCGCGCCGGAATCCCTGCGGCCCCAGCAGCGAAAAGGTGTGGCGGTGCTGCAGGCTGTGGTTTTGCACGCTGTGACCGGCGGCCACGATGCGGCGGGTCAGCGCGGCGTGCAACTGCACACGACGGGCGATGCAAAAAAAGGTGGCGCGTACCCCCTGGGCCGCCAGCAGGTCCAGTACCGCCGGCGTGACCTCGGGGTCGGGGCCGTCGTCGATGGTGATGGCCACCTCGCCACGTGCTGCCGCTGCCGCCGGCAGCCATCTGACGTTGGGCCCCAGCAGCGCGCTGCGCGGCCACAGGCCCGCGGCGCTGAGCGCGACGTGGTTCAGGACCACGGCACCCAGTGCCCAGGGCCAGGCCGCGGGCCAGGCCAGCGCAGCGCCGGCTGCGGCCACGTGCAGCACCACGCTGCCCTGCACGAAGGGCGGCAAGGGCCAGGGCGTGGGGATGGGGCGCAGCGGCGCGGGGATCAAGGGTGAGGCAGGCAAGGGTGAGGCAAGCAAGGGCGAGGCAGGCCAGGTTGGGTACAGTTTCGAGGATTCAAAAATTCTGTCACACCGACTTCAATCCGCCCGGGCCCGCGGTGCAAATGCCGCTGCCAGCAGCAGGGCCAGGAAACATCCGATGGCCACCACACGCCCGATGGCCGACAGTGCCGGAATGCCCGACATCGCAATCAGCGCGAACGACAACACCGTGGTCAGGTTGGCCAGCACCAGCGAGGCCAGCGTGTCGACGTCTGCAGCAGCCGGGTCGCGCCGCAGCATGTCGAAAAAAAGTGCGTAGTTCGAGCCCACCGCCACCACCAGCAGCAGGCCCACCAGGTGCAGGATGCCCAGTTGCACATCGAACAGCGCCATCAGCCCCATCGTCAGCAGCACGGCCAGCAGCAGCGGCTGGCACACCGACAGCAGGCGCCGCACCGAGCGCAGCGTGAAAGCCATCAGGGCCACCACACCCAGGGCGCCCAGCAGGGCCTGGGTCTGGGCCTGCTGCAGGTAGTGTGCGTACATGCGCGTCAGCTCGGCGCCGATCTCCAGCACCTGAACCTGTGGAATGGGCTGCAGCACCTGCAGCAACGCCGCCGTTTCTGGCGTCGCGGCCTGGCCGGGAACAGGCTGCAACGGCAGCAACGCCACCCAGCTGCCGTCCTTGCGTTGAAGCAGCAGGGCGTCGATCAGCGGCGACAGCCCGGTCTCGCGCAGCGCCGCCAGCGTCACCGGCGGGCGACCGCGTGCGGCCTGCACTTCATCGACGAAGGGCTGCAGGCGTCCGGCATCCAGTGGCCCGGCTTGTGTGGCCTCGGCCAGCGCCTGGCGCAGGGGCTCGGCCTGCGGCAGGCTGCTGATGCGCGCCTGCTGAACCGCCAGGCTGGGCAACCAGCGCGCCACGCTGTCGTAGCCGCCGATTCGGCCCTGGTCGACCAGGCCGTCCAGCAGCCGACCCGCTGCTTCGGCGCGCTGCAGCGTGGTCTGGAGATCGTTGCCCTGCACCACGGCCAGCGTGCGGGCGTCGCCCGCGCTCAGGTCGGCACGCAGGCTGGCGTCCAGATCCAGTGCCTCTTGTTTGATGGGGCTCAGTGAACTGAGCTGCGCGCTCCACAGGCTGTCGCGCTGCACCAGCAGCAGCCCGGCCGCGGCCACGCCCAGCGCCAGCAACGGCCAACGCAGGCGCGGCAGCCAGGCCACTGCGTGTGCGGCACCTTGCCCCATCGCCAGGCGCATGCGCGAGCTGCGGGCGCCTTGGGGCAAGATCTGCGGCATCACGAAGCGCGTGAACAGCGCTGCGGCAATCAGCCCGGCCAGCGAAAACACCCCCAGCTGCTGCAGCCCCGGAAAGCCCGAGAACACCAGCGCCGCAAAGCCGCAGACACTGGTCAACAGGCCCAAGCGGATGGTGGGCCAGCCGTGCCGCACCCAGTGCGGTGCGCCATGGGCGCGGGCCTGGATCAGGTAGTAGAAGGCGTAGTCCACGGCCTCGCCGATGAGCGTGGTGCCAAAGCCCAGCGTGATGCCGTGCACACTGCCAAACACCAGGCTCACGGTGGCGACACCCACCAGCACACCGGTGGCCACCGGCAGCAGCGCCACCAGCAGCGCCGGCACCGAAGCAAAGGCCAGCAGCAGCAGTGCGCTCATCAAAATCGTTCCGGCGATGGCCAGCTGCCGCACTTCGTCCTGGATCTGGGCCCGGCTCTCGACGCCAAACACTGGCGCGCCACTCACCTGCAAAGTCAGGCCCTTGCTGCCCAGACCGGCAAAGGTGTCGCGCACCCGCTGGATGGCCAGCAACTGCGCGTCCAGGTCGGCGCCCGGCGCCTTGTTGATGGCCACCAGCAGCGCACGCTGGCCCTGGCGCGAAGCCCACACCCCTTCTTCGCTGCGCGGTGAATTGCTGGGGATCAGCGCCTCGGCGATGCGCACGGTTTCGCCCGTGGGGTCGCGTTCCAGGATCGGCTTGACGGCGTTGCCTGCAGGTGTGCCCAGCAACGACACCGTTTCGCCGATGGCATCTTGCAAGCCGGCAACGGTGAAGCGCTGCGCACCCACCGCCGGGCTCAAGGCATAGCGGTTGTCGAAGAGCCAGCTGCCGATGGTGTCGAAAGATTCGCTCTCGCCGTTTTGCACCTGCTCGAACAGGCCGCTGCTGCGCAGGCCCTTGGCCAACGCACGCGAAGCCTGGGCCCGTGCGGTCGCGTCGCCCCCTTCGATGCCGATGAGCAGCGTGCGCGCGGGCAGCCCGCTCTGCAGCTGCTCGATCAACACCCGCTGCTGTGCGTCGGGTTCGGCGGGCAGGAAGGCGCTGAGGTCGGCCGTGAAAGGCGTGCGCAGGATCTGGCCGACGCAAGCGGCCACCACCGCCGCCCAGATCAGCAGCACGACCCCGATGCGCCGGGTCATTTTTTCATGGCCTGCAGCGGTTCGATCGACATCACGCTGCGGTCACCCCCGGCCAGCCACAGTTCCACCACGCGCAGGTCGCCGCCCAGGCCGGTGATCTTGAGTTCACGCACCTGCGTGGCCAGCCGTTCGTCGCGTGGCACCAGGGTCAGCGTCCACTGCGTCGTGCTGCCTTCGACCTTGATGCGGAAGTGTTTGTCCAGCGTCACCGCGTTGCCGGTCAGCGTGCCGCGCACGGCTTCGATGAGTGCGGTGACCTCGGGGATGGCGTCCAGCGTCATCTGCCGGGTGCGGCCACCGCGCTTCAGCACCAGCAGGTTGCCGTCCACCACCATCGACTCGGCGCGCGGTTCGGTCGTCAGGCGCGAGAAGCGATTGGGCGCTTCGAAGCTCAGCACACCGGCTGCACGCAAGGGGCCGTCGATGCCGCTGACGGTACGTTCTTCGGTGAAACGCGCTTCGCCGCTCTTGCGCTGGGCCAGCAGACCGGTCACGGTGGCCAGGTCCAGTGCCCAGGCGGGCGCGGCCAGGCCCAGCAGCAGCAGGCCGGTGGCGAGCCAACCAGGCCGATCAGAGCGTGGTGTCTTCACGCCAGTAGTCATAGAAGTTGAACCAGTTGTCGGGCGCCTCGCGGCACAGGGCTTCAAGCCGGGCCACGTAGGCCAGCAGCGTGTCGCGGATCAGCGCCTCGCGCGCGGCCGGGTCGGTGGGCGGTTGCCGGAAGTCGGCCAGGGTTTCGAAGCGCACGTCGTAGCGGCGGCCGCCCAGGAACAGGCCCACCATGAAGATGACCCGGCGTTTGAGCAGCAGGGCCAGGCGCAGCGGGCCGTCTGAAAAGAGCGCCGGCACGCCCAGGAAGTTGACTTCGATGCCGGGCGAGCGCGCCGAGTCGGCCTGCAGGTAACGGTCGCCCAGCAGGCCCACCAGGTGGCCGGCGTCCAGCGCGTCGCGGATGGCCAGGGTCGAGCCGGCGTTGCCGATGGCGATGACGGCCAGTTTGAAGTCAGGGGCCATGGCCTGCAGAACGCCGTGGATCTTGCGTGCGTTGTCAGGGTACATGACCATCGTCACGCGCATGCCCGGAAAGCTCTTGCCCGCGGCGTGCAGGCTCTCGAAACTGCCCAGGTGCGCGCCGAGCAGGAAACCGCCCTGGCCCGAGGCCAGCGTGTCGTCGCATCCGGCGTCGCCGTGCATCGTGATGTCGAAACGGTCGAGCTGCCCACGCACGAAGTACACCCGGTCCAGCACCGTGCTGGCGAAGGTGTGGAAGTGGCGGTACTGGTCGCGCCATGTGGCCGGCCGGCGCAGCACTCGGCCCAGGTAGCGCGCGGAGTGCCGCCGCGGTGATGCGGCAAAAAGCAGGAAGTACAGCGTGATGGGGTGCAGCAGCAGCCGCGCCACCGGCCGGCCCAGCGTCACCGCCACCCAGGCCATGAAACGCAGTGCCAGCAGGCTGCCCCGCTCTCGACGTGCAGCCCAGGCGGGGGCCGCTGGCTTGGGCGGAGCCGTGGCGGCCATCAGTCGGCGCCCGCCGACAGCTGCCCGCGTGCCACGGCGGTGTCGCCCTGCCAGATGTCGAAGGCCACGCCGCTGCGGTGTTCGCGCAGCGCCACGCGCAAGTGGACACCGGGGCCCACCGGGTGCAGGAACTTGGCGTTGTCGATGCGCGGCGTGTTGCCCACGCGTGCTGACAGCGTCGGCCGGTCGGCCAGCGCCTGCATCACCAGCGACAGCAGCGCCACGCCCGGCAGCACCGGGTGGCCCGGGAAGTGGCCGGCGAAAGCGGGGTGGTCGGCGGGGATGTCGACGTCGGTGTCGCCGTTGCGGTCGCCACTGTTGGCGCCCCCGTTGGCGCCAGTGTTGTCGAATCTGGTGTCTGCGGGCAGGTCGCTCACCGGCGCCTGGGCGGCCGACAGCGTCTGCAGCGCAAACTGCCGCAAGCCGGCCACGGTGAGCTTGCCCGTGGCCTCGCGCGGCAGCGCGTGCACGTGCACCACGCGGCGCGGCACGAAGGCACTTTCCAGTTGCGCGCGCAGTGCGGCAATGATGTCGCGTGACGAGAGTTTGGGCGCCACCACAAAGACGACCGGCCGCACGATGGCTTCGGCCATCTCTTCGGGCAGCCAGAAAACGCCGTCGTCCACGCCATCGATGCGGTTGAGGTGGAAATTCAGGTGCGCCAGCGAACTGCGCTTGCCGGCGACGTGGATCAGGTCGTTGGCGCGGCCCAGCAGCTGAAAGTGCTGCGCGTCCTGCAGCACCAGCACGTCGGCCAGCGGTGTGGGTTCGGTGACGTGGCCACCCGCGACAACAAAACGTTCGCCATCAGCGGCTGATTCTTGCGTGATGCGCAGCGCGCCCAGCGTGTGCCAGGTCTGGCCGGCGGTGGTTCGCCGGCTGGCCACCTGGCCGGCTTCGGTGCAGCCGTAGATTTCCACCAGCTGGCCGTCGAAGGCGGCTTCGGCTTGCGCCGCCAGCTGCGGGCTCAGCGGTGCGGTGGCCGACAGCGTCAGCACCACGGGCGGCAGCGGCAGCGCGGCCATCAGCAGCGTCTTCAGGTGGAAGGGTGTGGTCACCAGCGCACGCGGCGCGGGCACACGCGCCAGCGCGTCGGCAATGTCGGCCGGGTAGAAGGGCCGGCCGGCGTCGAAGCTGGCGCCACCCAGCAGGGCCAGCAGTACGGTGGATTCGAAGCCGTAGCTGTGTTGCGCCGGCACCGTGGCCACCAGCGTGATGCCGGCCAGCGTGGGGCGCTGCAGCAGTTCGGCCAGCCGTTCGGCCTCGGCCGCGATGTTGGCCACCAGCGGCCCCCAGCGTTTGGCGTGCGGCTGCGGCGCGCCGGTGGAGCCGCTGGTCAGCAGGCACACGGCTTCCTGGTCGACCGGAATCTGCGGCACCTGCATCACCGGCGTGAGAGCCACGGGCCGAGCCACCCGGTGCAGCGGCAGGCCGCCGGTATCTGGCAGTGTGTCGTCGATCAGCAGGTAGGGCGCGCCGCCAGCTGCCGGCACCTGGCGCAGCGTGTCGGGCAGTGCGTTGGGTGGCATCAGGCTGGTCTGGCCACGCAGCAGTGCAGCGGCCAGGCCCAATGCAAACAGGTAGCGGTCCTGGCACAGGTTGATGGGGCGCCCGTCGGGCAACTGGGCGGCCACGGCCAGTGCTTCTGCAATGAACTGCGCGCCGCTGATCGCTTCGCCCTGGCGCCAGGCCACGGGCTGCGACAGGTCGCGCGGGGTCAGCAGGGGCAGGGTGGCGGTCATCGCGGCGCTGCCTGGGTGTCCTTGCGGCCCGAACGCTGGTAGGCGTCGAAGCCGGCGCGCAGCGACACACGCGGGAACTCCGGGTGGCGCCGGTAGCGCCAGATGTGTTCGCCCACCATAAGCACAGCGGCGGCCAGCGGGGTGAAAACGGTGCAGTACAGCGTCCACAGCGACCACGGCGCCAGGACGTAGATCAGCACTGACACCCCCACCATGGCCACGAAGTAGCCGGCCCACAGCTGCGTCACGCCGCGGGTGTACAGCGCAAGCGCGGGCGTGAAAGGTTGGCCCAGGCGGCCATGCACATTTTCAGCCAGCGCGGTGATCAGCGGTTTGGCGTCACCGCGCAGCGTCATTCCGAAGGTCCAGGCCAGGGCCAGGTGAATGCCGCCATGTTGCAGCACGTACAGGCGCCGTACGTCCAGCACACCCCCGCGCCACACCACCACGGCCAGCACAGCCAGCAACACGGCGCAGGCGGCCAGCGTCAGCCACTGGCGCCGCTGCCAGCCCATGCCAGCCACGGCCAGCAGCAGCGGGCCGAAGAGCAAGGCCACGGTGATGGGCGCCTGCGCGTGGTGCACCATCAGCCAGTTCGACAGCAGCGCGTAGCCCAAGAGCGCGGCCGCACCGGCGGCCGCACCGGCACCCAGCCGCCAGACCGCAGCCGCTGCGCCTGCCGGCTTACTTGGTGCGGTGCTGGGCGACATGGGCCGCCAGGCTGCGCAGGTTCTGGAAGATCTTCTGGTTGTTCTCGTCGTCCGAGCGCAGCTGGAAGCCATAACGCTGCGAGACCTCGAGCGCCACTTCCAGGATGTCGATCGAATCCAGACCCAGCCCGTCGCCAAAGAGCGAAGCTTCGGAGTCGATGTCGGCAGCGGCCGTTTCCAGGTTCAGCGCCTGGACAAACAGCGCGGCCAGCTCACGCTCCAGCGTGGGCAGGTCGGATGCCGGCACGGCGGCGGTGGGATCGGACGGCACGGGCACGAAACAGCTCCTGGTTCACATGGTTCGGCCCCTGTAGGGCCGAACCCCGAATTGTAGGCGGCGGCGATCGCTGGCCTGGGCGGTTGCCTGGGCGCGACGCCTGCTGATCGGCTCGCCCCCTTCCGCGCCGCTACATGCCCTTGAACAAGTGTGCGTACAGGCGGCTGGCCACCAGGGTTTCGGGTCGACCGCGCAGGGTCAGCGTGACCTTGCCCGACTCTTCACGCCGTGCGCTGCCGATGCACCGAGCCTGCACCACCGTGCCGCGGTGCACCTGCCAGAAGGCCTGCGCGTCCAACTGCGGCAGCAGCTCGCGCAGCGAGGTGCGGATGAGGTGCTCCTTCTGTGCCGTGATGACCCGCACATACTTGTCGGCGGCCTCGAAGTACACCACCTCTTCCACCGGCACCAGGTGCACCAGGTTGCCCACCTGGGCCTGAATCACGGCCAGCCGGGGCTGGGCTGGCGCGCCTGGCGTGACCGCGCCCGGCGCTGCGCCGAGCAGCCCACGCAACTGCGCCAGCGCCTGTTCGATGCCCACCACCGGCGCCACACGCGCAGCCAGCCGCGCCTGCAGTCGGGCCACGCACCCGGCCAGCCGCTCGTGGTCCACTGGCTTGACCAGGTAGTCCACGGCCTGGGCCTCGAAGGCCTGCAAGGCATAGTCGTCGTAGGCGGTCACAAACACCAGCAACGGAAAGGCCACACCCTCGGGCCAGTCCTCGGCCAGCGCCTGCGCTGCTTCCAGGCCCGTGCAGCCGGGCATGCGGATGTCGAAAAAACAAACGTCGGGCCGCAGCGCCAGCGCCTGGGTGGCGGCCTGCAGCCCGTCGCCCACGGTGGCCAGCACCTGCAGACCGGGCCACAGCGAGGCCAGGTCGGCGCGCAGGCCGGCGGCGAGCAGGGGTTCGTCTTCGGCGATCAGGGCGCGGGGTGGGTTCATGGGCAGATTTCGGCAGGAATGTCAGGTCAGGCGTGGCAAGGGCATGCGGATGGTGGCCCGCGTGCCGCCCTGCGCGTCGGCCGCTGGTTCGATCGTCAGTGCAGCCTTGTTGCCGTGCAGCGTGATCAGACGTTCACGCACCTGCGCCACGCCAAAATGGCTGCCGGGTGTTGCGAAGGGTGTTGCGACGGGTGTTGCGACGGTTGTTGCGAAGGACGTGGCGACGGGCGTGCCGCCCAGGCCAGCGCCGGTGTCGCGCACGGTCAGCACCAGCTCCTGGCCCTGGGCCTGTGCCGACACCGTGATCAGGCCACCTTGCACATGCGGCTCCAGGCCGTGCTTGATGGCGTTTTCCACCAGCGGCTGCAGCAGCAGCGGCGGCACGGGCAAGTCACGCAGGGCTTCGGGCAGGTTGAGTTGCGTCTGCAGCCGCGCGCCCATGCGCACGCCCATCAAGGCCAGGTAGTCGGCGATGCGTTCGAACTCGGTGGCCAGCGGGTGCGAGGCAAGACGCGACGCATTCAGTGTGGCGCGCAGGAAGCTGATCAGGCGGTCCAGCATGGCCTGCGCCTGCGCCGCATCCAGGCCGATCAGCACACGCAGATTGGCCAGCGTGTTGAACAGCATGTGCGGTTCCAACTGGCTTTGCAGCAGGCGCAACTGGTGTTCGGCAGCCTGGCGCTGCGCGGCCTCTGCCGCGGCTCGGGCGCTGGCCAGACGTTCCAGCGAACTGATGACCACCAGCGAGATCACCGTGCCCAGCAGGCTCAGCACCAGGGTGATGCGGGTGTTGCTCGAGGCCAGGTTCCAGACACTGGCGGATTGTTTACCCGTCAGCAAATCGCCCAACGTCAGGCCGATGAACGGTCCCAGGGTCATGGCCAGCAGCGCGCCTGGGATGGCGCCGGCCCAGCCGTTGAAATCGGTCGCCGTGGGCAGGCCGCGTGCGCGCCGCAGTTGGTCGTGGACCCAGGCCACGAACAGGCGTGCACCGCCCACCAGACCGGTGCAGACCACGCCGATGGACAAGGAATAGACCAGCTTGGGGCCAAAGCCGCGGCCGTCCAGCGCCGTGAGCAGCACCGCGATGCCCAGGCACAGCGTGCCCACCACCAGCAACTGCCGCCAGGCGCTTGTGCGCAGGCGCTGCCAGGTCTGAAGCAACGCGCCGGTGGGCACGGCCGGTGCCGGTTCAGGCAAGGTCGACTTTCGCAGGGCCATGGGCGGGCATTGTGGGCCGGGTCAGCGCCAGCAGACCCAGCGCGCGGCCCATGAAAACGCCGCTCAGGCCACCGAACATCAACGCCAGCGGGCCTTGCACGGAGGCCAGGTCACGCCAGCCCGGGTTCAGCGCCAGGGCCACGCCGGCGGCGTAGCGCAGGCTGAAGATGGTCACGATCAGCAGCAGGGGCAGCCAGCTGCCGGGAAGACGCAGGCGCCGCGTGGACGCCAGCCAGCGTGTGCCCCGGGGCGGCGGCAGCCGCCGGCCCAGCGCCGTGCTGAAGACCAGCGCCAGCGCCCACAGCGCAGCCGTCCAGGGCAGCGCCAGAAATCCTGGCGCCATGGACCACAGGCCCAGCCCCAGCAGCGCCAGTGGCAGGATCAGCAGGCGGGGTGGCGCGACGTGACGTGAACGGCGCTGCCACAGCCCCAGCGCCAGCAGCGCGCACAGCAGGGTCCAGACCCACCAGGGTGTGTGAAGGAGGATTTGCATCAACATGGTGGCACTGTGGCGCAGGCCACCACACGGCGCGAGTGCGCGGCGACGGGCTGTAGCCCAGTGACGCGAAATGAGCCCCAGCCGACGCCAGCCGGACCGCAGCCGGTCAAGAGCGGCCGAGTGCCTCGCGCAGCGTTTCGATGCGCGCGCGGTTGACGCCAAAGTCCTTGCTGCCCAGCCGCGAGGCCGAACGCACCTGCACCGCGCCGGCGGCCGGGTCGAACCAGAACTCCACGTCGTCGGTGTACTTGAGCAGCCGCGTGCTGAACGTGGCGTACAGATAATCGCCTTCGGCTTTCTCGACCGTGGCGCCCGGCATGGCAGCCAGCACAGCCCGGATGCGCGCCATCGTGGCGGCTGCATCGCCCTGGGCCGGCAAGGGGGCGATGCGTGCGTAGTCGGCCTGCGGATGGCCGGGCCACAGGTCGGCCTGGCTGCTGACGCTGTTGGGCGTCTTCGAGGGCCGCTTCAGTTTGCCTTCGCGCACGCCCAGATCGGCGGGCGGCTTGCCGCGCAGCAGGCCCGTCTGGCCGACCAGCAGCAGCAACACAAGCAGCGCCACAGGCGCAATCACCATCCACTTGATCATCTCCGCTCCTCTGTGCCTGCCCGGGGTGGGCCAGCGATTTTCAGCGCCGATTTTCAGCAGCAACTCTTTCGCGCCAACCGTTCAGCGCCAGGTGAACTGCGGTTGGTCGAAATGCGCCACGGGTGTGGGCCGCCCCAGCAGGCAAGCCTGCGCAAACTGGTACAGGATGGCGGCGGTGGGTGCGGCCACCCAGTGTTCACCCAGGGGCATGCGCAGCACCGGGTGTTCGTGGCCGGGGTGGGGCGGGTCCAGGATGGGTGCGTCGCTGCGCAGCAGCTCGGTCAGCGGGATTCGGTGTGCGCTGGCCACCTCGGTCGCGTCGGGCGCCAGCACCGCTGCGGCGCCCGCCCAGACGACAAAGGGTGTGATGACATAACCCGAACGTGTGGCGTAATCGTCCAGCGTGCCCAGCACGCTGCCGGGCTGCAGCTGAAGGGCCAGTTCCTCGTGCAGCTCGCGCAGCGCAGCGTGCAATGCGGACTCACCTTCGTCGATGCGGCCACCGGGCAGCGCCCACTGGCCGGCGTGGCGGTTCATGCGCGCGGCGCGTCGGGTCAGCAGGAAGGCGGCTTCGGTGCTCCAGCCCGGGTTGGCCGCAAAGCCCGGCAGCTCGGCGCCGGGGCCGGCGTCCACCACCGCCAGCACCACGGCGGCGCGGTGCAAACCAGTGCCCGGCAGCTCGCGGCCGGGGTTGTGCTGCAGGCGCGTCAGCAGCGTCTGGCGCAGGGTGTCGTCGCGTTGCACGGGTCTTGGTTCGTGTGCAGATTTAGCGCCTGCGCGCACCGCCCAGCAAGGAACCCAGCACGCCGCGGATGATTTCTCGCCCCACCGCCGAGCCGATGCTGCGCACCGCCGAAGACGCTGCCTTCTCTGCCAGACCCGGGTGGCGCCCACCACGTGGGCCGGTGCTGCCCATCAGCATGTCTCTGACCCTGTCCATCATGCCGCCGCCGGCTGCTGCCGGTGCCGGTGCCGGTGTGCTGCTGCCAGGCAAGGTGCCGCCGCCGGCACCGCCACCCGCCGCTGCAGCACCGCCGGCTGGCGCCATCACCCGGCCCTTGATCTTTTCGTAGGCCGATTCGCGGTCCTCCGTCTTTTCGTAAGTGCCGGCCACCAGCGAGCCGGCGATCAGCGCCTGGCGCTGCACCGGCGTGATGGGCCCGATCTGGCTGCCCGGCGGCAGCACGAACACCCGTTCGGTCACGCTGGGCCGGCCCTTGGCGTCCAGGAAGCTGACCAGCGCTTCGCCCACGGCCAGCTCGGTGATGGCCGTGGCCATGTCGCCGATGCTGGGGTTGGCGCGCATGGTCTCGGCGGCGGCTTTCACCGCCTTCTGGTCGCGCGGCGTGAAGGCACGCAGTGCGTGCTGCACACGGTTGCCCAGTTGCGCCAGCACGGTGTCGGGCACGTCCAGCGGGTTCTGCGTCACGAAGTACACACCCACGCCCTTGCTGCGCACCAGGCGCACCACCAGTTCGATGCGTTCCACCAGCGCGGCCGGTGCGTCCTTGAACAGCAGGTGCGCTTCGTCGAAGAAGAACACCAGCTTGGGCTTGTCCAGGTCGCCCACCTCGGGCAGCAACTCGAACAGCTCGCTCAGCATCCACAGCAGGAAGGTGGCGTACAGGCGCGGTGCGTTCATCAGCTTGTCGGCGGTCAGGATGTTGATCACCCCCTGGCCGTCGACCGTCTGCATGAAGTCGCTGATGTCGAGCATGGGCTCGCCGAAGAACAGGTCGCCGCCTTGTTCTTCGATCTGCAGCAGCCCGCGCTGGATGGCGCCCACGCTGGCGGCGCTGATGTTGCCGTACTCGGTGGTGAAGGTCTTGCTGTTGTCGCCCACGAACTGCAACATGGCGCGCAGGTCTTTCATGTCCAGCAGCAAGAGGCCGTTGTCGTCGGCGATCTTGAACACCAGGTTCAGCACGCCGGCCTGCGTTTCGTTCAGCGCCAGCATGCGTGCCAGCAGCAGCGGGCCCATGTCGGACACGGTGGCGCGCACCGGGTGGCCCTGGGCGCCGAAGACGTCCCACAGCATGGCCGGGCAATGTGCACTGGTCGGCGCTGCGATGCCCCGTTCTTTGAGGATGGCGGCCACCTTGGGCGGCAGCGTGCCGGCCTGCGTGACGCCGGTCAGGTCGCCCTTCACGTCGGCCATGAACACCGGCACACCCAGCTTGCTGAAGTTTTCAGCCAGCGTCTGCAGCGTGATCGTCTTTCCGGTGCCCGTGGCGCCGGTGATCAGGCCATGGCGGTTGGCCAGCGCAGGCAACAAGTGGCATTCGATGTCGCCACGCTGGGCGACGAGTATCGGGTCGGGCATGCAGGGCTCCGGCAGCAGACAAGGGCGCGGCAAGTCTAGCTGCGCGGTCCGGACTCAAACTGCCGGACTCAAACTGCCCGACTCAAACTGCCCCACTCAAACTGCCCGACTCAAACGGCATTGAGCTTGTCCAGGCTGACCTTGCACCAGCCCTGGTCGTCTGCAGTCAGGCCCGCAAATGCCGTTTCTGCCTGCGCCACGGCTTGTGCCAGGCCGGTGGCGTTGGCGGCGGCGCGTTCCACCTGGCCCAGCGCCACCCAGCCAAAGAAGGCCTCCATCGGCACCTGGCCGTTGGCGTGCACGATCTCCAGGCAGTTCTGGGCGTGTTGTCGCGCCTGCGCCAGGTCGCCGGCCTTGAGCCAGCTCATCGCCAGCCGGTATTCGGCCCGTTCGGTCTCGAGCCAGGTGCCGGCGATGGCCCAATGGCGGCGGCCGGTCTGGGCGGCCAGGATCATCAGGCGGCTGGCTTCGGCCGACAGTTCAGGCACCTCTTCCAGCGTGCTGGCGATGTTGTTGCCGGCAACGGCCAGCGCGCGGTGCATGGGGTCGGTGTCAGGCAGGTCTGCCGTCGCCGCCGCTGCCAGGGCTTCTTCCAGCAGGGCGGCGGCGCGGGTTGCGTCGTGTTCGGCCAGGTTGATGGCCGCCAGCGCGGTCAGCCGGATGCGGTCTGAAGCGCCGGCGTCCACGCGATCGTCTCCCAGGCCGCCGGCCAGGCGCAGTGCGCTGATGTGGCGGCCGATGGCCTGCGACTCGCTGCTGCCAGCGGTGCAACAGGGCAGGGCTGCCAGCCGCTGCTGGAAATCCACACCGTCCTGCCAGCGCGCCAGGTGGGCGCCCAACACGTGCTGCGCCAGATGGGCCACGCTGGACAACTGGCCGGCGTCGGTGATGCGTGTCAGCCCAACGGTCTGAAGTGTTGCGGCCACGGCCTGAGGGTCGGTGGCGTGGTCGGTCCAGGCCTTGTCGATGAAGGTGTCGAAATCCATGTCGGTGCTTTGGCGCTGTGGCGCTGTGGCGCAGTGGCGCTGTGGCGCTTGGTGTGCAGGTCTGCGGTGGCGCTACCTTAGCGCCACCGCGGCCGGCTGGCGAGTGACATCGGGTGACACGGCGGGTGACACAGCGGGTGACACGGCAGGCGGCGTGGCGCCGCAGCGCCGGTAGGCTTTGGCTGCACTTCGCGCAGCGCTGGCTGCTTCGGCGATGCGGCCCAGCAGGTGCAGGGCCAGGGCCTGTTCGTGCAGGGCCGCCGCGAGTTCCAGTGGCAGCCTGGTGTTGCGATGCAGGGCTTCTTGCGCCGCGGCCAACGCGCCCGCACCGTCGCCCAGCCAGCGCAGGGCGCGTGCGGCCAGCAGCGAGGTGTTGGCTTCGACGATGCCCAGCTCGGCAAAGGCTTGCCCCGCCTGCTCAAGCGCCCGCCGGGTGTCGGCCTCTTGGCCCCGCTGCGCTGCTGCCTGGGCGCGCAGCAGATGCGACAGCGCCAGCCCGCGGCGGTAGTCACCGTTTTGTGCAGCCGCGTGGGCGCGTGCGGCTTGCTCTTCACCTTCGTCGGTCTCGCCGGCCATCAGCGCGATGAGTGCCAAGTGAGCGCGCGCGATGCTGTGGTTCATCGGCGTGCCGTCGATGTCGAAGCAGGCCAGCGCCAGCAGCAACTGCGCGCGGCCCTGTTCTGGCGCGCCGGCCTCGGCCTGGGAAGCGCCCAGGTTGCTGTGCAACGCGCCCCGCTGGCGCGGCGTGAGCCAGTGCGACAGGGCCAGCGCCTCGTGCCAGCTGCCCTGAGCGGCGGGCCAGTCGCCGCGCCAGAACTGCAGGTTGGCGCGGCTGCCCAGCGCGTCGGCCAGCAGGCTTTTGTCGCCGCAGCGGTGGGCGATGGCCAAGGTGCTGTCGTTGTGCTGCCGGGCCTCGTTCAGCTTGTCCTGTCGCCAGCAGGCCACGCACAACTGGTGGTGCAGGCGGCCCAGCACGTGCAGCGGCAGGTCGGGCACGGCGGCGGCCCTGACCAGCTGCTCGATGACATCCCACTCGCCCACCGGCCCCAGCCGGTCCAGCAGGGTGCTCGAGGCCAGTGCGGTGCCGGCGGCGCGCTGGTCTTGCGGCGTGGCCAGCAGGGTGTGGGGCTCGTGCAGCAGCAATTCGTCGAGTGGACAGTTCAGGACGTCAGCCAAGGCCTTCGCTTGCGGCTGCTGGATGTGCCGCACCTGCCCGTTGACCCAGCGCAGCACCGTGCGGCGGTCCACGCCCAGCTGTTCAGCCAGCCACCATGGGCGCAGGCCCAGCTGCGCCAGGCGCTGGCGCAAGGCGGTGGAGTTGAGGGTCAACGCAGCGGGCATGTCCGGCCTAGCCTAGCGCAGCCCGCACCGCAGTGCCCCCACCGCGACAGCCCCACCGGGTAAAATGCCCGGCTGTCATTCTGACGTTGAGCACGGGAATCGAGCATTCATGGCGGGTCACTCCAAATGGGCCAACATCCAGCACCGCAAGGGCCGGCAGGATGAAAAGCGCGGCAAGGCCTGGACACGCGCCATACGCGAGATCATGGTGGCGGCTCGCCTGGGCGGCGGCGACCCCAGCGCCAACCCGCGTCTGCGGCTGGCCATCGAAAAGGCCAAGGCGGTCAATCTGCCGGTGGAAACCGTCAAGCGCAACATCGACAAGGCCACCGGCAACCTCGAAGGGGTGAGCTACGAAGAGATCCGCTACGAAGGCTACGGCATTGGCGGTGCGGCCATCATCGTGGACTGCATGACCGACAACAAGGTGCGCACGGTGGCCGAGGTGCGCCACGCCTTCAGCAAATACGGCGGCAACATGGGCACCGAAGGCTCGGTGTCCTTCCAGTTCAAGCACTGCGGGCAACTGGTGTTTGCGCCCGGCACCAACGAAGACAAGGTCATGGAAGTGGCACTGGAAGCCGGCGCCGACGATGTCATCACCGACGGCGACGGCGCCATCGAAGTGCTGGCCGCGCCCACCGAGTTCGAAGCCGTGAAAGCCGCGCTGGAAGCTGCGGGCCTGAAGCCGGAGGTGGCCGAAGTCACCTGGCGGGCCGAAAACAGCATCGAACTGAGCGGAGACGACGGTGCGCGCATGCAGAAGTTGCTGGACATCATCGAAGACCTGGACGATGTTCAAGACCTGTACCACAACGCACTGATCGAGCGGTGAGCGCGCAATGAAAGTGCTGGTCATTGGCGGCGGCGGGCGGGAACATGCGCTGGCCTGGAAGCTGGCGCAGGGCGACCGTGTGCAGACGGTCTACGTGGCGCCAGGCAACGGCGGCACGGCGGTCGACCCGCGCCTGAAGAACGTGCCGCTGACCGACCCCGCGCAGCTGGCTGACTTCTGCCAGGCTGAAAAGGTGGCGCTCACCGTCGTCGGCCCCGAGGCGGCGCTGGCGGCCGGCGTGGTGGACCTGTTCCGCGCCCGCGGCCTGCGTGTCTTCGGGCCCACGCAGGCCGCGGCGCAGCTGGAAAGCAGCAAGGCCTTCGCCAAGGAATTCATGCAGCGCCACGGCATCCCGACCGCGCTGTACGCCACCTTCACCGAAGCGGCGGCGGCCCACGCGCACGTGGACAAACACGGCGCGCCCATCGTCATCAAGGCCGATGGCCTGGCGGCGGGCAAGGGCGTGGTGGTGGCGATGACGGCTGAAGAAGCCCACGCCGCCATCGACCACATGCTCACGGCAACGGGCGAGCGTGTGGTGATCGAAGAATTCATGGCCGGCGAAGAAGCCAGCTTCATCGTGCTGTGCGACGGCAAGAGCGTGCTGACGCTGGCCACCAGCCAGGACCACAAACGGGTGGGCGAAGGCGACAGCGGCCCCAACACCGGCGGCATGGGCGCCTATTCGCCCGCGCCGGTGGTCACGCCCAATGTGCACGCCAAGGTCATGCACGAGATCATCCAGCCCACCATTGCCGGCATGGCCAAGGACGGTGTGCCTTTCACCGGCTTTTTGTACGCCGGGCTGATGATCGACGTCCAAGGCCAGCCGCGCACGGTGGAGTTCAACTGCCGCCTGGGTGACCCCGAAGCCCAGGTCATCCTGATGCGCCTGAAGAGCGACCTCTTCGAGGTGCTGATGCGCGCCACCGACCCCGCAGGCCCGGGCCTGGACGGCATTGAATTGCAATGGGACCGTCGCACCGCGCTGGGCGTGGTGGTGGCCGCGCATGGCTACCCGGCCGCGCCGCGCAAGGCAGACGTCATCACCGGCTTGCCAGCCGGCACAGCCGAGCTGCAGGTCTTCCACGCCGGCACCGAACTGGCCGATGGTGTGCTGAAGAGCAATGGTGGCCGTGTGCTGTGTGTCACCGCGCTGGGCGACTCTGCCCGGCTTGCGCAGCAGCGTGCGCTGGACGCCGTGCGCCAGGTGCGGATGGATGGCGCGCATTGGCGCAACGACATCGGCCACCGAGCCATCAAACACTGAACCCGGCCCAACCCGCAGCATCCGCCTGCCTCGGAGCACTGAGTTGATCGACACCGCCGCTGTGCGCGCTTACCTGCTGGGCCTGCAAGGCCACATCGTGTCGGCCTTCGAGCAGGAAGACGGGCTGCCGTTTCGAAGCGACGGCTGGACACGGCCGGCGGGTGGCAAGCTCGAAGGCGACGGCCTGTCGCAGTTGATCGAAGAAGGCAACGTCCTGGAGCGCGGCGGCTGCAACTTCAGCCACGTCAAGGGGGCATCGCTGCCGCCTTCGGCCACACAACACCGGGGCGAACTGGCCGGTGCGCCGTTCGAGGCCTTGGGTGTGTCTTTGGTCATGCACCCACGCAACCCCTACGTGCCTACGGTGCACATGAACGTGCGGCTGCTGGCGGCATTGCCGAAAGACAAAGAAGCCGTGGTGTGGTTCGGCGGCGGCATGGACCTGACGCCCTACTACGGCTTCGAAGAAGACGCGGCGCACTTCCACCGCACCTGCGCCGACGCGCTGACGCCGCACGGTGCCGATCTGTACGGCCGCTTCAAGCCCTGGTGCGACGAATACTTCTTCCTGAAGCACCGCAACGAAGCGCGGGGCATCGGCGGCATCTTCTTCGACGATTACAACGAAGGCAGCTTCGATAGCGGGTTTGCCTTGATGCGTGCGGTCGGCGATGCTTTTGTTCCTGCCTACCAGACCCTGGTGCAACGCCGCCGCGACACGCCGTATGGCGAACGCGAGCGTGATTTCCAGGCCTACCGGCGTGGCCGCTATGTCGAATTCAATCTGGTTTGGGACCGCGGCACCCACTTCGGTCTGCACGGCGGCGGCCGCACCGAAAGCATCCTGATGAGCATGCCGCCCATCGTGAAGTGGCGCTACGACTGGCAGCCTGTTGCCGGCACGCCCGAAGCGAAGCTGTACACCCACTTCCTGCCGCCGCGCGATTGGCTGGCCCCATGACGCCGGCGCAGGGCCGCCCCGAGCCGGCGACTGCCCCTTGGGTGGACGGTGCCGAAGGCGTCCTGGGGGTCAGGAAACGGGTTGGGGTCTTTGGCGGCAGCTTCGATCCCGTGCACGATGCCCACGTGGCGCTGGCTGAAGCTGCGCTGGCCGACCTGCGCCTTGACCAGGTGCGCTGGATTCCCGCTGGCCAGCCTTGGCAGAAAACACGCGAGATGACCCCGGCCGCAGACCGCGTGGCCATGGTGCAAGCCGCCATCGCACACGAACCCCGCTTTGTGCTGGACCGCATCGAGGTCGATCGACCCGGGGCCAGCTTCACGCTGGACACCGTGCATGCGCTGGCCGCTGCACACCCCGGCACGCAGTGGTTCTTGCTGATCGGGCAAGACCAGTACACGGGCCTGCACACCTGGCGCGACTGGCAGACGCTGCTGGGCCTGGTGGTGCTGGCCGTGGCCAACCGGCCCGGCGATGCGCGCGAGCCGCACCCCGACGTGCAGCGTTTTCCGCATCGCATGGTGCCGCTGCCCATGCTGGACATCTCGTCCACCGACATCCGCCGCCGCGCCCATCAGGGGGCGGACTTCTCACGACTGGTGCCGCCCGCAGTGGCGCGCTATATTGAAACGCACGGGCTCTACCGCAGCCCTGTCAGGAGCTGAATGGACATCCGCAAGCTGCAACGCGCCATCGTCGATGGTCTGGAAGACGTGAAGGCCCAGCACATCTCGGTCTTCAACACCGAACACCTGAGCTCGATGTTCGAACGCGTGATCATCGCGTCGGGCACCAGCAACCGGCAGACCAAGGCCCTGGCCGCCAGCGTGCGCCACAGCGTCAAGGAAGGCGGCATGCAGGTCATGTCCACCGAAGGCGAAGACAACGGCGAATGGATCATCGTGGACTGCGGCGCCGCCGTGGCGCACATCATGCAGCCGGCCATCCGCGAGTACTACCACCTGGAAGAAATCTGGGGCGGCAAGTCGGTGCGCATGAAGGTGGGTGAGGTCAACACCAAGCTGGTCAAGGCCAGTGAACCTGAAGCCGCGCCGCGCAAGTCGGCTGCGAAGAAAATGGCCGCGAACGCGGGCGCTCCGGCCCGCAAGGCACCGGCCAAGAAGGCGCCTGTCAGCAAGGCCGCCGCCAAGACCGAGGCCGACAAGAAGATGGCCAACCGCACGGCGGCCTACCAACGGGTGGCCTCGAAAGCGGCGCCCGCCAAGGCAGCCCCAGCCAAGCGCCCTGCGGCGAAGACCGCTGCAGGCAAGACCGCTGCAGGCAAGAGCGCTGGGGCCAATAGCACCGTGGCCAATAGCACCGTGGCCAATAGCACCGTGCCCAAGAAGGCGCCCGCGCGCAAGGCCGCGCCGCGCGGCTGATGAAGCTGCTGGTGGTGGCCGTGGGCCAGCGCCAGCCGGCCTGGGCTGACGAAGCCTGGGCCGAGTTTGCCAAGCGCCTGCCACCCGAGATGCGGCTGGACCTGAAGGTGCTGAAAGCCGAAGCACGCAGCAGCGGCAAGACCGCCGCGCAGTGCATGGCTGCCGAAGCGCAACGTTTCGAAGCCGCCCTGCAATCTGCCGGCAAAGGGCTGCGCCGCATCGTGCTGGACGAACACGGCACCCGCCTGACCACCGCCCAGTTGTGCGACCGCCTGCGTGCATGGCGAGGTGACGGCCGCGACGCCGCGCTGCTGATCGGTGGCCCCGACGGCCTGGACCCGGCGCTGAAGGCCACGGCCGACGAGACGATGCGCCTGAGCGACCTGACCTTGCCACACGCCTTCGCCCGCGTGCTGCTGGTCGAAGCGCTGTACCGCGCATGGAGCCTGCTCGAAGGCCATCCGTACCACCGCGAGTAGCCGGCGCGCAGGCCGCCGCCACAATGCCCGAATGCGCCAACCCAAGCCCAAGCCAGAACCCGAACCCGCATCGTCACCGCCCACCTTCGTCTACCTGGCTTCACAAAGCCCACGCCGCCGCCAGCTGCTGGGGCAGATCGGCGCGGCGCACGAACTGCTGCTGCCCGGGCCCGAAGAAGATGCCGAGGCGTTGGAAGCCGAACGTGCCGGTGAACTGCCCGCCGACTACGTGCAGCGGGTCACTGCCGCCAAGCTGAAAGCTGCCTTGCTGCGACTGAAGGCGCGTGGCCTGCCGCCGGCGCCCGTGCTGTGCGCAGACACCACCGTGGCCCTGGGCCGCAGCATCCTGGGCAAGCCGGCGGATGCCAGCGACGCAGCGCGCACGTTGGCGCTGCTCAGCGGCCGCACGCACCGCGTGCTGACCGCCGTGGCCCTGCACGACGGTCGCCGCGCGCGTCACAGGCTGAGCACCTCGCACGTGCGATTTGCCGTGCTGCCGCCGGCCGTGATCAGCGCCTATGTCGCCAGTGGCGACGCCCACGGCAAAGCCGGCGCCTACGCCATCCAGAGCGCGCTGGCCGGCTGGATCTCCCACATCGAAGGCAGCCACAGCAGCATCATGGGCCTGCCGCTCTTCGAGACCGCTCAACTGCTGCGGCAGGCCGGCGTCCCGCTCGCGCTTCAGCCCTAGCGCCTTGACCACCGCGCACCAGACTGCCCACCATGCCCAACCAAGACATCCTGATCAACTGGTCGCCGCAAGAAACGCGTGTGGCCGTCGTCGAAAATGGCGCGGTGCAGGAACTGCACATCGAACGCACGCTCGAACGCGGCCTGGTGGGCAACGTCTACCTGGGCAAGGTGGTGCGTGTGCTGCCGGGCATGCAGAGTGCCTTTGTCGACATCGGGCTGGAGCGTGCGGCCTTTTTGCACGTAGCCGATCTGCACAACGGCCTGCCCCGTCCCGACGCACCGCTGGTGCCCATCGAGCGCCAGGTCTTCGAGGGCCAGACGCTGACGGTGCAGGTCATCAAGGACGCCATCGGCAGCAAGGGCGCACGGCTGTCCACGCAGGTCAGCATCGCTGGCCGCATGCTGGTGTTTCTTCCGCACGACAGCCACATCGGCATCAGCCAGAAGATCGGCTCGCACGAACTGCGTGAACAGCTGCGCGCCCGGGTCACGGCGCTGGCCGGTGGCAACGACAAGGAAAGCGGCGGCGGTTTCATCCTGCGCACCAATGCCGAAGAAGCCAGTGACACCGAACTGGCCGACGACATTGCCTACCTGCGCCGCGCCTGGGCGCTGATCCGCGAACGTGCGCAAAGCAAACCACCCGGCACCTTGTTGCACCTGGATCTGACACTCGCCCAGCGTGTGCTGCGCGACCTGGCCGTGGACGCCACCCAGACCATCCGCATCGACAGCCGCCTGCAGTGCGATGCGCTCCAGGCCTTTGGCGACACCTACATGCCCGGCACCGTGAGCAAGCTGGACCTGTACCGCGGCGAAAGGCCCATCTTCGACCTCTTCGGCATCGAAGAAGAGCTGACCCGCGCACTGGCGCGGCGGGTGGACCTGAAGAGCGGCGGCTACCTCATCATCGACCAGACCGAGGCCCTGACGACGGTGGACGTCAACACCGGCGGTTTTGTCGGTGCACGCAATTTCGACGACACCATTTTCAAGACCAACCTCGAAGCGGCAGGCGCCATCGCGCGCCAGCTGCGCCTGCGCAACCTGGGCGGTATCGTCATTGCCGACTTCATCGACATGACACGCGAAGACCACCAGCAGGCGGTGCTGGCGGAACTGAAAAAACAGCTCGCCCGCGACCGCACCCGCACCACGGTGAGCGGCTTCACGCAGCTGGGTCTGGTGGAGATGACCCGCAAGCGCACCCGCGAAAGCCTGGCCCACATGCTGTGCGAACCCTGCCCCACCTGCCAGGGCCGCGGCCAGGTGAAAACCGCGCGCAGCGTCTGCTACGACATCCTGCGCGAAATCTTGCGCGAAGCACGCCAGTTCAGCCCCAAGGAATTCCGCGTCATCGCCTGCGCGGCGGTGGTGGAAATGCTGCTGGACGAAGAAAGTACGCACCTGGCGGGTTTGAGCGAATTCATCGGCAAGCCGATTTCGCTGAGCGCGGAGCCGGGGATGAATCCAGAGCAATACGACATCGTCTTGATGTAGGGGTTCGCGGCGTCTCACGACATCCCACTTGCCACCCGCAAACCCGCATGAATCCTGGCGATTCCGGGTTTCGGCGTTTTTTGTCGGTCTTGACGTCTCACGACATTCCGCTCAAATTGGGTGGCTGGCTGGGCAGCTAAGTGGGTAGCTGGGATCCGGCCTACATCCGAACAATGGGGTGGACATGGCGCGCGACAAAAGCCTTCTGTCGGACCTGCAAATCAGACATTGGATCAGGGCGGGCACCGCGCTGGCCAAGGCCGATGGAAACAGGCTCACCTTCACACTTTCAACCGCCGGCGTGGCCGGCTGGATCCTTCGCTACCGGCACGGCGGACGGCGACGAGAGCTGACGGTCGGTCGCTACACAGAAATCAGCCTGGCCGATGCGAGGGGCCTCGCGACGATCAAGCGCGCCGAGATCATGCAGGGGCGCAACCCGGCCGCCGACAAGCAGAAGGCCAAGGCCACTGCAGCGAAGGACTGGACGGTGCGCGAACTGGTCAAGGACTACCGTGGAAAGAAGCTCGTCAGCCTGGCCGACAGCACGCAGGTCAGCTACGGCCGCCACCTCAAGCGCGTGGTGAGGAAGCTCGGCGCGCTGACCGTGCGCGAGATCGAGGCGTCGGACGTCGTTGCGCTCATCGAGGCCAGCTCGCTGACCTGAGGCGAGTCCAACATGCTGCTGATCACCACCAAGTGCTTGTTCACGCACGCCTGCGGTAAACGGTTGATCAACACCAACCCATGTCACGGCATCATGCTTTCGGCACTGCTCGGCGATCGGCCACCATTCGCGAGGCGATCGGCTACTGGTTCGATGGCGAAAAGCCGCAGGTGCGGCGCTTCACGCCGCACGACTTGCGCAGCACGATGAAATCGCACCTGCGCTCGCTCGGTGTGGATCGAGCCATCGACTTGGAGGCCTGGCGCACGAATTCGGGCGATCGACCCGTCATTGAACCGATGGGTGCCCGGAATGAGTGCCAGGAATGGGTGCCAGGAATGGGTGCAAATGGGCGTCTAAATGGCGTACCATAACGCACCATGATCCAGTCCGCGACCATCCAGATCACGCCCGAAATTCTCGGCCTGGTCGCCGGGATAGACGAGTTCAAGGGTGCTTGGCGGGCCTTGGGGACTTTGGCGCCTGATCGACTTTCGGCACTGCTGCGCGTTGCCACCATCGAGAGTATCGGCTCGTCCACCCGCATCGAAGGCAGCAGGCTGTCTGACCGCGATGTCGAACGCTTGCTCTCGAACCTGCAGATCCAGAAGTTCAGCACCCGCGACGAACAGGAAGTGGCGGGCTATGCCAAGGCCATGGAGATGGTGTTCACGTCATGGCAGGACATTGCCTTGACCGAGAACCACATCAAGCAGCTGCACCGGGACCTGCTCGTTCACAGTGAGAAAGACGCCTGGCATCGCGGCCAGTACAAGACATCCACCAACAGCGTGGTGGCGCTCGACGAGAACGGCAAGCAGCTCGGAGTGGTCTTCGAGACGGCTACCCCGTTCGACACGCCACGGCTGATGACCGAGCTGGTGACCTGGTTCGTTGGGGAGCGCAGTGCCGGGCGCGTCCATCCGTTGTTGCTCATCGGCCTGTGGGTAGTGGTGTTCCTGGAAGTTCACCCCTTCCAGGATGGCAACGGCCGCCTGAGCCGCGTCCTGGCCACCTTGCTGCTGCTGCAGGCAGGCTATGCCTACGTGCCCTACAGCTCTTTGGAGAGCGTGGTGGAGCAGAGCAAGGAGGCCTACTACCTGGCCCTCCGCCAGACCCAAGGCACCATACGCAGCGAGTCGCCGAACTGGCAGCCCTGGCTGCTGTTCTTCTTGCGGTCGTTGGCCGAGCAGGTCAGACGCCTCAACCGGAAAATCGAGCGCGAAAAGCTGGTGTTGGCCCTGCTGCCCGAGCTGTCGTTGCAGATCGTCGAGTTCGCGCGAGAGCATGGGCGGGTGACCATGGCCGATGCCATCCGGCTTACGGGCAGCAACCGCAACACACTGAAGCAACATTTTCGGGCGTTGGTCGCCGGCGGGCAGCTCGGCCCGCACGGCGCCGGGCGGGGGGCCTGGTATGAACTGCGATGACCTCCCCAGAGGAAGCGCTGCCTCGAGCGCAGCCAAGCCACGACAGACAATGAAGACACCAAGGGAAGCCAACCGATGAGAACCGTCCGCGATGCCTGCCAACTGCAGCCGAATGCCCTGGCCGTCAAGCTGAGCGATCAGATCGAGCAGCTCGATGAGCTGATCTCGGCAGAAGGCAACGGCACGGCCTTCTTTGAGCGAACCTTCATCACGCAGGGGATGAAGGACCTCATTACCGAGGGTAGCCAGGCGGGTAGCCGCGCAACGAGCACACGATGCAATGCATCGCAACTTATTGATCCATAAACACTTTCCCGCGACGCCCCCTCAATACGACATCGTCTTGATGTGACGCTTGCCGTCGCCGCATGGCGGTGTTCGACCTGCGCACCGCGACGTGAGCCTGCTGCACTAGACTGAAGCCACGATGCAAGCCGCACAGAACCAGCTCATCACCCGCATCGGCCCCGGTACGCCTTGCGGCGACTTGCTGCGTCGCTATTGGCAGCCGGCCGCCTTGCTGGACGAATTTGATCCGCGCCTGGACCTGCAGATGGCCCGCCGGCCGGTGAAGGCCGTGCGCCTGCTGGGGCAAGACCTGGTGCTGTTCCGCGACGGCGAAGGCCGCTTCGGCTTGCTGGACCGCGACTGCCCGCACCGCGGTGCCGATCTGGCCTTTGCACGCCACGAAGCCGATGGCATCCGTTGCCCTTTCCACGGCTGGAAGTTTGCGATTGACGGGCGCTGTTTGGAAACACCGGCCGAGCCCATCGGTTCCACGCTGTGCCAGCGCGTGCAGCAGCGCAGCTACCCGGTGAAGGTGCAGTCGGGCGTGGTGTTCGCCTACCTGGGGCCTGCAAACAGCACACCGCCCGAGCTGCCGGCCTTTGATGCCTTCATTGCGCCTGCCACGCACAGCTTCGCTTTCAAGGGCCGCTGGCATTGCAACTGGCTGCAGGCCTTCGAGGTGGGTATCGACCCGGCACACCCCAGCTTCTTGCACCGTTACCTGCAAGATGAATCATTGGACGCGACCTACGGCCGCCAGTTTCGCGCCGCCAGCGTGGGCGCCGTGGACGGCGAACGCTGGCCCATGACCCGGGTCATGCGCGAAGTCTGCAGCCCAGAGATCCACCACGAAGAAGTGGCGCCGGGCCTGACCCGGCTGACCACGCTGCGGCTCATCAACGACAAACTCACGCATGTGCGTGTCACGCACGCGGCGTTTCCCCACACCTTCGTGATCCCGCTGTCCGAGACGGTGACCATCACGCAGATGCACGTGCCGGTGGATGACGAACACACCTACTGGTACACCTTCTTCACCAGTTTTGCCGGCCCATTGGACAAGGAAACGATGCGCCAGCAGCGCCTGGCGCACATGACGCTGCCCGACTACGTGCCTGTCCACGGCCGCCATGACAACTGGAACTTCAACCCCGACGAGCAGCGCACCCGCACCTACCTGGGCATGGGCGAAGAAGATATCAACCTGCACGACCAGTGGGCGGTGGAAAGCATGGGCGCCATCGCCGAGCGCACGCGAGAACACCTGGGGCAAAGCGACAAGGTCATCATGGCCAACCGACGCCTGCTGCTGAAGGCCATTGCCACCGTGCAGGCAGGTGGCACGCCGCCGATGGTGCTGACAACCGCTGAAGCCGCTGCGCTGCAAGGCCCCGACACCATGGACTGCATCGCACCGGCGGCCGACTGGCAGGCCTTCTGGCAGCAGGCGGCAAAGGCCAAGCGTGCCGGGGCCGGGTGGCTGCAGACCGCAGCCCCTTCGCTGGCATGACCGCTTGGCCATGACCCTGGCCGCGCGCAGCGGCCTGCAGTGCGCAGCCCGCCAGGCGGCCTGCGCTGCGCTGCTGTCGCGGGTGCGTGAACAGGGCATCCAGCAGGTGCGTGTGGCCTGGGCCGACCTGCACGGCACCTTGCGCGGCAAGACGCTGGTGGTGGACGTTCATGCGGCAGACCTCGGTGGCGCGCTGGTCAGCGCGCTGGACGAAGGCGTGGGCCTGGTCAGCACGATGTTCCTGAAGGACACCTCGGACCGCACGGCTTTCCCGGTGTTCGAGCCCGGCGCCTTGTCGGCCTTGACCGGCTTCGGGTCGGCCAACAACGCAATGCTGTTGCCCGACCCGGAAAGTTTCACCGTGTTGCCCTGGGCGCCTGGCACAGGCTGGCTGCGTGCGCAGCCGGTCTGGCCCGACGGCAGCCCCGTGCTGGCCGACCCGCGTGCCGTGCTGCAAGGGGCGCTGGCCCGCCTGGCCGACGCCGGCTTCGGCCTGCGCTGTGGCTTGGAGGTGGAGTTCCACATCCACCGCATCACCGACGAGCGCCTGGCCGCTGAAGACGCCGCCTGGCCCGCCGAGCCGCCCGAGGTTCGCTTGCTCCACCCGGGCTATCAACTGCTCAGCGAAAGCTGGGCCGACATGGCCGACGAAGCCCTGACCATCGTGCGCCGCACGCTGCTGGGCCTGGGCCTGCCCTTGCGGTCGCTGGAGATCGAATTGGGCCCGAGCCAGGTCGAGGCCGTGTTGGCGCCCAGCGACGCGCTTACTGCTGCCGACCACATGGTGCTGCTGCGGAGTGGCGTGCGCCAGGCGCTGCGCCGCGCCGGCTACCACGCCAGCTTCGTCTGCAAGCCGCCGTTGCCCCACGCCGTGGCCAGCGGCTGGCACCTGCACCAGTCGCTGGTGGACAGCGAGGGCGTCAACGCCATGGTGCGCGAGCAGGCCGTCGGCGCAGCGGACGACGCGCGCCAGGTGCTGTCCGACACCGGCGTGCACTGGCTGGCCGGCCTGCTGCAACACGCCGCCGGCATGACCGCGCTGTGCGCGCCGACGATTCCCGCCTACGCCCGTTTCCAGGGCAGCGTGATGGCGCCGCAAGCCGTGCTGTGGGGGCGTGACAACCGGGGTGCGATGCTGCGTGTGCTGGGCGCACCTGGTGACGGGGCCACACGCATCGAAAACCGCCTGGGCGAGCCCATGGCCAACCCCTACCTGATGATCGCGGCGCAGGTGCTGGCCGGTCTGGACGGCCTGCAGCGCCAGCTGCAGCCTGGCCCGGCCACGTCTTCGCCCTATGGCCCGCAGGCGCAGCCTTTGCCCGCCAGCCTGTCGCACGCGCTGGACGCGCTGGCTGCCGACCCCGTGCTGCAGGCCGGCCTGGGCCCGGTGATGGCCAACGTGTACGAACGCATCAAACGCCAGGAAGTGGCACGCCACGCGGCGGCCGAAGACCGCTCGCAATGGGAGCGCCGAGAGTACTTCGGCAGGTTTTGAAGCCCCATGAGCACCATCACCGTCCACCTGCAAGCCGCCAGCGGCGCCGTGCACACCCTGCAAGGCCGCGTCGGCAAGAGCCTGATGAAAGAGGCCGTGGGTGCGGGCGTGGAGGCCATCGCCGCCGACTGTGGCGGCAGCATGAGCTGTGGCACCTGCCACGTGATGGTGGACCTGGTCTGGCGCGAGCGCCTGCCACCACCCGGCAACGAAGAACTGGCGATGCTGGACATGACCGCCGCGCCGCGCGAGGCGGGCAGCCGCCTGTCGTGCCAGATCGTGCTGACCCCCGGACTGGACGGGCTGCGGGTGCGATTGCCGGCGACACAATACTGAACAAGGGGTGCCAGCCGTTGACGCACGGCACTCGCCCACTCAATCACCCCCCGTTTTGCGCGAGAGAGAGACTCAGTTGAGAGCACTCGAATCCCTGGCCAAGCTGTGCGCCGTGGCCGCCGGTGTGCTGCTGACCGTGATCACGCTGATGACTTGTGCCAGCGTGATCGGCCGCAACACCACGGGCTGGACCATCGTCGGTGACTTCGAGCTGTCGGGCTCGGCGGCCGGTGCCGCGATTGCACTCTTCCTGCCCTGGTGCCAGGTGCGGCGCGCCAACATCATCGTGGACTTTTTCACCACCGGGGCTTCTGCCACCACGCAAGACCGGCTGGACCGAATGGGCGCCGTGCTGCTGGCCGGGGTGATGGGCCTGATGGCCTGGCGCAGCGCCATTGGGGGCGTCAACGCGTGGAACGCGGGCTCGGGCTCGATGATGCTGGGCTTTCCCGAGTGGATCGTCTACTGCGGCATCGTGCCGCCGCTGGTGCTGACGGCCTTGATCGCGCTGGTGCAGTCCGTGCGCGGCTTCGTCCCGCGCGAAGGGGGTCCGCTGTGAGCCCGATCGCCCTGACGGTGCTGATCTTCGGCATCATGCTGGCGCTGATGGTGTTGCGCACGCCGATCGCGGTGGCCATGTTTGTGGCCGGCTGCAGCGGCTACGTGTTGCAGGCCGGCTGGTTGCCGCTGGCCAGCTTCCTGAACACCCAGGCCTTCGCTCGTTTTGCCAGTTATGACCTGAGCGTGATTCCGCTCTTCATCCTGATGGGCAACTTCGCCACGCAGGGCGGCATCAGCCGCGCGCTGTTCGAGTTTGCCGCCGCCATGATGGCGCGCTTCAAGGGCGGCCTGGCGATGGCCTCGGTCATGGCCTGCGCGGCCTTTGGTGCCATCTGCGGCAGCAGCGTGGCCACGGCAGCCACCATCACGCAGGTGGCCTTGCCCGAGATGCGCCGCCACGGCTACAGCGGCCGCCTGGCCACCGGCACGCTGGCCGCCGGCGGCACCCTGGGCATCCTGATCCCGCCATCGGTGCCGCTGGTCATCTACGCCATCCTGACCGAGCAGAACATCGCCAAGCTGTTTGCCGCGGCCATGGTGCCGGGGCTGATTGCGCTGCTGGGCTACATGGCGGCCATCGCCATCTATGTGCGCCTGGTGCCGGGCCACGCGCCCGAGCACGACGAAGTGCCGGCGCTGACCTTGCGTGCGCTGGTGGGCGTAGCGCCGATTGCCATCATCTTCATCATCGTGTTCGGTGGCATCTACGGCGGCAAGTTCACGCCCACCGAAGGCGCGGCCGTTGGCGCGGCGGCAACCTTCGTGGCCGCCCTGGCCAAGCGCGAAATTACCTGGGCCAAGTTCAAGCAGTGTTTTTATGCCACGGCCGAATCGTCGGCCATGATCTTCCTGATCTTTCTTGGCGCCGACCTCATGAACTCGGCGCTGGCGCTCACGCAGGTGCCGGCGCAACTGGCCACCGTGGTGCAGGGCTGGGGCCTGCCACCACTGGCGGTGGTGGCGGCAATCCTGATGTTCTACGTCGTGCTGGGTGCGGTGATGGACGAGTTGAGCATGATCCTGCTCACCATCCCCATCTTCTTTCCGATGGTCATGGGCCTGGACTTCGGCATGCCCAAGGAGAGCGTGGCGCTGTGGTTCGGCATCATGGTGCTGATGACGGTGGGCTTCGGCCTGCTGGCGCCGCCGGTGGGGCTGAACGTCTACATCGTCAACGGCATGGCCAAGGGCGTGCCCATTGCCGAGAGCTACCGGGGCGTGATGCCCTTCCTGCTGAGCGACACGCTGCGCACGCTGCTGCTGCTGTTCTTTCCGCCCATCAGCCTGTGGCTGGTGAAATACGTGGGCTAGTGCGCGCGTCCGGGCTCCGATGCACCTCAGCGTGCAGCCAGCGCCTGGCGGGCGCCTGCGGCGTAGCCGTCCAACAGCTTCAGTCGGCTCTCGGCCAAAGGCCCCAGGGTGGCGTTGGCGGCGCTGGGCGGGTGTGAAGCGTCGGGTGTGAAAGCGGCCATGGCCGCGCGCAGCTGTTCGCGTTCGGCGGCCGGCATGCCGGGCGAGGCCAGGAAGACGGGTCCGGGGATGTCGCCAATGCGCGTCAGCACCCGATCGCTGCGCGGGGTGCTGGCTGGCAGCATGGCCAGCTGCGTGTCGGCGGCCACAAAGGCGGCAACCTCGTCGCGGTCCAGCGCAAACAGTGCGCTGTTGACCGAGGCCATGGGCACGGTCTTCACGTCGGCGGCCACCCCCTGCAGTTCCAGCCAGCGGCGGCCCACGGTGGCGGTGAGCGACAGCGCGTCCAGCATGCCCACGCTGCGCCCGCGCAGGTCGTTGGCACTGTGCACCGGGCCTGTTCGTTTCACGCCTACCACCACGACGATCTGCACTGACGGGGCGGCCAGCATCTGCCAGCCCCAGTCCAGCATGGCCAGCCGAGCCAGGTGCGCCGGCAACTGCACGACATGGTGTTCGCCGCGGCGGGTTTCTTCGGCCAGGGTGCGGAAGTCCTTGGCGGTGAGCATCACCACGGGCCGCTGCAGCGCCTGGTTCAGGTGGTCACGAAGGCGCCTGTAGGCGGTCAGCAGCGCAGCTGGTGACAAGAAGGGCGACAGCACGATGGCCAGTGGCTCGCCGCTGCCCGCCTGGGCCCTGCTGCGGCCTGTGGCCAGGGTGGCCAGGCCCCACCCACCCAGCCGCAGACCACGCGCAAGCAGGTGGCGGCGGCTCGTGTGCACAGTCGTCATGAAGACTCTCCGGCGGGGGCCGACCCGCGGCCTGATCTGTTCAGCACCTGGTCCATCTGGGCCAGCAGTCGCGACACGTCGATGGGCTTGGTGATGTAGGCCTCGAAGCCAGCCGCCAACGCCCGCCGAACGTCCGCCGGCATGGCGTTGGCGCTGAGCGCCAGCAGCGGCAGAGCGCGGGTGGCCGGTTCGGCCTTCAGGCGCCGGCACAACTCGACACCGTCGATACCAGGCAGATCGATATCCACCAGCGCGGCGTCGAAGGTTTCGGCTTGCAGGCGCGCCAGTCCCTGGAGGCCGTCTTCTGCCACCGCCAGTGTCCACGCCGGGCGCAGCTTCAGCACCTGGCGCAGCAGCTCCACATTGGACGGGTTGTCTTCCACGTACATCAGCCGCAGTGGTTGCAGGGCCCCGTCGGGCAGGTGCGCGGTTGCGGGCAAGCTTTGCGTCGCTGGCGCCTGCTGCGGCGCCGCCGCTGCCGGCAGCCACACGCTGAACACCGAGCCCTGACCGGCGGTGGACACCACGTCCAGGCGGCCGTGCATCAGCTCGACCAGGCGGCGCGTGATGACCAGGCCGATACCGGTGCCCTCGGTGGCGTCGGTGGCCTCGCCTTCGGGCACGAAGCGCATGAAAGGCTGGTAAAGCTGCTGCAGCTGCGCCGGCTCAAAGCCGCGGCCGCTGTCGTGCACGGACAGCACACGGCCGCCATCGACCAGCGGGCCCAGCGTGACATGCACCTGTCCGCCGTCGCGGTTGTACTTGACGGCATTGCTCAGCAGGTTGGCCAGCACCTGCTTGAGTCGTTTGCGGTCGGCCGTCACCCAGGTGCCCCCGGGTTCGGGTGGCGGCCCGGCCAGCACGATCTTGCGGCGCTCGGCCTGGGCCTGCACCAGGGGCAGCGACTCGGTCACCAGGGCGCCCAGTTCCACGGCTTCGGACGAGGTGCTCATGGCGCCGGCCTCGATGCGCGACAGGTCCAGTACATCGTTGATCAGCGCCAGCAAGTGCCAGCCCGCGGTTTCGATCTGGCGCACCTTGGCCTGGTCGGCATCGTTCAGGCGTGTCCGATCCAGCGCCAGCAGCTGTGCAAATCCCAGGATGGCGTTCAGCGGTGTGCGCAACTCATGGCTCATGCGCGACAGGAATTCGCTCTTGGCCAGGCTGGCGCCTTCGGCCTCTTCCTTGGCGCGTTGCAGTTCAGCGGTGCGCAGCAGCACCCGCTGCTCAAGGCTGTCATTGGACAGTCGCAGCGCCTGCTCGGCCAGCACGTGGCGTGTGATGTCGGTCTGCGTGGCCAGCGCGGCATAGGGCTGCTGCTCACCCCGGCGCCACAGCGGTGTGGCGTTGACGCTGATCCAGGCGCCGCTGCCGTCGCTGCGTTGCAGCCGCAGCAGGCTGTCGCGCTGGGGCTGGCCGCTGGCCAGCACGGCGCGGGTGGCGCGCTGTTCGGGTGGCAGCTTGCTGCCGTCGGGCCGGTAGATCTGGGCATCGATCAGAGCCGAGTCCAGCAGCCCGTCCGCCGGCCGCCGCAGGGCGTGCAGACGCAGAAAGGTTTCGTTGCAGTCGATGATGCGGTTGCTGCGGTCGACCACCACAAAACCCTCGGACAAGGTGTCGACGACACCGCGCATGAACTGCTGGTTGTCGCGCAGCTCGGTCAGCTGGTTCTGGATGGCCTGGGCCATGCGGTTGAAGGCGGTGGCCAGCTCGTCCAGTTCCTGCAGCCGGCTGCCTTGCACGCGGGTCTGGTAGTCGCCCTCGGCGACACGCCGGCTGGCCTGGCCCAGCGCACCCAGGCCGCGGCTGAGCCACGTGATGCCCAGCGCCAGCAACGCTGCGCCCACCAGCAACACACTGACACCGATGACCAGGCTGTTGCGGTGCAGTCGTTCCCGTGCGCTGGCCAGTGCGTCGGTGCGAATGGCAAAACGCACCGTGCCCAGAGCTTGATCCGCCAGCAACACCGGCTGCGTGTTCACCGGCAGATCGAGCGGTGCGCTGCCGGCGCGTGCCACAACGCGGCCGCGGCGGTCCAGCAGCTCGATGAAGGCCAGGTTGCGGCTGCGCGCGTTTTCCTGCACCAGTTCGTTGATGGCGGCGTAGTCGCGCGACGCCAGCAGCGGCGCCAGCGCCGCCACCAGCAAGGGCGCCACGGCCTGGCGCTCGACCTCAAAACGCTCTTGCAGCACCTCTTGCATCAGGTTCTGCGCGTTCCATAGCAGCAGCGCCAGCATCGCCGCCAGGGTGGCGAGGCTGACCATCAGGTACTGGCTGCGCAAAGTGCGAAAGAACAAGCGGCGACCCGGAACATTCTTGTGGCAAGGTATCCTGATTTTGGCCCAGGCGAGAGGATCCTGGTGCCGTTGCCGCCGCTGCAGGCGAACTGCAGCGCATCAGGGTAAGTCTTGAAGTCCCGCCACGGGGGCGGCCGTTAAGTTAGAACGTTCACCAACCCAACGGAGATCACCTGAGATGAAACGCCGCTCATTTGTGCAAGGCGCTGCCGCCACCACCGCCGCTGCCGCCCTGGGTGTGCCGCACCTGTCGGGCCTGGCCCAACAAAGCATCACGCTGAAATTCCACACCTTCATGTCACCGGCTTCGGGCGTGTGGCTCACCATGCACAAGCCATGGATGGACAAGGTTGAAAAGGACAGCGGCGGCCGCATCAAGTTCGAGGCCTACCCGGCGATGCAGCTGGGCGGCACACCGGTGCAGCTGTACGACCAGGCGCGCGATGGCGTCGTCGATGTCGTCTGGACCTTGCCCGGCAACACCGCCGGCCGATTCCCGCGCATTGAATGTTTCGAGCTGCCGTTCATGATGAACAACGCCGAAGCCACGTCCAAGGCCTATTGGGAGTACTTCCAGACCCAGTGCCCCGACGAGTTCAAGGAAACGCAGGTGCTGGCGCTGCATGTGCACGGCCCGGGCATGTTCCACACCGTGGCCAAGCAGATCAAGACGCCGGCTGACCTGAAGGGCATGAAAGTGCGCGGCCCCACACGCCAGGTGACGAGCCTGCTGCGTGCCGTGGGTGCCATCCCGGTGGGCATGCCGCTGCCGCAGATTCCCGACGCGCTGAGCAAGGGCACCATCGAAGGTGCGGTCATCCCCTGGGAAGTGGTGCCGGCGGTGAAGGTGCAGGAGCTGACCAAGTTCCACACTGAATTTCCGGCCGGCAGCCCCGCGCTGTACACCACCACTTTCGTGATGGCCATGAACAAGCCCAAGTACGACAGCCTGGCGCCCGAACTGAAGAAGGTCATCGACGCCAATTCCGGCATGGCCACCAGCGCCTGGCTGGGCAAGACGCAGCAGGGCAACGACGTGGCCAGCCGCAAGCTCACGGCCGATCGGGGCAACACCATCTACACGCTGACGGCAGCCGAGGCACAGGCCTTTGTCAAGCTGTCGACCGAAGTAGACGATGCCTGGGTGGCCGACATGGACAAGCGCGGCTTCAAGGGCGCTGCGCTGCTTGCGTCAGCCCGCGCGCTGATCGCCAAGCACGCCTGACACCAAGCCCTGCGCAGCAAGAAAGACGGGGGCCGGCTTGCGCCAGCCCCCGTGTGCAAGCGATCCCTGATGGGTTGTGCCCGGATCGCGCAGGAGGGTCGAAACGGGGCCGGCACACAGGAAACGCCAGCCCCGATGCGCAATCTATGCGTTGCCCTGTGTCCGGGCCAGCGCCTTGCGATGGACGGCCGGTACACGCTGATGGCCGGCCGCAAGTGCAGACGAACGGCAGTTGCCGTTCAAGTCCGCTGGCGGCCCATCCAGGCCGCGCCGCGCACCCCGGAAGCATCACCATGCCGCGCCGGCAGCAGCCGGGTGCGCAGCGCTTCTTCACTGCCGGCTGAAAAGACCCAGTGCGACCACAGCGCCGGCACGTCGTGGTACAGGTGTTGCATGTGTGACAGCCCACCGCCGAGCACGATGACGTCCGGGTCCAGCAGGTTGATCACGGCCGCCAGTGCACGCGCCAGCCGGTGGCTGTGGCGTTGCAGCGTGGCGCTGCAGTCGGTGTCGCCGGCTTGGGCGCGCAGCACGATCTGTTCGCCGGTGAGGGGCTGGCCGGTGATGTGCCGGTGGTCCAGCGCCAGGCCAGAGCCGCTGACGTAAGACTCGGTGCAGCCTTGCTGGCCGCAGTAACAGCGCCAGGGCGGATCTGCGCTGTTCGCGCCCCAGGGCAGCGGGTTGTGGCCCCATTCACCGGCCAGGCCGTTGGCGCCGGCCAGCACCCGGCCATGCACTGCGATGCCCGCACCGGCGCCCGTGCCCAGGATGGCGGCAAACACCACGGCCTGGCCCGCGCCGGCGCCGTCGGTAGCTTCTGACAAGGCCAGGCAGTTGGCGTCGTTGGCCAGTGCTACTGCCTGACCGAGTCGCGCTTGCAAGTCACGCTGCAGCGATTGGCCGTTGAGCCAGGTGGAGTTGCAGTTTTTCATCGTGCCGGCCGCGGTCATAGAGCCGGGGCTGCCCATGCCGATGCTCAGTTCTGCGCCCGCACCGGCCTGTCGTGCTGCGTCTTGCGCAGCCCGTACCGCCACCACGAGTGCATCCAGCGTGGCCGCGTAGTTGTCTTTCGGCGTGGGCCAGCGCGCCTGCCAGCAGGTCTGGCCGCCGCTGTCCAGCAAGGCCGCTGCGATCTTGGTGCCGCCCAGGTCGATGCCCAGGGCCAAGGACTGAGAAGCAGGGCCCAAAGAATGGGCCATATGGCCGCTCACGCGGTCAGATCGGCTGCGTGCGCTCGATCAACCAGGCCAGCGCATCACCCTGCACCAGCGGCGACAAACGTTCGCGCACGGTGACGTGGTAGCCATTGAGCCAGGCCACTTCGTCGACGCGCATCAAGCCGTGGTCGATGCCGCGTGTGTCGATGGGGCAGAGTGTGAGCGTCTCGAAGGCCAGGAATTCGCCGAAGGTGCTGCCTTCTGCGGTGTCGGCCGGCACGTTGAGCACCAGGTTTTCGATGCGCACGCCCCACAGGCCGGGCCGGTACACACCGGGCTCGATGGAGGTGATCATGCCCGGCTCCATGGCCATGTGCGCGTCGGGTATGGCCTTGCTGATGCTCTGCGGGCCTTCGTGCACGTTCAGGAAGTAGCCCACGCCGTGGCCGGTGCCGTGGCCGAATTCGATGCCCTCGGCCCACAGCGGCGCCCGCGCCAGGCTGTCCAGCATGGGGCTGAGCGTGGCGCGAGGAAAACGTGCACGCGACAGGTTCATGGTGCCTTTCAGCACCAGCGTGTAGTCGCGTTTCATCGCCGCGCTGACCTGACCGATGGGCCAGACGCGGGTGATGTCGGTGGTGCCGCCCAGGTACTGGCCGCCGCTGTCGATGAGCAGCAGGCCGTCGCCCGCGATCAGCGCATGCGACTCTTCGGTTGCGCGGTAATGGGGCATGGCGCCGTTGGCATTGAAGCCGGCGATGGTGGGAAAGCTCAACCCCACGAAGCCCGGCCGGCGGGCCCGGGCCGCGCTGAGGTGTTCGTCGACCGTGATCTCGGTGATGCGTTCGCCACGTGCCATGGCTGCTTCGAACCAGGCGTAGAACTCGCACATGGCCGCGCCGTCTTCGGCCATGGCCTGGCGCACATGGGCAGCCTCGGCCGCGCTCTTGCGGCTTTTCAGCAGCGTGCTGGGGTTGATGGCTTCGCGCACCGCGCAGCCCGCGGCCACTTGCGCGCGCAGGCCATGGGTGATGCGCCGCGGGTCGATGAGCAGGGTGTCTTGCGGCTGCAAGGCGGCCAGCGCCGCGCCGGCCTGGGCATAGGGCGCCAGTGCCATGCCGTCTTGCGCCAGCCGCGCGGCCAGGGGCGCGCCGACCTTGCCTTCGCCGATGAACAGCGTGGCGGCTTCTGGCGTGATCAGCAGGTGGGCCAGGAACACCGGGTTGTAGCTGACGTCGCTACCCCGCAGGTTGGTGATCCAGGCGATGTCGTCCACGGTCGACACGAAGTGCAACGTGGCGCCATGCGCGGCCATGCCCAGTCGCACGGCGGCCAGCTTGTCGGCGCGCGACAGCGTGGCCTGCGGTGCCATGTGTTCATACACCGGCTGCGTGGGCAGCGTGGGGCGCTCGGGCCAGATGGCGTCCAGCAGGTCGATGTCGGTGCGCAGTTGCACGCCGGCTTCGGCCAGCGCGGTCTGCAGCGCCTTGGCCATCGCCAGCCCCAGCACCTGGCCGTCCACCGCCACCGTGGCGCCGCGCGGCACTTGACGCGCCAGCCAGTCGATGTGCGCCGGCGATGTGCCGGTGGCGATCTTTTCCAGTTCGATGCCGGTGCCGGCCAGCTCGGCTTCGGCCTGCACCCAATAGCGGCTGTCGGCAAACAGCACCGCGCGGTCCTGCGCCACCACCAGCGTGGCCATGCTGCCGGTGAAGCCCGACAGCCACTGCCTGGCCTGCCAGCGTTCGGGCAGGTACTCGGACAGGTGCGGGTCGGCCGAGGGCACCAGCAGCGCCTGCACGTCTTCGCGCACCAGCACCTCTTGCAGTTGGCTGATGCGCAGTCGGATCGGAGAGGTGCGGGTGTCCATGCGGGGCTCCGTGGGCAAGGCGAGGAAGCGTCGAATTCTAGGCGGCCCAACTTTGTCGACGCGGGCTGCGGTGTCTTCACGAGCGGGGCCGGTCATCTGGGACGGCCGCGCGCGGGTCGCCGAGCCGCCGCCGCGCGACGGGCACACGCACCGTCTGTCGCAACACCAGGTACCGTGGACATTCGACATGCAAGGAGACCCCACATGGCCGACCCACAAGCCGCTACTGTCACGCAGTTGAAAAACATCCAGGTCCGCACCGGCCAGACCATGGCCCAGCTGCACGCGGCCGTGGCCGCCAGCGGCGCTGCCAAACACGGCGAACGGCGCAGCTGGCTGATGGAACACTTCAAGCTGGGCTATGGCGACGCCAACACCGTGGCGCTGTTCATCGGCAAACCCCTGCCCGACCTGGGCGGCGACACCTCACCCGCTGCGCCCGCCGCTGCCGAAGTTGACCCGCTGGACGCCATCTACACCGGCGCCAAGGCTCCGTTGCGGTCGCTGCACGAGGCGGTCATGAAAGTCATTCACAGCCTGGACGAATTCGAAGTCGCACCCAAGGAGACCTGCGTCAGCCTGCGCCGCAAGAAGCAGTTTGCGATGGTGGGGCCCGCCACCAAGGATGCCATCGAGATCGGCCTCAACGCCAAGGACCTGCCGCCGCACCCGCGGCTGAAGGTGCAGCCGCCGGCAAGCATGTGCCAGGCCACCACACGCATCGGCAGCGCGGCCGAGATCGACGCCACGTTGAAGGGCTGGTTGACGCAGGCCTTCGACGCGGCTGGCTGACTGCGCGCGCACTGCCCGCGGACTGCGCGCGCACTGCCCGCGCACTGCCCGCGCACTGCGCACAGACCGCCAGCGGTGCCCCGGCTCGCGCCCTATTCGAACTTCGCGCCCGAGTCCTTCACCACTTTGGCCCAGCGCGTCTTTTCGTCGCGAATGAAGGTGCCGAACGCGGCCGGGCTGCTGGGCCGGGTTTCTGCGCCCGCCTTCTGCAGCCGCTCTTGCATGTCGGCCGAGGCCAGGATGGTGGTCAGCGTGGCGTGCAGCTTGTTCACCACCTCCGGCGGTGTGCCTGCAGCCGCCACGATGCCCTGGAAGCTGCCGGTTTCGAAGCCCGGCAGGCCGGCTGATTCAGCCACCGTGGGCAGGTCCGGCGCTGCTGAAAAACGTTTGGCGCTGGAAACGGCCAGGCCTTTCAGCCGGCCATCCTTCACCGCCGGGTAGGTGGCCAGCATGCCGTTGAACAGCACCTGCGCCTGCCCGCCCATGACGTCGGCGATGGCTTGCGAGCCGCCTTTGTAGGGGATGTAGGTCCACTGGATGCCGGCACGCATGGCAAATTCAATGCCTGCCAGGTGGTTGGCGCCGCCCAGGCCCGAGATCGCAAAGTTCAGCGTGCCCGGCTTGGCCTTGGCCAGCGCGACCAGTTCCTTGGCGTCCTTGGCCGGCACCGAAGGGTGTACGGCCAGGATGTGCGGCGAGTAGGCCACCATGATCACAGGCGCAAAGTCCTTCACCGGGTCGAAGGCCAGCTGCGGGAACACGCTGGGCGCGATGGCCAGCGAGCCGATGTCGGCCAGCAAAAAGGTGTAGCCATCGGGTGCCGACTTGGCCACCATATCGGCGCCCAGGTTGCCCGTGGCGCCGGGTTTGTTTTCCACCAGCACTTGCTGGCCCAGTGCCTCGGTGATCTTGGGGCCGAGTGAGCGCGCCAGGATGTCCGAGGTGCCACCCGGGGGGTAGGGCACGATGATGCGGATGGGTTTGCTGGGCCAGGCCTGCGCGGGCGCCGTGCTGGTGAACAGCGCGGCAGCGGCCAGCACGATGAAGGCGCGGATGGTGTTCATGGTTGTCTCCTTGGGTTCGGTCTTGTCGGTCTTGTCGGTCTTGTCGCGCACCCCCAGGCTGACCCGGGCCGTGCACAGCGCCGCGAGGGTAGGCTTGTGCCGCGCCAGCGCAAGGCTTGGCTTTCCCCCGACAAGTGCCGGCTGTCCCAAGGGATGGAACGGCGGCGTCTGCAGGCGCCGCTGAGCCGCTGGCCGTGCGGGCGCTCGCAACTGGCGCCATTTCCGGGTGACGAGGAAGCCCGAAAGCTCGAGCATCAAGGTCCCTGGGCCCGGTGTCAGAGTTCGGTGCGCAGGCGCCAGATTTCCGGGAACAGCACGGTGTCCAGCATCTTGCGCAGGTAGCTCACACCGCCCGTGCCCCCTGTGCCGCGCTTGAAGCCGATGACCCGTTCGACGGTGGTCACGTGGCGGAAGCGCCATAGGCGGAATGCGTCTTCCAGGTCGGTGAGTTCTTCGCCCAGCTGGTACAGGTCCCAGTGTGCTTGCGGGGCGCGGTAGACCGTAAGCCAGGCGGCTTCGACGCCGCTGTCTTCCGGGTAGGGCTGGGTCCAGTCGCGCTGCGTGTGTGTGGCCGGCACGGCCAGGCCGCGGCGGGCCAGCAGGCGCAACGCTTCGTCGTAGAGGCTGGGGCTGCGGTAGGCCAGCTCCACATGCGCCAGCAAGTCGGCGCGGTGCGCATGCGGCCCCAGCATGGCGGCGTTTTTGTTGCCCAGGCTGAACTCGATGCAGCGGTACTGCCAGCTCTGGAAACCGCTGCTGTTGGCCAGGAACGGCCGGATGGCGCTGTACTCGGGCGGCGTCATCGTGGCCAGCACGTCCCAGGCATGCACCAGCTGTTCCATGATCTTGCTCACCCGCGCCAGCATCTTGAAGGCCTGGTGCAGGTCGTCGTGTGCGATGGCCGCGATGGCGGCGCGCAACTCGTGCAGCATGAGCTTCATCCACAGCTCGCTGGTCTGGTGCTGCACGATGAACAGCATCTCGTTGTGGTCGGGGCTCAGCGGGTGCTGGGCGGTCAGCACGGCGTCCAGGTGCAGGTAGTCGCCGTAGCTCATGTCGGCGCTGAAGTCGAGCTGGGCGTCGTGGTGCTGCAGCGGGGCGGCTTCGCTGGGTGGTGCGGGCGGCGAGTTGTCTTCACCTGGGTTGAAAGGGCAGCCAGACATTTCAGGTCACCGCCTGTTTCTGGTTGAACTCCGGGCGACGCCACTCTTCGGTTTGGAGCACGTGCTGCAGATGTTGCGCCGCGTCCCAGGCGTCGACAAAACGAACGACCAGCGGCGTGAAGCCGAAGCGCAAGATGTCCACCGCGCCCGCAGGGTGCGACTTCTCGCCAGCGCGGAAGTCGCCGATGACACCGCGTGCGATCAGCGCCTGCACGATGGCGTAGGCGATCTCGGGGTGCGAGAAACACACCTGGCTGCCACGCTGCGCATCGTCGCGCGGCGAGGCCAGCGTGAGGCCGGGGCAGGTGGCTTCGACCTGGGCGGCAAACAGCCGCGTCAGCGCCAGCGACTTCTGGCGCAGCGCTGCCATCCCGCCCAGCGGCTCGGCCGCCAGCAGCGTGTCCACGCCACACTCCAGCGCGGCCAGCGACAGCACCGCCGGCGTGCCGCACAGGTAGCGCGAGATGCCGGCGGCCGGCCGGTAGCCGGGCGTGAATTCGAACGGTGCGGCATGGCCGATCCAACCGGCCAGCGGTTGCCAGAAACGATCGACATGGCGCGGGTGGACCCACACAAAGGCCGGCGCGCCGGGGCCGCCGTTGAGGTACTTGTAGCCGCATCCCACGGCGAAGTCGGCATTGGCGGCATGAAGATCGACGGGCACGGCGCCCGCGCTGTGGGCCAGGTCCCACACCGTCAATGCGCCAGCTGCATGAGCGGCCCTCGTCAACGCCGCCATGTCGTGCATGCGGCCGCTGCGGTAGTTCACGTGCGTCAGCATCAGCACCGCGGTGCGCGCGCCAAGCAGGCCAGGCAGTTCATCGGGCTCGGCCAGTACCAGTTCAAATCCACGCTCGCGCGCCAGGGCCTCGGCGATGTACAGGTCGGTGGGGAAGTTGCTGCGCTCACTCAAGATCACGCTGCGATCGGGCGCGTCGGCCTGGCTGATGGACAAGGCCGCGCTCAGCACCTTGAACAGGTTGACGCTGGTGGAGTCGGCCACCACCAGTTCGCCCGCAGCGGCGCCCACCAGGCGGCCGATCTTGTCGCCCACCCGCAGCGGCAGGTCCATCCAGCCGGCTTTGTTCCAGCTGGTAATGAGGCCGGTGCCCCATTCCTGTGTCACCACCTGTTGCACGCGCGCGGCGGTGGTGCGCGGCAGCACGCCCAGTGAGTTGCCGTCCAGATAGATCACCCCTTCAGGCAACGAAAATTGTTCGCGCAGCGGCGCCAGCGCATCGTGTGCGTCCAGCGCCAGCGCTTCTTCTCTTGTGGTCGGTCCGCTCATGGGAGTTCTCGCAACACGGCGCGCACGGGGGACGCGCAAGCCGTGCTCAGTTTCAGGGGCAGGGCGATGAGTTCGTAGTCGCCTTCGGGCACGTCGTCCAACAGCAGGTTTTCCAGCACGCGCAGGCCGCGCTGGCGGATGACCTGGTGGCTGTCCAGCGTCTTGCTGCTGGCGGGGTCGATGCTGGCACTGTCGATGCCGATCAGCAGCACGCCCAGGTCGGCCAGGCGCGCCACGGTGTCGGGGGCGTAGGCCGGCAGGTCGTCGTCGAAGTGGTCTTGCGGCATGTGCGCGTAGGTGCGCACCAGTACACGCGGCGGCAGGTCCTGCAGCGCATGTTCGATGTGTGCCCACTGCACCAGCGGCCCGCAGCCGATGGTGTGGATGACGCGGCAGCGGCCCAGATAAGGCTCCAAAGACACCGCACCGATGGCAGCACCTTCGTCGCTGTAGTGCAGCGGCGCGTCGGCATGTGCGCCGGTGTGCGGGCTCAGCATAAGCGTGCTGACGTTCACCGGGCAGCCGGGCCCGATGCGCGCGGCCCATTGCAGCGCAAAGGGCGTGTCGCCGGGGAACACCGGCGTGCGGGCGTCCAGGGGCGGAGAAATGTCCCAGAGCCGGGAGCGGCGTGCTGACATGGCGGTCATGATAGGCCGCTGACCGCTGGGGCCTTCACTCGTTCCTGCGGTTCGATTGACAAGCCCCGGCTGCACTCGAAGAATGAAGCACATGCCGCAAGCCCCAGCCCCAGCCCCAGCTTCCGCAAGCCCAAGCCCAAGCGCGCACATCGACACCTTTGCGCGTGACCGCCTGCCGCCACCGCGTGCGATGCCCGAGTTTGTCTTCGACCGACCCGAGCTGCAGTTTCCGGCTCGCTTGAACTGCGTGGCTGAACTGCTGGACCGCCATGTGGCTGAAGGCCGTGGCGGCCGACTCGGCACTCAGGGCGCGGGTGTGCGCTGGACCTATGCCGAACTGCAGGCCCAGGTCAACCGCATCGCCCACGTGCTGGTGCAGGACATGGGCCTGGTGCCCGGCAACCGCGTGCTGCTGCGCGGCGCCAATTCACCCATGCTCGCGGCATGCTGGCTGGCTGTGGTCAAGGCCGGTGGCATTGCGGTGGGCACGATGCCGCTGCTGCGCGCTCGCGAGCTGGTGGCCATCGTGCACAAGGCACAAGTCACCCATGCGCTGTGCGATGCACGCCTGGCCGAAGAACTGCACCTGGCCCGGCCCGACTGCCCGACGCTGCAGCAGGTGATGAACTTCGGCGGTGAACTCGAAACGCGAGCGGCCGCCAAGCCGGCGGTCTTTGCCAGCGCCGACACCGCTGCTGACGACATCTGCTTGATAGCCTTCACCAGCGGCACCACGGGTGTGCCCAAGGGCACGATGCACTTCCATCGCGACGTGATGGCGGCGGCGGCCTGCTGGCCACCACACGTGTTGCGGCCGCTGCCCGACGATGTGTTCATCGGCAGCCCGCCGCTGGCTTTCACCTTCGGCCTGGGCGGTTTGCTGGTGTTTCCTCTGGCCATCGGCGCCTGCGCGGTGCTGATCGAAAAGGCCTCGCCCGACACGCTGCTGCCAGCCATCGCGCACTACAAGGCCAGTGTGTGTTTCACTGCACCCACGTCCTACCGCGCCATGGCGGCGCAAGCGCAGCAGCACGACCTGCGATCGCTGCGCAAGTGCGTATCCGCCGGTGAACCGCTGCCCGCTGCGACTCGCCAACTGTGGCGGGAAGCCACGGGTATCGAGATCATCGACGGCATCGGCTCGACCGAGCTGTTCCACATCTTCATCAGCGCCGACGAGACCCACGCCAAACCCGGCGCCACCGGCGTGCCCGTGCCCGGCTACCGCGCCGTGGTGCTGGACGAGGAGGGCCATGAGTTACCCGCTGGCCAGGTGGGCCGCCTGGCCGTGCAAGGCCCCACCGGCTGCAAGTACCTGGACGACCCGCGCCAGGCCACCTACGTGCAAAACGGCTGGAACCTCACCGGCGACGCCTACCTGGTGGACAGCGACGGCCAGTTTGTCTACCAGGCGCGCACCGACGACATGATCATCTCCGGCGGCTACAACATCGCCGGGCCCGAAGTGGAAGACGCGCTGCTGCTGCATCCGGCGGTGGCCGAATGCGCCGTCATCGGCCAGGCCGACGAAGCCCGCGGCATGATCGTCAAGGCCTTCGTGGTGCTGCGGCCGGGCCACACCGGAAACGACGCGCTGGCCAAGGTGCTGCAAGACTTCGTCAAGCAGATCATCGCCCCCTACAAGTACCCGCGCGAAATCGCCTTCCTGGACAGGCTGCCGCGCACCGAAACCGGCAAGCTGCAGCGCTTTCGCCTGAAGGCTGGCGCCTGATGGCTTTCACCGCGCAGCGCGTGGTGCGCTTTTCCGACTGCGACCCGGCCGGCATCGTCTTCTTCCCGCAGTACTTGGTGATGATCAACGGCGTGGTCGAAGAATGGTTCGACCAGGCGCTGCATATCCCTTACGCCGGTTTGATCGGCGCGCGGCGCATCGGCCTGCCCACCGTGCGGCTTGAAGTGGACTTCACGGCTGTCAGCCGGCATGGCGACGCTGTGCAGTGGCAGCTGACCGTCGGCAAGTTGGGTCGCAGCTCGCTCACGCTGCAGCATGCGTGCAGCAGCAACGGTGAACTGCGCCTGCGTGCGCTGCAGGTGCTGGTCTGCACCTCGCTCGACACACACCGCCCGCAGGCCTTGCCCGAAGACGTGCGAAACGCGTTGCTGGGGTCTGATTGACAGAGACGCCTTGGCTGGGCTGGTTCGACTACGCGGGCCTGATGCCCTCGGTCGAGCGCTTGGCCTTGCGCGGGCCATAGGTCAGGCGCGACCACAGCGCTTCCAGCGGGCCGCGGTCGTGCGACTTCAGCCACCACCAGCTCAACGGCACCTGGATACAGAAAAACAGCGCCACCGACAGCGCCAGACCTGCCGCGGGCCCCACTTTGGCCCACAGGCCGAAGCCCCAGGCGTAAAACAACGTGGTGCACAGGGCGGTCTGCATCAGGTAGTTGGTCAGTGGCATGCGGCCGGTCAGCTCAAAAGGCTTGAACAGCGGTTTCCAGGACGGCCGATGGAACAGCTGAACGATCAGCAGCACATAAAACACCATCAGCATGGGCCGCGAGACGTTGTAACAAAGCCCGGCGAAGGTCTTGATCAGCGAGGGGCCGGGTGTGCGATTGGCCTCCCAGATCAGCGTGGACGTGGTCGACAGCGCCAGGCCCACCACCAGCATGACCCAGGTCAGGCGCTTGATCTGCGGCATCAACTCCGGGATGCGCGTGGCCCACCGCCGCCGGCCAGCCAGCACACCCAGCAGCATGGTCAGCGTCATGCTCACGTACCAGCCGAAGGTGCCCCACAGCGAGTACAGATCACCGTACTCGAACATCACGATGCGCAGGTTCTCGCGGGCCGTGTCCAGGAAGCTGCCAGCGCCAAAGGCGGCGTCGTTGGTGAGAGCAAACCCCTTGCCCATGGCCACGCGGCTGGCCACGAATTCCTTGGTCACGAAGGCCACGCGCAAGAGGCTGGCCACCAGCGGGTAGACGATGCAGCCCACCATGATCAGCACCAGCCCTCGGTCGCTGACCCGTCGCAGTCCGAACAACAACACGATGCCCAGCAGCGCGTAAACGTGCAGCACGTCGCCGAACCAGAACACGCAGGCGTGCAGCACGCCCACTAAAAACAGCACCAGCAGGCGGCGCAGGTACAGGCGGTCGGCATGCAGCGGGTCTTGCTGCTGCATGCGCGCAAACTGGATCGTGAAACCCAGACCGAACAGCACGCTGAACAGGCTGTTGAATTTGCCCGAGAACAGCGCGTCGCGCACCTGCTCTGCCATCTGGTCGATCTGCAACGGCCAGTAGTGCGAGCCGTCGGATTCATGCCAGCCGCTGTAACTGAAGCCGGGCATGTTCATGATCAGGATGCCCATCAGCGCGAAACCGCGCAACACGTCCAGTGTGGCGATGCGCTCGGATGCCGGCAGGCCGGTCGGTGGGGTGCTGTTCATGTTCCGATGTTCCCTGGACTGGCGGCCCAGACAGGGCTGCATCAGCGGGGCGCATGATGCGCCGGGCCTTCCCGCCCGGGAACCCCCAGTTGCACTTCGCTGACGCGCAGGCGGCCTATGCCCAAAGCTCAGGGTTGCGGGCCCGACCGGCTCCAACCACTGTCAGCGGCGTGGCGCTTGCAGGCCGAACAGTTCGGCCAGTGCCTGCCGGTACTCGCCCTGCCCCACCGAATTGGTGTTGTGGTGCGAGCCGCCGTTGACCAGCACAAAGCGCTTGGGTTCGGCCGCCTTTTCAAACAGCGCCTGGCCCAGCGTGGGTCGGATCAGCGTGTCTTCACTGCCGTGCACCACCAGCACCGGTGCGCCCACGCTGGCGATGCGCGCGGCGGCGTCAAAACGCTGCGTGATCAGCGGGCCCAGCGGCAGCCACCCCCACTTGAAAGTGCTGACCACATCGGCAATCGACGTGAAGGTGCCTTCGACGATGAGGCCGGCTTCGTCGCTGACATCGGCCGCCAGTTGGACGGCGATGGCACCGCCCAGGGAATGGCCAAACAGGTAACGTGGCGCCTGGGGCTGCTGCTGCGCCAGCCACTGCCAGGCGGCCCGGGCATCTTCTTGCGCCAGCTGTTCTGAAGGCAACTCGCTGCTGCTGCGGCCAAAGCCGCGGTAGTCGATGCCCAGCACGGCAAAGCCCAGCTCGTGCATGCGCCGCATGCGGTGCGCGCTGCTGCGCACGTCCCAGCGTGCGCCATGCAGGTACAGCAGCAGCGGCGCCTTGGGGTCGGCCTGCGGCAGCCACAGGCCGTGCAGGCGCACCGCCTGACCCGTGGCGGCGGACTCGAAGGGCACCCACACGTCCTGCATGCCGTCAGCCGCTGCACCACCGCCCCAGCTGCGGGTGCTGGGCTGGAAGATCCAGCGTCGCTGCTGTTCGTCCAGCGTGGCGCAGCCGCCCAGCAGCATCACCATGGCCATCACGGCAGCGCCAGCTGACCACAGGCTGCGGGCGGTGCCGCGGGTCAGGCTTCGGGCTCGGGGCTGCACCAGGTCAGTGCCGTGCGGGTCTTGCTGCATGTGCCGCATCTTCGCATCTGTGAATGGGCCCCGCAGACCCTTTCGCAGCAAATCCCATGAACCGGGCGCGCCGGGGCCCCGTTTGCCCTCTTGAAGGTGCCTGCCATTCGGTTAGTCTTGGCAGCCCGCCCCGGGGTCAGTCTCAGGAGTCCAGCCCATGAAGCCCGTGTCACAACTGCTCAAGACAGGAGATGGCACGTTGTGGCATGTGCGGCCCGACGACGCGGTGTTTGCCGCGTTGGAGCTGCTGTCGCACTACGAAGTGGGCGCGCTGATGGTGATGGAAGGCGGGCGCCTGGTGGGGGTGTTCTCCGAGCGCGACTACACCCGCAAGATCGCGCTGCAGGGCCGCAATTCCAAGGAAACGCGGGTTGCCGACATCATGACGCGCAACGTCTTCACCGTCACCTCGGCCACCGGCACGCGGGCCTGCATGGCGCTGATGAGCGAAAAGAAGATCCGCCACCTGCCGGTGGTGGACGGCCCCACCGTGTTGGGCATGATTTCCATCCGCGACATCATGGACGACATCATTGCCGATCACGAATCCACCATCGCCCAGCTGGAAAGTTACATCCAGTCTTGACCGGAGAGCGGCCGGGCTGTCGCGCTATCCTCGCAGGCCCATGACCGACAGCACCGGCATCGACGAGACCGTACATCGACAGACCCTGGAGGTCGCGCTTCGCAATTCTGCGCGTACCGTGCCCTTGCTGCTGGCGGCCGTGCTGTTCATCGCCTGGCTGGGCTGGCAAGCCGGCCAGCGCAACGCCGCGGTCATCACGCTGGCTGTGGGTGTGGGCGTGGCGTTGTCGCGCTGGATGATCACCCACCGCATGGCCGGCCGTGTGGCCAGCGGCGAGGTGACCTTGCAGCGAGTCGTGCGCCTGCTGGAAGTCAACGCCGTACTGGCCGGTCTGATGTGGGTGGTGGCCACCTTCTTCATCTACCCCTGGCTGCCCGGGCCAACGGGCACGGTGTATGGCGTGCTGGCCTGCGGCTCGGTGGCCACGGCGGCCCTGTTCCTGTCGGTAGCAGGACGCAGCTACCTCTATCTGAACCTGCTGCAGGTGGGCGCACTGTCCATCGTGTCGCTGCTGCCGGGACCGGCCCATTCGATTCCGCTGGCGGTGCTGGCGGCGCTGTTCGGCATCACCATGCACCGCACGACGGCCGAGTTTCGTGACACCACCTTGCGGTCGCTGCGCCACAGCGCCGAAGCCGACGAGGCCAACGCGTCGCTGTTGCGCGCCAAAGAATCCGCCGAGTCGGCCAACCTGGCCAAGAGCCAGTTTCTGGCCACCATGAGTCACGAGATTCGCACGCCCATGAACGGCGTGCTGGGCGCGCTGGAACTGCTGCGCCAGACGCCGCTGGACCTGCGCCAGCGTCGCCTGGTGAAAACGGCGGCGGCATCGGGTGAGTCGCTGATGGACATCCTCAACGACGTGCTCGACCACTCCAAGATCGAAGCCGGCAAGCTGGTGTTGGCACACGCGCCGATGTCGCTGCACACGGTGGCCGCGTCAGCCACCGCGCTGTTCCGTGCCAACGCCGAGAGCCGGGGATTGAGCATCGCGCTGCAGCTGGGTGACAGCGTGCCCGACGGCGTGGTGGGCGACGCGCCGCGCCTGAAGCAGGTGCTGTTGAACCTGCTGGGCAACGGCGTCAAGTTCACCGAAAAAGGCAGCGTGACGTTGCGGCTGGCGGCGCTGATGCGCGACGACGTGGCTTCCCGTGTGCGCTTTGAAGTGCAAGACACCGGCATCGGCATCCCGGCGCTTTCGCTGCAGACCGTATTCCAGCCCTTTCACCAGGTGGACAGCACACGCTCGCGCTTGCGGGGTGGCACCGGGCTGGGCCTGGCCATCAGCCAGCGCATCATCGAAGCCATGGGGGGGGAGATCGAGGTCGGCAGCCGCCTGGGCGCCGGCTCGGTATTTTCATTCACCCTGTTTCTGCCGCTGGCGCCCAATGTGCCGCTGCCGTCCTATGAGTCCGACTTTGGCGTCCTGAGTGAAAGCGGTCGCCTGGGTGGCACCGTGCTGCTGGTGGAAGACAACGCTGTCAACCGCATGATCGGCTCCGAGATGCTCAAGTCCTTTGGCGTGGATGTACTGGAGGCCGAAGACGGCGCCCAGGCCTTGGCTGTGCTGGAGCAGCAGCGTGTGGACCTGGTGCTGATGGACATCCAGATGCCTGTGCTGGACGGCTACGAGGCCACCCGTCATGCGCGTGAGCGCGAAGCCCGGCTGCGGCTGCCGCGTGTGCCTATCGTGGCTTTGACAGCGAATGCCTTCGACGAAGACGCCGCTCAGTCCATGGCCGCCGGCATGGACGGGCACCTGGCCAAGCCGTACTCACGAGACCAGCTCCGCGAACTCGTCCAGCGCTGGTTGTAGAAGGCCAGGGCCTGTTTCGGCGCCGGGTCTCCCGGGCCGAAACGCCTCCCCCTCGGGGGGCTGCAAGCGAAGCGAGCTGGGGGGCAATGTTTCAGCGCCGGGTCTCCCGGGCCGAAACGCCTCCCCCTCGGGGGGCTGCGAGCGAAGCGAGTTGGGGGGCCTCTACAACGCCAAGCGCTTGCTCTGGATCATCAGCAGGCCCTCGAAGATCAGTGTCTCCACCGTCGCGAAGGGCAGATCGGTGATGGGCACCAGCTTCACTGCTGCGCCGCCGGTCATGAACATCAAGGGTTCGACGCCGGTGTGGGCCTGCAGGCGCCTGGCCTGGCGTTCGACGGCGCCAGCGATGGCTTCTGCGCCGCCGCTCATCAACGCGTCGCTGGTGTTGGTGGGGAAGTCCACCACCTCGCCGGTGGGCACCTTGAGCCCGGCGGTGCCTTGTTCCAGCGCGCGCAGCATGAGACCGAAGCCGGGCAGGATGAGCCCGCCCAGGAAGCAACCGCTGGCATCCAGCGCGTCCACCGTCACGGCGGTGCCCACCATCACAACCAGGGCCGGGCGCGGTGTGCCTCCTTTGGGCACCTGGGCCAGCACACGGGCCCGCGCCCCGGCCAGCGCCACCCAGCGGTCGGCGCCCAGCCGGCTGGGGTGGTCGTAGCCGTTGGTGAGCCCGGCTTCGTGTGAAGACGGCACCACCCAGTGCGGTTCGATATCCCACAGTTCCATCTGCGCTTCGACACGCCGTCGCACGGCATCGCCGGCCACCACGCAGCCCAGCATGCTGGTGGGCTCACGCAGGTCCTTCCAGTCCTTCTCGGCCAGGTCGTCGATGGTTTCCAGGAACACCGCGCCCTGGTCCAGCAGCACTGCGCCGGGGTGGGGTGCGGTGTACAGCGCCCACTTCAGGCGGGTGTTGCCGATGTCGATGGCCAAAAAGGTCATGGGGCAGGCCGCCACAGGTTCAGGGGGCGCCAGCGTAGCAGCCCTGGGGCCCATTGCCGGTGGCTGCGACAAGGGGTAAACCATGACCGGGCGAGGGCGCTCGGTCAGCCGGTGTGCAGGTGCCCATGGCATGATTTCGGTTGACGTTTACGTAAACGTCAGTCAGCCCCTGACCGCCTGTCAGAAAAACCCGAGTGCACGCCCATGACCGACCTTTCCGCCGAGTTCAAGGCCCTGGCCGAGTACCGCCCCAAGCACAAGGTGCGTTTCGTCACCGCGGCGTCGCTGTTCGACGGCCACGATGCGGCCATCAACATCATGCGGCGCATCCTGCAGGGCATGGGCTGCGAGGTCATCCACCTGGGCCACAACCGCAGCGTGGATGAAGTGGTGACGGCCGCGCTGCACGAAGACGTGCAGGGCATCGCCATCAGCAGCTACCAGGGTGGGCACGTCGAGTACTTCAAGTACATGGTGGACTTGCTGCGCCAACGCGGCGGCGCGCACATCCAGGTTTTTGGCGGCGGAGGTGGGGTCATCGTGCCGTCTGAAATCCGTGGGCTGCAGGACTATGGCGTGACGCGCATCTACAGCCCGGAAGACGGCCAGCGCATGGGCCTGCAAGGCATGATCGGCGAGATGGTGATGCGCTGCGACACCGACCTGGCGGTGCACGCGCCGCAGGCCGTGGCTGCTTTGCAAGGGCATACCGACGCCGCATGGCGGGCCCTGTCGCAGGCCATCACGGCGCTGGAAAACGGCAAGGCCACAACGGGTTTCAAGACGGCGCTGGCAGAAGCCGCCGCCGTGAAGCCGGCACCCGTGCTGGGCATCACCGGCACCGGCGGCGCTGGCAAGAGCAGCCTCACCGACGAACTGATCCGCCGCCTGCGACTGGACCAGGGCGACGCACTGCGTGTGGCCGTGATCAGCATCGACCCCAGCCGCCGCAAGAGCGGCGGTGCGCTGCTGGGCGACCGCATCCGCATGAATGCCATCTCGCCCTGGAGCCAGGGCCCGCGGGTTTTCATGCGTTCGCTGGCCACGCGCGACTTCGGCAGCGAAATCAGCCAGGCCCTGCCCGACGTGCTGACCGCCTGCAAGGCCGCCGGCTTCGACCTCATCGTGGTCGAGACCTCGGGCATCGGTCAGGGCGACGCCGCCATCGTGCCGCTGGTGGACCTGCCGCTGTACGTGATGACACCCGAGTTCGGTGCCGCCAGCCAGCTGGAAAAGATCGACATGCTCGACTTTGCGCAATTCGTGGCCATCAACAAGTTCGACCGCAAGGGTGCGGCCGATGCGCTGCGCGACGTGAGCAAGCAGGTGCAGCGCAACCGGTCCGCGTGGCAGACAGCTACCGACGAGATGCCGGTGTTTGGCACCATGGCCAGCCGCTTCAACGACGACGGCGTGACGGCGCTGTATCAGGCGGTCTTCCGGCAACTGGCACCGCGGTTGGTGGCGCTGGGGCTGCCCGTCACCGAAGGCCGCCTGCCCCACGTGGCCACCCGCCACAGCACCCATGAAGTGCCCATCGTGCCGGGCGCGCGGGTGCGCTACCTGGCCGACATTGCCGACACCGTGCGCGGCTACAAGGCGCATGCGCTGAAACAAAGCCGAATGGCTCGGGAAGTGCAGCAACTCAAGGCCACGGCAGTCATGCTGCACACCGACAAACCCGCCCGCCACCGCGCGGTCGAGGCCGTGGAAGACCTGGCACTGCAGCGCCAGGCGCTGCTGGACCCGCTGTCCAAGCAGCTGCTGGCGCAGTGGCCCGACATGCAAAAGGCCTACGCCGGCGACGAGTACGTGGTGAAGATCCGTGACAAGGAAATCCGCACCCGGCTCACGCACACCACGCTGTCGGGCAACAAGATCCGAAAGGTGGCGCTGCCAGGGTACGAATGCGAAGGCGAATTGCTGAAGTGGCTGCTGCTGGACAACGTGCCCGGCAGCTTCCCGTACACCGCCGGCACCTTTGCCTTCAAGCGCGAAGGCGAAGACCCGACGCGCATGTTTGCCGGCGAAGGCGACGCCTTCCGCACCAACCGGCGCTTCAAGCTGCTGTCGGCCGAGCAGCCGGCGAAGAGGCTGTCCACCGCCTTCGACAGCGTCACGCTGTACGGCCACGAGCCCGACCTGCGGCCCGACATCTACGGCAAGGTGGGCAACAGTGGCGTCAGCATCGCCACGCTGGACGACCTGAAAGTGCTTTATAGCGGCTTTGACTTGTGCAACCCCGCCACCAGCGTGTCCATGACCATCAACGGCCCGGCACCCAGCATTTTGGCTATGTTCATGAATGCGGCCATCGACCAAAACCTGGAGAAGTTTCAGACCGACAATGGCCGCGAACCGACCGCCACCGAAGCGGCCAAGATCCGTGAATGGGTGCTGGCCAACGTGCGCGGGACAGTGCAGGCCGATATTTTGAAAGAAGACCAGGGCCAGAACACCTGCATCTTCAGTACCGAGTTTTCGCTCAAGGTGATGGGCGACATTGCCCAGTACTTTGTGCACCACAACGTGCGCAACTTCTACAGTGTGTCGATCAGCGGTTACCACATTGCCGAGGCAGGGGCCAACCCCATCAGCCAGCTGGCGTTCACGCTCTCCAACGGCTTTACGTTTGTTGAAGCCTATCTGGCGCGCGGCATGCACATTGACGACTTTGCGCCCAACCTGAGCTTCTTCTTTAGCAACGGCATGGACCCCGAATACACCGTCATGGGCCGCGTGGCACGCCGCATCTGGGCCGTGGCAATGAAGGAAAAATACGGTGCCAATGAACGCAGCCAAAAGCTCAAGTACCACATCCAAACCCTGTCTCTTATACACATCTCCGAGCCCACGAGACTAAGGCGAAGCTCGTA